>Ga0209376_1000003_pt1 | contig 306951 bp, 234 predicted proteins | sample GraSoiAngelo_134_FD_185891 | JGI IMG/M metagenome (GOLD analysis project Ga0209376, IMG submission 185891) | Grasslands soil microbial communities from the Angelo Coastal Reserve, California, USA - 14_0929_05_30cm (SPAdes) (version 2) | ecosystem: Environmental > Terrestrial > Soil >... | reverse complement strand
CCGCGACTTCGATCATCGTGACTTTGAATTGTTGGATGGCGTGCGCGAGGTCATGCGCATCACCCAGCCATTCAAGCTCGCCAGCCGGCAGTTCAAACCCGAGGGCACCATCGTGGATCTTGGCCGCGGTGTGAAAATTGGCGGCACGGAAGTCGCTGTCGCCGCGGGGCCGTGCTCGGTCGAATCGCGCGAACAAATTTTTTCCGTCGCCGAAAGTGTTGCCAAAGCCGGCGCAAAAATCCTGCGCGGCGGGGCGTTTAAGCCGCGCACTTCTCCGTATGCCTTCCAGGGCATGGGTGAACCGGGCCTCAAACTGATGCGCGAAGCCGCCGACAAGTTCGGCCTCTTCACCATCAGCGAAGTGATGGACGCCTCGCAGATTCCGATGATGCTGGGTTACGTCGACATCTTTCAGGTAGGCGCGCGCAACATGCAGAACTACTACCTGCTTCGCGCGCTCGGCGAAATCCGCAAACCCGTTCTGCTGAAGCGCGGCATGTCCGCCACAATGGAAGAACTTTTGATGAGCGCCGAGTACATTCTTGCCGGCGGGAATTACAACGTTATCCTCTGCGAGCGCGGCATTCGCACTTTTGAGACTTATACCCGCAATACCTTCGATATTGCGGCCATTCCGGTGATCAAGAAACTTTCTCACCTGCCAATGCTTGCCGATCCTTCGCACGGCACAGGCCGCCGCGACAAAGTACCACCAATGGCCCGCGCTGCCGTCGCTGCCGGTGCCGATGGCTTGCTCATTGAAGTGCACAATGATCCGGATCACGCGCTTTCCGACGGCGCGCAATCTCTCGAGCCCGGCCAATTCGCGCAACTCATGGGCGAACTGCGCATCATCGCTCCCGCGATCGGCCGCCGCATCGCTTGACCATGGCGGCCGGGCATCTCATTTCGCGGATCACGATTCTCGGCACCGGCCTGATTGGTGGGTCGTTCGCGCTGGCGCTGCGCAAATACACGACGGGCATGCATATTTCCGGCTGGGACCGCCCCGAAGTTGTCCGCGAAGCGCAAGCGCGCGGAGCGCTCGACGAAGCGTTCTGTGCCGAACTGGCGCCAGCTCTGCAAAACGCGGATTTGGTTTACTTGGCGCTTCCTATCGCGGCGACCATCGATCTGCTTCCGGAAATTGCGCGCCACGCCCCCTCTCACGCGCTGGTCACTGACGCTTGCAGCACAAAAGTTCGCATCGCCCAAGCAGCCGCCGAACTTTTCTCCGGTGAAAAAGGCCCGCTCTTCCTTGGCGGCCATCCTATGGCTGGAAGGGAACTGCCTGGGATTGCGCATGCGGACGCCGACCTTTTCCGCGAAAACACTTACGCGCTGATCGCCGAATCTACCCAAGCCGTTGTGGCGGGTGTTAAAGCGGGTTCCTCCTCTGTGGAAGAACCAGATGCTACTCACGATCCGCGTATTTCCGCGTTTGTAAGAATCCTGGAAAAAATTGGCGCGCGGCCGCTCTGGCTTGGAGCCCCGCAGCATGATTACGCCGTCGGCCTGGCATCGCATCTTCCGCAACTTGCCGCCGTGGCGCTGGGATCTTTTCTCTACGATCGCCTTGACGAAAATGGCTTGCCCATTACACTCGCCGGCCCAGGTTTGCGCGATTCGCTGCGACTGGCAGGCAGTTCCTATTCCACCTGGCGCGATATTGTTCTGACGAATCAGGAAGTTCTCTCCGCCGCGCTCGATCTTTTTGCCCGCCGCCTGGACGAACTTCGCGAAAAGCTTGCCTCTCGCGAGCTTGAGGGTGACTTTGACGCGGCCAACGAACTCTACAAACTCTTGCGCAGCTTGTAGGCGTGACGCCTTCACTCTCCTGCGCTGGATGCAGTAAACTGCCCCGAACAGTTCGGAGCACGGAATGGACAAACGCATCGCCTCGGCTGACGTCGGAATTGAAAAACTCCGCGATGGCGCCACGATACTTATGGGAGGCTTCGGGCTTTGCGGGATTCCGGAGAACCTCATCGCGGCGGTCCGGCGCAAAGGGGTGAAAGATCTCACTATCGTCAGCAACAATGCGGGGGTCGATGATTTTGGGATTGGCGTGCTGCTCCAGCAGCGCCAGGTCAAGAAAATGATCTCCACTTATGTCGGGGAAAACAAACTCTTCGAGCAACTGGTCCTGAGCGGTGAATTGCAAGTGGAATTGAATCCACAGGGAACCTTGAGCGAACGGTTGCGCGCGGGAGGCGCCGGCATTCCCGCATTTTACACGCCCACAGGTTACGGCACTATGGTCGCCGAAGGGAAAGAGACGCGCGAATTCGATGGCCGCATGTACGTGATGGAGCGCGGTCTCCGAGGAGATTTTGCGTTCATCAAAGCGTGGAAAGGCGACCGCTGGGGCAACCTCATCTACCGAAAGGCGGCGCGCAACTTTAACCCGATGATGGCGACTGCCGCGGATTACGTCATCGCCGAAGTGGAAGAACTCGTCGAACTCGGCCAGCTCGACCCCAATCACGTACATACACCGGGAATTTTTGTGGATGCCATTTTCCGGGGTCCCAAATACGAGAAGCGCATCGAGCGGCGCACGACGCGTAAATAACTCGGTGGGAAAAACTGAAAACTTCATGCCACTGACTGACGACCAAAAACGCGAACGGATCGCACGACGCATCGCGCTGGAACTGCGCGACGGCTACTACGTCAATCTCGGCATTGGCATGCCCACGCTCGTCGCCAATTACGTTCCTAAAGGCATGGATGTCATTCTGCAATCCGAAAACGGGATGCTCGGTGTCGGGCCCTACCCGCTCGAAACTGAAGTCGATCCCGACCTCATCAACGCCGGAAAGGAAACGGTCACAGAGCTTCCCGGCACTGCTTACTTTTCTTCCGCCGATTCTTTTGCCATGATTCGCGGCGGCCACGTTGACCTCACGGTTCTTGGCGCGTTGCAAGTCGATGAAAAGGGCACGCTCGCCAATTGGGCCATTCCCGGAAAAATGCTGAAAGGCATGGGTGGTGCCATGGATCTCGTCGCTGGCGCCAAGCGCGTCTTTATCGCCATGGAGCACGCCACACGCGACAATAAACCGAAGATTTTGAAAAAGTGCACGCTCCCGCTCACTGGCGTGGAAGTCGTCGATCACATCGTGACCGAGCTTGCGCTCATCGACGTCACGCCCAATGGCCTGCTCCTCCGCGAGCTGGCGCCGGACGCCACTCTCGAACAAGTCCAGTTGCTTACCGAGCCGAGGCTAGTTCTTCCTCCTGGCGGCCCCAAACACATGCCGGTGTAGTGTTGCAATGTTGCCAAACGAAGGCTTGTCAAATGAAACCCAAGAAAAAAGCTGCCAAGACTAAGTCCAAACGCGCGAAGATGCCGAAATGGTTCCCCGTCGACGATGAGATGAAGGAACTATCGGCCATGCTGGAAAAAGAAGTCTCGGACTGGCCCGGTGTCTCAAAGAAGCCTATGTTCGGATACCAGGGACTCTATCGAGACGGGGCGATTTTTGCTGCGCTCCCCCGCTCCCGTGCCATGAAATCGCCAAGGTCTCTCATGTTCAAATTTGCGTCCATGTCCCCGGCCCTGCTGGACTCAGCCAAGAAAGATTCCAGAATAGACACAATTTCGGGTGTGCCCGGCCCCGGATGGTTTCTCTTCGAGATGGATGAGGCCTCGGCCATGCAGAGCGCTCTTGGCTGGCTCGGCCGCGCGTACGAAGCCGTTAAGAAATAGCCGCCTCACCGCCCGATTTGTTTTCACCTCTCTTAAGGAGTGGGGCCGCTGAGGTATCTGGCAGTGGTAAACGAATAGTGAAAGCCGGACACGACGCTCAACGCGGTAACCGCGTAAATGAGGACGCGATTGAGAGCGTCCATGTGATAATTGGGATAGGCAGCGCCTAAAACTACGAGGAAGACCAGGATAATCTCCGTAGCCGTGGTGAGCTTGCCGTAGATGCTGGGCGGGAACGGCCGGTAGCCGGAGACCAGCAGAACCACGACCGCGACAATGAGAATCAGCACATCGCGGCTGAGAACAAGAATCGTGAGCCACCACGCCAGTTGCTTCTTAAACGCCAGAAGAACGAACGAAGAAGACAGCAAGAGTTTGTCGGCAATGGGATCAAGATAAGCGCCGAGGGCGGAGCGCTGATTCAAACTGCGTGCGAGCAAACCGTCAATCCCATCGGAAAGGCCGGAGACAACAAGAACCAGGAGCGCCCAGCGGTAACGATCGTAAGCGATGAGCATGAGAAAGACCGGCAGAAAGCCGAGGCGCAGAAACGTGATTTGGTTGGGGACCGTCCAGATGCGGCCTTTCATTCTGATTCAGGATAACGCAATTCAGGCGAATTGCGCGAGATAGTCGGAGAGGGAACGCCCGATTTTTCGCGCGAAAAGCTCGTTCATCGAGGGGATAGAGCCGGAGGGTTCGTCGAGAGAGATGCGCTCGACGCGGTTCATGGGAAAGAAAATCGTTGGGAAGCCCATGCGCTCGCCGTCCGGCTCATTGATCTGGCGGATGAAGTGGTCGAAAGAATTCAGATCGATGCAGCGCAGCGTGATTCCGGATGGGTTGATGGACAGCAGTTCGCCCCACACTTTTTCCTTGGGGGTGTGCAGACTGACGACGACGATCGAGTGCGGGTCCATGGGTGCCTTGAACTAGAATATCGCAAATTGCGCAGTGTCGGACGCGTGACTGCTGGAAAATTCGTGTAGACGTCGACACAGGCGATCCTACACCGTCATCCTGCTCCGACAGGTTCTTTCACCTTTGCCAGGGCAATGCGTCGCGATAATGCACGATCATAAATGCAAAGCTAGCAACCACAGCCAAACCCGCAAGCCATCCTAATGCATATGCTGTCCGGCGTTCCCTGGAATTCATAGGCTGGCGATCTGCCAAGAATTTTCCGAGGCCAAATCCAGCCACCAATCCAGCGAAGTGCGCGTAGTTATCGATTCCCACGCCGGAAAACCCCAGGATAAAAAGGATAACCACGGAGCTGACCAACCTCGACCGCAAGTCTCGCATATAAGCGCCACCGCGCTTCGTAGTGATCGCCAGCATCACTCCAACGAGCCCCAAAAGCGCGCCGCTCGCGCCTAGCGAGAAATTGCCAAACCACGCGCTGACGAGGAAACCAAAAGCCCCCGTAACAACATACAAAAACAAATAACGCGCCGAACCATAGAGCTCTTCCAGCGCCGGGCCAAGCTGCATCAGGGACATCATGTTGAATCCAATGTGGATTAACCCGCCGTGCAAAAACATGGCGGTCACAAGCCGCCAGCACTGGTGTCCAATAAAGATCGGATAAGGATGGCTCGCGCCCAGGCGGTACACGGTCTCGCCGCCCATTCCCCAAAGGATTCGAAAACCGCCGCTCCTCCCTTCGCTGGCAAGAGCTACAAAACTGATACCGAACATCAGAATGTTTGCGACGAGCAGCGCCGAAGTCACCGGAGTTTCCTGCTCGCCGAAAACACTGGATAGTTTCTTGCTTAAAGCGGCGAGAGAAAACCGCATGCTCGCGCCGCATTCGTGGCAGCGCGTCGCGCTGATTCCGACCAGCGCTCCGCAGGCGGGGCAAATTTTCGGCCGTGGCTGCTGCTCGCCGCCAAAAAAACCGCGCATCGAATTTTTCCACCGCTCCACACGCCACTGCCACCAGTAGGGAAGCGCCAATGCTCCTCCTTGCGACCCGCAAACGGCGTTCCTATAATACCCAAGTCGCCGCGGTTCTTCTCTGCACGCCGATTTTTGCGGGAATTTGGCGCCTATGGACAAATTCGAGGAGTTCGGAAAGCGCATCGACGAAGAGTTCGCGCGGCTCAAGAGAATCAAGAACTTCGAAGATTTTGGCAGGCGTGTGGACGAGGAACTCGCGCGCGTGAAGAGTTTTGTGAAGGAGGAAGTTGCGCCGGAAACGGAAAAACGCACAGCGCAATTTTTGCGTGAAGTTTCCGAAAAACTCAGGGAAGCTGCCTCATGGATTGAAGCGCGCAACGCGGCGCGCTCCGCGCAAACTCCGAAGGATTCACAATTATGATTTGGGCAGGCTCGTGATTTTCACAGGGACTTCCTTTCGTCATCGTATTGTCCTTCATCGCTTTTATCTACTTAGCTTGCTGCTTTTACTGACAGTGTCCGGTTGCGGTTCTCGCAGGCCGGTTGCTGGCCCACAGCCGCCTCCGTCTCAACCCACGGAAACACCGCGCGCAACGGGGGAGGCTGGGAAACGCTCGACCAATGTGCCCGAAACTTCAGCGTCGCGGCCGCCGGCCGCGCCTGCTGCGAAACGCAATAAGGCCGCCGCCCCGCCCGCTCCTTCAGGCTATACGGAGGAAGGCAACGCGTCTTGGTATGGCGTGCCGTTTCACGGACGGCGCGCTTCCAACGGCGAGATTTATGACATGTATAAGCTCACGGCGGCGCACCGCACGCTGCCGTTTGAGACGATGGTTCGCGTCACCAACTTGAACAACGACAAGTCCACGGTGGTTCGAATCACCGACCGCGGTCCGTTTGTCGACAATCGCATCATCGATCTTTCCTTTGCCGCCGCGCGAGAGGTCGAATCCGTCGGCCCCGGCGTCGTGCCTGTCCGCGTGGAAGTAATTTCTCCGGGCGTCGATCCCACGTCCGGCTTCTTCACCGTGCAAGTAGGAGCGTTCCGCGAACGCACCAACGCTGAGCGGCTCCGCGACCGCCTCAGCGCGACTTACTCGCCCATCTATATTCAGTTATATGATTCTCCCGACGGCGTCTTGTACCGAGTGCGCGTGGGCAAGATCTCAGGCGAGGATAGCGCGCATCAATTCAGCGATCAGCTTCGCGCCCGCGAAGGCTTCACGCCATTCGTTACACGATTGGATGAAGGCACATCCGCAGGAGGAACCCGATGAGCGCCGACTGTTTGTTCTGCAAGATTGCCGCGAAGAAGATTCCGTCGAAGATTGTCTACGAAGATCCCGACCTCTTCGCGTTTGAGGACATCAGCCCGCAAGCGCCCACGCATATCCTGATTTGTCCGCGTAAGCATTTTGAATCGCTGACCGAAGCCGCGCCTGAAGATCAAGCCGTACTTGGTAAGCTGCAGTTGGTGGCCGCGCAGCTCGCGCGCGAGCGCAAGCTCCTCGCGGGTTACCGCACGGTCCTGAATAACGGTACCGGGGCTGGACAGTCGGTGTTTCATCTGCATTTGCATCTGCTCGGCGGACGTAATTTCCGTTGGCCGCCGGGGTAGCTTCGGCCCAAATCTTTTGTTCTTCTCGCTGCTCCAGATTAAACTAGCGTCCCTTCTTAGGAGGATTGCATGTCCTTGCCGCACCGCGTTTCGGGCTTCTCTGCGTTTCTTGCAACCTTGCTCTTCTCGGTATTCTTCGCTCCTTTTTCAACTGCCCAGCAACCGACGGGCGCAGGAAAAGCGCTTACGATTGAACGTATCTATTCGCAGCCGAGCTTGAGCGGGCGGCTGACGCGGGGGCTGGCGTGGGCTCCCGATGGAAAAGGTCTCAGCTATTTCGAAACAAAAGGCTCCGGCAAGGAAGCCATGACGGAACTTTGGGTGATGGACGCTGCCTCAGGAGAGCGACGGCTTCTTGTGACGGCTGACAAACTCGAAGGTATTTTGCCGGTGGACACCTCGCGACCGACGCAAGCCACGGGACTTGGCCGCAGAGCGCCCTCTCAATATCAATGGGCGCCGGATGGAACAGCTATTCTGTTTCAAGGCTCGACGGCGCTCGCGTGGCTGGATTTAAAGACACAAACGGAGCGCACACTGGTTTCCGGCAAGGCTACGCTTGCCGACCCGAAGGTTTCTCCTGATGGCCGGAACGTGAGCTTTGTTCGCGATCACAACGTTTGGCTCGTGAATCTTGCTGACGGCAAAGAACGCGCGGTCACGCAAGGCGGCACGGAAGAGATTCGCAAAGGCGAACTCGACTGGGTGTACCCGGAAGAGCTGGATATCAAAACAGCGTACTGGTGGGCGCCGGATTCTTCTTCGATCGCCTGTCTCGAAATGGACGAAAGCAAAGTCTCGCAGTATCCGCTGGTCGATTTCTCCTCGCCGAGTGGGGAAGCGGAAATGGAGCGTTATCCGGCGGCTGGCGGCGCCAATCCCACCGTGCGCGTGCTCGTAGTTTTGCTGAACGGCGGGGAGCCTCGCGCGATGGATATCGGAGCGGGGAGTGATATTTATATTCCCCGCGTGAACTGGCTCATGGATTCAAAGCAGCTTGCTATTCAACGCCTCAATCGCACGCAAACGAACCTGGATCTCCTCATTGCAGACGCGGCTACCGGCAAGACGCGTGTTGCCCTCAGTGAAAATGATCCCAATTGGATCAACGTCAGCGACGATCTTTATTTTCTCAAGGATGGCAAGCGCTTTCTGTGGTCCAGCGAGCGCAGCGGGTATCGCCATTTGTATTTGCACGACCTCGATGGCAAGCAACTTGCCCAGCTCACCAAAGGCGAATGGGAAGTCTCTGCTGTAGATGCCATCGACGAAACAATAGGCCTGGTCTATTTCACTGCCGCGGAAAAATCACCTCTTGAGCGACATCTCTACCGAGTATCGCTTGACGGAACCGGCTTCGCGCGGCTCACCAAAGACGCAGGGACGCACGCCGTGGTATTTGCGCCCAACGCGGCCGCTTTCTACGACACCTATTCCAGTGCCGCCACCCCGCAGCGCCAGGATCTTTATCGAGCCGACGGCTCGCACATTGCCACCATCAACGAAAACAGAGTGGCCGAGCTTGCGGGCTACCATCTTTCGCCGACGGAATTTATTACCGTGAAATCGCGCGATGGCGTACCGCTCAACGCCAGCATCATCAAGCCGACGGATTTCAACCCGCAGAAGAAGTATCCCGTGCTGGTCTACACGTATGGCGGGCCGCACGCCCAGGTCGTGCGCAACGGCTGGGGCGGCGCCACTTTTCTCTGGCACCAGCTCATGGCGCAAAGGGGCTACATTATTTTTTCACTCGACAATCGCGGCTCGGCGGGGCGCGGCCATGCTTTTGAAACGCCGCTGCATTTCCGCATGGGCGCGCAAGAGCTTTCCGACCAGCGCGATGGCGTGCGCTATCTCAAGTCGCTTCCGTACGTCGATGCGAATCGCATCGGGATTTGGGGATGGAGTTACGGCGGCCACATGACCCTGCACGCGATGTTTGAAGCGGGCGATGATTTCAAGGCGGGTTTTGCGGGCGGCCCGGTTACTGACTGGCGCTACTACGACTCCATCTATACCGAGCGCTACCTCGGCCTGCCGCAGAAAAATGGGAAAGGCTACCAGGACTCTTCACCTGTGAAATATGCCGCGCAGCTCAAAGGCAAACTGCTGATTGCTCACGGCACCGGCGACGACAACGTGCATTACGCGAACACGCTCGCGGTGATTAACGATCTCATTGAGGCGGGAAAGTACGTCGAGGTTTTACCATTTCCTGGCCGCGGCCACGGCGTCAGCGATCCAGCAGCGCGCCGCGTCCTGATGCAGCGTGTCACCCAGTTTTTCCTCGATAATCTCTGATCCGGGAGTCGGACGCGCTCGACTCTGAGTTCGTCGCTGCTGCCACAGGCGTAAATTAAAGAGGGGCAAAGTCATTTGGCTTTGCCCCTTGTTCGCAGCCTGTGCAATGCACCGCTTTTCTGCGGTTCGAATTATTTACTGCAGACCGAAATACTCGACGTGAACGTAGCGCCCGAGCCGGGCATTGAAGAGCAAGTACCAGCCCGGGTGATGATCGTCGTCGTAGACATACACGCGATCGCGGTCCCATGCCCAATCGCGGCAGCGGTCGAGGTCGTAATTGGCAACCACCCAATTCGAGTTGTCGTAGAGCACGACGCGGCGCGTCCGGTAATCAATGCGCCGGGCGACAAATACCTCTCGGACGTGTTCGTAGCGTCCTCGCGGATAGGCGCGGCCTGCTTGGAAGCGGTCGTGGTCGGCATCCCAATTGGCGTGGGGGTTGCGCGGATTGTCCCAGCCTTTGTGCTTGCCATTATCGTGGCGATCGCGGTCGTCATCGCGATCTTCGTGCTTGTCGCGGCCTTTATGCTTGCCATTGTCGTGGTGGTCGGCGCGATCTTGATGCGGGGCGGCGACCGACAGCGTTCCGGCCAAAGCCATAAAAATCATACCTGCCAAGATTTTTCGCATACGTTATTTCTCCAAGATTTGCGCTGGCGCCGATCTTACTTCTGCCAATTGATCCTGATTGATCGGAGCAACCGCTTCGCAGGCGCATGAATGCCTGATTCTATTGTGGTCCTTTACGCTTATCCCTTCGATAGCCAAAAAATGCCGCGTTCCGTATCAGGTACGCCCCTGTCGCTCGCTTCCACAGTTCTGACCAACTCGCTTGCCCGTTGCGGAAAATTGCGCGCACGACTTTTCCGTTGTTCCCCGCCATTCAGCCGTATAATCCCGCTGACCCGGAGGTCACCGTGCTGAAACGATTGTTTCGCCTTAGTTTTCTCGCCGTCATAGTTTGGGCCCCGATACCCGGATTCGCGCAACAGAGTTCCCAAGAAAAAGCGCCTCAGGAGAAAGAACAAATTCTGTGGCAAAAGCTGGAAGCGACTATCGGCGGGGTGGACCACAATCTTGACGGCGTCCTGGGTGTCGCCATCCTTGACCTCGCCACTGGGCAAAAATATGTTCTCCACGCCGATGCAGTGCTTCCTACGGCCAGCTCCATCAAGATCGCGATTCTTGCGGAGCTTTATCGCCAGGCACAGCAAGGCAAAATCAAGCTGAGTGACCTTTACACATTGCAATCATCCGATCTCGTGGGCGGGAGCGGCATCGCCGGCGCGCTGACTCCCGGCGTGACGCGACTCACCATTCGCGACGTCGCCGCACTGATGATTTCCGTGAGCGACAATTCCGCCACAAACATCATCATCGACCGCGTCGGCATGGAAAACGTGAATACGCTCCTCGATTCACTCGGCCTGACGCATATGCGCCTTCGGCGCAAGATGATGGATGTGAAAGCCGCCGCGGAAGGCCGCGAGAACATCGCCACGCCGCGCGAAATGGTACAGCTGCTGGAAGACTTGTACCGCGGAAAAGTATTGAACAAACAAATGACCGAAGATTTTTTTGCGATCCTTAGCGTACACAAGGAAAGCTACATTCCGCGGGAATTGCCCGAAGATTTGCGCATCGCCAACAAGCCCGGTGAACTCGAAGGAGTGCGCAATGATTCCGGCATCGTTTTCACCGGGAATCATCCGTTCGTCATTAGCGTGATGACCGCGTATCTGCGGCGGGAAAAAGACGGCGGGGATGCCATCATTCGCATCGCGACGGCGGCATACCAGATGTTTGACCGCCTCAGCCGATCTTCGCAATATGGGCGGGTTGTTTCGTTGCACGACACGGGCAACCCCTGAATGGGTTGCTAATTGAAGGTATCTTTTTACGGCGCTACAACGTCTTTCAGCTTTGACTTCACTTGAACCGCTGAGAGGCTTGAAGCATCCCAGCCGCCACCCAGCGCCTTGATAAGGAGCACGCTCGTCACCAGCCTCTGGCCGTGAATCACGGCGAGCTGCTGCTCATTGTTCAGCAAATTCTGCTGCGCGTTGACGACATCGAGATAATTCACGAGGCCGCCGACATAGCGGCTGTTCGCGATGTCCAATGTACGCCGCGCCGCATCGACCGCCTGCTGCTGCGATTGATTCGCCTGGTCCAGCACGATCAATCCGGTTACGTCGTCCTGCACTTCGCGAAAAGCATTCAGCACGCTATCGCGGTAAGCTGCAACGCTGGCGTCATACCCGGCTTTGGCGAACTGCACCTGCGCGCGCCGCGATCCACCTGTGAAAATGCTTTCCGCGACGTTGGCGCCGACCGCCCAGAAAGTGCTCTGTACGTTCATCAGCTTGGCGATATCGGCGGCCTGCCATCCGCCGTTTCCAAAAAGATTTAGCGACGGATAGTAAGCAGCACGGGCAATTCCGATTTGCGCGTTCGCCACGGCCATCTGCCGCTCAGCTTCCGCGATGTCCGGCCTTCGCTCCAGCAAATCCGAAGGCAAACCCGCATTGAGTCCGGGTGGCTCCGCATTCAGCTCCTTGCTGGACAGATGGAAGTCTGGGGCGGGTCTCCCGACGAGGACCGCAATCGCGTCTTCAAACTGTTTCCTCTGCTGCAAGAGCAGGATCGCCTGCGTCCGCGTGGTATTCAGCAGCGTTTCTTCCTGCGCCACATCCAGCCCGGAGGCTACGCCGCCTTTGTGCCGCTGGTCCACCAATTGCAAGCCGCGCTCCAGGGTTTCCACAGTGCGATGCAAAATCCCCAGCTCCGCATCAAGCTGCCGCAGAGTGAAGTAGTCGCCCGCGAGCTCCGCAGTGATCACCAGCCGCACGTTTTCAAAGTCGGCAGCGGTCGCCTGGTAGGACGCCTGTGCTGACTCAATGCTGCGCCGCCTCCGGCCAAATAAATCCACTTCGTAGCCGACCGTGAATGGCAAAGAAATGTTTGTTTGCGAGACGGGACCAGTCGTGGGAAAGTTGCTGCTCGTTGGACGATTGCCGGAAAGGCGTTGGCGCTGAACACCCGGGGCCGTCGCCACGGTGGGGAATTGCGTGGCAATCTGAATTCCAGCGGACGCGCGGGCTTGTTCCAGGCGTGCCGCAGAAACTTTGATGGTTTGGTTCGCATCGAGCGCCTGTTTTTCCAGCGCACTTAATTCGTCATCGCCGAAAACGTTCCACCATTCGCCTTTGGCAACACCATCTTTTGGAGCACTCTCGCGCCAAGGCTCCGCCACGTCCCATTTTGCAGGCACGGACGCCGTGGCACGCTGGTACTTCGGCCCCACCGTGCAACCACCAATGAGGACAGCAAGAGCGAGCCCGATCAGGGCGGGGAATTGCCTGGTGTGCATCATTATTGCCGCTTGGTTCCTTGCGCCGGGTTTGGCTGCGCAGTGGGTTGATTCGGCGCGACGTTCAACGCAATTTCCTTGACGCGAACTTCTTGGCCCTCGTCGAGAGAATCCGCGGGATTCAGCACGATCCAGTCGCTGGCGTCGAGACCCTGCAAGACTTCGAGACTTGTGCCGTAGTCGCGGCCGACGGTGAGAGGTTTGAGGTGCGTTCTGTGATTGCCATCCACGACCACGGCGCGAAGTCCTTCCGAACGAAACAGAAGCGCGTTCACAGGCACGGCAAGCCGCGCCCCGGTCACTTTTACTTGCAAGTGCGCCTGCGCGTAACCGCCAGGGAGCAGCGCGCCATTGTGGTTTGGCACGTCCACTTCGGTGAGAAGAGTACGCGTGCCCGGGTCAATCGACTCCGCCGTGCGCACTACTTTGCCTTCGAATTCCTGACCGGGATACTGAGTCAGTTCGAGAAAGGCGCCAAGTCCAGAACGAATGGAAGGCGCGTAGGCTTCCGGGACGCTGACGTACACGCGAATGGGATCCGTCTGCGCGAGGGAAAAGAGTTGCTGCGAAGCGCCGCCGTTTCCTGCGTTGATCAGCGTCCCCGTGTCCACATTGCGCCGCGTAATAACGCCGCTGAAGGGCGCGTAAATGTGCTTGAAGGATTCCAACTCTTCAAGCCGCCGGACGTTGGCTTCCGCTGATTTTACGTTCGCGACTTTGGCTTCCAGATCGCCCGTGGCGTTGTCGACTTCTTGCTTGGACACGCCATCGGTCTTGATCAGTTCCTGGTAACGCGTTGCCGTGATCCTGGACAGGTTCGCGTTGGCCTGGGCGGTATTCAGGTCGGCGCGTGCCTGGGACAATTGCTGATCCACTTCTGGGGTATCGATGTCCGCGAGCAAATCGCCCTGCCGAACGCGGCTGCCGATATCGTGATACCACTTTTTCAAATAGCCGTTAGTCCGCGCGTAGATCGGCGATTCGACATACGCTTGCATGGCACCGGGGAGGACCAGGTCTTCCTGCGTCGATTCCATGGAAGGATGAAACACGGCTACCGTGGGGATCGCGAGCGTTTCCGTTTCCTTGGCGAGCGCCTGATACTGCGCGCGCCGCTGGAACAGCGTCAGCGCCCCCAGGACCACCAGCACAATCACGACGAGGAAAAGTATCGTGAAGATCCGGCTGCCCTTCCCGCTAGGTTGCTCTCGGTCTACTGCGTCCATCTGAACTCCGCCTTCCATCATGCCCCCATCTCTGCTTTCACTTCCAGTGCGAAAAATTTCAAACCGTTTACAGCGAGAGCGGCTCCGGCGGAGACGGCCTTCGCGTCCGGCGCCCATGGATCATGGAAAAAACGCACGGCACAAAAAAGAGCGTGGCGAACGTGGCAAAAACCAGCCCGCCGATTACCGCGCGGCCAAGAGGCGCGTTTTGCTCGCCGCCTTCGCCGAGGCCTACGGCCATCGGCACCATTCCAATGATCATCGCGAGCGCGGTCATCAATACCGGCCGGATGCGCACGAAACCGGCTTCGCTGGCAGCATCTATGGCGCTTTTGCCTTCATCCATTTGCTCGCGTGCAAAGGAAACCATCAGGATGCTGTTCGCCGTGGCCACGCCCATGCACATGATTGCGCCGGTCAGTGACGGCACGTTCAGCGTCGTATGTGTCAGAAGCAGCGTCCAGCAAATGCCCGCGAGCGCCCCGGGCAGCGCGGTAATGATAATGAAGGGATCGAGCCAGGACTGGAAATTGACGACGATCAGGAGATAAGCAAGCACGATCGCGCCAAGCAATCCAAAGCCTAGCCCGGCAAACGAACTTTTCATGGTCTGGACTTGGCCGCGAACGGCAATGTGACTGCCCTTCGGTAAATCCTTTTCGATGGCCTGAACGCGCTTCTCGACTTCGTCAGCGACGCCGCCGAGGTCGCGGCCATCCACGGCCGCGTAGATGTTGATCATCGGCTGTGTAGTGTAGTGCGAAACTTCCGCGGGCCGGGCGATCGTCGACGTGGTGACTAGGTTTCCCAGAATCTGGGGCCGCGAACCAGGAGCGCTGCCGCCGATGGGAGTATTTTGCAGAGCCTGATAGTTTTCCACGCGATACTGCGGCTCCTGCACCGCGACGTTGTACTCCACGCCATTTTTCGGATCCAGCCAGAAAGCCGGGGCGGTCTGGAAGCTGGAGCTAAGCGAGACAAGAACGTTTTGCGCCACGTCGCGCGACTGCATGCCCACGGATTGCGCGCGGGCCCTGTCGATCTCCATAAAGAGCGTGGGGTTGTCAAAGGCCTGCTGAACGTGGACATCCACGGCACCGGGAATGTGACGGAATTCGCTGGCGAGTTTCTCCCCGACTAGATAATTTCCGCGCTGGTTCATACCCGTGACTTCCACGTCGATGGGAGCGGGAGTGCCGAAATTCAGGATTTGCGTCACGATGTCCGCCGGCTGAAAGAAGAACTGCACTCCAGGAAAGCGCTGCGGAAGTTTTTCGCGCAAGTCATTGATATACGCCCCGGTGGGCTTGCCGCGCACTTCCTTCAACTGAACAAGAATTTCAGCATCGGAACTCCCGATGGTGCCGGCGTTGCTGTAGGTGAGGTTGATGCCGCTGTAAGGCAAGCCGATATTGTCGAGGACCGTGGTCAGCTCGTCCTTCGGGATGGTTTCGCGGATGACACCGTTTACCTGGTCGGCCAGGCGCGCCGTCTCCTCAATGCGCAGACCGGTGCGAGCGCGCAAGTGCAGGCGAATCTGTCCCGCGTCCACCTTTGGAAAGAAATCGCGCCCAAGAACGCCAACGAGCAAGATGGAGAAGACGCAGAAAGCCAGGAAACAAGCGGAGAACAGCTTTGGCGAATGCAGCGCCACACCCAGTGCTCTCCGATACCCTTCGCGGAATTTTTCAAAACTTCGCTCAAAGCCCTGCTGATAGCGGCGGAAGAAGCCCATCTTTTCGCCGGCGTGTTCCTCAGCTTGGTATTCGTCTTCCGAGCTCAGGAGATACATGGCCAGGGTCGGCACGATCGTGCGCGACCACATGTAAGAAGCTAGCATGGCAAAGCTGACGGCTTCAGCCAATGGAACGAACAGGAATTTCGCCACGCCGGAAAGGAAAAACATGGGGATGAAGACGATGCAAATACACAGCGTGGAAACAAAAGCGGGCACGGCAATCTGCTGCGCGCCGTCCAGGATGGCCTGAACGGTTTCCTTGCCCATGGCCAGATTGCGGTTAATGTTTTCGATTTCAACGGTGGCGTCATCAACGAGGATGCCGACGGCGAGCGCGAGGCCGCCGAGCGTCATGATATTGATCGTCTGGCCGAGGGCGCTGAGGCACAGGATGCTGACGAGAATCGACAATGGAATCGAGATCGCAATGATCAGCGTGCTTTTCCAATTTCCGAGAAAGAGCAGAATCATTACGGCAGTCAGGCAGGCCGCGATAATCGCTTCGCGGATAACCCCCTGGATGGAAGCGCGCACGTAGAGCGACTGGTCGAAAAACGTGGAGATGCGCATGCCTTCGGGAATCGAGCCTTTGTTGAAATCCAGCATCTGCTTAACGCGGTCGACGATGTCGATGGTCGATGCCGTGCCCGTCTTGTAGATGCTCATGAGCACGCCGCGCTGCCCGTTGGACAGGACAATGTTGGTCTGCGGAGAAAAGCCATCGCGCACGTGAGCGACGTCCTTCATATAAATCGTCGCGCCATTCACGGTCTTGACCGGCAGATCATTCAGTTCCTCGACGGATTGCGGGCTGCCGTTCATCTCTACGTTGTACTCAAGCGTGCCGAGCTTTGCAGTGCCCGTCGGGAGAATCAGATTTTGCGCATTGACGGCATTTACGATGTCCACCGCGGAAAGCCCTTTGGCCTGCAGGGCCGTCGGATTGATATCAACGCTCACAACGCGTTGTTTGCCGCCGTAAGGAAATGGCGTGGCGGCGCCGGGTACAGTCGCAAGCTGCGTGCGGATAAAATAATTGCCGAAATCGAAAAGCTGCTGCTCGCTGAGCGTGTCGCTGGTCAGGCCGATCTGGATGACCGGCACAGTCGATGCAGAATAAATAATGACCAGGGGCGGCGTGGTTCCAGGTGGCAGAAAGCGCAAAAAGGTTTGCGAGATGGCTGCGGTCTGGGCCAACGCCGTCTGAATGTTGGCGCCGGGTTGAAAGAAAACTTTGATGACGGCGATCCCGTTGAGCGATTGGGATTCGATGTGCTCGACGTCGCTCACCAGCGTCGTGACGCCGCGTTCGACGTTCGAGGTGATACGTTGCTCCATCTCCTGAGGTTGCAGGCCGTTGTAGGTCCAAACTAGGGAAATGACCGGGATGTTGATGTCCGGGAAAATGTCGACGGGAGTGCGCAGCAACACTACCGGCGTCAACAGGATGATCGCGAGCGCCATCACCACAAATGTGTATGGCCTCCGCAGCGCTAATCGTACAATCCACATAGAGTCTTAGTTCGTTCTCTTACACAGGTGGCGCCATTGTTCGCGCAGGCCGCTCACCCATCACCGATTCAACTTAGATTCCTGAGAGCGTTTGTTTGGGTACGTCCAGAACCGCCGGTAATCCGGCCGGGCAACTACTACCTGTGCACCCATTCACCCGGGACCTAGCTAAGCGCGGACATTCAATTCAGGACTCCATCCCTAGCCCGAATTAAGTCTCTCGCCTCGTATTATTTACGTCCCTCGAAGGGCACTGTTTGCTCCCTGTTTCCACTCCTTTCGATGCGGGCATTCTTACACAAGGCACACGGACGGCTCCATCCAAATTGGACGGCGATTCGCAGAGGTGGGGGGAGCGCGAGAGAGGAAGAAGAGAGCGCGAAGCAGCTGGCGCTATTTGTTGGCTATAGAGAGCACACCGTCCCAGCCGAAGGGAGACGCGGCAAAGGTATTCGCCTAGGCGGCCTGTGGTAGGCGCGCGATGAGCCTCGGGTTCTATTCGCGGAAGACGAAGTTTAGCCGGACGCCGGAGACTTCAACGAGATCGCCGTCGTTGAGGCGCACAGGGCCGGTAATGGGTTTGCCATTGATGCTGGGCACTTTGTCCCCAGAGCCGAGATAGTAGCCGTCGTCGCGCTGATTGATCTGCGCGGCCATCTGCGGTTTGAACCATCCCTGAAGGCGAACGGTGGCCATCGCTGACTTTCCGATGACCGTAAGCTTGTTGGCCAGAACATACTCTTTCTGGTCGGTCCTTCCGCTCAGAACCACGAGCGTCGGGACCTTCAGGCGCGCTCCGGCAAACTGCATGGATTCGCCCATGGCGGCAGCCTGCTGGAGCATCTGACGCCGTTCCTTGGTGTCCAACACCATGGTTTCGTCGATGCGCGGCGCGGCGGCCTTGCGGCCACTGTCCCAGGGCACAGGCGCGTCGCCGCTGGCATCCACTTTGATCTTGTGCTTGCCGATATGGATGTTATCTCCGTCATGCAAAGTGGCGCGCTCGACGCGAAGATCGTTCACAAAAGTGCCGTTGAGGCTGTCGAGGTCTTCCACGACCATGCGGCCGGCCTCGAAATAAACCTTCGCGTGGTGGTTGGACACCGCGAGATTGTCCACCGGCAAGTCGTTGTCCGGGGAGCGGCCGATGGTTACGGGCCGCGTGCCCACGGAGACTTCTTTCACGATTTTGTTTTCAAACATGAGGCTGAGCTTCGGCATCTCAATTTCCTCCAGTACCATTCGATCCTGAATTTCTGCGCGTCGCTCCACGCAACCACGAAAACCATCCCTTGGAATCCTTGTCGAGCCGTACAATCACGACCGTGATGTTGTCCGGGCCGCCGCGTTCATTCGCGAGTGCAACAAGCTTCTCCGCCGATCGGATGGGGTCGGTTTCGGCCTGGAGCATTCCTGCGATTTCCGGCTCCGTGACCACGCGCGTCAATCCATCAGAACAGAGCAGCAGAGCGTCGCGCGGAAAGAGTGTGTGCTCCTCGGCATCCACTTCGATTTCCGCCTGCGCACCAAGCGCGCGCAGCAGGACGCTTTGCATGTCGCTTTCTTCAGCCTCGGCGGCAGTCAAGATCCCGCGCCGCACCTGTTCGGCAACCAGGGAATGATCCCGCGTGAGCTGGAGCAAACCGCCGCCGCGGAGCAAATAAGCGCGGCTGTCGCCTACGTGAGCGACACTGAGTCTTGCGTCATCGATCCATACCGCCGTGAGAGTTGCGCCCATGCCGCGTTGCTCGTCGTTTGCTTCGGCGGACTTGAATATATTTCGATTGGCCAAATGAACGGCCGTCGAAAGACGTTTCGTGCGCGCGCTCCAATTGGGCTCTACGGCCCCGACAACCTTGGCCGCAGGATTGGCCTCGAAGTCCAGGCAATGCTTCACGACTGTTTCAACCGCCATCGCGCTGGCAATTTCTCCGTGAGCTTCGCCTCCCATGCCGTCGGAAAGCACAAATAGCTGCAGCGGCTCAACGATCTTGAAGCAGTCTTCGTTGTTGGAACGCACGCGACCAACATCGGTCACGCCGCCGCTTGCAATCCGCACACGAACTCCCTTGCCCCCTTGAAATTACACCCCTGCCCACACCTATACCGGGCGACTCTGTTCCCACGCTAACAGAGCCCCAAGGCCCGCGAAAGCCTTTGAACCCTACTGATTACTCGCTTTTTGGCGACACCCAGGCCCGGTGCGTCTCCAGCCGGATTGACCCTATGTTGCTTTCACACCGTGAGGTTCTCCACTACAATCCCACGCATGTCTTTGCGCCGCTGGTTCTTACTTTTTTTCTCTTGGTTTGCCGCATATTTCTTTGCGCCATGGCTGGCAGCTCAGCAGCAGACGCCTGCGGCTTCCGGGGCGCGGATATTGCTTTTGCCGCGGCGAATCGTTTCGGGCGAGCGCGCCACGCTCGCTGTGCTGGACGTGAACGGACGGCTGACGCCCAGTGTTACAGTGAATTTTTCCAACGGAGACCGTCTCACGACGGATGCAACGGGCCGGGCTCTTTTCGTCGCGCCGCTGAATCCAGGCGTGATTTTTGGCTCGATTGAGGGACGCACGGGGCGAGTGGCCACGACCATTCTCTCGCCAGGCGAGGCTGCGTCGGCCTCAATTGAATTTTCCTCCGTCCCGCGAGTGGCCTCGCTGACGGACCGCTTCGAGGTTTTTGGGAAGGGTTTCCGCGGCGACGCAGATTCCAATCAAGTAACCATTGCGGGGCAGCGTGCGATAGTTCTCGCTTCTTCGCCGGCTTCGCTGATCGTACTTCCTCCGCAGGACTTGCAACCCGGCGCGACAGAAGTGGAAATTTCGTGCGCGAAACGCCAGTCGCCGCCATTTTCCGTGACGTTTGTCGGGCTAGATCTCGAAGCCGACTCTTCACCCCTGAAACCTGGCGAGCATCGGGCGCTTACCGTGCGGGTGCGCGGGACGACGGCCAAGATTACGCTCGAAGCACGGAACCTGGCGACGGAAATCGCGGAACTTACCGGGGGCAATCCACTGCGAACTTCCAGCAGTGGCGGAGTTGAAAATCTTGGCAAGTTTGAAATTGTTGGGCGGAAAAACGGGAGCTTCCTGATTTCCATCCGGCTCGTGTCGTCGTTAGGGCGTCCGCTGAAAGGGGATCTGCGGCAGTGAAACGGAACCAGCTTAAAGAAAGTTGGTGGCGTGCAAAGGAGTTTTCGCTCGGCCCCGGCAAGTAGGCCATTTGAGCTGAAAGGCACACTGCACCCCCCTACCCCCGGCATGAATTTGCATGAATCTCAAAGGAAAGGACTTACGAAAAAAGCATTTCGTAAGTCGTTGATTCTAAAGCACGCGACTCTGCGTTGTTTGGGGTAGCAAGTGCCGAAAAGGCGGACTTAGAAAGAAAAACGGGAGCAAGCTCCCGCACTCCAAACGAGGTTCTCTACAGCGTTAAGTATAGTTGGCGGTAGAGGGGGAGTCAAGGAAAAGTTTGACGAAAACGTTTATGCGTGCTCGAGGCCGGGAGGAAGGACTCGGGAAATGAGATTAACCGCCTTTCTTGGCACTGGCTTCGCGGGGGGGCACGAGGGTGGCCGGGGGATCATCGAAAGGGAGCTCAGGAACACCGGCGCCGAGCATGGTCTGAAGAGTGTTTTGCGCTTTTTCAAACAACTTGTCCGACTCGCTGTAGCTTTGCTGGGCATTTTTTAAATGCGTGCCCAAAGTTCCGAACTTGTCGGTAAATTTCTCCAGTTGTTTTTCCATGCCGGAAAGGCTTTCGAGAAGCCTCCTGGCATTTTCTTCCATCTGCATGCCGCGAAGGCCCATAGCAATCACGCAGAGGTGCGCGTAAAGAGTATTCGGAGACACGGCGATGACTTTCTTGTCGCGGCAATAAGCGTCGAGGGGCTGGCCCTTGCTATCCGTGGTCATGAGGAGTTCGTAGTAGACGCTCTCCGAAGGAACGAACATCAATGCCACATCGAGAGTGCCTTCATCGGGCACGATATATTTCTTGGTAATGGAATCGGCATGGCCCTTCACCGCAGTGATGAAGGCCCGGCGCGCTTCTTCGCCTTCGGTGCTGATCCTGCGGTAAGCGTCGAGAGGAAACTTGGAATCGATTGCCATTAACTTTTTGTCCCGAAGCTTGATTACGGCGTCTGCTGCTTCTCCGCTCGAGAATTTGTATTGTTTCACATATTGCGCGGAAGGAAGGGAATCTTCGAGCAAACGCTCGAGCGTCACTTCGCCCAATGAGCCGCGCGACTTGGCTCCGCCCAAAATGCCTTCCAGTGTCTGCGCTGTCTGGGACATCTGCTTGCCGGCTTGCTGGACTTCGCCGAGTTGGCGCTGAATCTGGCTGATCTGATCTCGCGTATTTTTGAGCTCGTCGGCCATCTTGGTTTGCGCGTCGGAAGTCATCTGGCCTGTTATCTGCGCGGAGTTTTTGATGGCGTCCTGCAGGGCGGGAGTGACGCTATCGAGCCGCTGCGCGACGCTTTTGGCGATGGTTTCCAGTTTTCCGGTGCTCTGGGCCTGCGAGGTGGCAATGGTCTGCAAGTCGCGGCGCAATTCGTTCATCTGCGATTCGATGGCGCCGCTCTTCTGGCGGCTTTGCAGATTCTGCAAAGCCAGCCAGATCACCAGGGCGGCCACAAGAATCACGCCGCCAATCAAGAATGCGTTCATTCGCTCTCCGATACGAACAAGGGAAACGGTCTTCTTACTTTAGCAGAGGTCGGAGGACGGGAGTCGAAAGTCACGGGAAGGGACCCTCAGAGGTCGGGGACTGGGCCGGCGCGAAAAGTTCTGCTACCAGCTCAACTTGAGAGCGAACTGGAATTGGCGCGCATCGTAGGAGGCCGTCGGCTGGCCCGCGCTGCAGGTGGAACCCGCCAGAGGATCGCAAAGCTGGTTGACGGCGGCAATGTTAGTGCGGTTGAGCAGGTTGAAAGAGTCGGCGATGACGTCGACCTTGAAGCGTTCGCCGAGGGGGATGCGCCGGGAGAGACGCAGATCCACCTGGAAAAAGTTAGGCGACGTGAAGGCGTTCCGGCCGAGGTTTCCATTGCAGCCCGCGGGTGGAGCAACGAGGGGCACCTGAAAAGTGGTGCCGTCATTGTTGAGGCAAACATTAGCCGGACCGAAGGTTACGCCGGGGATAAACGGCGAGGCCGTGCCGCCGCCAACAGAAGGCCGGGCCTGCGAAGCGCCCAAATCCAAGCGTGTGTCCGTGCCGGTGATGACGTTGAACGGCCGGCCGGAGGAGAACTCGACGATAGGAGACAAGCTGAAATCCCCGAATAGATATTTGAAGAAGCCATCACCGTGCTTGACGCTCCCTGATTGGAAGACGGCGCTGTTCACCCACCGGTGGCGCTGATCGTTGACGGAATTGGAGCGCTCGAGGTTGGGGAAACGGCTGTCCTGAGGCTCGAGTGGAGATTGCAGGTCGGTCGAGTCGTCAATGGTGTGGGAGTAGGTGTAGCTGGAGAGCAGCTCGAAGCCCTTTGAGAAACGCTTGGTGAGATTGAAGGTCAAGGAGTTGTACCAGGAGTTGCCGTTGGAGAGCTGTGCGTCGACGCTGTTGAAGGGAACGGGGACGCCGAAACCGCCGGGGTAACTTGCGCACTTTGCGAGCGCTACCTGTCCCGCGTAGCCGGCGGGAATGCCGCTTGAGAAACAGGGGAAGGGTACCGCGCCTGCGGGAATACCCGGAATCAGCGCGGCAAAGGATGGATTTGGCCCAGAAGGACGGAAGAAGTTGAAGAATGCAGGTGTCCCGATGAAACCAATACTTGGCGAGGAACAATTCGTTGAGCCAGGATGTCCCTGCGCAAGTACACCGGGGATCATTAGGAGGATGCTCGAGCTTCCCTCGGCGAGACAAGAGAACGCCGCGCCGTTGGATGGAACGACCACCGTCAGAGGGTTGCCGACGCTGAGACCTGACGCGGCGGCGTTGAAAGCGTTCTGCGCGAGAAGGTGCGGGTCCGTGGAATTGACATCCTGCGGCCGGTTCAAGTGCAATCCACGAGTTGACTGCGCACCGAGGCTGAATTTCCAGGAGCCGGCAATTTCGCGCTCGATGGTGAGATTCGCCTGGCGCGCGTAGCCGTAAACGAAATTCTTTCCGAGAGGGAGCGTGAACGGCAGAATGGGCAACGGAAATCCCGCGGTCAGATAGTTCTGATTGGCGAAGAGCGAGCCGGGGGCAAGCGGATCGAAGCGCTGCTGACTCGGCAGGTAAAACATATTGGGTAGAGCGTTTAGAACGCCCTGGAAAATGGAGGAGCCGTTGAGGTTCGTGGGCGAATCTTGCCCATTGCCACAAGCAGGTGCTTGAGGGAGCAATCCACAAGCGGAAGGGATGCCGCCAGTGGATAGCAATTGCACCGAGCGGCCGCCGTCGGCCGTTACGGAATCGAAAGCAGTAGCCAGCAACGGATGATCATAAAACAGACCGTAACCGGCACGGATGACAGTCTTACCGTTACCTGCTGGATCCCAGGCCAATCCAATGCGCGGAGCCACATTGTTGTAATCGCGCGGGATGCCTTCCCCAACGCCAAGGGCCTGTTCCGCGGCCGCGTTCACGGCGGTTGCTGGCGCGAAGAGCGGACTGATTTCTACGTCATAGCGCACACCGTAATTGACGGTCAGGTGGCGGTTCATGCGCCAGCTATCCTGAAAAAAGAAGCCCATGGGGATATTGTCAAAAGGGCTGTTGGAATTGCCGATGCCTTGGATGTATGAAGTCGGAACTCCCAGACCATACGATTGCAGTCCCGTGGTGCCCGGCAAGGAAACTCCGGCAGCGCTGTCAGGAAAACCGAATGTCGATGCCGAGAATCCGCCAAAGTTCACGTCGCCGCCGAAGTCCAACTCAAAAATTTGCGCCTTGGCCGAGCGCAGTTGGATCAGATTCAAATCGCCGCCCATCTTGAAGGTGTGCTTGCCGTGGACCAGACTGACGTTGTCCGTGAATTCAAACCGGCGCTCGATGCGGTCCACCGTGGAGTACGGTTCGCGCCCGAAATACCCAAATCCGGGGATATTCACCGCGATATCGGAGCCCCCCGGAAGTTGTGAAAAACCAAAGTGAATCCCCCGGCGGGCGACCTGCGTGCGGAATTCATTAAATGTGGTGTCGCCGACGATGGTGTCGTGCTGAAAAGTAAAGTTGAGATCGCGGGTTTGGTTGTAGCCCGCGCGCGAGCCGGAATTCTGCCCGAAGACCTGATTTTGCGAAGTCGAGGGAAGTCCCGTTACCAGAGATGGAGAAACACCCACGCGAAGGAACGAATTGTTGCGATTGTTCCAGCGTTGATCGAGGCGGGCGGACCACAAGCTGGTCTTCTCCATAACCGGATAGTTGCCGCGAACTCCCTGCAAGGGGGCGAAGGACGCGGGGAGGGGCGCGACATAGACGCCAAAGTTCGAGCAGGTTGCACCGTTGTTGACGGGTTGACCCGCAGGACACGCTACGGGAATCGGGAATTGGCGGCCTGGCGTAGCCGTCGGCGGAAGGCCTTTGGACTGATAGAAGCCATTCGCAACGGCGCCAAAATCAAATCCGTTCAGGGCAACGCTTGAAGCGGAGCCCATGAAGACTCCGTATTGCACGGCGAGAGTCTGGAGAGAAGAGTTGCCGGAGGTAAGGAGCGTATTCACCGCGGCTGCCTGTGGGCCGGTCAACTGCACGGGAAGCGGTCCACCGGGGGTCGGGAGGGTCACGGTTTGCATGCCGAAGTTATTGATGCCGATGCTGGAGAAGCCCGATTCTTCACGCTGAGTATATTCGTAGGAGGCGAAATAGAAGGTCTTGTCTTTCTTGAGCGGGCCGCCGAAAGCAAGTCCGCTTTGCGTGCGGGTATACGCCTGTTTAACGGGATCGAGCGCGCCAGTTATCGGATTGACTTGGCCGGAAAAGGGATTGCGCGCCTGGAACGCTTTATTCCGGAAATAGCCGAAGGCGTCGCCATGAGATTCATTGCCGCCACTCTTGGTGACAATATTGATCACGCCGCCGCTCGCGCGCCCGTACTCGGCGTTGAAGTTGCTGAGAATTAGCTGAAATTCCTGGACTCCTTCTTGCGAAATTGTCGAGCGAATGGCGTTGATGGAGTTGTCCACAGCGTCGGCGCCGTCGATGCTCACCATCGTTCCGCGCGCGCGCGCTCCGCCGACGCTCAACCCGCTGTTGGGGGCAGGACCGATGGTCGGAGACACGTCGCGAGTGGTCTGCGAGTTGGTGAGCGTAAAGTTGATGTAATTCCTGCCGTTAATTGGATAGTTGGTAATCTCGCGCTGCTGGACAGTCTGGGAGACATCGGTCTTACTGGTTTCGATGGGAGCGGCTTCGGTCGTCACCAATACACTCTGCTGCATGCCTTTCAGGTCCAAACGCGGATCAAAGGTTGCAGCCTCTCCGACGGTCAGCACGACGGAAGGATTTTCGTAGACAGCTAGATTAGCGCCACCATCGACCGTCATCTTATATTGGCCCGGCGGAAGTCCCACGAGATTGTAGCGTCCGCCATCATCCGTGACGGCTGTGCGCTGCGCGCCGGTGCTTGCATTGGTCAATGTGACCTTTGCGCCCTTGACCGGTAAACCTTGCGGGTCGGATACCGTTCCAGACAGAGTTGCGGTATTCACCTGTGCCGAGGCCGTCATGACGCAACCTAGCACCAGCAAGAGCAGGAGCGCTCCCGCTAACACGGATTTCAAAGAGGCTGATACACACCCACCCTGACTGCGTTGCATGACTCCTCCTAAGTTGTGCACCCGAAGAACTTCCGCTACCCCTAGCGGTGGCGGGACAGCCCGCCGTTCTCCAATGAAACAATTGAATACACGGCTTTTACTGCAATATAGCGTCGCTTTCAACTGAAAACTTCCAGACCGTCGCCCAGAACGAACTATCAGCAAGCCAAAATCGACGTTCGATTTCCGGGGTCTAACTTGATTTCGTCGAGAACACCCAGCACCAGCGCAGAATCCACGAGGGCGGGAGGACTAGCAAGAGACAAGGTACGAAACGGCGGGGGAAGAAGGGAATGTCGCTTCTTGTCGCCATCGGAACGCCGCCAAGGCTTGTTCAGGGATGTAAAAGCGGCCAAAAGAAACTGCAATTAAACAAGGACTTAGAGAGGGACTGGACTAGAGCTGCAGATGTCGCTGGACGAGCTTGCGGAGTTTTTCGCGGTCTTCATCGCGCATGTGCACGAACTCGATGCCGCTGCCATCCGGACCGATGTTGCGAACAACGGCCGTGAAGTTGATCTTGCGGAGACCGGCTCGGACTTCGAGCTTGATCGAGTCGCCAATGCTTAGCTTCCCCGGAGATTCCAAATAAGCGCCGCCCAGACTGATAGTCTTTACCCGGGACAGGCCCGCCGGCGCGCCCTCGATCTGTGCACGAAGCGGCGATTCGAGCGGAACTCGCGTGTAGCGGCGGGGGATTACATAGCCGGAGCTGGATTGCGCAGGCGCCCCGAAGGCAGCAGCCGCTTGCTTGAACGAAGGACGGTTCTCGATCAGGGCGAGCGCATCTTCCGCAGCGGCGCGCAACCCGGCAGGCTCCGCATAGGTGAGGCCCTCACGATTCTCCGCCAACTTGCGAAGAAGCTCGGCGGCTTCCGAAGCGCGCATACGGCCGAGCGCTTCGATGGCTTTGATTCGCACAAACTGGTCGCGCAAAACCTCGTGTTCACCGGCAGCAATCTCCATCAGTTGCGGCACGGCGGTGGTTTCCTGCGCCAGGCCGAGCTGGTCGATCATCATGGGAACGACCATGGGATGCGCGTCGGCAAGGATTGCGGAGAAGACGAAAGCGGTGCTCATCGCCGATGAAGAATTGCTTGGGCGCGAAAGTTCGCTGACGGCCAGGTCTTGAAGGTTCCATTCCCAGCTTGCCATGGCGCGTGCGAGGCCGCGCAGCAGGCGCTCCGGGTCCGCCGCCGCTAAAAGTTTTATTCCTGCAGTCACGCGCTGGCGGCGCGCTTCGTACAGTCGCGTTTCAAGCAAGTTCAGAACCGGCACACCGATCGTGCGCAGGAGCCGCGCCATCGCAGGCACCATTTCCGCGCCGCGTGGTTCAGTCAGCAGCAAAGTCATGCGATCGAGCAGCCGCTCGGGATCGCGCTGCAACAGCCGAGGCAGAACCGGATCCAGAGGACGGTTGGCAAGAGCAGCATCCACGAGCAAGAGCCAGCGATCCTGCGCCACCAGGCGGTGCGCCAGCGCCGACATATGATCGTGCTCTTTATCGTGCGGAGCGCGCTCAAGCTCGGTCAGGATGGTTTCGAAACCGGAATAGTCGCCGCGACTCACGGCAATGCGCCCGAGCGATTCCACGAAGGCTGCGAGTAGGGCAGCGGTTTCCGGAGACTTCTCCGAGTCCAGGGCCTTCATGGCGCCGCGGCTCAGGTCTTCCGGCAACTGATTTGGCCAAAGCGACTCGATAATCGGAGACAGTTCATTGAGCCCGGCGGCAACGAAGCGCCTTGCGGAAGCTTCCGCATGCTCGATGCGGCGCGCGTAATTGAGGACGATGTTGCGCGCCTCGCGACGAGGAGCGTCGGCGCCCGCTTCGGCGAGTTGGCCGAGGGTATGGCGCAGCGCCGCAACCGGAACGCACCACACGTCGGGTCCGCGCAAGACGGCGGATTTTTCACGCGGCGGAAGCTCCAGCCAGAATTTATCGATAAGCTGTTCGCGGTGCGTGTCCGTTGCCCAGGTGACCGCCAGCGACGAGAGATGCTGCGAAGAGTGAGGGCCGGAATACCCGCCGGCCTCGACAATGACGTCGCTCAAGCGGCAAATCGTAGGACGGACAGATGAAGCCGTAAGCGATCCGCTGGAAAATTCCGCGCCGAGAAATTCGAAAATGATGTTTTCAGAGAGCCGCAGCAAATAAGGTTGCGGCCGTTCGCCTTCGCGCGGGCCGTACTGCGAGACGGAACTGAGCAGCATGCACACGCTGTCGCGGCTAGCTTCTTCCATCGCCCCATGGATCGCTCGCGCCGCTTCTTCCGGAGAAAGCCCGCGAGCGCTCTCGAGTGGTGGTGTCAGCCGCGACAGAAGCCGCAGGCAGGCCACCAGATCGTCAAAATCCGGCGGCTGGATCGGTGAATCGGCTTTTTCGCGCGGCGAGTGTCCGCCGTACGCCACGAGAGCGCCGATTAAACTCGCCAGCACCGTGTCCACGCGGCGTTCTGTTTGCGTATTGATAGAAATGCCTTCCACGCGGTTCTCCAGGAGTCGCGCCGGCCACCAGGAATTGCCCGTACCGTTTGCTGGGTCTTCCGATTTTAGCAAGGATGCCTTCACCAGTCGCGCGAGCGTGTCCAGTTCGCCTACATGGAATTTCTTCAAGAAGGCCAGCGCGTGGATTCCGGCGCGCTGCAGGTCGACCGCCAGCGCCTGCATCTCTCCGCGCGAATCCGGCAGGTGGGCGTCGCCGATTCTTGGCGCCACCAAGCCGCCGCGTTCCACTCGAATCTCCAGTCCGCCCAGAAGTTCCGTCACGCTGCGGATGGAATCGTAAGCGCTGTCCAGGCTATCGAGCCGGAGTGGATGATCCTTTTCGTAAAGACGCTCCGACCGCATCAGCAAATGCAGATTGCGAAGTGCATGCTGAACTTCGCTGGCCTTTTGGTCCATTATGCTTGCTGGAACGCGGGCGACTGCGTACGCGAGTTGACGCAGCGATGTGCGCGGCGTGGCATCCGGGCTGGCCTGCGACGCTGCCTCGCGTTTCGCTTCGTTGATCGGTATTGTGGCCCTGCGGACCAAAGGATTCTCCACTTGCCTTTCCGTTCGTTTACACCGCTTTGAGCGGCGAGGAAGCCTTCTTCGAACTAGTGATGCCCGTTGGAGGGCAGATGGCCCCTATCTATAATGCAAGCACGCATCCGGCCCGGATCGAGTACGCCTAAGCCCTTTGTCTGGAACGAATACCGAGGATGGTCCTAGGACTTAAGGTGCATTTATGTAACAAAATGTTACGTTTCGAGTAGGCCTTGAGGCGTTTAGGGTCCAGAGAAGACGGGCTATTTTTCTGAAATTCCATCAATTCCGGCGATTATTTCTCGCGGAGGGACTCATCGATGTTGACGGTGCCCCCTTCGCTGACCTGGAACATCTTCTTTGCCTGCTGAAATCCATTCAAACGCAGTGTAATGGTGTGCGTTCCGACAGGCACCTGCACGCGTGACGGCGTGAACTGTCCGGTAGAAGCCCCGTCCACGATGATTTCAGCGCCTTTGGGGTTGCTGCTTACCTGCGCCCACGCGACGCGGCTCGTAGACTTTTCGGTTAGGACGACTGGGAACTGCGTCTGGATATTGTCCTTGACCTGAACGGGCCCAGCATAAGGCTCATATCCCTGGAGGCGCAGGACGAGGTTGTACTGGCCGGGTGCCAGCGGAAGAGTTACCGGCGTCTGCCCGGACTGCTTCGCCCCGTTGATGAACACGTCTGCCCCCGGAGGTTGGCTGCTGATGAAAATGCCCTTGGCCAGCGATTCGAGCTTGATCTTCTGGTCCTGTGCGTCGCCGCTTTTTATTTGCAGCGCGGTTTGTACGGGTTGATAGCCTTCCTTTTGCACTTCCAGGCTGTAGCGCGCCGGAGACAAATTGTTGAAACTGCAGGGCGTCTCGCACTTGCTCAGGATGTTACCCGCGGGGCCGCGCAGAACCGCGGTTGCGCCTATCACATCGGTGATCACGTGAATCGCGCCGCGTCCCGCTGTTGGGACGGGGTGCGCGCCTTCGTCGGAGTTGCCGCCGGCGGCGACCGGCGTGTCGTCGTATTCCAGGTGATCGATCACGCGCACGCCTGAAGGGGCGTTCCGCAATAATTTCAAGAGCCCGGCATGTTCGGCTGGCCGGAGCTTTCCGGCAAGTGTCAACGTGTTGCCGGCCGCCTGAACTTTCACCCGCCCGGTCAATCCTCTTTCGGAAATGGCCTCTTCGATCCGCCCTTTGTACTCTGCCGCTTTGGGGCTAATCGAGTTTCCTGGATTCTTGGCCACCGTCTTTTGTGGGACCACTTCCGCGGGCTTCGCCTCTGAGGCCGCATCCGCGTCGTTTGGCTGCGCAGAAGCCTCAGTTCCTTCGGCCCCCGCAGAGTTGCCCGGAGTCGTTTCTGCCGGAGTAGTGCCAGGCAAGCCCGCCCCTTTCTTCTGTGCATTATGGAGTTCGCGCGCAGCTTCGAAAACCGGCCTAATTTTGTTTGCCCCATAAACAATCACGCCCAGGAGCAGCATCGCTGCGAGAATTGTCCCCAGAACATTTTTCTTTTTCGGAGGTTCCGGAGCCGCTGCAGGCGCGATGGCTCCCGTTCGCCGCACGACCGGAGTCTGGCTGGGCCCAGACGCTCGCGCGTTCAGGGAGCGCGCCGTGGTGATGACGGTTTGATCTTCGTTGCCGTAGCCACGGCCCGCCGTATTTCCAGAAATCATGGTCGCCGCAGGCGACCCTCCGCCCATCACCATCGTTGATTGAGGGTTTCCGCCGGCCGGTGAAATTGACCGGTAATTCTTAAGATCTTCCAGCATTTCCCGGCAATTCTGGTATCGCTGGTCGGGCTCTTTCTCTAGAGCTCTCATGACCACCGCGCTGATCCCTGGATGAATCGTCGGATTTATCTGCCGCGGCGGCACGGGATCTTCGTTGACGATCTTGTAGATCACCGTTGTGATGTTTTGTCCCGGAAAAGGCTTTTCGCTGGTCACCATTTCATAAAGCATGACGCCCAGCGAAAAAATGTCGCTGCGTCCGTCGACGGCACGGCCCTTCACCTGTTCCGGCGACATATAACTCGGAGTGCCCATGACGTGCGCGGTTTGCTGCACGGTACCGAATTGCAAGATCTTGGCTGTGCCAAAGTCCGTGATCTTCACAGTGTCGTCGGCGGTGAGCATCAAGTTCGCGGGCTTGATGTCGCGGTGAATTACGTTGCGTTCATGCGCGAATTGCAGCGCGCTGCAAGTCTGCTCCATGATGCGCAGCGTGCGCGGCAGCGGAAACGCGTGGCCGTCGTCGAGCAGCGCCTGAAGGCTCTTGCCTTCTACCAGTTCCATGGTGATGTAGTAGAGGCCGTCTTCTTCGCCGGCGTCGAAAACGACTACGATGTTTGGATGCGTCAGCAAACCGGCGGCGCGCGCCTCGGTTTGGAATCTCGTCAGAAGTTCTGGACGCGAAAGGCCTGTGCCTTCTTCACTTAGCCGGATGGTCTTGACTGCCACAGTGCGCCCGATCACCGGATCCACGGCTTTGTACACCACGCCCATGGCGCCGCGGCCCAGTTCACCGACGATTTCGTATCTTCCGGCTTTTGTTACAGTTGGCATCGTTCAATCGCTGTGTCGCCCGGCAAAGACGGCTCTGGCGACACAATCCCCAATCGAGCGCATCGGGTTTCGGCTCTGGAAGGCAGGGAACCTAACAAGCCCCCAGAACTTCTATCGTCCATTTTCTGGTCTTGACCAGCGGAATGCTCCGCCGACACCCGGGACACCCTATCCTGCACAGTACCCACCGGATTTTCTTTTGGTCAACGCTACTGGGGTACCAGTGTTTCGCACTCGATACGGTCGGAGCGTCCTCACGAGTGGCCTCTCCGTTGCCTCTGTGGCAGCGGCTCCGTCTTCGCGTTCCCTGACGAACTAGGGGTTGCGCATCGTTTCCCGTGGCGACATGGTGCGTTCCGGCATCGGCACATTCGTTTCGCGGACAGGACGATCGACTTCGCCGGGCCGTGCGGGTGCTTCGAGTCCATCGGTAAGTAAGTACCCTTGTAGCGCGATGCCGTTGGTCCAAACGCTCTCGAGCGCGGAGATGTACTCGATCTGCAATTCGTAGAGCTTCCGCTGTGCGTCCAACACGCGGGGATACGACGCCAGCATCTGGCCATACTTCCCCACCATTAGCCCGTAAGCCTTTTTCGCGCGGGGGAGCATCTCCTCGCGATACTCCGACGCCATCAGGCGCGCGTTCGCGTATTGATCGACTGCCGAGGCCGCGCGCTCGCGCAGCGTCAGCGAAATGCGCTTTTTCTCCTGCACGGCGCGCTCGATATCCGCTCGCGCCGCCGTCACATTTCCCTGGTTTCGATTGAAGAGCGGAATCTCCACGGCCACTTCCGCGATCCCTTCCCACCCTTTCGCAAGCGGAACGCTCCCGAGCAAATCGTGGTTGTATTCCATTCCGCCCCGAACTTGAACATCGGGAATCGCCTCACGCCTGGCGCGGGTGAAAACGTTTTGTGCGCGTGCTTCCGCCACATCGGCGATTCGAACGGCGGGACTCTCTTTCGCGATTGCCTCCACGGCCTCTTCTTCGTTTACTTCCGGCCAGCCCTTTTCTAAGTCGCCCGCCACTGTCGCCAGTGGCAAACCCGGCTGTCCAATCACCGCCGCCAAAGAACGCCATTCTTCACGCAGCGTGTTTTCCTGCATTCGCGCGCCTATGCGCATTCTCTGCGCTTCCACTTCAGCTTCGAGCACTTCGGTTTCGTCGGCCTGCCCAGTGTTCATCAAACGCCGTTGCGTCTCCGTGCTGTCTTGCGCGATCGCAGCCATGTCGCGCCGGGCGTCGAGCAATTCCTGCACCGCCAGCACGCGCAGAAACGCCATCTTCACGGCGCTCTGCACCCGCATTTTCTGCTCTTCAGCTTCTATCTCCGCGAGCTTTACATCCTTTGCGAAAACTTCGCGGCTCAACGCGAGTTTCCTACCCGTGACCACTGCCTGCTGAACAAAAAATCCCTGTTTTCCGCCGCCGACCGATCCTCCACGGATTTCATCGCCTGTGTAAGCCACCGTCGGATTTGGATACAGCCCCGATTGTTGCATCCGTGCCTTGGAGGCACGGATCTCCGCCTCCGCTTGCCACAACGTGGGATTCGCTTCGCCCGCAATCTTCTCCGCTTGCTCCAGCGTGAACAGCGCGCCCTTCGCAATTTCCTGCGCTCTGCCCATCCGTGGATATTCCGGCCTTACCGCGGCCATTTGCATCGGATGGCCCTGTTCCTGTGCGGGCATCTTCATCTCCTGCGCCCGCACGGCGCCAGCCATCACCAGCAAGCTCGCAATAACAATCACTCGGCACTTCATCGACGGTCGCATGGTCTCTCCTCTTCTTCTCCGTGAACTCTGTGTTCTCTGCGTTGAAACTTTTTTCAACTTTTCACGACTCATGGTGATGCTCCGTTGCCGCGCCGGGTGCCTTCTTTCGCGCGAGGATGGCGTCATATTCTTTCTCCGGCAACACGCGTACCATGGTCATCATTCCCATCATTCCCGCGCTCCAATTTTTCGGCAGGCCGTAGGTTTCCGGTTTTTCTACGACTTCGTCCATACCCATTTCCATGAAAGCATCCTGCGGAAATCCCGGCACCCTCTCCGCGTTCTGAGCGATCGGTGCGTGGTGCACGTGCTCGAACGGAACGCTTTTCGCGAGCGACTCCATCTGACTCATCGCTTTCATCTCGGTCTGGTCCGCCGTTTCGATCTGCCGGTCACGCAGCAAATCCATCATGCTGTTCATCATGTGGTGCGGCAGGTGGCAGTGGATCATCCACGCGCCGGGATATTTCGCCTCGAACTCCATGACGCGCGCCTGCGCCACTCCCACAAGCACGGTGTTCATAGGAACCCACGTCGATTCCGGCGCGCGCCCGCCTTCCGTGCCGGTGACCACGAACTGGTGCCCATGCAGGTGAATGGGGTGATGATCCATTCCAAGATTGACGATGCGCAGCCGCACCCGGCTCCCCAGCCGCGCCAGCAGCGGCGTCGTCATCGGCGCGGAAACTCCGTTGAACGTCAGCCAGTTGAACTCCATCGCTGCCGTGTTCGGGACGGTATTGCTCGGCAGCACGGCCCATTCCTGCAAGATCAGTCCGTAGTCATGATCCGCGCGTGGCTTGTAATCTTTTTGCGGGTGCGCCACGAAAAATCCGATTTGCCCCATCATTTCCTGCATGGCGCTATGCGCGTGGTAGAAGAACGTCCCCTCCTGGTGCACGGTGAATTCGTAAACGTACTTCTCGCCGGGAGCGACCGGCTTCTGGCTGATGTAAGGTACGCCGTCCTGCGCGATGGGGATTTCCAGGCCATGCCAGTGCAGGGAAGTGGACTCCGGCAGGCGGTTCTCGAAAATCACGCGCACGCGGTCGCCCTGCTGCACCTGGATTGTCGGCCCGGGGCAACTTCCGTTGTAGCCCCAGGCGTCAATGTTCTTGAACGGCGCGATTTTCCTCTTTACCGGTTCGGCCACGAGGCGGAAAACTTTAACGCTACCATCCATCTCGTGCGGCAAATCCGTCAAATCCGGCGTCACCATGGGCAGCGGCGCGCCCGTAGCCGGTGTGTCCAGGTGATTTGCCTCACGCGGACGCATCCGCATGGGTTTTTCGGCCTGAGCTTCCAGACTCTTGCTCATTCCCAACAGCCCCGCGCCGAATATCGCTGCATCTTGAAAAAATCTTCTTCGTGTCCCGCTCATTTTTTCCTCCTGAACTTCCTGTTGCTGCAAGTCGCGTCCCTCGCGAATGAAAATGGGAAATATTCGGCGTTGCACGCCGCTGAAACCGTTTCTTTTGCGCACGCAGGCCGACCTCCCGCTCATCGCGAGATTGGCTGCTTTTAGTTTTTCAGGAGGGACAACTCAGATTCGAAAGACAGTGGAAACTACAGGCGTAAACCCGCTAGAGAAATCATGCGGCCGGCAAAACCATGAATCGGAAAGCATTGTCGTGGCTGCTGGATTTTCCTGCCCAGTCGCGAAGAATGTTCCATCGGACGCGCTCAAGCGCGATTCGCCGGAAGCGCTGCCAAACGGAGTGGAAGCCGAAACTACCGCGGGCAATTCCGGCAAATTGCAATTTCGAGTCCCGTGTACGAGCAGCGCCTCGTGGTGCATGGTGCCAGCTCGATGGCAAATCCCATTTCCTGTCGCAGAAGCATCGGCTCGCCCGCAATTCTGAACCGCGCAAAGCGGCGCACAGGCCGGCGCCACTACAAGGGCCCCAATCGCCAGCAGACTCAACGCCCGCAGCGCCCATCTCGCGCTTCGAATTCGCATCACCCTTGGCATCCTGTGATTACGCTACGCCGGCCGTCAGCCTGCGTCAACCTCACCGTGCTACTGCGCACAGAAAGGACAATGCTTCAATTGCCGTCTCGTCCTCGACTTTCAGTAGACCTTTTTAGACGGGATGCTCTCGTTCTCGGTTCACCTCCAGTCCACTGACAGTTCATCCCCGGTGCATTGTTCCTGCTCCCTGAACGCGAGAGAGTGCACACCGCAGTTGGACACAGGAGGCTGCCGTGCAAACGAAGCTCAAGGACGACGGTCGCAAATGGCTGTGGGGGTTCCTGGCAGTCATCATGATGTCCAAACTTTACTTCGTTCAGGAACTGCTCGCAGTGTTCGCCCTCTTCTCGCTGGGCTTTGCAGCGATCGCCTTGGTGGTCGCAAGCCTCTACACACTTCAACATTGCTGGGAACTGGCCGTGGTGCGCCTTGCAGATTTCCGCCGGCCGGTCATGAACGTGGCCCCAGTCACCCGCGAGAATCAGAAAGCCGCCTAAGAACCGAGCCCGGCTTTGGCGGGCCCAAACCCAAAGATTAAGGAAACGCTTGTTCTGACATCTCCCCGATCCCGCGCTATACTCGGACTCACTCGACACTCTTGTCGACATCGGCGTTCCTGCCGAGAAGGAGGTGATCCAGTGAGGTACGGTTTACGTTGAAGTAGTAAGGGAGGCGCTTGTGAGTTGCCGAGCGCCTCTCTTTTTTGTCCCGCCTGCCTGAATTCCCCGTGATGCGAGTCTGGCGCACACTTCCACTTAGTAAATGCTTGTAATGAGCTGCAGAAAAACTGTCTTTGCCAGCCACGCAACAATTCCTCTATTGCTACTGTCGTGTCGAGTAGAATCTCACCGTCGTACGTTTGGCGGGAAGGTGCAAATTATGCCCCAGAGCGTCGCAGTTGCTATCGTCCATGGGATTGGCAGGCAGAAAGAAGACTTTGCTTCAGCAATAATTCAACAATTGCGCATGCGTGTGAGGCAGCAGCTCGGAGAGGACCCTCAAGAAGCGCCGCGCTTCTTCTTCCAGCCAGTCTATTGGGCTCCGGTGCTGCAAAACGAAGAGGATGAGCTCTGGAGCCGCCTCCGCAAAGGGGGAAGTTTGGGCTGGACCGGGTTGCGCGAGTTCATGGAGGATTTCGCTGCCGACGCCATCGCCTATCAACCCATCGAAGGCAGGCGCGATGCTTATGACAGGGTACATGCTGTGTTCGCGGATTCCCTGCGGCGTCTGGCGCAGCAGGCTGGTCCTCATGCCCCTCTATGTGTAATCTCCCACAGCCTCGGCACAGTAATTGCCTGCAATTTCTTCTATGACCTGCAGACGCACTCTTCTGAGAAGCCATTGATTGCGCCAACTGTGCGCCAAAAACTGGGCGATGCTCCGCTCGCTTGTGGGGAGACGTTGACGCTGTTCTATACCATGGGCAGTCCCGTCGCGCTATGGAGCCTGCGCTACGAAAACTTCGGTAAACCCATACACGTGCCATCACCTAAGTTGCACAGCCACTACCCGATTCTTGCAGGCGAATGGGTGAATTTCTATGGCAAAGCGGATGTCATTGGCTATCCGCTGAAGGAACTCAACGCCGATTACCGTGTGGCGGTGACTTCCGATTGTCCGGTCCTTGTTGGGGGCCCGCTTGCATTCTGGAATCCGCTCTCGCACATGGCGTATTTTGGAGATACGGACGTCTTAGGGCCAATCGCTGAAGGCCTGGTTGGCGTCTGGCAGACCATCAATGCAGCGCAGCGGTAACCAGGCAACTATGGGCGCGAAGGTTTCGGCGCCAACGGGATCAGCGCGATGCCTACGATAATTAGGGCGGGAACATCGCCCAGCAGATGTGCATGCTCGCCCGTGTTCATCAATGCCTGCACTGCCATGATGCCAGCGTGAACAAGGCTCGACCATGCGGCGAACGCGATGAAATTCGGGGCCTAAGAGTTTACATTCCGGAGGGCCGTCCGCATGAAATACGACGCCATCATCATCGGCTCCGGCCAGGCCGGCAATCCTCTTGCTTATCGGATGGCCGACTTAGGATGGTCCGTGGCGCTCGTCGAGAAAAAGCATCTGGGTGGCACCTGCATCAACACCGGCTGCACGCCCACCAAATCAATGGTCCACCGCGCGCAAGTCGCTCACTATGCGCGAAACGCCGCGCGCTGGGGTGTTAGCGCTTCGAATGTCAGCGTCGATCTGCCCAAAATTGTCGTGCAAAAAGACGAAGTGGTCCTCAGCTTTCGCGGTGGCCAGCAGAAGCAGGTCGACAAGCGCCCCAACCTTCGCCTCCATCACGGCCATGCCCGTTTTGTTGCCCCGCATCAACTTCAGGTCGGTGACGAACTGCTCGAAAGCGACAAAATCTTCATCAACACTGGCGGCCGCCCGACCGCTCCTCCGATTCCTGGCCTCGAAACTGTTTCCTATCTCACCAACGAATCGGTTATGCAGTTAACGTCTCTCCCCGAGCATCTCCTCATTCTCGGCGGCGGCTACATCGGCATGGAATTTGGCCAGATGTTTCGCCGCTACGGCAGCCGCGTCACCGTTCTTCACACCGGCAAACAAATTATTTCGCGTGAAGATCCGGAGACTGCCGCCGAGCTGCAGAGAGCCCTCGAAGCCGAAGGAATTCAATTCCTGCTCAACACTCGTACGACTCGCGTGGAAAACAGAAATACAGCAGTCACCCTGTCATTTGAATCGCCCGCAGGTGCATCGGGCGTGACTGGCTCGCATCTCTTAGTCGCCACTGGCCGCCGCCCAAACACCGACGATCTCGGTCTCGACAAAGCCGGCATTGAAACCGACCAGAGCGGCTACATCAAAGTGAACGGCCGGCTCGAGACCAATGTTCCCGGCGTCTGGGCCCTCGGCGATTGCAAGGGCGGCCCCGCTTTCACGCACATTTCCTACAACGATTTCCAGATTGTTTACGGCAATTTGATGGAAGGGAAAAATCTCTCGATTGAAAATCGCCTCGTTCCTTCCTGCGTTTTCACCGATCCGCAACTCGGCGGCGTTGGCATGACCGAGAAAGAAGCTCGCGCCAAAGGTTTCAAATTAAAAATCGGCCGATGCCCAATGACTAATGTAGCCCGCGCTATCGAGCGCGGAGAAACCGCCGGCCTCATGAAGATCGTCATCGATGCTTCGAACGACCGCATCCTGGGCGCTTCCATCCTCGCTTCCGAAGGCGGCGAACTCGTGCAAATCCTCAGCACGCTCATGCTCGCAAGGCAGCCGTACACTTTGCTGAAAGGCGCGGTGTACATTCACCCCACGCTCGCCGAAGGTTTCTTCGCTCTAATGGAAGACGTCAAACCAGTTGACTGAGTGGAAGATCGCTTCGAAAGCCACGATAAGAGCACCAGTGGTATTCTCCCAACGGCAGTTTCGGCGGCAAGAAGGCGGAGGCCACGACAAAACTCATGGAAAGTCTCAAGGATCAAGTTGCTGTGGTGACGGGCGCAAGCAGCGGCATCGGCAAAGCGATTGCCCTCTCGATTGCAGCGCACGGCGCTGAGGTTTGCCTGGTCGCGCGCCGCCGCGAACTCCTGGAAGACGTTGCCAAGCGAATCCATGGGCTGGGCTCCAGCGGCCATGCGTGTCCCGTCGATCTCACCAACGACGAAGACATTCGCAGCCTGGGCGAGCACTGTCAGAAAGATTTTGGCCGAGTAAGTATTCTAGTGCTCTGCGGCGGCGCCATTTTCCACGGACCGCTTGCGAAAGCTTCGCTCGCTGATTTTGATTTGATGTATCGTTCGAACGTCCGCGGCCACTACCTCATGATTCAGACCATGCTTCCTCTGCTGCGCAAGAGCAGAGGGCAAATCGTTTTCATCAATTCTTCCGCCGGGCTTCGTTCCCCCGCCACCACTGGACAGTTTTCCGCCACGCAACACGCCTTTCGCTCCATCGCCGACAGTTTGCGCGAAGAAGTGAACCCTGACGGCATCCGCGTCCTTAGCGTTTACCCGGGCCGCACCGCCACTCCGCGCGTCGCGAAACTTTTCGAGAAAGAAGGCCGCGCCTACCAGCCCGATCTGCTGATGCAGCCGGAAGACATCGCGGAAATGGTCACTCACTCGCTCCGCCTTCCGCGTACCGCCGAAGTCACCGACATCAGCATCAGGCCGATGCAAAAGTCTTACTAATTTCCAACTTCCAATTTCTATTTTCTGAATCTGGTGGGGCTGGGGAGATTCGAACTCCCGACAAACGGTTTAGGAAACCGTTGCTCTATCCATCTGAGCTACAGCCCCGCTCTTCCATTGTAATGCTTCCCGGCCATTTTCGCTCCGCCCGAGTTTATCCATTGTCAAAGCGCCCTGGTTGTCAAAGGGCCTGCTCGTCAAAACTATGGTGCCGCCGCTCCCGGCGTAGTGGGCTGCGGATTCGATTTCGGCGCAGGTGTAATCTTGCTGATGCGCAAACTCCGAAAGATCGTCGGCCAATATTCTCGCAGCGCGTTACTTGCCGTGTACAAGCCGATCCGTATCCCGTAGCGCTGGAACGTCCGGCCCGCTGTTTGTTCTTTCACCGGCAAATAGCTATTTGCCAGGCTCTCCGCCAGCAGCGGTCCCAGCATTCCCGCCCAATTCGCCGCGTCTTTTCCTTCATCCGTGCGCGCCACCACGATGCGGCTCAGCGCGTAGCCCACGCGATGCCCAAACCCGCCGTGCAGCGTCACGAAGTAGCGCGGGTCGCGGTGCAGCGCGGACGAAATCACAAACGTTCCGAAAAAATTCGTCGATGCCGCCGTAGCCATCGAAGTGCCGAAACGCTTTCCGTATCCAGCCATTCCCTGGCCATAGCCGGCCAGCGAATTCTGCGCTTGCCCGATTCCGGCGCCCACCGCGGAACTGAGAAGACGCGAAGGAGCAATGCTCTGATCCGCGAAAAGTTCGAACTTCTGCTTCACGCTCAGCGGGCCGGCGCTGGTGGCGATATCGGGAAAGAAAATCGAGCGCCGTTCCAGAACTTCGATGGTCGTTTGGACACGATTTTGCCGCTTCTGCGCGCTTTCCTGTTTTGCGACGGGCGCATCGGGAAGGTCTTGCGGCTTCGGCTGCTGCTGCGCCGACGCCGTTGCGGCGACGCCCACCAGGAATGCCATTAGTCGCACAGCCGATGAGCCGTGGCGCATTCCTTCATCCTAACATGAACGCAAAATTTCCCTCTTTCCACGTCGCCCCACCCCTCTGCGTTCTCAGGCGCTCAACGACCGCGCGATGCGGAATCCATAATCCGCGTACTGAAATTCCGGGGGAATGCTGGACCGCGCCGCCGTGCGTGTCACCTTAATATGATGGCGCCAGGAGCCGCCCCGCGAAGCCTTGCGCGTGCCGCTCTTTGGCCCCTGCGGATTTCGCTCCGGCGAATGCGCGTAGTAGCCGTCGTCATACCAGTCGGAGCACCATTCATGGACGTTCTCGCCCACGTTGTAGAGCCCGTAAGCGTTCGGCTTATACAGCCCCACGGGCTCCGGCCCCAGCTTCCATCGTTTGTCGTAATCGGGAACTGTTTCCGGAGGCGCGTCTCCCCACGGGTACAGAAAACTTTCTTGGCCGCCGCGCGCCGCGCGTTCCCATTCGGCTTCGGTCGGCAAGCGATAGCGTTTGCCGGTCATTCCGCTCAGCCACTCGCAGTAGCTCGCCGCTTCGTGCCAGGACATGGCCACGACGGGCATTTGCGGATCATTGAAATTCGCGTCATTCCAGTGCGGCGGCGGAGCGCCCTTGGTGGCTGCAAGAAAGCGCGCGTACTCCGCGTTCGTAGCCTGGTAAATCGCCATCTCGAACGAATCCACCCACACGCGGTGCACGGGCTTTTCGTCGTCGCGCCCGGTCTCGCAGCCCATCGCGAACCAGCCCTCCGCGATAGGCTCCATCATCGGCTCGATCGCGCCGACCTGGGCTGCACTCTTGGACGTGGCCACCATATGCTCCGATCCAAGTCTCCCATGATTATAGCGGCCGATCGGCAGTTGAAATGAGAAATGGTTAGTCAACAGAGCCCCTCCCCCACCCGGGTGGTTTTTCGCAAAGAGTGCGGAACCGCTTGAAAACAAAAGAGTTGAGTTTTGCAGGCGTGCAAAAGAGTGCGCAAGAATATGAAAACAAAGACGATAAGATGAAAACGGGCGGTCCATATTCTCGACACGGTCGGGATCTTCGACTGACAGGCTGAAAGAACGCGGGACTTACGGGGCAGGCGGCCGTGGAACTGCTGATTCACGGGGAATGGTAACACAAAGCGTTAACTTTGTCAAGAAATGACTCACTAGTACTGGGACTATCATTTGGAAATCGAACCTGGAAAATCGAAATTGAGGGAGCCTTTCCCGACAGGGTCGGGGCAGACGGGACAAGCAGGGATTCCGTGTTGGGATTTGAGGCGGAAGGGAGATTGAAACGGAGGGGTTTAGTGCGGCGCACCTGAGGGATGGTTGTAAGTTAGAGACGAATTCAAAATCCGTACCATTTGGTGACAGTCGAGGGCTTGAACAACGCGCCCGTGCAAGCGTCACAGACTCATCTGTTTTCCAGTACTTTTGCACAGCGTTGAGGTGTAACCAGTTGACCCTATGTCAGATACTGTTATCCTTTTGAGGAAAGAGAACTAGACCGCTGGAGCTTGCTTAGGACGTGGGATTAGATACATGAGGCGAGAAGGAACTCTGTATCTTCATTTTCCCTGCTTTGACGGGCTTGTGTCGGCTGTACTAGCATCGGACTTCCTTGAACAGAACGGATGGAAATTCAATCGTCGATTCTGTCCAGTCAACTATCATCTGAGACCCACTTGGATATCGAGCCACTTGCGCCCTCCATGCGCGGTAGTCGATTTTCTTTATCATTCTGATGCACAGTTTTGGGCGGATCATCACTCGACCACTTTTCTCTCTGGAGAAATGCGAGCGGAATACGAGAGTAGAAAAAGCCTTTGGGTCCAATACGACAGCCAAGTTGGCTCGTGCGCTCTTTTGCTCTGGAAGAATCTGTCGAGTTGGTTTGTTTCGAAACATAGCAACTATCAGGAGATGGTGTATTGGGCGGATAAAATCGATTCTGCTCGGTATCTGAACGTGCAAGAAGCAATCTTGGGAGATAGTCCAGCTCTGAAGATTTACCGTAGCCTGATCCTTCGAAGTGACACTGAGTTCTGCGTCCTCCTAATAAGAGCGTTGCGCAGGAAGAGCCTAGCTGAAGTTGCGAGGCTTCCCGAAATTCTTAACAAATCCGAAGAAGTGCGCTCCTTGAATGAGGCTGGCCTAAAGCGTTTTCGTAATTATGCGCATCTTGAATTCGGTGACATCGTTGTTTTCGATCTCGACGCGAGCCCTAACGATATCGTTAGCCGGTATGCTCCCTTTTACTTCTTCCCCAAAGCTCGCTATTCCATCGGAATGACGCGCCGTGAAGGCACCGCGAAAATAACGGCGATGAGGAATCCCTGGCTTGAATTCGAAAGTGTTCCTCTGGGAGCCATATTCGAGCGCTACGGAGGTGGCGGTCATCAACGCGTCGCTTCAGTCATTTTGACGAAGATGGATGCGCACAAAAGTGATACCGTGCTTAGCGAATTGGTTTCTGAGATTCAAAAGCAAGACTCGACGTATTTTCGGCCGATTCGTCAGGCACTGGGATGATTGAAAAATTCAACTTTTACGATGTCTATGGTTATTTCCTACCCGGCTTGTCATTGTTGGGCTTGATTTTCCTTCCGTTTGGCCTCGTGAAGCATCAATGGCCAGCGACAGAACTGAGTTCCGCACTCGGGGCTATAGTTTTCGCGTATATATTGGGCCACGTTATCCAGACTATCGCTTTTAGAGCTTTCCCCTCAGCGCTTCTCGATTCTCTCGGAAACCGGAGATACCCCTCTGAACTTTTCCTGGACCACAAATACCCTGAGTTCTCGGAAGAATTTAAAGGTAGCCTCGCCAAAGTTGTGAAGGATGCCTTCGACATAGATCTGGCCATAGAAAAAGCACCGGCAAAGCGCGATGATCCTGAATTCGCACCAATTTCGCGCAGGCGACAGGATGCATTCCTTCTGAGTCGAGGTGTCCTAATAAGAGAGAAGATTGCAGCGTATGCGGAACAATCTCAAGGTATGTATACCTTAATGCGGGGACTAGCAACCTCTTTTGTGTTGGGATTTGCGTATTTTGCAGGATGGTCTCTGTCCCTTTTCAAGGGTGAGTGCCTGACAGCATTGGCCTTGGTGCTGATTGTTTTGGGCTTGTTGAGCACCCTCGTGGTTGCAGCATGCTTTCTGCGATCGAAGCCTCAGGTGCCAATTTGGGTAGATAGAATTAGTCTTATGGGGCTGATGCTGACTTCGTTGGGAGTCGGATACCTGTTCGGGCTGAAAACCGTAGAGTCACCTCTACAAGCTAGAGCGCTTGGTGTAGTGTCAATCGTTACAATCATCTTTGCCCTTCGATGTTTTGGTTCGTACAAAAGTTTTGCGCGGGATTTCGCAAAGGCAGTTTGGCGTGACTTCGCGGGCCATCGGCTGGTTCCTCCCGCAGCTGGTCACGGCTAGAGGTCGCTCGGATACTCGACACGTGCGATTCACTCTGACGGGGCCAGATAATAGACGGGCTTAAGTGGAAGCAGAAGCTTCTGGGATTCAGCCCGCGAGGAACACGGGGAGTCCCACAAAGCGGGGCAAAGCCCGGCGCTACGCAAGATGGCATCGGCGCCAGCGTCGTCCGACCGTGCTAACATCGTGCCTCCGACCTAATCTGCGCTTGTTCCTACCGGACCGGAGGCTGCCGTGAATAAGACATTGAAGATTGTGTTGATTGTGGTGGGTGTGCTGGTTGTGGTGATGCTTGTGGCGCCGTTTTTGATCCCCGTGAACCAGTTCCGGCCCATCATTGAAGAGAAAGCTTCGGCGGCGGTGGGACGCAAAGTGCAACTGGGCAATATTAGCCTCTCGCTGATCAGCGGATCGCTTTCCGCGGAAAACCTCTCCATCGGCGACGACCCGAAGTTCAGCTCTGCTCCGTTCCTGACGGCAAAGTCGCTGGATGTGGGCGTGGAAATGATGCCGCTGATTCTCTCGAAGACGCTGAATGTTACCGGCGTGACGATTGCCAGTCCTAAAGTGACCTTGCTGCATAACGGGGCCGGACAATGGAACTATTCTTCGCTGGGCGGAGCCGCCGCGAAAGCGGAGGCCAAGAAGGCGCCTGCGGAAAAGCCTTCGCCTACGGCAGGCGCGGCGGAAGTTTCCATCAAGAAACTTACGCTGAGCGACGGCAGCATCATCGTGGGCTCGACGAATTCGCAGAAGCGCAGCACGTATGACCACGTCAACGTGACGGCTTCGGCTGTTTCGCTGACTTCCAAGTTTCCGGTTACGGTCGCAGCCGATCTGCCCGCCGGCGGCAAACTCAAGCTGGACGGGACGTTCGGCCCGGTAGATCAAGCGGACACCGCGCTGACTCCGCTGAACGCCAAGCTGAACGTTGCGGGATTGAATCTTGCTTCCACGGGATTCCTCGATCCTTCCATGGGCCTTGGCGGGATTGTGGACCTGGATGCCAATCTGTCCTCGCAAGGCGGCGAAGCGCAGACCAAAGGCAACGCCAAACTGTCCAAGGCGCTGTTGGTTGCCGGCGGTTCACCGGCCGGGGTTCCCGTGACGGTGAATTTCGCTACGAAGTACAATCTGCGCAAGGACGCCGGAGTGCTCAATCCGTCGACGCTCAATATCGGCAGCGCCGCGGCGCATCTCTCCGGCACGTTTCAGTCGCCCGGAGACGAAACCATCGTCAATGCCAAGGTCGAAGGCGAGAACATGCCCGCCCGCGACCTGGAAGCGTTTCTCCCCGCACTGGGCATTCACCTTCCGAAAGGCGCTTCGCTGGCCGCCGGCGCGCTCAACACAAACCTGAATATCACGGGGCCGACCAACAAACTGATCACCACGGGCACAGTCGGTTTGTATAACGCGAAACTGGCGGGCTTTGACCTGGGATCGCGGATGTCCACGATTTCCGCGCTGACCGGCTTGAAAACCGGCCAGGATTTGGACATCGAAAAAATCACCACCAATTTGCACATGGCTCCTACCGGGCTGGAAGCTCAGAATTTCCTGGCGGCGATTCCCGCGCTCGGCACGCTGGTCGGCGCGGGAACGCTGGATGCGAAAAATAATCTGGACTTCAAAATGGCGGCGACGCTGGCGAACACCGCGACTTACACGTCGTCAGGAGGCGCGCCGGCGTCGGGAATCGGAGGCCTCCTGGGCGCTATCGGCGGAGGCAAGGGCGGGTGCAAGGGAGCGACGATTCCTTTTCAGATTCACGGCACGACGGCTGACCCGAAGTTTGTACCGGACATCGGCGGGATTGCGGCTAGCTTGCTCCAGTCGCAGTTGGGCTGCGCCGGTGGGACGGCTCCCGGAGCTAAAACCAATTTGCAGCAGCAAACGCAAAATCCGGCGGACGCGATTAATGCGTTGGGGGAATTGTTTAAGAAGAAAAAGCCTTGAGGCAGAAAACTAGAAAGTAGAAACTAGAAATTAGGAATTCAAAACAGAAACAGAAACCGTAAAGAGATTCTTCATTCGTAACGGAGGGCGACGATGGGGTCGACACGCATCGCGCGGCGCGCTGGGATCCAGCAAGCCAAGCAGCCGACGATCAGAATGAGCGCGGCGCTTCCGGAGAACGTCCAGGGATCGCTGGACTTCACGCCGTAGAGTTCGCTGGCGATGACGCGGACGGCTCCGAGCGCCGCGACGGAGCCGATGACGGCTCCGAATGCAACGAGAGTCAATCCTTGCCGCAGGACCATGTGCAACACGTCGGCGCGCGCGGCGCCTAACGCCATGCGCACGCCGATTTCCTGGGTACGGCGCGCCACAGAATACGAAACGACGCCGTAAACTCCCAGCAACGCCAGCATCAAGCCCACACCAGCAAATACTCCGAGAAGAACGGTGTGCATGCGCTGATCGCCAACGGATTCCGCAATTGTCTCCGTCAGAGTCATGACGTGGCGCACGGGTTGGTCAGGATATCCGGCCCAGATTTGCCGCGAAATCGTTCCGGCCAGCGCATCGGGATTTGCTTGCGTGCGGACGATCAGATGATGCGAACCCACGCCCCACTGGAAGAGAGCGAGATAAAACTCCGGCGTGGCCTCATCCTGTATCTCGACATCGCGGGCATTGGCGACGACGCCGACAATCTCGTTCCACTGCGGAGTTCCCTTGCCGTCCGTGGAAACGCTCATGCGTTTTCCAACGATGTCCAGCGTGCCCCAATATTTGCGGGCCATCGCTTCGTTGACCATGACGACTCTTTGCGCGCCTTGCTGGTCCTGCTCGGCGAACTCGCGGCCGCGCACGAGAGAAATGCCCAGCATGCGGAAATACTCCGGTGAGATGTACCGCCCGATGACGCTCTCCGTTACGGCGGATTGTTCGGGAAGCGCGCCTTCCAGTTGCAAGCCGGAATGCTCGTACATCATTCCGTCCAAGATGCCGTGATCGGAGGCGACAACGTCTTCGACTCCCGGCAGGCGGCGCACGCGCGCGAGCATGTCTTTCAAACGCACGATCTGGCCGGTGGCATTAGCGTCGGAATCCTCGCGGTTCCACTGCGGCGGCTGCGGCAAGTCGAATGTGAGGAGACGGGCGGAGCGGAAGCCGGGATTCTGGTGAAGTAAATGAGCGAGCGTCTGCATCATGAGGGTCGAGCCGATGAGCAGAATGAAAGCGAGGGCTACTTCCACAACGACGAGCGCATTGCCAAATCGCGAAGTGCCGGTGACACTTCCCGCGGTTCCTTCTTTCAGAGCATCGCTTGGAGCCATGCGCGCGGCACGGCGCGCCGGTGCGAGACCGAAGACAACTCCTGAAACCAGAGAACTCGCGAGCGCGAACCAGAGTAAGGTCCAATCGGGAGTTATTTCGGCGAGACGTGGTGTGCCGCTCGGGGCAATGGCGCGAAAAACCTGGACGATTCCCGCAGCCAGGGCAATTCCCACCGCACCGCCGAGCAATGCCAAGAGGCAGCTTTCGACCAGGCCTTGACGCTGCAGTCTTCCGGGCGAGGCGCCCAGCGCGGCGCGCACGGCCATTTCGCGGTTTCTGCCCCAGCTTCGCGCCATCAACAGACTCGTCAAGTTGGCGCAAGCGATCAGAAGGACGAAGGTGGCTGCTGCGAGCAGAACGAGGTAACTTTGCCGCGCATCGTGGACGCGACTCTCCAGGAGCGGCTCTGCGGAAAGTTTGTATCCCTTGCCGAGAGCCGGATCTAATTTCGCGATCCGCTGCGCGATGGTAGCGAGTTCCGCTTGCAGAGTTTCGAGCCTCTCTCCTTTCCGCAATCTGCCGAGGACTTGGAACCTGAAGAACTTTTGATTTTGCTCGATTTCCGACGTCAATGAGAGCGGCAACCAAATTTCGGACCTTTCTGGAAACGCAAAACCTTTGGCCGCGACCCCAACGATGGTGTAGACCTCTTTGTCCAGAATTAGTTTTCGGCCAATCACGCCGGAATCTGTTGCAAAACGAGTGCGCCAGAGAGCATCGCTGATGACCGCTACGCGGTTCTGTCCGGGCTGATGATCCTGTTCGGAGAGCAACCGCCCTTGCTGCGCGTAGCCTCCCAGTTCTTCGAAGAATCCGCTGGAGACACCCGTTGCGCGCAGCACTTCCGGCTGGTCCACACCGGTCAACGTTCTGTCTGTGGCCCAGAAGGCCGCTGTCTCCTCCAACATAGTGGCTTGCGAGCGAACTTCCTGGAAAGCAGGCCAGGTCAGAGCGAGCGTGAAGTTGGGGAACATAGCCGTTTTGGTATGGAAGGCGACGATTCGCGCAGAGTCTTTGTACGGCAGCGGACGCAACACCATGGCATTCACGATGCTGAAAATGGCGGTGTTCGCGCCGATGCCGAGGGCCAGCGTGAGGGCCGCGACGGCGGTGAAGCCGGGATTCTTGCGGAGCATGCGGAAGGCGAAACGCAAGTCCTGGAAAAGTGTTTCGAGAAGAGGAAGACCGCGGCGGTCGCGGTAGATTTCTTTCGTTTGCTCGATGCCCCCGAGTTTGATGAGGGCCTGGCGATATGCTTCTGCGGGGCTCATGCCGGCACGGAGATTGTCTTCGATGTGCATTTGGAGATGGCTTTCCATCTCCACCGAAAAGTCCCGATCTTGCCGCGCCTTGCGGAATAGTCCTTCGAATCGCAACAGCCATGCTCGGGTTTTTCTCATAATCATGCCTCGCGACCCTGGCCGTCTGAAAGACCGGCCACTACAATAGCTATTCGTGGCGCAGCGCCACCATGGGATCGACGCGCATGGCGCGCCGCGCGGGCACCAAACACGCCAGCAGAACCACACAAATAAGCAAAGTGGCAACGAAAACGAAAGTCAGGGGATCGGAAGCGGTGACGCCGTAAAGCAGCGAGCGAATCAGCCGCGTGGCGGCTGCCGCCACTGCAATGCCGATAGCCAAACCAAGCAAGGCTAGCCGCACCCCTTGTCCGAGCACGAGACGGACTACTTCGATCGGACGCGCACCGAGAGCCATGCGTATGCCAATTTCGTGTGTACGCTGGGCGACGAACTGCGCCATTACTCCATAGATGCCGACTGCGGCTAGTAGCAACGCCAAGCTTGCAAACGCAGTGAGCAACGCCATGTTGAAGCGATGGGGCGCAAAGGTATGCCCAAGACGCTGCTCCATAGTCTCCGGTCCCAGCAGCCCCATGTGGTTGTCGATCGAGGTCATGGTGCTGCGAACCGCAGGGAGGAACGAAAAGGGCTCAGAATTGGTGCGCAGGATGATCGCGGCGTCGTAGTCAGGCATGTTGTCCTGGAGAATTTGCGAGACCGGCAAGTACGCGGTAGGACTCCGATCGCTATCCCACCCGAAATATCGTTCATCGGCCACCACGCCCACGATGGTCCACCACGCGGCCAGATTGTCCGCCCCAAGTTTGACTCTCAGACCAACGGCGTTCTCGCCGGGGAAAAGCGAGCGCGCCGCGGCTTCATTCAAAATGACTGCCGGACTCGCGCCATGAACGTCTGCATTAGAGAATTCGCGGCCTGCAAGCAGGGGAAGGCGCATGGTTCGAAAGTAATTGGGACTTATGGGATTGTAGACGATGTCCGGAGCGTGGTTGGGATCCATGTCAGGGTGTTCAGAGGTGATCACAGGCCCGTCGACCTCCTCGCCGCCTGGAGGGATGGAGTGGGACATGGCAACGGAATGCACTCCGGGAATCGCGCTCATGCGTTTGAGCACGCGGCGATAGAAGTCCTCGGCTTGCGCCGCTTTCCGTATTGGGGGCGACAAATAGAAGGTCAGGAGGTTTCGCGAATCGTAACCGGGATCGGCGGAGAGGAGCTTAATAAAACTGCGCACGGCAAGCCCCGCGCCGGCAAGCAATACGAGAGACAGGGCGATCTCGGCCACCACAAGAGACTGGCGCACCAAACCGCGATCGGCTCCCGAAGTCGCACGCGCGCTTCCTTCCTTCAAGCAGTCCGCAAGATTCACGCGGGAGTTCCGCGAAGCGGGAACCAGGCCAAAAAGAATGGTTGCGACGAGCGAAATACCGAGCGAAAAGAGCAGCACCGGAAGATTAATTTGGACTTCTTCCAGCCGCGGCACATTCCCTGGACTAAAAACACGGAACGCTTGCAATCCGAAATGGCCAGCGAGCAAACCGAGGGCGCATCCGAGAAAACCAAGCAACACGCTTTCGGTTACGTACTGGCGCAGCAGCCGGCCCGCACCGGCACCGAGGGCGCTGCGCACAGCAATCTCACCTCGACGTCGCACGCCTTGAGCCAAGAGCAGGTTGCCGACGTTCGCGCAAGCGATAAGAAGAACGAGGCCGACCGCCGCGAGCATGATCAAAAGCGCCTCGCGAATCCGATGGCCTACCCTGGTGAGCATGGGGATTACAATGGCGCCTTGCTCGGCGTCGTCCGCGGGGTACTCCTTTTCGAGGGCGCGGGCGATGGAGTCCATTTCGCTCTGCGCCTGGCGCAGGGATACGCCCTCTTTAACTCGACCGATCACCGACATGAAATTTTCACCGCGCAAAGTTGTCTCAAGATTCAGCGGAATGAAAATCTGCGCGTCCCCCATCATGACGTAGCGAAAATCGTGGGGCAGTACGCCTACAACTGTGAACGGCTGGTTGTTGATGGTAAGTGTCCGGCCGACCCATCCCGGGTCACCGCCGAGGCGCTTCTTCCAGAATGAGTGAGTAATCAACGCAACGCGGTCATTGCCAGTGTGTTCTTCTGGTTCCAGAAAATCGCGGCCGAGTATTGGCGCGACTTCCAGAACCGATAGAAAATTAGGCGATACAGCGGCGCCCAAAATATTCTCAGGCTCGTTACCGAACATGACGGTGAAACCGCGGCCATCGAATCCCGCGAGAAATTGAAACTGCCTGGCGCGCGCCCGCCAATCGAGGAAGTTAGGCCCCGAAACGGGCACGGGATGATCGAACCTTGGCGCGGTTCGCGCGACGACCACAAGCTGTTCGGGTCGCGGGTAGGGTAGCGGCTGCAAGAGCACGCCGTTCACGATGCTGAAAATGGCGGTGTTGACACCGATGCCGAGGGCCAGCGTCAGGACCGCGACACATGTAAAGCCGGGGTTCTTGCGGAGCATGCGCGCGCCGTAGCGGAAGTCTTGCAGCATCGTTTCAAAGAAAGGGAGGCTACGCCGGTCGCGATAGATTTCTTTGGTTTGCTCGATGCCGCCGAGTTTGATGAGGGCTTGGCGCCGCGCTTCTGCGTGGGTCATCCCGGCGCGGAGATTGTCTTCGATGTGTAGTTGGAGATGGCTTTCCATCTCGGCGGCGAGATCGCGGTCACGCTGGGCCTTGCGAAAGAGGGCGGCGAGCCGGAAGAAGAGAGCGCGCAACTGCCTCATGCGGATTCCTTTCCAGGAGCCAGAAACCGCGCGAGGATTTCCGTGGTCTGCTCCCATTCGCGCGTTTCCTTTTCCAACTGCTTGCGCCCGGCGCGCGTCAGTTTGTAGTACTTGGCTTTGCGGTGGTTATCCGAGGTGCCCCACTCGGAGGAAACGTAGCCTTCCTGCTCGAGCTTCAGAAGGGCGGGGTAGAGCGTTCCGTAGTTCACGGCGAGCAGGTCGCCGCTGGTCTGCTCGATACGGCGCGCAATTCCGTAACCGTGCAGCGGCCTCAGGGCTTGCAGAGTTTTCAGCACCATCAAGGCCAGCGTTCCTTGCCAGACCTCCGCTCGTTCGCCCATCGTGTTCTCCGGTAGCTCCTATTGGATGCCCATACCCATATGCACCAGTTCCTATGGGAATGCAATAGAAGAGACGGCAGACCCCGGCATTTTGTTTCCGGGTTTCTTGAATTTTTTTTCGGCCCTGCCTTCTTGACTCTTCCGAAACTTCCCACTAGCCTCATGCGTCTACCTTTGCGGTTGCCGGGGGATGGTTGTCCTTTCAACGCCTTCGTGAGGAGTTTTGCATGCGTTCCAAGATCATTCTGTGGTGTGTCTCAGCGGTTTGCTTCATGGCGCTCTGCGCTGCGCCGCCTGCACAGGCACAAGGAGGCGAGCCGCAATACTTCGCGATTCGCGGTGCCAAAGTTGTTCCCGTTGCAGGGTCGCCGATGGAGAACGCCACAATCGTTATCGCTCGCGGACTGCTCACGGCCGTTGGAAAGGACATTGCCATTCCGCCCGAGGCGTGGGTGGTCGACGGGAAAGGGCTTACCGTTTATCCGGGGCTGATCGATTCCTTTACTGATGTGGGGCTTTCCGTCGCGCCACCGGCAAGCGGCGAAGCTGGCCCACGCCGCTCACAAGAGGGCGCGCACGGTCCCGAGGACCGCCCCTACTCCACACCGTGGCGAACCGCAGCGGATGAAGCCACCCTGAGCGACAAGCGCATCGAAACCTGGCGCAACGGAGGATTCACTACAGTTGTGTCTTCGCCAAAAGGTGGAATTTTTCCTGGGCAGGCGGCAGTGCTGGATCTCGCGGGCGAACGGGCGGGAGATTTGGTGGTGAAGTCGCCGGTGGCGATTCCGGTGACGTTCCAGACTTCGGGCGGATTCGGCGGCGGGTTTCCGAGCTCGATCATGGGCACGCTGGCATACATTCACCAGGTCTGGCTGGACACGGAATGGAGCATCAAGGCGCAGGCTACGTATGAAAAAAATCCTCGCGGCGTGGCACGGCCGCGCTATGACCGAACAGAAGCGGCGCTTGCCGAGGCGCTGGAAGATCACGCGCAGGTTTTGATTCCCGCGAACAATGCCATACAGCTCCGGCGCGCGCTAGAGCTGGTCGATCGCTGGAAGGTCAAGGATGCAACTTACGCCATTTATGGGGGGCAGATGGCTTACGAAGTTGCTCCCGAAATTGCCACGAAGAAACTTCCCGTGCTTGTGAACCTGAAGTGGCCCGAAGCCGAGAAAGACGCCGATCCCGAAGACAAGCCGTCGCTGCGGACGCTGCAGTTCCGCGATCGCGCGCCGTCTTCGCCGGGGGCGCTGGCCAAAGCCGGCGTCAAGTTTGCTTTTTATTCCGGAGGCATCACGTCGCCGAAGGATACGCTTAAAGCCGCGAAGAAATCGATTGACGCGGGCCTTGCGCCGGACGCTGCGCTTCGCGCACTGACACTTTCGGCGGCGGAAATTTTCGGCGTCGCCGACCGCCTGGGCTCCATTGAAAACGGGAAAATCGCGAATCTTGTGGTTACCGATGGCGACCTTTTCGAGGAAAAAACCAAGATCAAAATGGTTTTTGCCGACGGTCGCCGATTTGAAATTCGCGAACCGGAGAAACCGAAAGAGCCGCCGAAAGGCGACATCACCGGAAAATGGAAACTCGCCTACACCACGCCAGATGGGCCCGAGGAGTCCACCGCCGACCTCGCCATGGATAAGGACGGCACCATCTCCGGTACTCTCACGAGCAAGCGCGGCACCGCCTCGATCATCAGCGGCTATCTGAGCGTGGATAAGTTCAGCTTCACCATCAACATTTCAATTGAGGGATCTGCCGCGGATGTCATTTTCTCCGGCGCGTTTGATGGGACGTCGTTGAAGGGCACCATCCACGTGCAAGGTATCTCGTTGGATTTCACCGGCGTCAAACCCACGATCACTACTACTGCGGCGGCCACGCTTGGAGGTGCCCAGTGAAGGGCTCATTTGGATTTTTCATCAATGTAAAGAACGTGCGATTTGCGAGCCTCCTTTCTATTCTTTGCTTGCCGTTGATGGCCGCTGCCGCTCCGCCGGATGTGCCGGCGGTCATCGTGATTCGAAACGCCACGATCCTCACTGTTTCGCATGGAAACATCGAACACGGCTCCATCCTTATTAAGGATGGCAAAATCGCAGAAGTGGGCGTGTCCGTCAACGCCCCGAAAGATGCACAGGTAATTGATGCCGCGGGGCAGTTCGTGATTCCGGGCATTATCGATTGCCATTCGCACATCGCGGCGGAAAGCATCAACGAGGGCAGCGTTTCCGTCTCTTCGATGGTGAACATGGCGGAGATTCTGAACCCGGAGGACATCGACATTTATCGTGATTTAGCTGGCGGAGTCACGTCGGCGAATATCCTTCACGGTTCCGCCAATGCCATCGGCGGGCAGACACTGGTCATTAAACTGCGTTGGGGCCAGCCCGCGGCGAAGCTTCCGTTTGAAGGCGCGCTACCCGGCATCAAGTTCGCGCTGGGCGAAAATCCGAAGCGCTCGAACTTCAGCATACCGGGACAGCCCCGGCGGTATCCCGCCACGCGCATGGGAGTCGAAGAAACGATTCGCGGGGCGTTCAGCGAAGCGCGGGATTACAAGAAAACGTGGGATGAGCACAACAAGCGCGTTGCTGCTGGCGAAAAAAACCTTATCGCGCCGCGCCGCGATCTGCGCCTCGAACCGCTTGTCGAAGTGCTGGAAGGAAAACGCTACGTGCACTCGCACTGCTACCGTGAGGATGAAATCCTGATGTTGCTTCGCGTCGCGAAAGAGTTTGGCTTCAAAGTCCGAACGTTCCAGCACGTTCTGGAGGGCTACAAAGTCGCCGATGAACTGGCTGCTGCGGGCGTCGGCGCTTCCACTTTTTCAGATTGGTGGGCGTACAAAGTGGAGGCCTACGACGCGGTTCCGTATAACGCGGCACTCATGACCCAACGCGGTGTGGTCGTCTCCATCAATTCGGATGACGCCGAAGAAGCCACGCATTTGAATCAGGAAGCTGCCAAGAGCATGAAGTACGGCGGGCTTTCGCACGACGAAGCGCTGAAAATGGTCACACTGAATCCCGCGATGCAGCTCGGGATTGACAAGCGCGTGGGCACGATTGACGTCGGCAAAGACGCCGACCTCGCAATTTACAATCGCGACCCGCTGAGCGCCTACGCCGTGGTGCAGAAGACGCTTATCGATGGCCGGGTTTACTTCGATCTTCAGCGGGACATCGCGGAACGCGCCGAGCGCGAAAAAGAGAAGAAAGCGCTCATCGACAGATTCAAGAAAGCGGCGGAGAAGAAGCCGGAAGAGAAAAAGCCTGACGCTGCCGGTCAAAAGCCCGGCGAAAAGAAACCCGAAGAGAAAAAGCCGGAAGTAAAGAAGCCGGAAGAAAAGCCCAAGCCACCTCAAACGGACGGCGCCGACTCGAGCGCAACGGTTACTCTAGGGGGTGCGCTGTGAAAACCACTCCGACCGCTCTTCGAGCCGCACTGATTCTTATCGCGGTCTGCGTTCTACGAGCTATTGCAGGCGCGCAGGCACCGCCCTCCAACACCTATGCGATTACTCACGCGAAAATCTTCACGCTCGCAGGTAGCGCCATCGAAGACGGCACGGTCGTCTTTCGCGATGGAAAAATTACAGCTGTCGGTGCCGGGATTGAAATCCCAGCGGGTGCGCAGGTCACCGACGCAAAGGGATTGCAAGTCTATCCTGGGATCTTCGATTCGATCACACAGATGGGATTGCGGGAGATTGGCGCCGTCAGCGCGACTGTCGATTCGACGGAGACGGGAAACTACAATCCGGACGTCGTCGCAGCCACAGCCGTATCTCCGTCGAGCGAACACATTCCCGTCACGCGCGCGGCGGGCATCACGGAAGTTCTCGCCGTTCCCGGCAGCGGCGGATTTGATTCCGGCGGATCCAACAGCGTAATCGGCGGCCAAGCTTCGGCGATCCACATTGCCGGCTGGGCCATCGACGAAATGCTCATTAAAAAGAGCACGGCGATGGTGATCCGCTGGCCGGAGATTGAGACACAAACGTTCGACTTCGCGACCTTCTCGCGCAAAGAAAAACCATACACCGAGGCCAAACAGGAATACGACAAGCAAGTGAATGAAATCACCGACTGGCTGGAGCGCGCCCGCCACTATGCACAAGCTATGGAGAAAGGCTCGCCCGCAAAATACGATCGCGACCTGAAGCTTGAGGCGCTAGCGCCGGTCGTTCGGCGCGAACTGCCTGTGCTGGTGTTTGCCGATCGCGCGCGAGAGATTCGCAACGCCGTCGAATTTTGCGACAAGCAGGAGCTAAGGATGATCCTCGCCGGCGGCGAAGAGGCTTACAAAGTGAAGGACCTTCTCCGTTCGAAAGGTGTGCCCGTCATCCTGCGGCCGATGCTTACGCTCCCTCCCGAAGAGGATGATCCTTACGATCGGTTGCTTTCCCAGCCTGCGGAGCTTGCCGCTGCCGGCGTGAAGTTCGCCTTCGCCAGCTTTGACAATTCCTTTGCGCGGCGGCTGGGACAAAACGCCGCTAACGCTGTCGCGCACGGCCTGCCGTATGACGAGGCGCTCAAGGCCGTCACGATTTATCCCGCGCAGATTTTTGGCCTCGGCGATCAGATCGGGACCATCGAGCAGGGCAAATTTGCCAACCTCATAGTCACCAATGGCGACCCGCTCGAACTGACCACCGACATCAAGTACCTCTTTATCCGGGGACAACTGACGTCCATGGAGAACCGGCACCTGCGCCTTTACGAGAAGTACTTAAAGCGGCCGAAATCGCAGTAATTTGCTGGTATCTGCAATCGTCGGGGCGTAGCCTTCTTTCGCTTCCCCCACAATAAAACTACGTCTCAAGACCACATTCCAAGAAACTTTTTGTCCAAAGTTGCGTTTCTATAGTTGAATCTCATGCGTACACGTCTGCTTATTGCACTCATCGTTTTGATTCTCGCTGCGGGGATGCGTCCTGCCCGCGCGCAGGAGGAGCCGGGCAAGATTGTGGAGCAGTACGTGAAGGCTGCCGGCGGCAGTAAGGCGCTCGGCAGGATTCAAACCTTGATCCTCGAAGGGGCTTTCACGAGCGACGACGGGAAAACCGGGACGTACACGCTGGATACCAAGCTGCCGAACCGCTACTACTCGGAATTGCTGACCGGCGATAAGAACCTGATAGAGGCGTACAACGGGAAGTCGGCATGGCATCAGAATGCCGCCGGCGAGCTCGGCACGCTGGTAGGCCCTGAAGGAATGCAATTGGAAGCGGCGGCGCAGTATTACAACTCCCGGCTGCTGAACCTTAAGAAAAACAAAATCACGCTGGCGTTTGCGGGGCACGCGCAAGTGCGCGGCAGAGACACGCTGCAGCTCAAGGTGACCACGGCGACGGGAGTAAAGCGGCAAGTATTCTTCGATCCGCAGACACACCTCATCGTGAAGGAAGCGGCGACGGTGGGAGGCATCGAAGAGGAGATTCTCTACGACGACTACGGAGCGGTTGACGGCGTAAAGTTGCCACACAAAATCGAGCTGCACCGCGGGAACGAAAAGTACGACGTCAACGTCACACGCGCGGCGATCAATGGAACCGTTGGCGAACGCATGTTTGATTTTCCCATCAAATCGCAAGTCAAGCTGCCAGACCTGAAAGCGTTGTTCAAAGAGATTGATGACAACCAGAAGGCCATCGACAAGCTCAAAGAGAATTACGCGGGATCGCAGTCCGAGGAAGAAACGGAATTCGAGAGTGACGGGCGCGTAAAAAAACACGAAGGCAACGAGTACACGTTTTTCTATCTCAACGGGGATGAGATCACTACGCTGGTGAAAAAAGACGGAAAGCCGCTGAGCGACGCAGAACAGAAAAAGGAAAACGAGAAGACGCAAAAACGCATTGAAGAACACCAGAAACGCGCCACCAAGAAAGAAGCGAAGGAAGAAAAGGCAAAAGAAGAAGGAAAGAGCGAGGAAAAAGATGAGCCTGGGATTGAGATATTCTTGCGCGCGTGCCAGTTTGTGAATCCTCGGCGGGAGCGTTTTCGCGGGCAAGACGTGCTGGTTTTCGATTTCGAGCCGAATCCTGAATTCAAGGCGCACAAACTGGCTGAAAAAGTAGTGCAGAAACTCGCCGGAGTCGTTTGGGTGGACGAGAAGGCGCACGACGTGGCGCGGCTGGAAGCCTATTTCACCGGCGACATGAAAATTGCCGGCGGCTTGCTGGCGAACCTGCAGAAGGGCACCAGCTTCGTTTTCGAGCAATCGTTTGTGAATAATGAAGTGTGGCTGCCGACGTACATGGAGGCGCACGTTGGGGTGCGCTTCCTGCTGGTGAAAGGAATCAAGGCCAGCATCGTGACACGCTATTGGGACTATAGGAAATTCAACGTGGAGACGCTTTCCACAATCTTCAAGCCAAAGGGGGCGAGCGAAGCTCCTGCCGATCCTCCAACGAAACCCGAGTGAACGCTACCGAAGTGCACAGTGAGTCGCGCTAGATTCTCTGAGGTACAATCCTGCGCATGAACCCGGCGCACGATCCCGGCTCGGAAGGAAATTTCGGGAGAGCTTGGGTCTTTCTCTGTTTGGCGTTTTGCGCACATGTAGCGGATGAAGCGCTGACGGGCTTCCTTCCCGTTTACAATGCCACGGTTCTAGCGATGCGCAGCCAACATAAGTGGTTTCCGATGCCGACGTTCGGATTCCGCGAATGGCTGACCGGGCTTATCGTTGCGAATCTTGTTTTCTTACTGCTGACGCCGTTTGCCTTTCGAAACGCCTGGTGGTTGCGGCCGCTGGCGTATTTCTGCGCCGGCGTCCATTTTCTGAACGGAATGGGCCACACGCTGGCGACCATCTTTGGTCAAACCGTCTCAACCATTCATTTCGCGCGTCCGGCGCCTGGCTTTTATTCTTCTCCACTGCTTTTCGCAAGTTCGATCTATCTTCTGATTCGTTTGCGTGCAACGCGCCGAAGCCTGGCAGCCGTTTCTTGAAGGTGTAAGGCAAGAATTTGAGGGAGAAACATGCGAAGAAATAATCGTCCTAACTTTTTCTTGATGATCGTGGCCCTGCTGGCTTGCGCAAGGGGTGATTTGCGCGCGCAGGCGAAGCCGGAAATGAAGGCGGAGGACGCGCCGCTGCGTGTGGCGCTTGCAGGACTCGTGCATGGCCATGCGTTCGGACTCTTCGATCAGTTTCAGCACCGGACGGACCTGCAAATCGTGGGAATCGCCGAATCCGATCAGCAACTCGCTGCTCAATTTGGAAGAAAATACGGCTTGCAACCGGATATCTTCTATTCCGATCTGGAAGAGATGCTGAAGAAGACCCATCCTCAAGCGGTTCTCGCGTATACCAATACCTACGATCATCGACGCGTGGTGGAAATCTGCGCGAGGCACGGCGTTCCGGTGATGATGGAAAAGCCACTGGCGGTCAGCCTGGAGGATGCGCGCGCCATCGAGAGAGCGGCGCATGAAGCGAAGATTCAGGTTTTGGTGAATTACGAGACCACTTGGTATCGCAGCAATCAGGCGGCTTATGACCTGGCCCATGAAAACGCGATTGGAGAAATTCGAAAAATTGTCGTGCACGATGGCCATCACGGCCCGAAAGAAATCAACGTCGGGCCGGAGTTTCTTGCCTGGCTCACCGATCCCAAACTGAACGGCGCGGGCGCCCTCTTTGATTTTGGCTGCTATGGCGCCGATCTAGCGACCTGGCTGATGGATGGCCGCCGGCCGGACTCAGTGACCGCGGTGACGCAGCAAATCAAGCCGGATGTGTACCCGCGAGTGGACGATGAAGCGACAATCATCCTGACTTATCCCCACGCGCAAGCGATTATTCAGGCTTCCTGGAATTGGCCGTTCTCCAGAAAAGACATGGAAGTATACGCGCAGAAAGGCTACGCCATTACCGTTGGGCGCGATCAACTGCGCGTCCGACTTCCCGAGAAAGAGGAGACTTCAGCTGAAGCCAAGCCATTGGAGAAATCGAAGGAAGATTCCGTTTCCTATTTGAGAGCAGTGCTTTTAAGGGGGATGAAGCCGGAAGGACTGTCGTCGCTTGAAACGAATGTGATCGTTACGGAAATTCTCGGTGCTGCCAGGCAGTCCGCGGCTACGGGCAAGACCATTTCTTTGGCGGGAATTCGGTAAACGCGCTGCGAGGCGCGATTTTTATTTTGCAGAAACGGAGCGGTCCAGCACTTCGCGGACCTTTTCCGAGAGGACTTGCGGCGTAAATGGTTTTTGCAGGAAGGAAATTCCTTCCTCAAGAGTCCCGTCTTGCGCGATCACATTGTACGTGTAGCCCGACATGTACAGTACCCGCAGATTGGGATAGCGCCCGGTGAGCCGCTTGGCAAGGTCACGTCCGCTGGAACCCGGCATCACAATGTCCGTCAGGAGCAAGTGGATTTCCGCTCCGTTATTTCCGGCCAAGCGCTCCGCCTCCTCGGGTGTATGCGCTTCGATTACCTTGTAGCCGCGCTGGGAGAGAACCATTTGCGCCAGCTCGCGTACGGCGGACTCGTCTTCAACAAGCAGGATGGTTTCGTGGGCTTTGCGCGCTGTGGAAGGGAGAGTCTCTTGAGCCGGCAGATCCTGGACTGCATCCTTGACACGGGGCAGATAAACTTTGAAGGTGGTGCCTTTTCCCAGCTCGCTGTACACCCAAACGTAGCCGCCGCTCTGCTTCACTATGCCGTACACCGTCGATAGACCAAGCCCGGTACCCCGGCCGCTCTCCTTCGTGGTGTAAAAGGGCTCGAAAATGTGGGCGACCGTTTCGGCGCTCATGCCGATGCCGGTGTCCGAGACCGCCAGCAGGACATACGGTCCCGGACGGACTATCGCGTGATCGAGCGTGTACGCGGAGTCCAGATCGACGTTGCTTGTTTCAATGACGATGCGGCCGCCTTCAGGCAAGGCGTCACGCGCATTCACGACCAAATTCATGATGACCTGCTCGACTTGGCCCGGATCCGCCTTGATTGTTGCGACGTCCTTGGACACAAATGTTTTCATCTCGATGTTGGCGCTCATCAGTCGCCGGAGGAGGTGGTCGAGATTCACAACGATGGAGTTGAGATCGATGATTTTTGGCCGCAGAACTTGCTTGCGGCTGAAAGCGAGCAACTGCCGTACCAGCGTGACGGCGCGATCGGCGGCGTCTTCAATGCGCCGGATGTCGCTGTGCAGCGCAGGTTGATTCAAGCAGCGCTGCAATGCGATCTCGATGTAACCTTTAATGATCGTTAGTAGATTATTGAAATCGTGCGCGACGCCGCCCGCCAGCCTGCCCACCGCTTCCATCTTGCGCGCCTGCTGGAGCTGATTTTCGAGCAATTTGCGCTCGGTGATATCGACAATCAGGCCTTCCATGACGGGATGGCTATCACTGCCGCGCACCACGACTGCTGTGTCGCTGACCCAAATAATCTGTCCATCCTTGTGTGTAATGCGATATTCGGCCTGGAAGGGCTCGCCGCGCGAGCTGGCCTCCTCCGCGGCGTGCACTATGGGATGATCTTCGGCAGGAATGTGGCGTATCCATTCCTTGGAAGTCGAGAGCCATTCGTCCACGGAGTAGCCGAACATCGTTTCGATCTGCGGGCTGACGTACAGCCATTGGCCCTTAACACCAAGCTCCGCGATATAGCTGATGGCCGCGACCTGCTCGACGAGCATGCGGTATTTGATTTCGGCTTCGGCGCGAGCACGTTGCGCGCTGACTTTCTCCGTGATGTCGCGGCTCACGCAGATGGTGCCGCCATCGGACAGGGCGGTTATAGCCATTTCCATGGGGAGCGCGGTTCCGTCGGCATGATGTACGGTGATGGGCCCATACCATCTGCCATGTTGTTGCAACGCCCGACGAATGTCCTGTTCCACGGGAGCCACGTCTCGCTCCTGGGCGACCTCACGCCATGATTTTCCCAGCAATGTCTCCGGACCTGCGTCAGCGACCATTCGTGCGTACGCCGGATTTACGTAAATGTATTTTCCCGCCGCATCCAGGATGGCCATGCCGTTGATTGCCGAATCCATGGCCAGGGTATGCGTCTGCACGGCGTTCGCGCTTTTTGTCTCGCGAGACTGGCTAATTCCCAGGCGTGCGGCATAGCAGAGGATGGAAACTCCAAGGAGCGAGAAGCGAAGCAGGCGCCACTCTGCTTCCAGTTGTGCCACTTGCCAGAGAATGATCAATGGCGCAAGCGCGTACGTGGCGTTGGTTAGCATCAAATCGCCGACTGTCTTTTGCCGGATTCGCGAGCCAGCCTGGACCGCGGGACTGGGCTGCCATTGCGCCGCCCACATTGCAGCCACGAGAAACGGCAAAGTCCACAGCAGGTCTCGGAGCGTCCCTGTCGGAGCCGGCTTGACGACTTGCAGGTACTGAGCCACTGCCGCGCACACCGTCAAGAACAGCAGATAAAGAGCGAAACCGCCGTAGAGTTTCCGAAAGTGCTGCTTCCGCGCGCGCAGCGCCTGCAAGGCAGCCAACAGGGTGAGCGCCGCGTCTTCCACATTCTCGACGCGCATCTCCCGCAGGAAGGCGGAGTAGTGGTCAAGACGACGAGCCGGAAGGTAGTAGAACTCGACGTAGATAAAGAAAAAGACGATTCCGATCTGTACGAAGTCGAGTGCGGATTCCGCGTCGATCCGGGGCGAATCTTTGTCCTGATCCAGGAACAAAATCATCGCCAACAGCACGCTTTCCAGACCAAACAGAAAGCGCACCACCGAGGTTGCGGGCGGCTCGGTGTGCAGCACCACTTCGTAGTACATCCAGCCCAGGTTCGCCGCGCCCCACAGCGCAACGCCCGTGGCCAAAATCAGCCAGAAGGGGCGGCTCAAGCCGCGTCCGCGGCGATATGCCGCGAGTGCCATGACCGCGGCAAAACCGCAAGCGAGGATTTGCAGAAGATTTGCGAGCAGAGATCCAGTCGCAGTGGTACCCAGCGTCGCCGCTTCGCAAAGATGCAGCGCGACAATTACCGCCGCAAGGATCAGGGGCTTCCGGAGCATTCCTTGTCGTACTCTTTCGGGTTCGATTAGGGCTAATTGCCCAAATCTATTTTAGGGGGGAATTCCAAGGCTCTTGGCACAATCCGTCCCTCGGCGTGCCCTGCCAGATACGGGACTGCGCAGCAGCAACCGAATGGTGATTCTGCTTAGATTTCAGTTTGCCGAGTCTAGCGGCCCTCGAGAGGGTAGCGGTCCTGCGCCTGGACGGCAGCAGCAACGCGGCGGCGCAGCGCGATGGTGTCCAGGGGTGCGCGCTTGGCGAAACGCTTGAGCACGGCCATCTGCGTGGTGAGCATGTCACCTTCGTGAATCGTGGCAATGGCGCGCCGGGCCTCACACTCGACGCGCTCGGCGGCATCGTTGATAAAAACGCGCGCGGCATCGATCATCGTCTGCGATGCGGATTCACCCTTGGCCGCGGCAGCTTTTTGCGCGCGCAGCAGGGAAGACTCCATCGCGTAGATTTCCATCACGATATTGGAGAGCGCGCCAATCAGTTCCTGCTCGTCGGCGAGCTTCTCGCGGAATTTCTGGACGGCGCCTCCGGCCGCTTGCAGGAACATTTTCTTGGCGTTGGCGACGACGCGTGCTTCGTTCGCGAGCACGCCTTCCGGCGCTTCCTCGAAGGATGGCCCCGCAAGGATCTCATCCGCCAGCTTCATAGCGGCGGGAATCAGCGGGAGTTGCCCGGCCATGGCGCGCTTCATCAGCATTTGGATGATGAGCATACGGTTGATTTCGTTGGTGCCTTCGAAAATTCGGTTGATGCGTGAATCGCGGTATGCGCGGCAAACGGGATATTCTTCGTGGAAGCCGTAACCGCCGAAAATCTGCACCGCTTCGTCAACGACGAAATCCAACATTTCGCTCCCGTAGACCTTGGCAATGGAACTCTCGATGGCGTATTCCTCGAGAACTTTCATCGTGTTTTGGATTTTGTCGCCAGAGCCGGAAGCCGCGGCCATCGCCGCTTCGATGTTTCCCGCCGAACGGTACACCATCGATTCCACCGCGAAAATCTGGATGGCCATCTCCGCCAGCTTTTCCTTCATCAATCCGAAATCGCCAATCTGTTTTCCAAACGCTTTGCGCTCTTTCGCATATTTCGAGGAGGTCATCAGCACGTGCTTCGAGCCGCCCACGCAGGAAGCGCCCAGCGTGAATCGCCCCGCATTCAGAATGTTGAACGCCACGATGTGCCCGCGGCCGATTTCGTGCAGCAGGTTTTCCTTTGGGACCTTGCAGTTTTCCAGGAAAATCGGCGTTGTCGAGCTCCCGTGAATGCCCATCTTGTGCTCTTCGTTGCCGGGCTTGAAGCCGGGGAAAGTGCGCTCGACGATAAACGCCGTGAATTTTTCGCCATCCACTTTGGCAAAAACAATGTAGACATCGGCGAAACCGCCGTTAGTGATCCACATTTTCTGGCCGTTGAGGATGTAATGCGTGCCTTCTTTGTTCAATTCGGCGCGCGTCAGGGAGTTCTGCGCGTCCGATCCGGCTTGCGGCTCGGAAAGGCAGTACGCGCCGATCCATTCGCCAGTCGCGAGCTTCGGCAAATACTTTTTCTTCTGCGCTTCCGTGCCAAAGTAAACAATCGGCAGGGTGCCGATGCCGGCGTGCGCCCCGTGCGTTACCGCAAAGCCGCCGTAGATCGAAAGTTTTTCCGTAAGGACCGTGGTGGAAATCTTGTCCAGGCCTGCGCCGCCGAATTCTTCCGGTACGCCTCCGCCCATCAAGCCGACTTCGCCGCCCTTTTTCACCAGTTGCGGCATCAGCCCGGGCTTCTTATTCTCCAAATCCTTGATGATCGGGAAGACTTCCTTGAGGACAAATTCTTCCGCCGTCTGCCCGATCAATTTCTGGTCGTCGGTCAAATCAGCAGGCGTGAATACATCGCCCGGCTGCGGCGATTCCAGGAGAAAGCTTCCTCCCTTTGCCGCGGGCTTGGTAAGAGTAGCGGTGGCCATGTCGGGCGCTCCTAGCGGGAAGTCTTTGTAACTGATCTTGATCTAACGGCTATCTGCGGCACACAACGCAATCAATTCAATCCATTTTACTCCCGTGCCCACTCGCAGTAAACACAGTTAAGTCGCCCGTGTCGCAAGAGTTTTCAACTCCTTACAGTTGGCCACCCTTACATTGAAACTGGCCAGGGAAGCATTCCGCTGTATAATCCACGCTCATTCCACGCATCACTGAGGATCCGAATGAAACCGCTCCGCTGCTTTCCCACGCTCACTCTGCTCGTACCGATGTTCGGCAGTCTCTTCCTCGCCGATCTCGCCGCAGCCCAAGCTCCGCCGCCCGTTTCAACGCTGCCCAGTGAAACGCCGGCGCAGTTTACTCCCGTCACCGGCAGTTTCGACTACGCACGCCGCGACGTGATGATTCCCATGCGCGACGGAGTCAAGCTGCACACCGTTATCCTCGTGCCCAAAGGCGCCAAGAACGTGCCCATTCTGTTTACGCGCACCCCTTACGACGCCAACGATCTCACTACGCGGGCGCACAGCTCTCATCTCGGACCCAGCCTCCATGGCTATGACAACGCTCTCGAAGTGATTCTCGAAGGCGGTTACATCCGCGTCGTTCAGGACGTGCGCGGCAAGTACGGCTCCGAGGGCGACTATGTGATGACGCGTCCCCTGCGTGGTCCGTTGAATCCCACGGCGGTCGATCACTCGACCGACACATACGACACGATCGAATGGCTGGTGAAAAATATTCCGGAGAGCAACGGTAAAGTGGGAATCATCGGCATTTCTTATGACGGATTTTTGCCGTTGATGGCGCTGGTCAATCCGCACCCTGCTCTCAAAGTGGCCGTGCCGATGAACCCCATGGTCGACGGCTGGATGGGCGACGATTGGTTTCACTACGGTGCGTTTCGTGAACAGAACATGCCGTACATCTACGAGCAGGAAGCCACGCGCAAAAACGACGAGCACTGGTGGACCAGCCATTACGATGATTACGACATGTACCTGCAAGCGGGCTCGGCTGGCGAACTGGGCCGCCGGCACGGTCTCGAACAAATCGGCTTCTGGAGAAAAATTCTCGATCACCCGGCTTACGACGCTTTCTGGCAGCAGCAAGCGATGGATAAGATTCTCGCCGCGCAGCCGCTGAAAGTCCCGACAATGCTCGTCGACAGCTTGTGGGATCAGGAGGATATTTACGGCGCGACGGCGGTCTACAAGGCCATCAAACCGAAAGACACTGCTAATGACAAAGTTTTCCTGGTGATGGGCCCCTGGCATCACGGTCAGGAGATCGATGACGCCAGCCGGCTTGGCGCGCTGAAATTCGGAAGCGATACCGGACTCTATTTTCGCAGAGAGATTTTGGCGCCGTTCCTCGCCCAATATTTGAAAGACGGCGCGCCGAAAAGCGATGTGGCGCCGGTGTCAGCATTTGAAACCGGCACGAATACCTGGCGGCGTTTGCCCGCGTGGCCCGCCGGCTGTTCCAGCGGCTGCACCGTAAAACCGTCGCCGCTCTATCTCAACGCGGGGCTAAAGCTAAGCTTCACCGCGCCAGCGGGCGAATCGTCATTCGATGAATATGTGTCCGACCCTGCCAAGCCTGTGCCGTATCGCGCGCGACCCATTCAAGCTGTGGGCTACTCCAATGGCATGACCTGGTCGCAGTGGCTTGTGGACGACCAGCGCGAAGCGTCCGGCCGGCCGGATGTGGCCGTGTTCGTCTCCGACGCCTTGAGCGCGCCGGTGAAAATCAGCGGACAGCCGATCGCCAACCTGGTTGCCTCCACCAGCGGGACAGATTCCGATTGGGTCGTCAAGCTGATCGACCTCTACTCCGACGAAGTGGGCGCGCAACCCGAAATGGGTGGCTATCAGCTTATGGTTGCGGCGGACATTTTCCGTGGCCGCTACCGCGAGAGTTTTGAAACTCCCAAAGCTCTCGCGCCGGACAAACCGCTGCTCTATCGCTTCGCGCTTCCCACGGTGAATCACGTGTTCCTTCCGGGCCACCGCATCATGGTGCAAATTCAATCAAGTTGGTTCCCGCTTTACGATCGGAATCCGCAAACTTTTGTTCTCAATATTTTCTGGGCCAAGCCCGGTGACTATCGCAAAGCCACGCAGCGCATCTACCACGCGCCCGGCCAAGCCACTTTCATCGAGTTGCCTTTGGTTACCGCGCCCTGACCCGCAGCAGTGGGCAGTCCAATCACTCCTCCGCGGACAGTGGGTCATCGGCTTCCGAGTAGCCGGTGATCCGGCCACAATCGGAAGCAACTCCAAACGGAGCTTCCTACTTCCCACAACGGGGCTTCTGGAACGCTTTGCAGAACTTTAGTCAAGTGTCGTGTTCAACCGCTAAAGCGCAAGATCAAAAAGGCCCTTCCGCGTCTATCAGCTCTACCAATCTAACCGCAATCCGAACTGGATCAGCCGCGGATTTGCGTTGCTGTCGCTCGTGATCGTGCCCGCGGTGGATGAAGTGGGCACGCCACCCGAGAACTGCAGGTTGCTCGAAGGCAGATTGAAGTTGACCTTGTTGAATATGTTAAAGAAGTCCATCCGGAACTGAAACCGGTGCGTCTCTCCTAAGGGAAAGTTTTTCATAACGGCGAAATCCATATTTGTCAGCGTTGGCCCCGTGAAGCGATTGCGTCCAACATTTCCGATGGTTCCGGCAACCGGCTGCGTGAACAGCGGACAACCTGTATTGTGACAGTTGAAAACATTGTTGGGGTCCGAGTAATCGATGGTGATGTCAGTCACGCCCGGAGCAAAGTTGGGGCGGTCCGCAAACTGGTTCAAGCCGCTATAGTCAAAGGCAGTTCCCGCAAGGATCGTGAAGGGAAATCCGGATCGGTAGTTGAAGATTCCGGAAGTGTCCCACCCGCCGATCACGTGGCCCAACGGGCCATGAACACCATTAAGCCAGCGGCGATGCGGACCAAAGGGAAGTTCGTAGATATAAGTCGCAACGACGCGATGAGTCACGTCAAACGAGGAACGTCCGCGTTCTACTCCGCGATTGCGTGGATCCGCGTAGGAACCAAACTCACCATCGGAACCAAAGAAACTGGAGTTGTCGTCCAAGGAGCGGCCAAACGTGTAGGAAGCCGTATAGCTAATCCCATGAACAGCCCGCTTATGGAAGGTGGCCACCAACCCGTTATAAGTCGAGTTGCTGACAAATGCCCCTTGGAAGATGCCCGCGTACTGTTGGAAAGGGAAAGTTCGCTGGTTCGGTGTCTGATCGCCTCGCCTGGTCGGGTCGACCACGGCCGTGACGGTCGGCTCATTGCCGTCCAGGAACGTGCCGAGCTTGCGACCCTGCGATCCAACATAAGAAATCCCAATCGAATAGTTGGTTCCCAACTGCCGTTCGACTTCCAATGCGTAGTTCATCGCATAGGCCGTGCGGGCATTCAAGTCCCAGGCATTAAAAGTGATGATCCCGCGACTCCCGCCCGGCACCGTCCCATCCGCGGCGAAGAGGCTGCGATTCTGATTCAACGCGGTGCCCCAGGTGTAGGTCGACGTTGGAAGCGTGGTCGACAAGACCAGGGGCAAATTCAATCCCATATTGACGGGGATATTCGCAAAGATATCGTCAAAGCTCGCACGGAAACCCGTGCGAATCACGGTTTTCCCATCGCCAAACAACCAAGGTAGTATCTTCGGGTTCCAGGCAATCCCAAGCAACGGGGCGTAATTGTTGTAGTCGCCACTGAGTTGTCCACTCCGGGGCAGGAAAAAATTCACAGGAGTCAGGGTAATGGCGTCGCGACCAAGTTTCGTTGGGTCTATGTCAATTCGCAGGTTGGAATTCAGGGCCATCATGCCAATCCCCGGCACGAAGTTGCTCCCACGGTCAAGCTTTTCTCTGGATTGTCCAAAGTACTCCCAGCGAAATCCGTAGTTGATTGTCAGGTTTTTTTTGGCCTTGAACGAGTCTTGCGCGTAATACGACCAAACGTATCGCGACCAGGTGCGAAATGTGCCGCCGGGTCCAGTTCTTAATGATCCCCTTTGCGGCTGTCCGGTGGCAAATCGCGCAAAGCTCGGAAAGGAGATTGCTCCGCGATAGTTGCCGTTCAAGAAGCGATTCGTTTGCTCGTGGCGCAACCCGCCACCGACCTTAAGCGTGTGGCGCGACCAGCCGTGTGGAGCGATTAAGGAAAGGTTATCGTAGGCTTCGATGGTGTTCGTGGCGCGCCCCTGGGGCATGTTCGTTCCGGCCCCCAGACCTCCGAAACCTGTAATGGAGATATTGGGCAGCCCTCCATCGAGAGGGTCCACCTTCGTGTCCACGTAGCCGGGTAGCGGATTTCCGCTCGCGTCAGTAAAGATGCTCGCCGGATTCAGGCTGACATCTGAAGGCGCAAACTTCGTGCGATTGCGCGAAAACGCCGCATGGGCTTCATTGACGAAACTTGCCCGGGCCCAGTTCTCTTGAATGAGCATGGAATGCTGACCGGGCAGATTGGTGATATTGCCGTGGAAGGGAAAGGTCAGACTTTGCACCTGGTCAGAGCTTCCGCGGAGCCAAGCATAACGCCCGGTGAGATGGTGATTGGCAGTGATATTGTGATCCACGCGCCAGAAATAGGTGTCGTTGTTATTGATGGTGGCCGCGGTTCCCGTCCAGTTCGTGCCGCCAACCAGCGGTGTGTTCGCATCCGGGAAAAATGCCAGCACTTTCAGAGAGACCGGATCGGTGACTGTGGCCCGCTCTGCAACGGTTGGCACTCGAGCAGTAAGGGGTTGCTGAGTCTTATCCCGGAAGGCCTCGTAGCTAAACAACCAAAAGGTCTTGTCGCGAACAATCCGGCCGCCAGCCGTGCCGCCGAACTGATGCCGGCGTAGTGCGTTCTTTGCCTTCCCTGCGCGATTCAAAAAGAAGTCATTGGCGTCCAGCAGGTCGTTCCGGCCGGTGTAGAAGAGCGTCCCGTGAAGCGCATTGGTGCCGGACTTGGTGATGATGGATACTTGGGCGCCGCTGCTGCGTCCGACATCCGTGCTGGCAATGCTGGTCTGAACATTAAACTCCTGGATGGCATCCGTCAGGTGGAACAGATTGAGGGGACCGTTAACCTGCGGGTCGTTGTTGCTCACGCCGTCCAAGGTGTAGTTGTTCGACTGAGTCCTCATACCAGCCACAGAAAAACCCACCACCTGAGTCCCTGGAGCGCCCTGTATCGTTCCGGGGGCCGTGAGCGCCAGAGCCAGAATATCGCGGCCAAGCATGGGCAGATTTGAAACCTCTTTCAGATCAACTGAGCGATTGACAGTGGTCCTGTCCGTCTCGATCAGCGGAATTTCCGACGTCACCTCCACGACTTGGGTGACCTCGCCAACCTCGAAGTGCAGGTCGGCCCGAACCACGGAGCCGACGTTCACGACGATTTCCGTATGGTGCAACCGGTGGAAGCCTTTGGCCTCGGCGAGCACTTCATATGTGGCAGGGCGTAGGGCTAGAAACTCAAAGTAGCCCTCGGAACTGGTTGTGAGGGTCTTCGCCTCCCCAGTGGCCACATTCCGAAGGGTCACTTGTGTCCCCGCAACAGTCGCGCCGCTTTGATCGTATGTGTTGCCCACCACGCTGCCCGTGGGCTGTTGAGCAAACGTGACGGAGCAGACTGCGATCATCAAGGGGCACAATGAGATACTCAGCCGTAGAAATCGACGGAATTTCATGTTCTCACCTCTTTTAACTGAACGATCGGCGGGTAACGCAAAGACACAATCCGTAGGCTGCTGAGAAGACAACCGCCACTGGCCAAACACACCACCGTTGGCGATGGATTAACAAATCCAAGTATCGAAGTCAAGTCACAGATGATAAAAGAAAACTAAATTCACTGGTTATGGCCGTACTGGGAATCTAAGGGCTCATCAGCCGTGATCGAAGCCACAGAGCCAACAGCGTCGAAGAGATGTTCTGGGCGTATCATCCGTAACCCGGGAAACTGAGCCAGTACACCTCCGCACCTTCGCGTGACTCTTCCGCTCGGTCCTTGTTATGCTGACACCCTCTCAATTCGACTTAGGAGTGGATATGATGCGCAACATTTTTTTGACGATTCCTTTCTTCGCTTGCGCTGCAATTTCTTCGGCGCAGCAGAATGGTTCGGCTTCACACTTCGATGGGAACTCTTGGTGGGCGCACGTCAAATTCCTGGCGGACGATTCTCTCGAAGGACGCGACACGGGCAGCGAAGGTCTTCGCAAAGCGCAAGCGTACGCCGTCGAGCAACTTCAAAAAGCCGGCCTCGAGCCTGCAGGTTCGAACGGCTTCTACCAGCCTGTGCGTTTCAACCAATACGAAGTCGATGAAGCCAAGTCCTCGCTCGCGCTCGTCACCAACGGCCAGACGAAGCCACTTTCGTTTGCCGACGATGCCTTCATCGGCACTCGCGCCACGCATGCTTCGGTCACGCTTTCCGCGCCTCTGGTTTTCATCGGCTACGGCCTGCAAATTCCGGAAAAGAATCTCGACGAGCTTGCCGGGCTCGACCTCAAAGGCAAAATCGTCGTCTATCTTGCAGGTTCTCCTTCGGACATTCCCACCGCGCTGGCTTCGCATTACCAAACCGCTGCTGAGCGCTGGAAATCGCTGCGCGCTGCCGGAGCCATCGGCACTATCGCGATTATGAATCCCGCGTCCATGGATATTCCCTGGCCGCGCATTTCCGTCAATCGCAATCACCCTTCGATGGATCTTGCCGACGCCGAGTTCAATGAAACCCCGGGCCAGCGGCTGGGAGTAACATTCAACCCCACTTACGCCGAACAGCTTTTCGCCGGTTCCGGCCACACCTTCGCGGAAATCGCTGCCTTGGGCAAAGACCGCAAACCTCTTCCGCACTTTCCATTGGCTGTTTCGCTCAAAGCGAATGCAGTCATACTCACGAAGTCTCTCGAATCCTCCAACATCGTCGGCAAACTTCCCGGTTCCGATCCTGCCCTCAAGAATGAATTCGTCGTTCTCTCCGCGCACATAGACCACGTCGGCATCGGCGCGCCCATCAACGGCGACCGGATTTACAACGGCGCGATGGATGACGGCTCCGGCAGCGCCCTGGTGATGGACATTGCTGCAAATCTGAAAGCGCATCCGAAGAAAATTCAACGCTCGATTCTCTTCCTTCTTGTGACAGCAGAAGAAAAAGGTCTGCTCGGTTCCAAATATTTCGCCGCGCATCCTACGGTGCCGGCAAAATCCATCGTTGCGGATGTCAACGTGGACATGTTTCTTCCCATCGTTCCCCTGAAAATCTTGAAAATTGAGGGCATTGAAGAATCCGACCTAGGCGCGCGCGCTGCTGCGATTGCGCAGTCGATGGGTATCAAACCCATTCCTGATCCTGAGCCGCTGCGCAATGCGTTCATTCGAAGCGATCAGTACAGCTTCATCAAGAAAGGCGTTCCCGCCGTCAAAGTGGACGTGGGATTCGAACTCGGCACACCGGAGCAGAAAATTTTCAAGGACTGGCTCACCAATCGGTACCACGCGCCGAGCGACGACGTGAACCAGCCTGTCGATCTCAAGGCTGCTGCGGGTTACGAGGAATTCACGCGGCGCCTGCTCCTCGAGACGGCCAATACTCTCGAGCGTCCGCGCTGGAAGACGGAATCGTTCTTCCGGCGCTACGCCGCCGACTAAATTTCATTTGCATAGTTAGCCGTTCTTCAAAGCACCGATCAAGAGAGTCGCTCGAAAATACCGGCGGCGCCCATGCCGCCGCCGATGCACATGGTGACCATGCCGTAGCGCATGTTGCGGCGCTGCAATTCGCGGATGATGGTGGCGGTGAGTTTTGCGCCGGTGCAGCCAAGCGGGTGGCCGAGGGCAATGGCGCCGCCGTTGGGATTGACGCGCGAAGCATCGAGGCCGGCTTGCTGGATGACCGCGAGCGATTGCGCGGCGAAGGCTTCGTTAAGTTCGATGACAGCGATGTCGTTCAGCGAAAGTCCCGCGAGCTTTAATGCTTTCGGAATGGCTTGAACCGGGCCGATACCGAATTCTTCGGGGAGAACACCGGCGGTAGCGTAGGCGACGAAGCGCCCGAGCGGCTTGAGTCCCAGCGATTTGGCGCGCGCGTCACTCATGATGACGGTTGCGGCCGCGCCGTCGCTCATCGGGGAACTATTTCCGGCAGTCACGGTTCCCTTGGCGTGGAACGCAGGCTTGAGTTTTGCAAGGACGTCAAGGTTCGTATCGGCGCGTGGAATTTCGTCGGTCGCGAACGTAAACGTCTGAGTCGCCGGTTTGACGGGTGACTTTGGTTTGGAGGACGCGCCGTTGCCGTTCGGCAGTGAAGTGATTTTCACTTCGACGGGAATCGTTTCGTCCTTGAAATTTCCGGCAGCGACGGCGGCGAGAGCCTTCTTGTGAGAATCGGCGGAGAACTGGTCGGCTTGCTCGCGAGTGATGCCGAATTTGCGCGCGATGTTTTCCGTGCCCAGGCCCATGTTGATGTAAGCGTCGGGATAATTGTCGACGAGCCAGGGATTCGGAGAAATCTTGTTGCCGCCCATGGGCACCATGGACATGGACTCGGTGCCGCCGGCGAGGATGACCTGGGCGGAGCCGGAGCGGATACGCTCCGCGGCGAGAGCGATGGCCTGCAGGCCGGAAGAGCAAAAGCGGTTGATGGTCATCGCGCTGGTTTCGACGGGAAGACCGGCACGAAGAGCGGCGATGCGCGCGACGTTCATGCCCTGTTCGCCCTCGGGCATAGCGCAGCCGAGGATCACGTCGTCAATTTCCTTGGCATCGAGCCCGGGGACGCGGGCGAGCGCTTCCTTGATGGCGAGGGCGGCGAGATCGTCGGGGCGCGTGGCTCGGAGCGAACCTTTGTAGGCGCGGCCGACGGGAGTGCGAATGGCTGAGACGATGACGGCTTCAGGCATGGCGGGACCTCGAAAAGAGAAAAGCCTCAGGCCTAAAGGCCTGAGGTACAGGTTCATTGTTGAGCGAGAAAGGGGAAAAAGCAAATTGTCGTGATTGGTGAGAGTCACAGGGATACCCCACCCCCGGGTGTTTTGAGCAAAGAGTGCGGAAACGATTGAGAACAAAAGAGTTGAGTTTTTGGTGAGTGCAAAAGAGTGCGCAAGAGTCTGAAAAGAAAGAACTTGCATGAGAAGCGAGTTCCCTTGGCTAACTCGCGCAAGTCTTCCAAGACTTGCGAGGGCACCCCCCACCCCTGGTTTTTTGTAAGTGTTGCATCTAAAGGATTTAGGTTTTCCGTAAGTCTTGTGTTTGCCGCAACTTGCGGGGAGGCCCATAGGTGTTGCATCTAAAGAGGTTAGGGGAGCGAGGAGTTGGCGAGAACGAAACGGCGAGAAATGCGAAGAGTTTGTGACAGTAGGACGGAGCGCTCGGAGGCCGGGCACGGTTCGCAAAGCGCCCTCCTTTCCGACAGGGTTGGAATCTGTGATCCCAGCAGGACGGGATCTACAATTACCGGTAGGTCGGGCAGGCGGAAGGAATGTGCCGACTTAACGAGACGATTATACCATATCGGTAACATATGTCAAGGATTACTTTAAGTCGTTTAGATACTGAAGGATAGGATGATGTCGTTTGAGGCGAACGTCGCGTCCTTTGGGAAACCAACCGCCGTTACAGCAGTCAAGCGCGTCCACGTCTTTGTTTAAGGATGATCCATCCGCGTAAGGTTAGAGGCCGCCCAATCGCGCCAGTATGAGATGTATTTGGCCTCGTGCCCACGGAATTCGGGAAAAGCCGGTGTCCACTCGTCCTGCTTAGTTATTTCCCCCAGCCCAACCACAGCGTAATAGCGGACCTGTTCGTTGCTATTGTTTAGCAAGCGGGAGAGAGGTTCCAAGGCATCCTCAGATCCGGTCTGGCGAAGTGCAATTGCCGCTCCCTTAACGACGTACGGATTGTTGGTCTCTATGAGGCGCTTCAGTGCTGGCACTGACTTCGGGTCTTTCAAACCTCCTAGTGAACCGGCAAGATTTGAAATCACGTTGCTGGAAAGCCCATCCGGATGGAGTAATGCAGCCTCTACCGCTTCTAGGCCTGCAACATCGTTCCGAGCGACCAGAGCCCTGGCCACATCGAGACGCACGGTCCCTGAGGGACTCTTTAGGGCTTGTCGCAGTGTGTCTCTCGCAAGATCGGTCTTTAGCGTGCCTAAAGCATCAAGAACCCAGAACAAATCCGCATCCGGCACCTGGGGAGCCATAAGAACCTGCCCGAGAGCCACTGTTACCTGGTCCTGTACGTCACCTTCAGGAATCTTCACGTTGCGCACGGCGGGCAGTGACGGGTGCAGGGGATCAGTGAAACGAACGTGGTTTTGAAGTGCCGCAAGGAAAAAGAGCCCGTACTGACCTGGTACGACGCTCTGGATTCCAATTGGCATTTGCGGCAGGGCGAAGTCAACAAAGAGGTTCTGCGCATGAGGAGACCCCTTTAATAGGTGGTCCACATGTAGCACCGCCTCGAAAGCGGTTGCCGGAATCGACCCACCGCCAAGATCAAGAGTGGTCGGTCCGCGGTCAGTGACGGAGACGATCTGGCCAATGACAATAATATCGGCTTGGCTGGTGAGGGAAGCCACATCTAAGGTACGGATGACGGTCGAGTTTATCGGCCCACTTGCTAAGAGAATTACGAGAAGGACTATCAAAATTGTGGTCTTCGGGAACATTTTAGCCTCAACTCACGGAGCTGGCGTGGTGACGCCGGTATACGCCGCGTGGTCAGTGTACTTCTGAATTGTGTTCGTTTCCACGCGCGGGCCGAAGCCGGTGTTGCACGTACCGATCCGCCATTCCTGACCCCAGTGTTGCACCGCAGGCCCATTCTGGTTCACGTTGTATACTGGTGTCGGAATCCGCGAGGGTACCTCTCCTTGGATTTCATCTTCGATTTCAGCATTTTGGATTGTTGGGCATCCAAACGGGTTCGGCCCTGGTTGTCGCCAGTTTGTTCCTGGGTAATCGGCAACGAGGGGCGCATTCCAGTTCTCGTTGACATTGATGCTCGATGGCAGCGCGGTTAAGAGATTGTCCAAGACAATGTTAAACACATGTGTCTGCCATACGTAGGTAGGATCCGAGACGTACGTTGGCGTTGGATGTGCGCTGTCAGTTCCAAATGTGTAGGGAGCCCGAACGGTGAGCTTGAACGGGTCTGACGTGAGCCCACCTACCGTGACGGTTATGCTGACATCGTTAGCATTGCTGCTTTGCCCGATGCTCGTGACTTGCACACTGGCGGACGTACCCGTGGACAAGCTTACCTTATCAGAACCAGCGGTAATGGCCCATTGGTAGGAAGTGCCGGTCCCACCCGAATTGGCCGTCAAAGTGGTCTGATTTGCATAACCCGACACCCCGGCGCCTAACCCGTTGAACCACCATAGAGTGTTGGGCCCGCTGATGGTGGGAGTGACGTTGGCGGGGGCGCTTTCCTGCGGGGACCCGGTGGGGCAGGATGGCGGGGTATTACAGATTTGGCCGGTGTAGACAGGGAGCACGTCAAAAATGAAGTAAATGGTTGCCGATCCGACGCCGACGCCCTTGACGTTGCCAGAGCTGTCCACCAATCGCTATCGACTTTGTGACCAGTCCCGCCAATGCCTGAGGTATTTGCCCTGGTCCGATTTAAAGTCATCCATGTTTGGACGCCAGTCCATCTGCCCCGTGATCTCCGCGAGCCCGGTGACGCTAAAGTACCGAACTTGAAAATCCGCGTCACCGATGGCGGACAGCAAAGGATCGATGCATGAAGTGGAACCGACGTGCATGAGCGCTGAGGCCGCGGCGCGTCGTGTCTCAACGCTGCTCACGTGCAGCAACTTTGTCAACGAGGGAACCGCACGCTCGTCTTTTACACCTTCGGAAATTGCGTAAGATAAATTATGGAGAAGGTATAGGTGAGGGGGTAGGGCGGGATCCTGTTTCAGCAAGGCTTCTTCGGCAAACTGCAAAGTGGATATGTCATTATGCTCAAGCAATGCTGCGGCAACGGACAGGCGTAAGATAATATCTTTTACATCCGCGATATGCCTTAGCACGCGAATAGCCGCCGGGTTTTTGCTGCTATTAAGAGTGAAAATCGCCTCTCGCTTTTCTTCCGGGGAAGTTCTTGTGGATTCTAGCACAGCACCCAGTTCGTTGATGACCCGTTCAATCGCGGTTTCCCCTTGGGTCTCGGTGCCAGGGATAGCTGCGACGGACGGAAAGTAGGGGTCCGCAAGTCTGAGTTCGCCAGAAGATTCCGCCAGGAAAAACACTCGATACGTCTGCGGTGCGATGGACGCCCAGCCAACGAATTCGTCCGGAACAAGGAAGCGGAAGCTCAAAGACGAAGGGAGGCTCTTGGCAGTACCTTTCAGAACGTGACCCACATGAAGCTCCGCGAGCATCGCCCAGGCCGGAAGTGTTCGGTCGCCGAATTGTACAGTTGTCTTTTCGACCCGTCGAACTAACGTTATCTGGCCAACGGCGATAAGGGAGGCCTCATTTGTTACTCTGTCGAGACCAAGTGTAGGGACGACAGTTGCCTGGGCAACGAATACGCACAACAAGGTGAGCGCAACCGACGCGAATAGTGAGTTTCGTACCATGGCTTCTTCTCCAGACCTTACACATTGCTTTAGGGTGCGGGAGAAACAATTGAGGTATGTGTGGCGCGCCCAATATATTTTTGTATCGTATCGGTTTGGATTCTGCTCCCAAATCCCGTCGCTATGCTACCCACTCGCCACTCTTGTCCCCAGTGTTCAACGGCGGTGCTGTTGCCATCGCAGGTGGCCAGAGGTGTGTGAGAGGCGTCCTCACCTTGAATCGCATCAGCGAACGCTGAACCAGGTTCGTCAAACCCATTCGGGTCTCCTCGCCGCCAGTTTGTTCCGTTGTAGTCGGGAACGACTCCGGTCGTCCAGTTCTCATTTACTGGCATGTGGGAAGGAAGCGTTGAACCCAATTGGTCTTTGACAGTGTAATTCACAGTAGTCTTATAACCGTAGTCTTGGTCGCAGGCTGTTATGATTGTGCCTAGCACGGACAGATTCGGGGTGCGGGTAGTAATCAAGAACGGGGCCGAAGTCTGTCCGTTTGCAGTGGCTGTTAGTGTAACGTCGCCCACGCTTGAGCTAAAAGCTGTGCCGGAACTTAGCACGCTAATGGACGACCCCGTAAAGGATGACACGGTAATTTTGTCGCTGCCTGCGGTTATGTTCCACGTGGTCGAGGAATCGCCGCCGTTTGCAGTGAGGTGTGCGGAGGTTGTGTAGCCGGAAACTGTAAGATTACCAAAATACCAGACTGTATTGGGCCCGGAGACTGTGGGCGTGACGTTGGCGGGGGCTTGGACAGTGGGAGCGCCTTGGGGGCAAGAAGGCTGCGGACTGCAGAATGTGCCAGTGTAGTTAACGAAGTAGTTGGAGGAACTAAACTGAATGGTTGCGGAGCCGACAGAGACTCCGGTCACATTGCCGGAACCGTCCACGGTCATGACCGAAGTATTTGAGCTGGACCATGTACCCGGCCCGATTGAACCGACGTTCCCGTAGCAGTCGGTCATCTGGGTGGAGCAAGGCATGGTTTCACCGATGACGCAATAAATTGGATTCGGACTAATCCCGAATTGGTTGTAGCCACAGCAGGTAATATAGGTACAGCCGCAGGTCGCGCTGGAAACGTTGTAGAGACCACCATCGATGACGAGGGTGATATTCTCCTTGGTATCTTTGGCGCTGGCGAAGACGGCACTGCCTTCCTGGATGCCCGGCGGAATGACGTTGCCGTCAGCGTCGGGCTTAATTTCGGCGATAAGCATGGCCATGTCGATCATGGTGGAGGCCTGAGCTTCCAGGTGCACTGGAAGAACGTACTGGCCGGAGCCGTCGCCATAGTAGAAGGTAACGGCAATATCCTGTGCCGCTTCTGTTGGATTCCACAGACTAAACATGGTGTCGTTTCCGTTGGTAACGCCCCAGTAGTTGGCGAACTTGCTTTGACTGCGGCCCACCCCCTGAGCCCCGACTTCGAAAACGTACGTTCCACTCTGGTCCACGCTGCCAGAGGCAAGGACTAGGTCACCGGCTTTGCCGACGAACGACGTGGAGAGATTGATCGAGCCGTTGAAATTCTTTAGACTAACGGAGCTGAGCGCGGCTTGAATGTCAACTTGCCTGGTTTCGAACGGGGCGAGATGCTTAGCTCGAAGATTCCGAGTGACCGGAGCGTTGCCCTCCATGCTCATCATGTAATTTAGTTGCAAGCTAACGTCCAAAGGTTTTTCCGTGGTATTGCGGAGGACGAGGTAGGGGCTGAACGTAGTTTCCTTGGGAAAGCCGGGCATCATCATGGGGTCGGGTTTGCCTACCATCAAGCCAACGGTGGCGTAAGTTATGCCGGTGACAGGAGCGGAACTCATGTCATGCGCCCAAAAGGGAATGTTGGCAGAATAGCCTTCGGCACCGTTTTCGAGACCTCCCGTAACTAGCACGCTTCCCGGCTGGCCGATGTATTGGACGCGGATCCCCCCGCTCTTTGATGGGGAGGGATTGCTGGCGAAGTCTTCCAAATGGAACATCTGGGTAGTATGCGCGGAAAGGCTGATCGTGTGTGCGGCTTGCGGTTCATCCCCTTCATCCCCGTGGGCGACGAGCTGCACGCTGGCTTGCGTGTCGGCCTCGGTTACGTTGCTGAGAGCGATCCAGCCCGAAACGCCCGGGTCGTGCTTCCACCAGAGGCCTTCAAGGGTTTGCTGCATTGCGTCGCCCCTGGGCTCCAAGAAGGGAGAAGTATAGCTCAAGCTGCGCGAAGCGTCGATTACGGCCATTGATGCGGTCACATGACCGGGCGAGGGGTAGCTGTAGATTAGGGCAGCGCTGCCAAATTGCGAGGTGTGACTTGCGGTCGCAGGAGGCGCGGCGGCCAAGGCATCGTTGATATTTACCGTGGCAACTCCGGAGACGGCCACGTGAACCGAGGCAAGCATATAGGGAGTTCCGTCAGCCATGAAGAGCACGGGAGTCACGTCCATGGGCGCGACGACCAAAACATTTTTGATGCGAATGGTGGAGACAAAGCTGCCGTCGGTGCGCCAGAGGCCCGAGTAGAGGGTGTAAGTCTTGTTCGCTTGGGCGGGAGTGCTCGCGGGGCGGGATGCTTGCACGCGGTTTGATCGCGGAAGGATTGCATCATTGGCGGCAACGGAAGCGAGCGTGAACGCAACAGCCGCAAGGATTGCCGTGCCAGCCGCCAAGAATAAACGAGTCCGATTTGAACGTATTCTCTTTCCTACCGAACTTGCGAAGTGCTTGAACATGGTCTCCTCCGATTACGTGTGCCGGGCATGAACGAGAAATTTAATTGGGACCGTGAGAGGGCATTTTGGGCCGGCCGTTTTCGTCAACGACCGGGCTGGTGGTTTGCGATGGCAGGACTTGCAAGGTTTTGAGAAATTCGATGAGGCAATCGCGGTCGAAAGGGCTGAGGGCTTCGAAGGCTTGGCGTGAGGCGAGAGCTTCGCCGGAATGGGCGAGGACGGCTTCGCGCATGGTGGTGAATTTGCCGTGGTGCATGAAGGGGCCGGAATTGGCCGTGCCCCAGAGCTTGCGAGTGATGAACTTGGTGTTGCCCTGGAAGAAGGCGGCCGAACCGGCGGGCTGATTCTGGTCGAGCGGTTCGGCGTTGGGGTCAGATGGGCCCGTTGTGATGTCGTGGAGTTTCAAGTCTGTGAACGCAGGAACCCAGACGACGCCATGCGGGTCGGGCTTGAGGCGGGGGCCGGGAAGATCATCGCTGGTGAGGTCAACGGCGAGTGATGGCGCGTCGCCGACGCGCAGATTGCCGGAAGCGTTGTAGGGATTCGGTTCGGAATAAATCCAACCGTTGTTTGTCAAAGGAAGTTCGGGGATGTGGCAGTTGACGCAGCCGATTTCTGAAAAACGCTGCTCACCGATGCGCACAGCCTTTTCGATTTCCGGACCGTTGGGGATAACTCGTCCGGGAACGGGCAGCGTCGCCTGGTAGAGCGTGACGGCGGTGACATCGGCGGTCGTAAGTTCGTTGACGAAACCGTCGGCGTCTTCGTCGACTCCCAGGCCAAAGCGCTCTTCCGCCTGGATTCCGTGGTGCTGATTGAAGGCGTTGATGGTGAACTGACGAAGAGAAATTGCGGCGCCAGCCTGATGAAACGGCATGATGACCAAACTGGAAGGATGGCGGGAATCCGGTGAGGCCAAACTTGGAGTGGGCAATCCTTGAACGCGGGACGTGTCCCAGGTTCCATCCACGCCACGGGCCAAGACGCCGAAAGACACGCCCTTCGTAACGAGAGCTTTGGAAGCGCCAGAAGGGATGGAGTCACGAATGGCTTGAAGATCGGCGGTCATCTGGCGGGCGAGCATTTCGATGAAGCCAGAACCGTTCATGCCAATGGTTTTGCGCTCATTGGCGAAGGTTTGCTGAGTGACGAAGCTGCCGCGCTCGTCGAGAGCGCCCGCAGTGGCCATACTGTCGCTGTGATTGAACGAAATGAAATCGAAACGCTGGCCGAGAACGAAGACATTCGTTACGCGGTCGCCGCCTCCTCCTGTGGATGGGAGGTTGTGGCAGCCGGAGCAAGAGTTGGCGTCAGGCCCGGAGAGGCGATTGAAATTGAAAGGGAAAACCAGCGGAGTGGAAGGATCGGAGAGCCTAGCGCCGTTTGCGGTGCCCTTGGAAAGGGGCCGGCCAGCGCCTTCTTGAGCGGTCCAGCGCGCGGTGAATAATTTTTCGCCAAAGGCAAGGAGTTGAGGGATGGAGAACTGCAATTCGTCGCCGTCCTGCAAGTGGCGGGGAACGGCTACTTCGCGGCCGATCTGCGAAGGCGCGTTTTGTGCCCTTGCGGCGAAAGCCAACAAGCAGAACGAGAATAGAACGGCCAACGTGGTTGGCCACCTGCGAGGACGGCGCACGGTCGCGTCTCCCAGGCTGGGCGAACGTGAACTCGAACCTGAACTTACTAACTAACGAACATGGACATCAGCGGGGAAGAACCAGGGGAGGCTGAGGAACCGATGGAGCCCGCGCTAATTCGCGGCGCAGAATAATTTTTTGCTTGGAGTTTTGTCAATCCGGTGAATACTTCAAAAAAAGTACTAGCTGAGATTAGTACTGCATCTTTTTGGCAATACTGAAGAAATACCGTAAAGACTAGAATCCATCTCATAAATCAGAGGCCCGGGAAAGTCCGGGATGCTTCAGGGGCTAAAGCCCACTTTTTCTGAAGCGTTTTCGGCACGGCTGAAGCCGTGCCCTCCTAAAGAGCCATTTATGAGATGGCTTCTAGTATCGTGCGCACGACGAGGCTATTCGGCGCGGAGGGCTTCGACGGGGTCGACGGCGGAGGCGCGGCGCGAGGCATTCAGAAATCGAGACTGAGGCCGAGCGTCGGCGTGATGGGCAAGCCCGGATTAGTAAAGAGAGCGGGTGGAGCTGGCGGCGGGTTGATCACGAAGGCGAACAGTCGCGGATTATTGTGATTCGTGGTGTTCAAGACTTCGCCATAGAGGCTGATTTTTGCTTTGCGTAGCGACCAGGACTTGTCGGCGCGCAAGTCAAGACGCTCGTAAGGTCCGATGCGAACTGTCGAAAGAAACATTACCGCAGGGAATCCTGAGCCGTAAAAGGCCTTGGCGCTGACCCGTACGTTTGGCCTGAGACGATAGCTTCCAAAGATGTTCGCTGTGTGTCGCTGATCTTGCAATGTCGGTTCATACGGCTGGTTCAGTCCAACGGGAGAAAAAGGCGGAGGTAAAGAAACTTGATAGGTCCGAGACTTGGCGAAGACAAGCGTGTACCCAATCCAGCCCGAGAGGCGGTTTTCGCTGCGACGCTGGAGGATGAACTGCACGCCCCGGGAATAATCTCGGCCGAAAAGCGCGGAAGGCTTAAGAAGAGCGGACGGGGAGGTGAGGCTGGCGAAGGAATACAGATCCGCTCGATCTTCGTTCTGCCTGTCAAACGCCTCGATTCGGAAACGCGAGCGCTCCCCCAACCTCTGATCAACCGCGAACAAGAAATGAGAAGAAGAAAGCGGCAGGCTGCCAAATCCGAGGAACGATGCTCCGTTTGAGATTGCGAAGGAAACGCCGGCGCGCGTGGGCAACTGTGCGTACTGTCCCCAGCCCGCTTCCAACTGGGTGTTCGGAGCGACGCGCAGCGTCACGGAGGACTGGCCGCTGAACGGTTGGACTCGGAGAGTGTCGAGCCTGCCCCAGCGGAAACCGCCCTGCAACCGGAGGCGGTCTTTCCAAAACTGGATGGACTGCTGAACGTAGGCGTCCTGACGAAGATCGGAAAACTGAAACGAGACGAAGATCGGCGCTTGACCGGTGACGAAAGTGTCGGAAGCGAAAGCTTGGCTTGGGCGGCGTAGTGAGTATCCAGCCTGCAGGATGGCCCGCGGGCGCCAGCCCCAGGAAAAGTTGGTCCCGGCCGACCGCTCATAGTCCCGCGACTTGTCGATCAACTGAGCAGAGGCGTTGTCTTCTTCAAAGCGCGTAGACACGTAAGCACCGTAAACATCCAGGACGAGATTGGAGGAAGGACTCCAGCGCCAACCCAGGCGGCCAATAGCGAGATCATTGACGCCCTTGCGAAGCTCCGTCGGTGGGGAAGTTGGCGGCAGATTCGGATCATCAATGCTGAGCCGGCCTCCCGTGACCAGGAAGCTAAGAGTCTGCGCGGGAGTGAGATTGTAGGTGAGCTTGACGTCGGCGTCGTAAAAACCATCCTGGGAAAAGCGCGTACTGCCCACAGCATTCACCAAGTAGCCGATGTAGCTTTTGCGCGCGTCGACCAACCAAGTTCCTTTGTGACCAAGGCCGCCTTCGCCGAGGATCTCGCTATAACCGAGGCCTGCGGAACCGTGGAAATGTGGCGGGCCCTCGCTTCCTGTTCTCGTGCGAATGGCCAAAGCAGCGCCGATGCCGTCCGCATAGCGAACCGGATATGCCACGGGGATCAGGCGGATGTCTTCGACATCATTCCCGGTAAACAGGCTGAGGCTCGGTGCGTCCGCCGTATTTGCGACAGTGTGGATCAGATTGGGTACCAGGACGTCGTCCACATAAATGCCGACCTGGGAATACGGAGCGCCCATCACGCTGAATTGAGCCAGGAAATCATTGTTGGCGGACGGGGAGACGCCGGGGAGGGCCTGCAAAGAGCGGAAAGGATCGTCGGCCAGAACCGTTGCGGTCTGGCGAAGCTCACTGCTGGTGAGGGTAAGGTCGCCCACCGCAGGCCAGTCTTTTGCTTCAAAGACATCCCCTTTCACCTCGACGCGTTCGGTTAATCGAAAGTTTTCGGGCGCGAGACTAATGACGAACTCTTTTGCTTCGTCCAGGGATGCCAATTGGACGGAAACCTGGAAGGAGCGGTAGCCGACGCCACTCGCCTGCAGCACATAGGCTCCCGCAGGGAGATGGGAAAAGCGGAACTTTCCGTCTGGCCCGGTGACTGTTGTGATGCTGGTTCCCAGAAGCGCCACCTGGATCTTGGCCAGTGGCTCGCCACCCTGGGCATTTGTGACAATGCCGCTCACGTCCGCCGCCGGAACAGGAATAGCCATCGCCAGAGAACCGAGAAAAAGCAAAAGCGCAGCTCTGCAAAACTGCCGAAACCGTTGAGCCACCACCGGGTTACAACTCATGACACCCCGCCTTTTAACGATCGGGCAAACAGCAAAGACCAATACACTTCGAATTCAAGATGAGCCAACCGGTATTTGGGTTGCACACACGTGGGGAGGGATCGAGGCAAATACGGCCCGCACGCTGCGGAGTTGGGCCTACTCTGCGCGGAGGGCTTCGACGGGGTCGACGGCGGAGGCGCGGCGCGAAGGCAAATAGCTGGCGAGGAACGCGGTGGCGACAAGGCCGAGCGAAGCGGCGCCATAGGCGATGGGATCGACGGGGCTCACTTTGAATAGGAGCGAAGACATCAAGCGCATGACGATGATGGCCACAACGAGGCCACACGCTACGCCGATACCGGTCAGCGAAAGTCCGTGGCGAACGAACATGCCGGTGAGCGTCTGGTGCTGCGCGCCGAGAGCCATGCGAATGCCGATTTCGCGGGTGCGTTGAGAGACGGAATAGGCGATAACGCCGTAGATGCCGACGACGCCAAGCAACAACGCCATGCAGCCGGCAACACCGAGCATGATGAGGGTGAAGGAAGTTCGCGCCATGGAGCGCTTGTAGAAGAAGTCCAGAGAGTGAACGGCGGCGAGAGGAAGATTCGGATTCAGGGACCAGACCGCTTGGCGGACTTCGTTGAGGAAACTTTGCGAGCCGGTGCGGGAGCTGCGAAGGACGAAGGCCACGTCGCGCATGGACATGGTGTCGTCGCTTTCAAAATGATCCATCAGGAGAGGCCAATAAACGATAGTTGGAGCGGGTTTGCTGACGCCTTCATCGTAAACGTCGCCCACGACACCGATAATTTCCCGCCAGTCACCCTTGGTGCCGACACGGATACGCTTGCCGAGCGCGGCGGCGGGGTCATGCCAAAGTTCGCGAGCCATGTTTTCAGACACCATGGCGACGGAGATTTTCTTGTAGGTGTCGTTCCAGGTGATTTTTCGGCCGGCCACCAGGGGCGTGCCGACAGTATCCAGGTATTCCTGCGAAATGAAACGGAAGGTGCGAAGCGGAGGAAGCTGGCCTTCGGCATCAGTGTGGCCCTCAACGAAGATGGGATCGTGCCAGCCTCCGCCGGTCATGGGGAGCATGGAGACGACTCCCGCGGACGCGACGCCCGGAATCGCGGCAAGCCGGTGCAAGATTTCCTCTTCCGTGCGGGCGACCTGTTCGTTCTCTTTGACCATGGTGCTGGGAATCGAAATGCGGAAAGTTTGTAAAGAAGCAGGGCCGGAAAATCCGGGATTGACGTTGGCGAGGGCGCGGAAAGTTCGAATCATCAGGCCGGAGCAAATTAAAAGGACGAGCGCGAGAGCGACTTGCACGACGACGAGGACGCTGCGCGCGCGATGCTGCTCCTTGCTCTGGCTAAGGGCGCGGCCACCCTCGCGGATGCCAGTGCTGAGGCGCACTCCGGCGTACTTGAAGATGGGAATGGAGCCAAACAGGATGCTCGCGAGAAGTGAAATCAAAAGTGTGAAGAGCAGGACACGCCCATCAATGCCGATCTCGCGAACGCGAGGAAGTCCCGCGGGAGCGATGGCTGCAAGAACGCGCAACGTGGCGTAAGCGAGGCCCAATCCAACGGTGCTGCCGAGCAATCCGAGAATGACACTTTCGAGCAGGAGATTGGCAGCGATGCGTGCGCGGCTGGCGCCCAAAGCGCCGCGAACGGCAAGTTCCTGTCGGCGGCCTTCGACGCGGACGAGAAGCAAGTTGGCGACGTTGGCGCAGGCGATCAGCAGCACCATGCCGATCGAGCCCATCAGGACCCAGAGGACGCTGCCAACATCGCCGACGACATCGCGCTTAAGGGGACGCGCGTTGGGACCGATGTGAGCATCTTCGAAAAGCTTGAGGCTGAAACCTGGAGGCGCAGCAAAAGAACTCATAACGATGGGCAGCATGCGAGCAATGTCGGTGTTGACCTGTTCGATGGTGACGCCTGGCTTGAGCCTGGCGAGACCCTCGTAGCTAAAGTTGCCTAGGTGGGTTTTGGCGCGCTCAAACTGGAACGGGATGATTACGCCGGGCTCTTCCCAGTCCAAGAAGTGAAATCGCTGAGGCAGGACGCCAATGATTTGGCGGGATTTGCCGTCCACGATGATATTGCGACCGACGACGGAAACATCGCCGCCAAATTTGCGGCGCCAATAGCCGTAAAAAAGCATGACGGTTTCGGGGGCCCCCGGCGAATCATCTTGCTTGGTAAAGCTGCGGCCCAGCAGGGGAGGCATGCCGAGGAGCGGAAGAGCGCCATCCGTGACGCGCAAGGCACGAACTTGTTCTGGTTCGGCCACGCCGGTCACGCTCACGGAGTCGCCCGCGTAAAGACCGAGATCCTGGAGGGTGCGATTTTGGTCGCGGAAGATGAAGTAGTCGGAGGGGGACAGCTCGAATTCTTTGAGATTGATCCCGGGCGCGGTAAGCCAGACACCGATGAGCTCGTCGGGTTTGGGATAGGGCAAGGGCTTGAGCAAGACTCCTTCTAGGACGCTGAAGACGACGGTGTTGGCCCCTACACCGGCGGCCAGCGTGATGAGCGTGATGACCGTGAACATGGGGGCGCGGCCAAGCCGTCGAAGAACTTGCTTGAGCTCGTTCTTAAAAGATCCCATGTCCTACCCTCCGCGCATGCCCGCTCATTGAAAGAGACACTTTGTTTGGCTGGTCAAAAGAGTGATACGACAGAGGGCCGGAGAAGTTCCCTGGAATTTTGGCACACGCGGCCGAAGTTGGATAGTTTATCTGACTTTGAGGAATACGCCTTTGCGCGGAATGAAGATCGTTCCGGGAGGCTCGACGCCGAACTTCCTGGAGTAGTCACCTTGGTTGACGGCAATACTGACGCGGTTGCGAGAATCAATGAACAGGAGCGAATCGCCAACGGGGACATCCATGAAAGTTTTCACATAGGGCAGGACCACAGGTTTCTTGTTGATTTCGACTTTGACCAGGTCGCCGAAGTTGTAGGCCAGCTTCTTGAATTCGTCGCCGGGAATATCGGTGATCAGGGAGCCGAAGGGGTCATCGAGCGCGACAATGTCGCCGGCGATGCCTTTGTCGGTGGTGGTGGACGTTTTTGGTGCGAGGCGGACAAGTTGCGGAACTTCCGGGCCGACGAGGTAGAATTCCCATCCAGCGGCGAGATGCGCGCCCGCGGGAGAAAAAATATCGCGGCCATGAAAGGTGGAAGAAATCGGAGCCTGAATAATCCAGTTTGGATTAGTAATCTCGCGGGCGGAAGCCAGGCCGTCGCGGTCGATCACCGGCGTGATCAAGCCATTGTCGGGCAGAACGAAATACTGATCCTTCTTGGTTTTGACGATGACGGCTCTGCGCGAGGTGCCGACACCGGGGTCGACAACGGTCACAAAAACCGTTCCCGCAGGATAGTAGGGGGACACGCCTTCCAGGAAACGCGCGCCTTCTTCTACGGAGTAGGGCGTCACACGATGGGTGATGTCCATGATGCGCGCGTCCGGCGCGATGCTGAGCATGACGGCCTTGCAGATGGCCACGGCGTCGTTGGCGGTGCCGAAGTCGGTCATGAACACGATGATGGGCCGCGTGCCTGATTTGCCGGGGGCGGCTGGATCTCCCTGCGAAGGAGACTTCGAGCAGGCTGCGCTGGTCAGAGCGAGCACGAACAGAGACAGACAGAGCAAACGAATGCGGGAAAGCATTAACGCTCCGTTACGGCTTTGTGATTTTCTTTCCAGTCAGTGTAAGCTGCGCGATTGACATTCGGCAAGGCGAGTTCTAGAAGATACACACGGCGGACGGAGCATTCGAGCGAATAGAGAAAGAAGGAGGCATCGTGGGAGGATTGATTTATTGGATCGTGGTCGGGCTGATTGCCGGTTGGCTTGCCGGACAAGTCATGAAGGGCGGAGGATATGGCGTGGTGGTAGACATTGTCCTGGGAATTCTCGGCGGGATTGTTGGCGGTTGGGTGTTCGGCGTACTAGGATTCCACGCAGGGGGAACGATTGCACAAATCATTGTTGCGTTCGTTGGCGCGGTGATTCTGGTGTGGGTCGCGCGAAAACTTAAAAAAGCGTAGAAGAGTTTTACGAGAATAACAAAACGCGTTGCTTAGAGGGAGGAATCACCCGGGGTAACGCGCTTTTGTTTAGGGCAAGCCTAATGGGTCGCGCCAGGGTTTTGGTGCATAACCAGAAACCATTCGACGTTCGGGGCGCGCTGGTACTTCAGACGCAAGCGCGTTGATTTTGCCGCGACAAGATTCCCGAGTTTTTCCTGAACGAAGGCAAGTTGCTGTAGAGCAAGCGGGGAATGAGGATCAGCGGCAAGCTCATCAGCGGCGCCGAAAAGATCGCCCTGCTGGAAGAGGAGATAGCCCCGAGCGGATTCATATGCATTTGTGACGACGAGGTCGCGCGAGGAAGTGGCGAGATCTTTGAGTTTGGCGACAGCTTCGGATGCGTCATTGGCCCGACCGTTGAGAGAAGCGACACGGGCGCGTTCGCGGAGAACGTTGGCGCGATTGATATCCCGATCAGCTTCGCTCATCCCGGCAAGAGGCTTTTCCAGAAAAGCCGAGAGAGCATTGAGGCGGGTGAGTTCGTCACGAGAATCGGCGGCCAGCATCGCGCTGCCCAGCGCGATTTCGAATTGAGCGTTGGGTTCCTTCTTCCCGGCGGCCTCTTGGGCGAGTGCCGCAAGGGCTTTGCGGCCGTCGGCGGGGCGGCCCTCCCAGAAAAAAACGAGAGCTTGCGAGTATTTGGCATCGAGCTCGTCGAAAGGATTGTCCGTGAGCAGGATGGCGCGGTCATATTCTTTTCGCGCGTTGCTGAAATCGCCCATGAGAGTGCGCGTGCCGCCAAGACCTTCCTGCGAAGGCAGATACTTGGGATCAATCTTGAGAGCGGCAGCGTAGTAGTCAAGGGAGCCGGGATCGTCGCCGGCCATGCGAGAGACTTCACCGAGGGAGTCCTGGGGATTCGGAGAGCCGGGCTCGACTTCCGCATAGCGCTTCAAAGAAGCGATGGCATTCGCGGGATCGGGCGTGCCGGTGCCAATGTAAACGTAGCCAAGGCGATTCAAGACGGCCGGGAACTTGGGATCGATCTGCAGAGCTGCTTCCATCATGGAGCGAGCGCGGTCATCATCCTGTTGGAGATAGAGCCATTCGGCGGTCATGTAGAGAATGTGCTTGTCGCGCGGGTAGCACTTCAAAAGGTCATTCATGCTGGAGATGGCGGGAAGCAGGTCGCGGTCCTGGATGCTGGTCATCCAGCGGACGAGGAGTTGCTCGTCTGGAGTAGCGTGTGGAAGAAGAGACTTGGCATTGGCGAGTGCAGCGGCATCCGGCATGATCCGGCGAGAAGCGAAGGAAAGCATGGCGTAGGCGAAGGCGGATTGCGGATCCGCTTCGGCGGCGCGTCGCGCCAGAACCGCGGACTCGCGGTAAATGGCGTTTTCATAGTTGTCTACTGCTTGCTCAAGCAAGCTGCGAGCTTGTACGGAACGTGTAGAAAGCGGGATGGCGCCGAAGAGGTGTTGACCGGCACGTGCTGCACGTGGAGTGCCGGCTTCGGTGCGGGCGGCGGCATTCTCGACGTGCGGAGAGGGCGCTTGCCCCCAGACGGTGGGTGTAAAGAGCGACGGGAAAATCAACAACCAGAAGCGCGCAGCGAATCGGTTCATGGCGAAACACTCTCCGTTTCCGCAAGTCAAAAAATGAGCTTAGATTGGAAACGTAGCGTGATGCGAGGGCCCGGGGATACTGGTCTGGAGGTCAGGTGTGCGAGATTACAAAGACAGGGATAGCTGATTGGGGACAATGGAAGGGAGGCGCACAGTTGGGCACACGGAGAAAAACGCATGCTTGCCCCACGCCGCAACGAGTGAAGATACTGCAAAGAACACGCTTGAAAGTGAAAAGTGAGAATGGAAGTTATGAAACAAAATGTCCGTGGGAACTGGCTGCGAATCGCTGCCCTATTGAGCATTGCTGCGATGGCCGGATACGCGAGCTTCGCCGCCATCAAAAACATGGCGGTCGTCATTTCCGCGGGGAGCAAGCTCTCGGACGTCCCTTTGGCCGACCTCGTGAAAATGTGCCGAGGCACACAGAAGACGTGGCCGGATGGAAAGAATTTCATTCTGGTCCTCAAGAATCCCGAGGCTCCCGAGATGCGCGTAGCGGTACAAAAACTCTTTGGCGACGCCAGCGGCGACTTGAAAGCGGCCATCGCGAAGTTGAAAGAGTCCCACTTGATGGTGAAGATTGTGGGAAGCGACGAAGACTTGCTGCGTACCGTGGAAGCCACTCCCGGCGCTGTCGGGATCCTGGACGTTTACTCCATCAACAGTTCGGTGAAAGTCCTTCGAGTTGACGGCAAGCTGCCTTTTGACATGGGCTACGCTCTGAAAGGGAATTAGAGCGCCAGGTGCAGCTTCCTCAGATACACCTCCTCCGCAAGCCTGAGACTATTCCAACCTCAGACGGATTCTCTCCGCTTGTTGCTCAAAACTGGCCAGAGCTTGTAACGAAGCCGGGCGGGGAATCACCACGTAGGGAACACCTCTAAACTCCTGTACGAAGGTACAGGTTTTCCACAGGCAGTACAGGGAAAAAGAGGCGAAGACTATGGCGAAAGTCGATATGCATTTAAAGCTTTTGTTTTGTGCAATTTATAGAGTCTTGTGCACAAAAGGAGCGGTACTAGGAGACTCGTTTAGGCCCAAAAATGTACCTTGTGTACCATCGCATTTTGGGACTGGAAGGTGTCAAATAGGACAGGTACAAGGGGTGAGGTTGGACCCTTCTCGCGAGTTGGTGCATCCAAGTAAGTGGTAAAGCAACTGAGGATGCGGGAAATAGACCAGCAGCCGAAGTGCAATGGGGTAGTGCCTGGGGGATATAGAAAAAGATGAAGACCAAGGACAAGAGCCGGAAGTGGATGTGGACGTTCCTGGCAGTGCTGGTCTCGCTGCAGATGTATTTCGTGTGGGAACTCCTGGCAGTGTTTGTGCTGTTTGCCGTGGGATTCGCGGCCATCGCGTTTGCGGCTGGCAGTTTGTATATGCTGCATCGTGGCTGGGCATTGGCTGTGGACCGGGTTGCTGACAGCCAGCACCCGATCATGGTGGCCACGCGCCAGCACATTGATGCGATGGAAGACGTGGCGCGCAGGCCGTTCCGGCGTCCGAGGTCCGCGCCAGCCCGTTAAGTTTGACGACTTTCTGGCACAGCCAGAGCACACACAGAGCCTGTCACCCTGCCTCCTTCAGGAATGACATTGGTTTCTGTGACCTGAGTACGAAGGAAAAGCCAACCGCCCTGAGAGAACGGTTGGCTTTTTCTTTTGTGGGGATTGCGGATCACTCTGGCTGAGCGTCACATCGCTGAGTCGCGCCGCTTTGTCTTAGTGAGTGATGGGGTCGATGTCCGTATTAGGAATAATCCCCGCATCATCCTGAGTGCTCGATTCTTTGTCTCCCTCGAACACAGTCTTACCGTTGTCCTTGACCAGACCGTCCAATGTAGATTTTGAATGTTCATCGACGGCGCTCACTGCCGCCACGAGACAGGAGTATAGGAAGGCCTTCATTCCTTTCCGGAATTGGTCCGTGGAACGCTCGGCGGCGCGTGCTACTTCGGCCTCCACAGCCACGCGGCGTGCCTCAACCGCGGCGCGGCTTTCCGCGTCGAGTGACGAAAGGGCGGAAACCGCTCGTTCCTGCGTTTCGGAGAGAACGGCGTTTACGTGCAGGTCCGTCTGCCGCTGAAATGCCGCGAGCGCGGAATTCACAGCGCTTTGCACCAGCGCTTGCACTTCCGCGGAGCGCGCATCGATCTTCATGAGCGCTTCCTGCGTCACCGCCTGAGTATTCTCCAGCATGAGTTCGTAGCGGCGGTGCGCGGTACGGGCCGTTGCTCCCTCGAATTCCGAAGTCGCCCGGGCTACAGCTTCGCTCAGTCGAGCATTGATCTGGGGCTCCATTTCGCGCGTCATTCTTTCCACGAATTCTTGCGACTTCGCCAGTTCGCGGCGCAACTCCGCCGCCTGTTTCTCGAGCCGCTGCGCCATCTCCTCGGCCTGGCCGCGGTACTTTTCCATTTCTTCTTTCCATTGCGAAGCGATCTCTGCGGAAGATTCCGCCTTCGAGGAGAGCCGCAACGCCTCCGCACGGGTGGGGAACAGTTCCTCTATTTCTCGCACGCTTGAATTGCGCACGTCGTCGATCGAGCTAAGGGCTTCGCGCACGGCATCGTCAACGTGCTTGGTTACCGCTTCCTGCACTGCTTTCTCCGCGGCTTGCTGCAGTTTTCCCTGCATCGCGGCAATAATTGCGTCCGGAGTGATAACCACGCGCTGCAGTTTGGGGGCCTCGGCCGGTTTAGGTGCTTGTGGCTTCGAGGCGCCCGGCGACGGAGAAGGGAAGGTAGCGACCTCGGGCATTCTGTGCTCCGCGTTCTCCGGTGGCTCGTCGAGATTCACGGTCGCTGGCGGCGGATCCAGCGCAGGAGCGACTGCAGTTGCAAATTGCGCGACTGGCGTATTCGTTGTTCTAGGGTTCATCCAATCCTGTGGCGGCGTGACAATACCCCAAACATTCCCCGGGTTCTCCAATTCCACGCCGACCTGCTGCAGCTCGCGCGAACTCTGCGAAGTGTGGACAGAGCGCACCCTTGCGCGCACCGCCGGTGGCTTGGGCTCGACATTCAATCCCACAACTTGTAACGTAACCCACGATCCGACGCCATAGTCGTGCCGCGAAGGATACCGGCAGCCATGCAGATTCAGGCTGGTCGAGACGGTTCTTTCCACAAACGGTTCGCCCAGGCGGTTTTGACCGAAGACAATCAGCGGGACGGAACGTTCAATGCGCGTACTTCGCCGCGCGTCTTCCCCAACGGAATGGTCAGGAGGACTAACCAGAGAAGATTGGCTCACGTCTCCTCCAGAAGGCGTAACCGTGCGTACCTCTCGCGGCAAATGGTAGCCGAAGCGCGCTCCATTGTCGATATTCCCATTGAAGGCGGGGGGACCAAGTGTTCCGGTGACGCTCCACCTTCCATGGAGACGGGCGTCGAGTGGATGATCCTGGCTGAAAAAACCGAGTAGATCAATTCACAATGGGACCGCCGCCCTTGCCGAGAGCGGCCTCATCACCCTTGGTATGAAACACGCCAAAGTGAAATTCATCGCCTCTCTTAATCATCACAGTGACCCGGGCTCTTGCAGGAAGCAAGATATCGATGCCTGCAATAGGTTCAGTGTTCGACTTCCAAAAACGAAGGCGATAATCCTTCTTATCCTTGTTCACAAAGTGGACTCTACCTATCCAAGGTTCAACCTCAACTTTGCCGCTGGGGTAAGGTGCTTGATCGCGGATGGTAATCGTTGCCGATCGGGGAAGGGCATCCTGTTTTGCTCTTGCTGCTCCTGTTGTAGCCACGGTGATCCTCCTTTTACAGCTCAATGCTTTCCGCGGGGCCGGAAACTTGGGTCAGCAAGGAGCCCCTGCAGTGCAGGGCGCTCCTGAAGGTCTGTCAAAGTGTACCCGTTCTTAAGGCTATCGCGGGCGAATTGGATGGCGCGCTTGCGGTCTCCGAGGTCGTCATAAGTCTCCGCGATATCGGCGAGAACGTCCGGGTCCTTGGGCGTTAGGGCGAGCGCTGCGTTGGCGGAGGCAAGGGCCTTTTGGCGAAGCTTGTCTTCAGCATAGTAGGTGCTGAGCATGGACTGCACGGGAGCCTCTTGAGAATTTACTGAGGCATATTGCTCCAGAAGAATTAGCGCCTTGGCGCGCGCGGAACGCATCTTTTCGTCATCTTTTAGAAAGGTGTAAGCGAGCTGCAAATTCGCCCACACACGCCAATCCTTGTCGTTGAGCTCGAGGGCCTTGCGGGTTGCTGCAGCGGATTCGGCATATCGCTTCTGGCTTTTGTACAACCAGCCGAGATTAGCGTAGGCCTGATAATTGGGTATGAGCTGAATTGATTTTTGAAACGCCGCTTCCGCGGCAGCTGCGGACTGCGAATCGTTGAGCTCCATGTATTCGGCACCGAGGTCGCTGTAGCCCTCCGGACTGTCCGGAGTAAGTTCAATGACACGGCGATACTGCGCGAGGGAATCCTGCACGCGTTTGTGGCGGGCATAGAATGCTCCGAGAACGCTGTACGCCTCCCAGTAATCTGGCCGAAGAGCGATAGCGCGTTGGTAATTGGCTTCCGCGTCTGAGTTGCGGCCCATGTTCTCGTAGACATCTGCCAGGCCGATCAAAGCGCTTGCATCGCGTGGATTGATATCGAGCGCTTTCTGAAATTCCTGGAGGGCGAGATCGTGCTTGCCCAAAGTCGTCTGGAGATGGCCCAAAGTGACGTGCACAGCAGGGAGACGATCATCGAGTTGCAGGGCCATCCGGCAATTTGCGAAAGCTTGATCCACCCACGGCGCATAATGGTCCATGAGGAACTTCAAGCGATACGCTTCCCCGAGAGTTGCGTACCCCAGGGCAAAACGGGGGTTCTTCTCAACGGCTGAATTCAGCGCAGAAATGGCTAGGTCCGGGTTACCCGGCTTATCGAACCGCTCCATGTAGGCTAGCGCTTTGAGGTAGGACTCATAGGTGCCCGGCGCGACGCTTCCACCGCGCGTTTGGGCAGCTTCTGACGATTTGACTCTCATCATCCGAGCCAGGCCCGCGACAGCTTGGTTCTGGAGTGTGGCCAAATCACCGGTGCGATCTTCCAGTTCCGCCGAGCCGATTTGGCGGAGACGCTTCGAGTCGATTAGAGCGACCGTTAGTTGCACTCCGGAGCCTTTGCGCCGGACGCTGCCTTGCACCACCATTGTGGCGCCGAGTTCGCGGAGGGCGGACGTGGGGTCATTGACGTTGCGGCTGCGGACGACGCTAGCGGGAACCACCCAAAGCGATTGCTGAGCGGCTTCCAGGTTCGAGAGTTCGTTGGTAAGTGAGTCCATCAGTCCCTCTGCGACCGGACCAAAACTAGGATCGTCGGTGGAGTTGGCGATCGGCAACACCGCAATATGTTTTTCGCTGCCTGCGTAGGCCAGGCCCGCAAAGCGTTGCCGCACCGGAGGAAGAAAGGACAGAGCGAAAGTGGCCAAAACCACTCCAACAGAAGCAACCAACAAACGCCGGACTCTGGTTGGATTGCTGGTAGTCCAGCTTGGCGTGGAAGCGTTGTGCATGTACTGCTTGAGCTCGCGGGCATTGACGGAATGCGTGTGCGTGGGTTCTTCGGCCAGGGCGGGGCTTGAAGTGATTTCGGCAAGTGCCCCTTCCAGATCGCGAAGCATTTCATCGGCGGCAGGATAGCGGCCCTCCGGCTTCTTGGAGAGGGCGCGATAAACAAGGGGGTGTACCGCCTTTGGAACCACTTCAAGCCCCGCTGGCGGCTGGTTCAGAATGGCAAACGTCATTGCTCCTTGATTCGGCCGCAGGAACGGATGACAGCCGGTAATCATTTGCACGAGGATTACGCCTAGGGCCCAGATGTCGCTGCGTTGGTCGATGGCTTCGCCGAGGATTTGCTCGGGAGCCATGTAGGGGAGCGTCCCGGTGGAAGAGATGCTTTGCGTAGCGCTGGCGGTGGCCACGACGCGGGCAAGGCCGAAGTCCACGATCTTGGCCACCTTCTCATTGGTGATAATAATGTTGGAAGGCTTGACGTCGCGATGCACGATGTTGCGCGCATGAGCCGAGCTGAGGCCTCTTGCAATTTGGATGGCTAGGTCGAGCGATTCGTGGACTGGAATCACGCCGCGCGACAATTTCTGCGCCAGAGTCTCACCCTCGTAATAACCCATAACGATAAAAAGCCGGTGGTCTTCGGATTCTTCGATCCCATGAATAACACCTATGTTCGGATGATCTAAGGCGGAGGCGGCGCGGGCTTCGCGGAGCAGGTTTTGCTTATCACGGTCGCTAACGGTGACATCCGTGGGCAAGAACTTCAGGGCGACGGTGCGCTCGAGCTTCAGATCAAGCGCTTTGTACACCACACCCATGCCGCCGGCGCCCAGCTTGCCCGTGATTTTGTAATGCGAGATGGATTGGCCAACCATACGGCTGGGAGGGTCTGGCGCTGATTCTAGGTGCTCAACCCCGGCAAGTCAACGAAGGCATGCGGCAGGTTTTGCAGCTTACCGGCTCTTGGGCGCCACGCCGTACTCGGGACGCGACGAATTTGGCTGTCTCTGATAGGCTTTGCGTCTTTATGGGAGGAACTTTCATGCGCCGTCTCTTGCTTGCGTCTGTGTTGAGTTTTGTAATTCCGGCAGTCGCCCTTTGTCAGACCTCACATCGTGTTGCTATCCGTGCTGGAAAGCTAATAGACGGAAAGAGCGAAAAGGCCGTCGAAAACATCATGATCGTCATCGAAGGCGACAAGATCGCCTCCGTTACGGCCGGCGGAAGCGCGCCAGCCGGCGTGGAAGTGATTGACCTTTCCAAGGCCACCGTATTGCCCGGATTCATCGATACCCATACTCACGTCCTGCTACAGGGCGACATCACGGCCGAGGAGTACGACACGCAGTTGCTGAAGCAATCGATTCCGTACCGCGCGATTCTTGCCGCGCGCAATGCGCACATCGCGCTCTCGCACGGATTCACTTCCATTCGCGACCTGGAGACGGAAGGCGCCATGTACGCGGACGTTGATGTAAAGACCGCGATCGCCAACGGCGAAGTGCCCGGCCCGCGCATGCAGGTGGCCACGCGCGCCATGACTCCCACGGGAATGTATCCGCTGCTTGGTTATTCCTGGGAGCTGAAGGTTCCGACCGGCGTACAGTATGTCGACGGAGTCGACGGCGCGCGCAAGGCCGTGCGTGAGCAGGCGATGTATGGCGCCGACTGGATCAAATATTACTCCGACCGCCGGTACCATTTTGAGAGCGACGGCGTATTGCATTCCATGGTGAATTTCACGGATGAAGAAGCGAAGGCCATTGTGGACGAGGCGCATCGCATCGGCAAGAAAGTCGCCGCGCATGCTATCGGAAGCGACGGAATCGCAGCCGCGCTGCGAGCCGGCGTGGACACCATCGAGCATGGCGACGGCCTGACCGACGCGTTGATGGATGAAATGGCACGAAGAGGGATCTACTGGGTCCCGACGATTACCGTCGGCGTATATGTTGCGCCCGGTCGCAGCGGCAACTGGCCAAAGATGGCGGAGGTACAGCGGGAAAACTTCCCGAAGGCCATCAAAAAAGGCGTGAAGATTGCGCTCGGCACGGATGCCGGCGGCTTCGATTGGAAAGTATTAAACGAGGCGAAAGAATTTGAGTACTACGTGCAATATGGCATGACGCCGCTGCAAGCGATCCGTTCTGGCACTTCGACTGCCGCTGATCTGCTCGGCTGGGGGGACAAGCTGGGAACCATCGAAGCCGGCAAGTGGGCGGACATCGTAGCCGTCAGCGGCGACCCGCTGAAAGACATAAAAGAGTTGCAAAACGTGAAGTTCGTAATGAAGGGTGGAATGGTCTATAAGAACGATCTGCGCTAGCCAGGGCCACTTGATCGGATGCTTCCGCTTGCGTAGCCTACCTTGCGGTATACGACCCAGCCTGAGCGCGCCACGGTCGCGTGGCAAGATGAAGTTCATCTTCTAAGGAGTTTCACCATGCAGACAAAATCCATTCTCTTAACGATTGGTTTGCTAGCCCTGGCGGGAGCGACTGGCGGAGCGCTCCGCAGTCAGGACACGCCACCGACATCTCCTGACTCTGATCGCGCCAGGCACATGACGGCAATCAAGCTCCTGCGGGGACTCAATAGGGCTGAATTGCGTTACAAGACGAAGCATGCCGTTTACGCAACCAGAGATGAGCTCGCTGCGAGCGACGAGTTCAAGGTAACCCTGTCTGGCTGGTCGTTGCGGCTAAATGTGACCGCTGACGGAAAAGGGTATGATGCCGTCTTGGAAGATACCACTGACAAGTCCTGCGGGTACGCGGCGCTCACCGATGAGCGAGGGGTCATTCGACAAAGCAAAACGATCGATTGCGAAATCTAGCAGTTTGCCGCTCGCGATTCAATAGAACGCGACGCCGCCGTCGACGTTGATCGATTGTCCGGTCATGGCGCTGGATTGCTCTGAACACAGGAACAGCGCGGCGCGCGCAATTTCCTCCGCTGTTTGCGCGCGGCCCTGCAGCAAGCCGTTCAGAAAGCCGGCCAATTGTTCTTCTTCGTTTACGCCCATTTTCTTCGCAAGGAGTGCACCAAGTTCTTTCGACATTTTTGTCTCCGTCACTGGTCCAGGGCAAATGGCATTCACGCGAACTCCTTTGCGCGCCCCCTCCGCGGCGGTCACGCGCGTCAGGCCGAGCATTCCCGCTTTCGCAGCGGCATAGGCCGAGCCCCACGCGTAGGCCGCCTTCGCGGAGAGGCTGGAGATGTTCAGGATGACGCCGTATTGCCGCGCGTACATTTCCGGCAACACCAGCTTCGAAAAAAGAAATGCCGCGCGCAGGTGAACGGCAATCACGTTGTCGAAGTCCGCTAATGGGTAGTCTTCCACCGGAATCACGGGGCCATAGTGGCCCGCATTGTTCACCAGGATGTCGATGTGGCCGAACTTTTCTCGCGCCGCAGCGACGACTTGCGCGCACTCAGCCTCGCGCGATAAATCCGCCGTGACGTAACCGGCGCGTCCTCCGCCGTTGGCAATCTCCGCCGCCACAGAGGCGAGTTCTTTTTCCGTGCGAGCCGTGAGAAACACAGCGGCGCCTTCTTTTGCAAATAGTTGAGCGATGGCCCGGCCAATTCCACGACCGGAGCCAGTAATAAACGCAACCCGATCCTTGAGCATCATAAGGACCATGAGAATAGAAGGAAGGAAGCCCCGGGGGCAAGCAGGGGCCCCGCGCACGGTCACATGCTTCCAACATGCTGGCCAAGAACTGTACCTCGGGTCAGGTGCAAATCCTCAGTTGCGAATCTAATCTAATATGGTCGTACAGTTTTCACCTGGGCCAGATTTCAGGCGTTTTTCTGAGGGCTGCATTTTGTGTTTTCGCTAAACTCGTTACATTCATTCTGGTGTGGTTCTCTGCTTAGTCCAGCCGCTAACTCTAACATCGAGGACAAAGCTGATGCACCGAATCCAATTCTCATTCGCAATTATAGGCATTCTCGTTGCTTTCTCTTTGGCGGGATGTAGTGGCTACGGCAGTGGTACCGTCAATGGGGGCGCAATTGCTCCCTACATCAGCACACAGCCCGCGAATCAAACTGTGTCTGTGGGGCAGACGGCTACCTTCAGCGTCGGTGCGGCCGGCACGCCTCCCCTCACCTATCAGTGGCAGAAAAACGGAGCCGACATCCCGGGCGCTACGTCATCGAGCTACACAACTCCCGCTACCACCTCCGCCGACAGCGGAGCGATGTTCCGTGTCGTGATCACCAATAGTGCCGGAAGCGTGACCAGCAATTCTGCGACGCTGACCGTCAGCACGGGACCGGTGGCCTCGACTGTGGACGTCATCACCTATCACTACGACAACAGCCGCTCCGGCCAAAACTTGAATGAAACGGTGCTGACTCCGGCGAACGTGAACTCCACGAAATTTGGAAAGCTCGGTGAATTCGTGGTGGATGGCAAAGTCGACGCGCAGCCTCTGTACCTTTCGCAGGTCACCATCGGCGGGCAAAAAAAGAACGTTCTCTATGTCGCGACAGAACACGGATCTGTCTACGCTTTTGACGCCGACTCCATCAATGGAACCGCCTCAACTGTCCTCTGGAAGACGTCGACGCTTGGCAGCGGCGAAACGACCAGCGACAACCGCGGCTGCGGCCAGGTTACGCCGGAGATCGGTATCACCGCCACGCCCGTGATCGACCGTTCGCGCAACGCCATCTATGTTGTTGCCATGTCGAAAAACGCCAGTGGAACTTATTTCCAGCGCATCCACGCACTGGACCTGACTACCGGTCTCGAACTATTCGGGGGTCCCAAAGACATCACTGCGACTTATCCCGGCACAGGGGATAACAGCTCCGGCGGAAACGTGATCTTCGATCCCAAGCAATACAAGGAGCGGCCGGGCCTGCTGCAGATTAACAGCACGATCTATACGACGTGGTCCTCGCACTGCGATATTCGTCCCTACACCTCATGGGTTATGGCTTACAGCGCGGACACGCTAGCGCAAACCGGTGTCCTGAATCTCGTACCGAACGGAAGCGACGGCGGCATCTGGATGTCTGGCACCGCGCCCGCAGCAGACGCGGCTGGGAATTTGTTCTTCATCATCGGCAATGGAACGTTTGACACGACGCTCAATGCCACCGGTTTCCCCGTGAACGGCGACTGCGGCAACTGTTTCGTCAAGCTTTCCACTGCCGGCGGCCTGAGGCTCGCGGATTATTTCACACCGCACAACACTGTTGCCGAATCAGACGCCGACCAGGATTTCGGCTCAGGCGGCGGAATTGTGCTGATGGACGTCCAGGATGTAGGGGGGGCAACGCGTCATCTCTCCGTCGGAGCCGGCAAGGACGCGATCATTTATGTTGCGGACCGCGACAATATGGGCAAGTTCAACCCGAACACCGACCAGATCTATCAGGAAATTTCGGGCCAGCTCGGCGGGCAGGTCTTTTCCATGCCCACATACTTCAATGGCACGGTTTACTTCGGCGCTGTAGGCGATGCCCTCAAAGCATTTCCCATAGTCAGCGCGAAACTCGCGGTCGTTCCTACGTCACAATCCACTCACAATTTCGGTTATCCCGGAACGACGCCGAGCGTTTCGGCGAACGGCACGGCGAACGGCATTGTCTGGGCTGTGGAAAGCAACGGCGCCATCCTGTTTGCCTACGATGCCACCAATCTCACCACGGAACTCTACGATTCCAACCAGGCCGCGAATGGCCGCGACCACTTCAGCGGCAACAAATTCATCACGCCTATGGTTGTCAACGGAAGAGTTTACGTTGGCACGCCAACCAGCGTTGCGGTATTCGGTTTGTTGCCTTGAAGATTTGAGGTTGTTCAAAACGCGGTAGTTCGGTGAACGCGGTTCAGTTTTAGCCGCTAACCTTCAACTTTCCCAGCATGTGATGTACGAATTCCGAAATCTCGCCTTGATTGAAGGTATCCCGGTGCACCGGCTTCTGGCCGACCGCGCGATACACTAGCCGCTTGTTCGATTGCTTCACGAGGTCAAAAACCACAGTGCCTTCGCGGAAACGAATATTTTCATAGCTGACTTCCGGTGGTCCCCAGCCCCACGATTCCCAGCATCCAAACGGGCCGCAAACGAGCCCCGGGTATCCGCCCGGGTAGACGCGTTCTACCGTGACGTCGTGCCGCCGCACGGCGACGTGATAATCCACCAGGAAATCCGCGGCTTGCGGGTTGCTGACTAGCCGCAATCCCTTGGATGACAGAGTCTGCTCCATCGCTGTGCGGATTCGCTCGCGAACGATTTGGTTGTTGGCGCCGGAATCGCGCGCGACCGTTTCACCTCGTGAAATCACGTCCCGTGAGACGACCGGACGCCGGTCTGCGTCCTTAGGCGGGGCACCGGGCTTCCAGGCCCAAGTGCTCCCCTTGACCACCGGGATGTTTGGGTCGCGAGTCACGATGATGTGGTCGTCGCAGCCGGCGAGTAGCAGCCCGAAAAATAGAATAGAAGCCGCCACGAGCAGCGATCTTCCAGTGCCACTCATCCATGATTTCATCGGAGCGTCCTCCAAGCAGACACTGTTCCTACGCCATAAAACCCTGAATTCTTGGGAAAGTTGCGGCCGCCAGAGGAATGCGTTTCAGAACGCTGCTTTTGTTGGTCTGCGGATCATCACGCGCTCGGAGCGGCCCAATCAGAGGGCGGAAAAACGACCGGCCAGAACTTCGGATTTGGCTGATCGAATTCGAATGCCACCGAGAAAAAATCGGGTGAGGTATCGTCCACACGGACCACTCTGCAATTTTGCTCCACGTCGTTCTTCGGGTTGACCAGGCGCATGGGCTGGCCGACGTGCACGTCCATTTTCATTTTGAGCAGGCCGCCGTGGGCGTTCACCACCAGCGTCATCGCTTCTTCCCGCCGTGGCTTGTGCTGGACGTCTTCCGCGATCACCGTGATCTTCATCTGCAGCATCACGCGCTCGCTGCGGCGTCGATTCGCCGGATTAGAAGGACTTGCCAGGCTATTCTCCTCCTACAAAGTCCGCAATCCGCAGGATTTAAGACGCGAACCACGTAATTACTTTAATTGTGAGATAAATCTTACCTTAGGTGACAGCAATGGGACGCTGGCCAAATAGTCAGCCGTTGCGCAAAAAGGCAGGCATCGTTTTACTTATGGGTTTTAATGCCTGTGGGAGGTCAGTTTCGCTTCAAGGCGCGCTTTCACCGCAGGCCACTCGGAATCGATGATGCTGAAATAAACCGTATGCCGGATGCGCCCGCTGGCCGTAATCATATGGTTTCGGAATATGCCCTCTTCGCGCGCTCCGAGGCGCAAAATCGCCGCGCGCGAGCGCTCATTCAGCGAATCCGTCTTGAGCTCCACGCGTATGCAACCCAGCGTTTCGAAAGCGTGTTTCAATAAGATGTACTTCGCTTCCGTATTCATGGCGGTGCGCTGCCAGTCGCGGGCCACCCACGTCCAGCCAATTTCTACGCGATGGTGCGCGCGGTCAATATTTCCGTAGCGCGTACTCCCAATCGCGCGACTCGTGGATTTTTCGACAATCGCAAACGGCAAGGCCTCGCCCCGCTTCTGTTCGTTAAGAGCAGTCTCGATGTACGCGGCCATTTCTTCCTGCGTTCGAACAGGTGTGGGAATCCAGCGCCACAATTCCTCGTCGAGCCCGACTTCAACGAGCCCCGCTAGATGCGTCTTCGCTAGCGGTTCCAGACGCACGTGCGCGCCTTCCAGAAATATTGGGGAAACCACCATCTCTGTCGGCAGCATGGTGGGCCAATCTTACGGCCCTCCCTTTGGCTCAGCGAGCGCCAATTTGGATATGGATGGAGAACGTTCGAAGTATGGGGAACAAGCGGATGAACATTGCGCCGCTACGCGTAGTAGGAAGCCAGCATCGTTCTTCCTCTCACCGGAAAGTATTCGCCTTCTCTGCAGATTCTCGAAAATTTCCACACCAGGGAAGCATCGAGCCAGCCATACGCGGCCTCCCGGCTCAGAGTTTCCAGGGCATTCTCCGAGGAAAGCGCGTCCCGGTAAGGACGATCGGTGACCAGCGCGTCGTAAATGTCCGCAATTTGCAAAATCCTCGCCATCAACGGTATTTCATCTCCGGTGAGGCCATCCGGATACCCGCTTCCGTCCATTCGCTCATGGTGATGCCGAATCCCCGGCAGGATGCGGCGCAGCGATTTCAACGGCGCACAGATGCTCGCTCCAACGGCCGGATGTTGCTTCACAATCTTCATTTCTTCCACAGTCAACGGCCCGGCCTTCAGGAGAATCTCGTCCGGTACCGCTACTTTTCCAACGTCGTGAAGCAAGCAGGCAATTCGTAAATCTTGCAAATCCACTTCCGGCAGTTCCAGGCTCTTGCCGAGCTGCACCGCGTAATCCACGATGCGGTCCGAGTGCCCGTTCGTAAGCGGGCTTTTCGCTTCGATGCTGCGTGCCAGCGAAAGCACCACGGACTTGGCTTGCTCATCGATATATTTCTTGAGCCGCAAGAGCGACTGCACACGGCTTAGTGCTTCTCCGAGTGATTCGCAAGTTCCCCAAAAGTCCGCCGCTCCCGCATCGCGTCCGCGGACGGCATCCTCGGGTTCCGGCGAAGGCTTGATCAACACAATGGGGATATGCTGATTGAGCGGGTTTCCTTTCATCCGGCGGCAGAGGTCGAAACAGCCGAGGTCCGGCAAACCGTCATGCAAGAGCACCAAGTCAGGCTGAAGCTGGGCACATTCCTGCAGAGCAGATTCTCCGTCCTCTGCCGTGAATACGTCATAGTTTTGATTCTGCAGGAATGTTTTCCAGGAATCGCGGTTCTCGGAAACTGCATCTACAAGAAGCAAGATAGCTGAGTTCATCAATCCCTCGTCATTCCTCAGCGCGTGGGGTGCGGAGACACCACTCCCTGCGCCTGAAAGACAATTTTTAGTGGATTGGACTTGCTAGCGATCTCCAATCCCAGTGCATGCGGAGAACTTTAGTTCTCCGCGTCCCGGGGACGAGAAGGAATGAGGTGGCTCGGCAGGGTTATCCAATGCTCCTGTCGTGCCAAATAAGGAATCCGCATAAGTCACGAAGAATTCGAGCTTTGCGGCGATACTCGCGGACGTAGCGGCCCACAGTCGCAAGGAATAATTTTCATGGTGCCTCCCAGGTTTACCCGATGCCACGCGTCCTCGGTCTTCTTTTCGATCCCTCTTCGCCAAGTCAAGAAGGCTTTCCGCAGATTTTGCAATGAACAACATCCTGAAAGCAGCAGTGACTATCTTTCTCCACCTTTCCGACCCTTAAGAGTGGGCCGGTGGCCAACGATATGCACTCTCATGGAAACGGGATGCGGCCGGGGTGCGCCGTGAGGTATGATAGAGTTTCGTGAAATCAACTCATTAGGGTGACAATGCCAACCGCATCGAATGGAAAAGTATTGTTGAGGGTAAGGCCGCGCGGTTTCTGCGCGGGCGTTGTGCGCGCGGTCGATATTGTGGAACTGGCGCTGGAAGCCTATGGCGCGCCGGTCTACGTGCACCATGAGATTGTCCATAACACCTACGTCGTTGAGCAGTTGCGCCGGCGCGGCGCGATTTTTGTGGAAGCCATTGAGGAAGTTCCCCATTGCGCAGTGCTGGTTTTCAGCGCCCACGGCGTTCCACCGACGGTCCGCGACGAAGCCAAGTCCCGCGAGCTGAAGGTCATTGACGCCACCTGTCCGCTGGTCACCAAGGTGCACCTCGAGGCTCTGAAGTTTGCCCGCGAAAGGCGCACCATTATTCTGATTGGTCATCGGGACCATCAGGAAATAGTCGGCACGTCAGGCGAAGCCCCGGACCGCACCATCGTTGTGGACTCCGTCGCCGCCGTTGACGCGCTCTCGGTAGATGATCCGCAGAAGCTCTCTTTCCTTACGCAAACGACCCTGAGCCTGTACGATACGCAGGAAATCGTGGCGCGGCTGCGCCAGAAGTTCCCATTGATCCAGGGTCCCGCCAGCGACGACATTTGCTACGCCACGCAGAACCGCCAGGAAGCGGTCGAGCAGGTTGCCAAAGACGTTGACTTGATTCTAGTAGTGGGTTCGCCGAACAGCTCGAATTCCAACCGCCTCGTGGAAGTCGCGCAACGCAGCGGTGTCAAAGCCCAACTGATCGATTCGGCAAAGGATATCGATGTGAAGTGGCTTGAAGGCGTTTCGCGCGTGGGCCTGACTGCGGGAGCGTCCGCTCCCGAAGTCCTCGTGGAGCAAGTGAGTGAGCGTCTGGCAGAATTTGGCTTTACGGATCAGCGCGATTTGGATTTGATTCGCGAAGACGTGCGTTTTACGCTTCCTCCGGAGCTGGCGACCATCGCGCCGGCGCCGCGCCGCTAAAGGGTTTGCGTTGAGCGGCAGGGGAACCTGTACATGACCGGCATGAAGTAGCGGCCCGAGCCGTAAACGATCTGGTCATTGGTACCCCGTGTAGGCGGGGAGTACAAAGCAAGGAGCCAAACCTTGGCAGTCAAGATCGTCCGTCAGCCGAAGAAAATTGCCTTGATTGGTGCGCCCTTCAGCGCCGCCGGTTTTGCGCCAGGGACGGAAAAAGCTCCCGCTGCACTGCGCGCCGCTGGAATCATCGAAAAACTGCAGGCCGCAGGCTACGAAGTTGTTGATCACGGCGACTGCGCTCCGCGCCTCTTCGCGGATGACGAGGAACACCGGCGCGCCCGCAATCTAACCGAGATCGTCGCCGGTCTCAACGATTTGAAGATGCGTGGCGAGCTCGCCGTGAAAGGCGGCGCGCTGGTGCTGGTTCTCGGCGGCGACTGCGCTCAGGTTATTGGCTTGCTCACCGGCGCGCGGCGCTATTACAAACACTTGAATCTTCTGTGGTTCGATCGCGACGCCGATCTCAATACTCCCGCGAGCACTCCCTCGGGCCGCATCGACGGAATGGTCGTGGCCCACATTATCGGTAAGGGCGCGCCGGAGCTGGTGCGCTTTTGGAGCGAGGCGCCGCTGGTGCGCGAGCCGGATGTCACCCTCTTCGGGCTCCAACGGCTCGATCCTCCGGAGCAGGATTTCCTCGGCAAGTCGCCGATGCGGCATATTCATGCTGCGGATATTCAATCCAAGGGCGCCGTCAATGCAGCGCATGATGCGCTGGCGCAAGTGCACGCTGACACGCGCGAATTTGTCCTCCATCTCGATGTCGATGTCATTGCAGAAGAAGATTTTCCTGCCGTGAACGTCCCCGGCGGCGGCGGATTGCGCTTCGATGACGTCCGGGTCTCCTTCGTCGAGTTTCTGAAGCACAAGAATCTCCTGGGTTTCGATGTGGCGCAGTACAACCCTGACAAAGATCCCGACGGCGGCGGCGCAAAAAAGCTTGTCGATTTGCTAGTCGAAGCACTATCCGCGCGCCTCGAAGCTCTGACGGCGCCTGCGGCAGAACCCGCGGCAGGTCCCGAAGAAATGTCCTCGTCAGGAACGACGGCGTAGTTCTTCTATGATTCAGTTCCAACCACGAAATATTAGCGTGCAGTTCAGGAAGCAGCAGTGGCGCGCTTGCGCACGTACCGCGCGAGGCCCAGAAACGAAAGATTCAGGCCGGCGCTGAACGCGTAGTGCTCTGCTTCGTCCGCGGGGAGATGCTGCGAGATTTCGGCGTACGTTGCCGACATGAAGGCGTCCATCGCCGCGGAATCGCTGGCGGCAGTACGCAGGATTTCTGCGGCAAGCGCGGCCCAGCGATGCAGCTGCTCCCGAAACAGAAGGATGTGTTCGGTAGGATTATCGGAATAACCGAAGTGTGTCAGAAAAAGCCGCGCCGGCTTGCGCTCCAGGATCGCGGCAAGGGAAGTATCCCAGATTCCAAGATCGATGTCCGGCGGCGGAGTCGCCGGCATGGCAAAGGCATTTCCCTCGATGCGCACGCCGGCCGTATCGCCCACGAAGGCGACTCCTTCCGCCCTGTCGAAGTAACTGACGTGGTGTGAGGCATGGCCGGGAGTGTAGACGACCTCTACTTGCCGCGACCCGAGCGTAAGCGTTTCGGCACCTTCGAGGACGCGCAAATTCTCCGCTGGAACGGGAAGAGTTTCACCGAAGAGTCGCTGCAAATCGTTGGGCCACAGCCGCTGGGCGCTGGCAAGCAGCTTGGACGGATCAATCATGTGCTGCGCGCCATTCTTGTGCACGTACACGGCCAGCTTCGGGTTCTCGCGAACCAGCGCGCCGCTAGCGCTGGCGTGGTCTAGATGAATGTGAGTGAGAAGAATAGCGTTGAGATCGCCCACACCGATGCCTCGGGCCTGGAGCGTCTGGCGCAAAGTTTCGAGCGTGGAGCCCGGGCCAGGATCGACAATAGCGCGATGCCCGTCCGATTCCAGTAGGCCCGCCGCAATAGAGCGCGGCCTGCCCATCCAGAGATTGTCCAGTGTGGTGATCGAACTCATAGCGAACGGTTAGTGTAGCTCAGGAGCGGCGACGTCGAATAATCCGACGATGTTGCGCGCCAATCCGGCAGAGCCATCGCATCCAGCCGGATGTCGTGCAGAAATTGCCGCTCGATCCCAAAGCAAAACTCTGTTCATTTACTCCGCTGCTTGAATCGGAGATTATGCTTGGGCTTATCGCGGATTTCTTGTCAGGAATGGAGCGAACCCGCATGACCAAACAAGCCACGATTGCCGCTGTCACTCTGCTTTTCTGCGGCACAACCTTGAACGCTCAACAACCCGCCGCCATTCCCGGTCCTGTCGCCACGCAGCAAACGGAATCCGACGAATACACGCGCTACGAATTGCTCGCGCCGGATACCGCCAGCTTCAAAATACATTATGAAGTGACTGCCACGACTCCCGGCGCGAAACTGTATTTCAATCCGATTCGCAAAGGCAGCACCCCAAGCGACGAAGCTGTCTACGACGTCATGACCGGCGAACCTCTGCGTTTCGACATTGTCTCCGGCGTGGAAGCTCGCAAGGATCCACTGATGGCTGCCGCAGATCCCTCCAGCAGCTACATCAAGGTGCAACTCGCGCGTCCGGTTCCGCCGGTTGGCCAGGGCCGTATTCTCATCGTCAAGACGTACAAGGACTCGAAGAGCTACTACCGTGATGGCGACACCATCGTTTTCAATCGGGGCCTGGGCATCAAGCGCAACAGTGTGGTCCTTCCGAAAGGTTTCGAGTTGATAGCCTGCAATGTGCCGTCGCAAATCTTATCGGAGCCGGACAGGCGCATCGCTGTCAGCTTTATGAACGCCGGTCCCGGCGAAGCGCCGCTGATTCTCCGTGCGAAACCCGGGGCGCAAACCGGCCCCTCCGCCGCTCCCCATGCCTTGACGCAAACGCGCAGTTGGGAAGCGCCTTTCCCTGGAGAAACCGAGCGGGAACGGCTTTCCGAACGGGCACATCAGGACCGCGATATCGTCTACTTCCTCCAGCAACCAGAGACGCACGCCTTCAGCCTGTATCACGATTACACCGAATCGCGCCCAGGCGTGGATAAGTATCTGAATGTCGTTCGTGAAGGCAGCACCGTTTCCGATCCATCGGCATACGTTCTCGATACCGGCGAAAAGCTTTCCACTCGTCTGATGACCGGCGCCGAACTCACTGCCGCAAAAATCGAATCCGCGGAGCCGGTAAAGCCCGCGGCACAGATCGTCGTGATTCCATTCCCTCCAGTACAGAAGGGACAATCGATCCGCCTGCGGATCTCGGAAACGTACACGGCTCCCGCAAGCTATCGGTTGGATGCCGACGAACTTGTCTTTGATCGCAGCCTTGGCCGTCCGCGCAACGCTATTGTCCTTCCGCCAGGATGGTATTTGACCGCCAGCGCCATGCCAGCGACCGTCGCCCAACTTTCCGACGGGCGCATCCGTCTCGATTTCTGGAATGCGCGGCCCGATTCCGTGGACGTACTGTTGAAGGCCAGGAGGCGAGTCAGCCCGGCAGACCAAGTCCACTGAATGCCAAGGGAAATTACGGCGGGCAGTGGAAGCCTTCATGAAAAGACAGGAAGTTGTTGCACCGAAAGTGAATTGTGGAATAGTCTTATTGCGCCGCCTCCTTTTGCCTTCAGGTTTCTCCATTGGTTCGGACATGAGTGTGCGGTGAAGTGAATGCCTGGAGAGAAAGCGGCAACGAGTGGAAACAATTGAAATGCGTCTAACGGAGTCCGCCACAAGCAGCGTGCCGTCGGCGGCCGAGTACCCGAACCAAACAATTTTCGGTTGATTGTGCTCAGGAGGAATGAGATGCGCAATTTGTGTGCAGCACTCGGGGTGAGCGTGCTTTTCGTTTTGCCGCTCTGCGCGCAGCAGAAGAGCAGCGGAACGGGCGACGAAACAACGAATGCCACCGCGAGCGCGGAGAAGAGCGCAGCTCCCCGCAAGAATGCGGAAGTCAGCAAACCCGCAGCGGCGAGCAGCCTATTCGCATTGCCTGCCACTCCTCGGCCGAAACCATTCCCGGGACCGGCTGCCGCCTCGGACAAGCGCGCACCCGGACATCTCGTGCCCAGGTTCGAAATCGCGGCAATGTACCACTACCTCAACTTCGGGCCCGGCAGCCCTTTCTCGAACTTCGACGGCCACGGCGGATCGGGTTCCATTACCTACAATGCGTCGCGATGGATTGGTTTGACCGGCGAAGTCGGAACTTATGATTTGGCCCGAGGCGCCATGATCAGCTATCTATTCGGTCCGCGGTTAAACCTTCGAAAGTTCGATTATTTTGTTCCCTTTGCTGAGTTTTTGGCCGGCGGCGTGCGCGGGAACGGTCAGATTACAGGTGCCGCCGAGCAGGATGCTTTTGCCTTGGCAGCGGGTGGCGGCGTCGACATGGTTCTAACCAAGAACGTCGCTTGGCGTGTGGCCCAGTTGGATTACCTCATGACCAGTCTTACCGGGCCCGCCCTAACAGCCACCGGCCGGCAGGACAGCTTCCGCGCCGGCACTGGCTTGGTTTTGCGTTTCGGGATTCCCAATCCACCTCCTCCGCCGAATCATCCGCCTGTGGCGGCGTGCTCGGTGAGTCCATCTTCCATTTTTGCCGGTTCGGGCGACAGCGTGGCCGTGCATGTGAACGCCAGCGATCCTGATAACGATCCCCTGACGTACGTGTATTCCGCGACCGGCGGCACTGTAGAAGGCACCGGCCCGGAGGCGCGCTGGAATTCGGCCGGCGTGGCCGTTGGCACTTACACGGTAAATGCCAAAGTCGATGACGGCAAAGGCGGCTCGGCCTCCTGCGCGGTGGACATCAAGGTTGAAGAGAAGCCCAATCATCCACCCACGGCGGCACTCTCCGTGGAACGCACCCCCATTCTTCCGGGTGAACGTACCGGCATCACCTGCAACGGCAGCGACCCGGACAACGATTCGTTGACCTATAGCTACACTACAACCGGCGGACAAATCGTGGGTAGCGGCTCGAATGTGCAATTTGATGCCACCGGGCTGAAGCCGGGAACCTACACGCTGAAGTGTACGGTGAACGATGGCCGCGGCGGAACTGCAGATGCTTCCGGCAATGTGGAAGTGAAGCAACCCCCCGAGCCCCCACAGGTCAAGCAATTGGAAACCAAGCTGGCGCTGCACAGCATCTATTTCCCGACAGCCATGCCGTCTGTGGCCAAGCCCAGGGGCGGTTTGCTGTCCAGCCAGGAGGCCACGCTGAATGCGCTCGCGAATGACTTCAAGGATTATTTGAAGTACAGACCGGACGCCAAGTTGATTCTCGAAGGCCACGCCGACGTTCGCGGAGCCAAAGACTACAATGTAAAGCTGTCCGAGCGCCGCGTGGAGCGCGTCAAGACCTACTTGTTGGAAAAGGGCGTGCCCGCCGACCATATCGAGACCCGCGCATTTGGCTTTGAGAAGAACATGACCGCTGAAGAGGTAAGGAAACTGATCGAAGCCGACCCCGATCTGAGTCCGGCGGAAAAGCAGAAGATCCTGAAAAACCTACTGACCGTCCGCATGGCCAACAACCGCCGCGTCGACGTCATTCTGAGTACCACTGGTGAACAGTCCGTTCGCCGGTTCCCCTTCAGTGCCAAGGATGCCCTCACGTTGCTTAGCAGAGGCGGCGGTGAAACACCCAAGAAGAAAACCACCGCGCCGGCACCGGCGAAGAAGCCTAAACCTTAACCGGCTGGCAACAGAGCAGGAAGACCGGAAGTGACTCGTGACTCTGGCGAGGCCAATGAGACTATTCGACTCAAATACGCGGGCCTTCGAGAAGCCATCGAGGAACCCGCCTTGTTTTGGGACTACTAGTACGCTGAAGGAATTTTGCCCCATTTCTTCCCGATTTGGGACAATGTCGAGGGGACCGACCCAGACTTATTCCCAAAATGGGACTTGCAAGCCGCTCGTCATTTGACTAACGTATTGACTTATAAAAGGAGCCGCGTGATTTCCTGAAACGGAACTCGAGATGCAAATAAAGCCGCAGAGCGAGGCTCTTGGGATCCCTCTTATGACTGAGGAAGCAGCAGTCCGCCGCGAGGCTGTCCCGATGAACATTCTCATCGTGGATGACGAGCAGTCCATTCGTGAGACCTGTGCCACGGTCTCCGAACAATCTGGAATGAAGGCCATCGCCGTGGCTACCGCGGAAGAAGCGCTGGAGGTTCTGGAACATTCCGCCATTGACATCCTCTTGACGGATTTGAAGCTGCAGCGAACGAGCGGCGTAGAGCTGCTCAAACAGGTGCACGGCCAGCATCCCGAAGTTGCCGTCGTCGTGTTGACGCAATACGGCACCATTGAATCCGCCTTGGAGGTCACCCGTCTCGGCGCGGTGGACTATGTGACGAAACCCTTCCTCATTGAGGAGTTGCGCTCCCGCCTCGAACGCGTGTCGCGCGCGGTGGAACTCCAGCAGGAGAACCGCTTGTTGCGCGAGCAATTGCGCACGCGGCCGGGGTTCGGCGGGCTGATCGGCGTTTCCATGAAAATGCAGCGCGTCTACAAAATTATCGAAAAAGTGAGCCAGCATGAGTATCCCGTTCTCATCCTGGGGGAGAGCGGAACGGGGAAAGAACTCGTGGCCCGCAGCATTCATTTTTCGGGGCCGCGCAAAGACCACCCCTTTGCGCCGGTGGACTGTTCGGCGCTGGTCCCCACGCTGATCGAATCCGAGTTGTTCGGCTACGTCAAGGGCGCGTTCACCGGGGCCATGCAGGCCAAGCAAGGTCTGCTCGAAGCCGCCCAAGGGGGCACGCTCTTTCTCGATGAAATCGGAGACATGCCCGTGGATTTGCAGGCCAAGCTCCTGCGCGCGCTGCAGGAGCGCGAGGTCAAGCCCGTCGGCTCCACCGAACGCCGCCAGATCAATGTCCGTATCATCGCTGCCACTAACCGCGATTTGGACGCGGCCATTCGTTCGGGAACTTTCCGGCAGGATTTGTATTTCCGTCTGAATGTCGTGCAGGTCAAACTGCCGCCGCTGCGGGACCGCAAGAGTGATATCCCCATCCTCGTCACGGCATTTCTGGAGAAATTCTCCAACCCACAAGGCCCGGTGCGCACGATTTCTGAAGACGCCATGCGCCGGCTGATCGCCTACGATTGGCCCGGAAACGTCCGCGAGCTGGAAAACGCCATCGAGCGCGCCGTGGCGCTGGGCTCCGGGCCGATTCTCCACGTCGCGGATCTGCCTTCTAACCTTCAGTATCCCACCACCGAGCGCATCCCTGAAAAAGATGAAATTCTGCCTCTCGAGGAATTGGAGCGCCGCGCGATTCTTCGCACCCTGCGCGAAACCGGGGGTGACAAGCTTTCCGCGGCCCGCATGCTCGGCATTGGCAAGACCACGCTGTACCGCAAACTCAAGCAATACCACATGGACCACAGCGAGCAGTAAGCCGCTCACCGCTCGCTCTCCCTCAATGCGCGTCCGGTTTGTGCGCGTCCTTAAGGCGCTTGCGATACCCACCGGCTGCTTTGTCTGCATCGCTCTCTCTGGTGCTGTTGGCAGCCAAGTGTCCGAGTTCATGCGCCACCCAGTATCCGAGGGAGTCGTCGCTCACATATCGGTCGCTGTCGATGAACACGCTTCGGCTGGGTAAGTGCGTGAACATGGCGCTGGTGTATCCGGCAGGCACATGGAGTCGAAATATTCTGGCCGTCTCCATGTACTTCCAGTGGGGCACAAAGAGGACTCGCAGGGGATAAACGTCGGGTTGCATGACCTGTATCTGAGCGCGTACCAACGCTTCCTGTTTGGGCGTCGCTCCGATAACCGTGTAGCTGGTTGCGGAAGTCTCAGGCGCGGTTCCTTCTGTGTTGACCAATTTTGAGTTTCCGCTTGTTTGTCCCCAGGCGAGCTGCGCCACTGTCAGTGAGAATAGGGTTGTCCAGATTCCGAGCTTCATTTGCTACCTCCAGGCATGCGCTGGAGGCGAACTTGGGGCTGGTCCCAAGGAAGCTCAATGGACCGCGGCTTGATCGCGGCTTGATTGCTTCTAAGCGACTAAGGTTTTGTATTTCTGTAACTTAGTGCTTAGCCTTATCTAAACCTTGTCATCTAGTTGAGGGGTGTTAGACTCGCGCTAACGTCTGGGGTAGATGCCAAATGGCCCTTGAAACCCGCCCGCCCGCAATCCTGCGCTTCGGAGTGTTTGAAGTCGATGTGCGTTCGGGTGAGTTACGCAGGCAGGGCGTGCGGATCAAGCTCCAGGAGCAGCCGTTTCATGTCCTCGCCGTTCTGTTGCAGCGGCCCAGCGAAGTAGTGACACGAGAAGAGCTCCGCAACCAGAACTGGCCTGCCGATACTTTCGTCGATTTCGACAACAGTCTGAACACGGCGATCAACAAGCTGCGCGAAGCGCTAGGCGATTCCGCAGATAGTCCACGTTTCATTGAAACTCTTCCGCGCCGCGGGTATCGGTTCATCGCGCCGGTCACTAGCGCCGATGGAACAACGCGAGGGACCCCCGCTGGTATGGGCGTGGCCACGCCGACTCGCGGCCGGAAGATCGCCTTGGCAGTGGCCGTTGGCGTGTTCGCATCGGGAATAGCCGGGAGTCTGCTTTGGCGCGCGCGACAGGCGCGGCATCTCACGGAGAAAGACACCATCGTTCTCGGAGATTTCGCCAATTTGACCGGCGATGCCGTATTCGACGGGACGCTTCGAGAAGGCCTTTCTGTCGAGCTGGAGCAGTCGCCCTTCCTGAGTCTCGTGTCAGAGGAAGGAATCCGTCAAACGCTGCGGATGATGGAACGGCCGGCAAATACGCGACTGACGCCTGAAATCACGCGCGAAGTTTGTCAACGGACGAGCAGTGCAGCGGCACTGGACGGCTCGATAGCTCTGATCGGCACCCGATACAACCTGATTCTCAAAGCGATCAACTGCGCGAGCGGGGAGTTGCTGGCGAGCACGGAAGCGCAGGCGAGCGACAAAAACCACGTTCTCGATGCACTTGGGAAAGTCGCTTTGGAAATGCGAAGGAGACTCGGGGAATCCTTGAGCACCGTACAAAAATACAACACACCGCTCGAGCAAGCGACAACACCATCTCTTGAAGCATTGCAGGCCTTCAGTCTGGGTGTTAAGGAACAGTTCGCGGGCGACGACGTTGCGCCGGTTGCTTTTTTTCAGAATGCAATCCAATTGGACCCGAATTTCGCCGCGGCTTACGACGCGATGGGCAGCGAGAATGAGGTGATAGGTACTGCACTGGCCGTGGAAAACATCCGGAAGGCCTTCGAACTGCGCACACGTGTGAGTGAGCGGGAGAAGTTGATCATCGAAGGAGATTATTACCATTTTGTGACCGGCGACCGCATGAAGGCACAGCAGAGCTATATCCTTGGCGAACAAATCTACCCGCGCGAGGTCACCTTCCGAGAGAGCCTTGGTGTTCTCTATAACGCTCTCGGGCAATATGAAGCGGGTCTCAGAGAACATCAAGAGGCCGTTCGTCTTGCTCCGTCCTCCATTACGTATCGATTTCTTATATACACATATTTGTCGTTGAACCGAGACGAGGACGCTGCAGCTTTGGCCAGAGAGGCGCATGGAAAGGGCCTGGACTCTAGTCTTGGGACCACTCTCTATTCGCTCGCCTTTTATCGGAATGACACCACCGAAATGTCGCGGCAAGTAGCCGCTTGGGCTGGCAAACCGGGGCAAGACTTGCTGTTGGCATTAGAGGCCGACACGGCTGCTTACTTCGGACATCTTGGAAGAGCGCGTGAGCTATCACGGCAGGCTTCAAGTTCTGCCAAGCGGGCAAGGGAGAATGAAACTTCCGCGACTTACGAGGCCGTGGCTGCTTTGCGAGAAGGCCTGTTTGGCAATGCAAACCGAGCTGGACAACGGACAGCGCTGGCTAAGGAACGTTCGGGTGGACCAGATAAGTATTATGGCGTAGTGCTTGCCCTAGCCTATACGGGGGACGAATCGCAGGGATTAGCTGATAATCTCAATGAGAGCTTCCCCGAAAACACGGTCGTACAGTTCAATTACCTTCCTACCTTACGGGCAAAACTGGCATTAAACCATGCGAACCCGCAGCAGGCGCTTGATGCTCTGGAGGTCGCTGCTCCGTATGAACTCGGGTTGCCTACTCTTTGGTTTTACAACTGGCCAAATTCATATCCGGTCTATGTGCGAGGAGAGGCCTACCTCGCGGCGCTGCGGGGCAGCGAAGCGGCGGCAGAGTTCCAGAAAATCCTTGGGCATCGTGGAATCGTGTTGAATGAACCCATTGGCGCGCTGGCTCATCTCCAACTGGGCCGCGCCTACGCGCTCCAAGGTGACGCCGCCAAGAGTCGCGCCGCGTATCAAGATTTCCTCACGTTATGGAAGGACGCTGACCCCGACATCCCGATCTTGAAACAAGCCAAGGCGGAGTACGCGAAGCTGCAGTAGCTCTGTGGACGGTTTGGAGAGTGTCAGCTTCTTGCCCTAGGTTCGCAGGACAATCGACCGACGATCATGGATAGCGAGAACAGACTTTTCACCCGGTTCACTCTGGGAAGAACCCCCTCCAACGTTCCGACATGGAATTTTGCCCCCCTCCCGGATTTCCGATAAGTGATTGATTCGATTGGACAAACTGGCATTCGTGGATGGGCCTGCCGGTGCAATGCCGAGCTAGGGCCAGCGCTCGAACTACTGTTCGTCTGCAGCGACTCCCGCGTGACTGGCGGAGAGCGGCTGGGGACTAAGCCAACGATGAGAATTTGGAGGAAAAAAGCGGACACAGCACCAGGCCGACGAGGCGTCGCGCGCGCGGCCTTGGACGGCGCTCCTCGAGAAGAGCTGTTGCAGGAAGCCCTGAAGATACTCGTCCAGCAGGGGCACGCGAGCCGGATCGGTGTCTGGCTTGAGGCTGAGAAGGAAGTAGAAGCACAGAACGAGAATATCGCGGCGTTTCACGGTAGCGTTTGGGACCACGGAAACCGGGAGACCCCCCAAGAGTGGGCCCATCTTTCTGTGGAACCTCCACTGCCACACCAAGTGCTCCTACGCGGAAAAACCGTCGAACAGGATCTCTCGGCTTCTTTTCCGAACCCTATCCTTGGCCTGCTTGCAGGAGTCCGTCACGCGTTGTGGGTGCCAATCGCAAGGAAAGAACAATTGCAAGGAGTCATCCTCGTGGGGAGCTTTGCCAAGCAGCCAGCCATTTCCAGAGAAGACGTGGAATCGGTCGCCGCGGAACTCGCCTTGGCGCTCGGGCTTGAGGAGGAGCAAAGGATCGCTGAACTGCGAAAGCAGGACCTCGGCGTCGTCCGGTATTTCTTCACAAAGCAATCATCGAATACTTCCATGGAGACGCTCCTCTGCAATCTGGTCGAGTCCTGCACCGAGGCCCCGGCAACTGGCGAGGGGCTCGGCGCGTCATTCGCAGCGATTGGCGCCCTTCGGCATGACCGCAAAGAGGTTTCCGAAGTTTTTCCAATCGAGTTCCTCTGGCGCAGTGGAGACGAGTCCTGGACGCGTGCGATCGCGCGCGAACCCCTGGCGAGTATATGGCGGCAGGCGCTGGAGTCTCGCCGCGTCGTTGGAAGCGAGTCCCAAACGAGTCGCGCGGCGGCTTCGGTGGTTCGAATCGTTGCCTTCCCTCTGGAGTCGGAAGGCCAGCTCATGGGAACACTGGTCGCGGGATTGCCGGGAAATGCAGTTTCTCTCTCTACGCTTGACCGCCTGGAGTTGCGCGCAGCTCTGGCAGCCTCGGCTCTTCAACAGCGAAAGCGAAAAAGAGAGGAGATGCAACCCGCGGATTGGCCGAACAACTTGCTGGAATGCATCAGCGAACCTCTCCTTCTTGTGGATGAGGCGGGAAAAATGACGGCCTGGAGCCGCGGCGCCGAGGAGTTGATCCGTCCGGAACTGAAGACCGAACCAGCACACCCGGCAGGTATTCCTGCGAAGACTTACTTGCCCGAATTGTTCCGCGCCCAAGACCAGCCGCACATCGAAACCTGGCTGCGAGCGGGGCTCCACCCCGAAGCAGACGGGCATGGCGGTAAATACCAGCCTTTCCGCGCGAAATTGCTGACAGGTGTCGAAGTGCGATTGTCCCTGGCGGTCCCTGCCCAAGGCCAAGCCACGGTGATTTCACTCGAACCGCTAGCGGCCCGCGAATCAACGGGACAGGCAGGCAGTGCCGAAATTGAATTGCAAAACGTCATCGAATGGCTCGAAGAAGGAGTCGTCCTCTCCGACGCTCAGGACAATATCCGTGCGATGAATACGCGGTTCGAGCAGATTGCGGGACTTACGCCGCAAGAGTCCGCAAAAATCAAGACCTTGGAGGAATTGATCGGCCGTCTCAAGAATCAAGCGGCGGAACCGGAACGGTTCGCGGAGCAGTGGCGTGAACTGGCGCGCGGAATTGAAGGTGGCGTGCGCGAGGAGTTGCAAATGACGCATCCAGCCCCGCGTATTCTCGAAAGAGCGGCGCGGCCCGTTCTCGATCCCGTCGGGCGTTTGCTGGGGCGCGTGGAAATTTACCGCGACCTGACCGCCCAGCGCGCTTTCCATTTGAAACTCCTGCAAACCGAGAAGCTCGCCGCGCTCGGACAACTGGTGAGCGGCATCGCGCATGAATTGAGTAATCCGCTGACCGGCATTCTCGGTTATGCCCAACGCATTCTGGCGCGCCAGGATTTGCCCGGGCGGACCGAGGAAGTGCGCCAGATTTATCAGGAAGCGGAGCGCGCCAGTAGCATCCTCCGTCAGTTGCTTTTGAACGCCAGGGAAACGCTTCCGGAGCGGCGTTTGGTATCCCTGAATCAAATCGTGCACCGCGTCATGGATCTCCAGCGTTTCAGCCTCGCTGCGGAAAAAATCCGTGTGCAGGTTGATCTGGATCCCGCCCTTCCTTTGGTGCAGGGAGATCCCGGCAACCTCCAGCAGGTGTTGATGAATCTGGTGGGCAACGCGCGGCAAGCCATCGAACAGCACGGCAAGGCCGGAGTAATCCAGTTGCGGACAAAAAGAATCGGCGAGCGGCGCGTGTTGCTGGAAGTTGCGGACAATGGCCCTGGAGTGCCGCAAGCCATTCTCGCGCGGATCTTCGATCCTTTTTTCACCACCAAACCCGCCGGCGTGGGCACTGGCCTGGGACTGGCCATTGTGTTGAGCGTGGTGCGCGAACATGGCGGAAAAGTGAACGTCTTGAGCCCGCCTCAGGGCGGCGCGGTTTTCCAAATCGAATTGCCGGTGGCCGCGGAAACAGCGCAGGACGACACGCTCGCTTCACCATTCCCCGGCTGGAAGAAATTGCTCCCCGAAGCTGAGGAAATCGTAGTCCGAGGGAAAAACTCTGCGCCCGAACACGAACGCGGAAATGGCGCGCGCGTGCTCGTTGTAGAAGACGAGCCGACCGTGGCCCGCCTGATCGCCGACGTGCTCGAAGACGAGGGCATGCGCGTGGAAATCCTGATGGACGGACGCGAAGCTCTGGACCGCGCTTCGCGGCAAACTTTTGACCTGGTGATTTGCGACATGAAAATGCCGGAGCTCGACGGGCAACATTTTTACAAATCACTCGAGCGTTCGGGAAATCCATTGCGAAAACGGTTCCTGTTCGTGACCGGCGACGTCATCGCCGCGCACACGCGGGAGTTTCTAGAGCGCAATAAGCTTCCGCACGTCGCCAAACCGTTCCGTGTGGAAGAGCTGACGGAAAAAGTTCACGGTGTGCTGGGAACCACAGCGCACCGGCAAGCGCCGCCTGCGCGGGCGGCCAGAAAAACTCTAGCGAGAAATGGATAAAGCCATGGGCAACAAGGAACAAACGATACTGGTGGTGAGCGACGATTCGGCGTTGTGCGCGGCGGCGCGCCGGGAGTTCGAGGCCAATATCACGGGGCTCCGCGTGGCGTCGGTGACGAGTGTTGCCGCGGCGCGGCGAATCCTCAAGGATGATGCGCCGGCAGTGATTTTGCTGGAAGAGGCAGCGGTCGCGCCCGAGGCCGACGGGCGGCGAGGGATCGTGCCACGGCTTGACACCGTGGTGACTTCGCTGGCGGTGTACGCGCCGGTGGTCGTGATCGGGGCGGCGGAGCGGCGCACGGAGCTTTCGGCGCTCATCGATGCAGGCGCCGCCGATTACGTGACGCGCGACGGAGGATACCTGCCGTCGGCGCTGGGATTGATTCGCAACCGCTTGCACCAGGCGCGAACTGTGACGCAAAGCGCGCGCCAGCCGTTGGCGCAAGTGGAAGAGGATTTTGGCGAAGTGCTGCGCCACGAGCTGAACAATCCCTTGACCGGAATTCTTGGGAATGCGGAACTGCTGCTGGTGGAGGTCCACCGGAAAAATGACGGCAAAATGCCGCGCGGCGGAGAACAACGCCTGGAAACCATTGCCGCGCTGGCGGTGCGTTTGCGCGAAACCGTCCGCCGCCTGAGCCAGGAGTGGGAAGCGCGGCAGCACGCCGCGCACTGAGCGGAGACGAGCCGAAATTGAACTAGCGCGCACGGGAGTTCTCCGCAAAGAAGGAAAGGACGCGGCGGCGGAATTCTTCAGGGAAGAAGCCGTAGGCAGCGGTGTGGAACGCGCCGGGCACGATCCAAAGTTGTTTGGGGCCGCGCGCGGCGGCGTAAATCATTTCCGAATGGCGACAGGGAAGCGCTTCATCCTTCTCATCGCAGATGAGCAGGACAGGAAACGCGCGCGAGGCCACGGCTTTCACCGGCGAAGCTTCCGCGACCGGAAAACCCGCGAGTTTTTCTCCGCGATAGAGCAGCGTCCAGCCAAAAGGCGCGAGGAGCGTTTTGCCGAGCCAGGGATATTTTCGCAGGCCGGCGTAGTCGTAAGACGCTTCGCGCATATTGGCGAAAGAGGCTTCGGCAACGACGGCTTCGATGCGCGGATCGGCGGCCGCGGATTGCAGGACGATTCCCGCGCCCATGGATTCGCCGAGAGCGAAGATGTGGAAAGAAGCAGGGGCAGAAGGTTTGAACCCGGGCAAGTGGAGGGGGTCGCTCATTTGCACGGAGACGTACCTGTCGATCTCGAAAGCAAGCAGGGCGTCGATGATGGCGCGGGTGTCAGTGCGTTCGAGCCAGCCGTAAGTGGCGATAGGGCCCCCGCTGGCGCCGTGAGATCGGGCGTCCATCATGACGATGCTGTAGCCGGCGCGCAGCAGAAACTCCGATTGGCTAACGACTCCGATACGGTTGTCGGCGACGCCGTGAAAAAGCAGAACCCAGCTTCCATTGGGATTCTTCGGGCGGAGTTTCCAGCCTCGAAGAAGCGTTCCGTCCGTGGCGCGAACGTCGAAATCCTCGCGCGTTGAACCGGTGGCCGCGAAGGAGGCGTCGGCTTCGCGAACCAGGTCGGGAGTCAGCTCGCGGCGGATAGGATGGAGAAACGCCGGCGCGGAGAGCCATCCGGCAACCGCGGCGAGCAGCGGCGGAAGGAGCAACAGAATCAGAGCAATGCGGATCAGCCGGCGACGCATAAGTTTCCAAAGATACGAGAAATCGCCTGTTGCCGTTCGTACAATCGTTGCCTGCGAATTCCTCGTCTTGACGCTCGGTACGACAGGTTGCGCAGGGGGAGTCTGGTCAATCGTAACCGAAACCCCCACCCCCATAACCGAGACCCCCACCCCGCCTTTTTTGTAAGTGTTGCATCTAAAGAACTTAGCTGGAGCATAAGTCTTTTGTTTGCAACATTTACGGGGCAAGGTCCGTAAATGTTGCAGTTAAAGGAGTTAAAGCGAGACGGCAGGTTGGGCGCTGAGAGGGCCCTCCCTCCCACGTTCTGTAAAAGGTTGACACTGCAGGGTTTAGAGGGTGGGGGTCGGCAAAAGGATAGAGAGCAAAGGAGTTAGGGACGTAGCGAAGAACAAGATCGGATTTTATACAGAGTCCGCCCCGGCCTGGACGGGGTAGACTCCGGGCACAGAGATCCAGAGGAGCGGAGGGTGCCGGAGCTGGGCAGTAGGAAAAGCGGTGGCAAGCCACCGCACTCCACAGACGGGGATGGATCGTCGAGTTCAAAGTTTATGGTAGCACGATAGTAAACGCTTTTCAAGGATAACTTGTTAGTGATTCGAATGGACGTGGCGATTTGACACAGTAGGGTTCAAGTTGGCGGAGGGAAAGGGTTTGCGGGAGACGTGGCATTCGAAAGAATTGTGGAAATCTGTGGAAAGAATCAAAAAGACTTCGCGTTGCGTCTGGTAGGTTGCCCTGGATGCGCCGGAAGCGTTTCAGTCACGACATTGACTTGCAGTTCTGACGGGTCCGGGTCCGGCTGATCCCTCACCCATAAGAACAGAATTTCTAGTGTGCTCTTGGACCTGTAGCTTGGGCTGCGTCGATTGGCCGCGGGCTACGGCAGTGCTGATACAGGCGATGTATGCAACAAAAGCAAAGAGAACCAGCTTCATGACTGGCCCACGGCAGGAATGGCGGGACCGAACTCATAACCACAAAATCGACATTTCCTTGCGTCGGCCAAAACCATCTCCGCGCAATCGGGACACTTTTTTTGAGCGGGTGTCGGAACGGCGTGGAGGATTGGCGGCGTAGGTGCGAATTGTGGAAGATCGATGAAGTCGCCAGTAACGGGTACGGGCTGCGGGATATTGTCCTTGCTAACGGCCCAAACCAGTGCCACAACCCACCCAACCAGTGTCCATCCCAAGAAGATGTTTAGCAGGCCGATAGCAAGAGAATTCTGTTTTCCTCTCGCAGACGAAACGATGTAAGGGATGAAATAAATAAAGAGGCCGAATATCAGGACAATCGCGACAGTGCCGTCCATGAAATCCTCCCAACCAATTCTGTGCGGGAATCATATCGCCTGTGGACGTTCACAGCAAGTTACGGGGAGGGTGTTGGGATCGAGGACGCCGAAGGCGTTCTTCGGCTTGGCTCGAGACAACTTTTGAGCGGTTGATGGGAGATTTGCGGACGGGTGGCGCGCCGCGATCGGCGGAGTCATGCGCCGCCCATCCAAAAACCGAATGGCCAGCGCATGACTCCACCGATGCGCCCCGCTTGTGGGAGTCGGGAAAGAGTGGGAAGGCATGGAAAGAGAAAATTGAAATAGTGGCTGAGGGCGAAGGACGGAAAAGGGCTTTGGTGGTGGAGACTGAGACCATTCCAAAAACGGAATGGCCAGCGCATGGCTCCACCGATGGACACCGCTTGGTGGAATCGAGGAAGCCGGACGAAACTAGAAGGCAGAAACTAGAAAACAGAATGCAGAAAGTGAAAGCGAGATGGGACAGAAGAGAAAGGCAAGATAGCGACCTGAAGTCGCTGACGGTCGGTGGGCTAGGCGACTCTGCGGGCGGGTTTTTCGACGAGTTGCTTCAGCCTAGTCCGTTTACTGTTGCTTCCTGCCAACGCCGAATTGATTGCCGGCACGAGTTACTTTGCCGTTTTCGATCACCAGTTCAAGCAGTTTTTCGCTCTGCACCTGGCGGCCGGTTTCGTCCTGTAGCGCCGCCACAATCTTCTTGGTCCGCACATCAATGATCTCGCCCGTTGAAGAATATCCGAATCGCCCATCCATGCTGAAGCTAACCCAACTCACACAGTCCCGGACCTTGATGCTAGTGACTTGCTTCGGCGGCATCACCGTTGCATCGAACACGTGTATGGCGTTGTTCGCACAGTCCGCGAGCCAAAGTTCCTTCTCATCAGGAGTCAAAGCGATTCCATGACTCGGGCATGCGTGACGCTTGACCGGACCCTGGGAGTAGCCAGAAACCTCCACACGGTATAGCTTCTTGCCTGTCCGCAGATCACCTACCTCGAAGCCCAGCAAGCCATTGATGTTGACGAAAACCAGGGTGTTGCTCCAATTAACCGTAAACGGACGGATCATATTATCGAATGGGCCCACTTCGCTTGCGATCTGGTGCGTTCTCGCATCCGCCACAGAAAGAACAGGAGACCTCAGGCTTGCCAAGTAGACGCGCTCACCGTCCGACGAATAAATCGTATTGTGCGAACCGGGCTTTGCGTCGATCTTTGCAATCACGTCCCCGGTCATCGCATTCACGACGTGCCATGCCGTTCCTTCGAGTTGCGGAACATACAAGGTTTTGCCGTCAGGCGAAATTGCCATGCGGTCGCATCCGCCTTCGTAAGTTTTGTCCCAGATCTCCTTGCCACTGAGAGCGTCGATGGCGATCATGCGATTCAGGGATGTAACGTAGACCCTGCCAGTCGCCGCGCTTGCGGCGATGCCCTTGACGTTTTCCGGCGTCGCACCATCCGGAACGCTCCAGGTTTTTATGCGGCGGACAAACTTATATCCCTTGTCCACGTCGAAAACGAGGATACCGACGCCGCCATGTTCCACGTAATTGCGGACACCCGGACTGGCTACGTATAGAAGATGTTGCTCTGCCCCTGCGCGCGTCGGAACAGGGGACATCGAGAGAGAGAACGATGCCAGAAGGATCAGCGCGGGAAAGGTAAATTTTTTCATTTTCGCTCTAAACTCGGACTGCCCGTTGGACTCCGAGTGGGCAGCGGACACAGATGATATACCTTTTTTTGGAATTACTTTGAAGTTGTGAGGAGTTTGGCAGCGGGGGAAGAGGCGCGCTGCTCGGAGCGGCGTTCTTGTTCGACGTGCTGAGTGCAGTCGGCGATTTCGTCGTCGAGAGCCTTGATTTCGCGGGCGAGTGAGAGGTTTTGCGGATCCTTGGTGTAGGCAGCGAAGAGGGAATTCCTCCTGGTTCTCAAAGTGTCGCACTTTTTCTTCCAGACACCGGCGGTAGCAACCATGGGTATGACCTCGGAGCTAGTGTGCGCCTTTTTAGAGTTTGCGGATAGGGGCATTAAAAGGGTGTGTCTACAAGTTAGGAGCGGAAGAGGACCGATTCGCGCTGAAACATTTTGATGGCGAGGAAAAGGGCGGCGGAAGCGTAGACGCACGTGGATGCAAAAATGATCGCGATGTAGTTCCAGTGGTAAGTGCCGATCACAAGCTCCTTGCAGAGCAGACTCACGTTGAGGATGGGAACGAGCGCGAGCTTGGGAGTGAGCTCCACACCCGGCAGCATCGCGGCGATCGCCGGGATGATAACGATGAAAATGAGCGGCATGATGTAGCTCTGCGCTTCTTTGTAGCTCTTGGCGAAGGTCGAGATGGTGATCAGGACGGACGAGAAAAGGACTGCCAAGGGAACCGCCATGATGAAAACGGAAAGCGCCGCGCCAAATCCGATGTGGAGAGTGGTGTCAGCTTCGCCGGCCTGGATGGGCTTGGTCTGCAGGGCATTGGCGATGGCAAAGGAGATGCCCATGGAAATGACGGAGAGCGCGGCAGTGGTCAGCGCGGTTGTGAGAACCAGCAGGAACTTGCCAAGGACCAGATGCGAGCGCGAGATCGGACTGGAAAGGATGGTTTCCATGGTGCCGCGCTCTTTTTCGCCCGCGGTAAGGTCCATGGCAGGATGCATCCCGCCGTTCAGGCACAGAAATACGACGATGTAGGCGATGAAGCCGCCAAAGAAGAGCGCACCGCCGGACTTCTCAGGCGGGGCAACATTGTGCGGCTTGATCGCGAACGGCTTGAGGATGCTGACGGGAAGATTTCTGGCGGCGAGGCGGTCCTTGACGACGGAGTCGCGATAGTCGTTGAAGTATTTCTCGATTTTGTTTTTGGCGATTTCGGATTTCAGATCGCCCTCGTAGTCGTGAATGAGGACGGTTTGTTCCTTTTGGTTCGCGAGATTGCGCTCGAAGCCTTCGGGGATTTCGACGACCACGGGAACCTGCTTGTTGACGACTGCGTCCTTCCAATTCGCTTCCAGCGGAACGACCTGAATCTTTGGCACTTTTTTCAATCCTGCGAGAACATTGGGGGAATCCTCGCCGCCGATGATCATGACTTTAGGGCTTTCTTCCTTCGCCTTTCCGATCAGCACGGCGATCATGGCGCCGAAGCCAACACTGAGAAGCGGAAAAATGATCAGAGGGAGAACAAACATAGTGATGAGCGTGCGGCGGTCACGGAGAGCCTCGGTCAGCTCCTTGCGATAGACGATGCCGATATTGCGCGCAGACATCTTAGTTAGCCTCCGCGGAAACATAGTGGGGAGCGACGACTTTGACGAAAATGTCCTCGAGATCCTGTTCGTGATGCTGATCGCGAAGCTGCGCAAGGGTGCCTTCGGAGAGAAGTTTACCGGATTGGATGATGCCGATGGTGTCGCAGAGCTTTTCGACTTCGGACATGATGTGCGTGGAGAAGATGACGGTTTTGCCGTTGTTGCGGCATTCGTGGATGAAAGCGGTGATGGTGCGCGCGGTCATGACATCGAGGCCGTTGGTGGGCTCATCGAAGATCATGACAGGCGGATCGTGGACGAGGGTGCGGGCGATGGAGGTTTTTTGCTTCATGCCAGTGGAGAGCTTGTCGCAGCGGCGATCACGGAAGCCGTCCATGTCGAGACGGTTGAAGATGTTGTCGACACGCTTTTTCAGCGTGGCTTCGTCTAAACCATTGAGTCGGCCGAAGTATTCGACCAGTTCCTGGGCAGTGAGGCGAGGGTAGAGGGCGGTGGCGGTGGAGAGGAAGCCGACGTTGGCGCGGACTTTTTCCGGCTGCTCGATGACGTCGTGGCCGCAGACGATGGCGGTGCCGTCGGTAGGTTCGAGAATGGTGGCGAGCATGCGGAGAGTAGTGGTTTTGCCGGCGCCGTTGGCGCCGAGGAGACCGTAAATCTTGCCGGGTTGACAGGTAAAGCTGACGTTGTCAACGGCGCGGATTTCACCGCGTTTCTTGTCCTGGAAGCGCTTGGACAGGCCGCGAGCTTCGATCATCGAAGGACCCCTAACTGAATTGGTAAGACAGGGCAAAAGAGCGTTCAGAGTGTACTACGCGGGGGCGGGGAAATGTTACGGGCAAGCGAAAGGCGGGCACGGAGATAGGGAAGAGAACGAAAGGGCAAGAGACGCGGATCATCCCTTGTGACAGACGGGGCATTGCTTGGCATCAAACCTGTCAGGAGTGACGCGGAACATATTGTTGCACTGGATGCACACGCGGTGGATGACAGGACTGATAACGGCGCCCGGCTGGGGCGATTTGGGCAGGCCGCCCGTGGAAGGAGCGGCAGACTTTTCAGGAACGCTCTCGGTGGACATGAGGGAATTCTAGCACGGTGCAGTATGGCGTCCAAGAAAGCTGGCGGCATCCATAGGATGTGCCAAGCGCATCCCTTGGATGTGGGGGGGCTCATGGTTCCGAGGAATTGCGTGAAGGGAGCAGGGCGCAGAATAAACAACACCTGCGAGGAATCTATAGAAAGCCGCACTGCTCTTGCTAGAATGAAATGACTTGACGCCTATTGGACAGGGGTCAAGCAAGCCACGGACAAGTAACAGAAATGCCGCACCTGAGGGATGCGCCCGTGCGTCTTGCAGAGTTCGAAGTGTGGGACCGCGCGGAATAGGAAGAAATGGATCGCAAGCTGCGAAATCGAATTTTGCTCTACCTGGCGCTGGCGGCAGTGCTGGCGTTCGTGCTTGTGGAGCTGAGCGGACGAAAGCCGGTGCCGAAGATTTCGGCGGTGACGCCGGTGCGCGAGAATCTGGTGTCGTCCATCAGCAGCAACGGAAAGGTTGAGCCTATCGCCCCTTACGTGATGCGGGCGCAACTGGATACGTTTGTGCTGAAGATAAGCGTTCACGAAGGGCAGACCGTGAAGAAGGGGCAACTGCTGCTGGAACTGGACGTTAAGGATGCGGCAGCGCAGTTGGCGGAAGCGCAGGCAAAACTCCTGAAAGCGGAGGACGATTTGCGAGCAGCAAGAGCGGGCGGAAAAATTGATGAGGCCGCCAGAGTCACAGGCGACCTGGCGAAAGCGCAGGCGGAACGCGACCGGTTCCGGAAGAACAACGATGTGCTGCAACGGCTGATCGCGCAGAAAGCGGCGACGCAGGATGAACTTGAGGCGAACGACCTTGCCCTGATCAAGGCGCAGGCCGAGGTGGCCAGATTAACGGCGGTCAAGCAGGAGTTTGAGCGCAGCGTGAAGCTGGACACGGACCAGACACCGCTGCGCTTGCAACAGGTGCAAAACGAAGTGGCGGCCCTTGAGGAAAAAGTGCGGCAGGGGCGCATCACCGCGCCGGCGGACGGGACGCTTTACTCGCTGGGAAGAAGCGGCGAATCGACGCCGTTGAAGGCGGGAGACTATGTGAAGGTGGGCGATTTACTTGCGGAGATGGCGGACCTGCACAAGGTGCGCGTGCGTGCGTTCATCGACGAGCCGGAATTGGGCGCACTGGAAACGAACCAGCCGGTGAAAATCACCTGGGACGCGCTGCCGAGCAAGACATGGACGGGAAAGACGGAGACGGTTCCGAAACAAGTGGTGCCACATCAAAACCGGAGTGTGGGCGAGCTGCTCTGCGCGGTGAATAACGACAATTTGGAATTGTTGCCGAATATTAACGTGAACGTGCGTATCAATTCGCGGGAACGGATCGGCGTGCTGTCAGTTCCGCGAGGGGCGGTGGAAGCGGACGGCGGCAGGCGCTATGTTTTCGTGGTCAGAAAGAGCCAACTGGGCGTGGGAAAATCGACGCTTGAAAAACGAGAGATTCATGTGGGCATTGCGGACGCCACGAATTACGAAGTAGTGAGCGGCCTGCAAGAAGGGGAATTGGTGGCGCTTCCAGGGGACGTGGATTTGCGCGATGGGATGACGGTGATCGTCATAACGACGGAAGCTGCACTCTTTCGAGGACCAAGTAATGGTTAACGGGAGGAAACTTGCGGTTCTGCTTATCGCGAGCACGGCGATGGCGGCCGCAACCATCAAACAAGATGCCAGTCTCGAAGCGGGACGGCATGCTTACGAAGCCAGCGACTACGTGAAGGCCGTTCAAGCGTTGCAGGCGGCTGCAGCAAAAGATCCGCAAAATGCTGACGTGCAATTGCTGCTGGCGAAAAGTTATCTGGAGTTGCAGCAACATGACGCAGCAATCAAGAGCGCGGAGCGGGCGGTGGCCATTGACGCGCAGAATTCGATCTACCACGAGTGGCTGGGGAGAGCGTACGGGGAAAAGGCCGATCACGCGAGCTGGTTTTCGGCGATATCGCTCGCGAAGAAGACACGCAAAGAGTTCGAGACGGCAGTGCAGCTGGACGCAAAGAATTTTTCGGCGCGGCAGGCGCTGATCGAATTCGATTGCAGCGCTCCCGGTCTTGTGGGTGGCGGTGAAGACAAAGCAGTACGGCAGATCGAGCAATTGGCGGAGATGGACGCCGCGGAAGGGCATTACGCGAAGGGGAATTGCCGTCGGCAGAAAAAAGATTTCACCGCCGCGGACGAGGAATTTACAACGGCGCTGGAGAGCAATCCAAAATCCGCGGAGCTGATCTACGACGTCGGCGATTACGCCGTGAAACGCAGCCAGCCGGCGCGGCTGCTGGCGGTTGCGGATGCCGGGAAACGCGTGGCGCCAAGCGACCTGAGAGAGAAGTTTTACCGCGGCGTTGCGCTGGTTTTGAAGAAGGAGGGCTCCGAGGAAGCGGAACGATTGCTCAAGGAATATGCGAAAAGAGCGCCGACGCGATCGGGATATCCGCGGCCGGCTGCGGCGCACGCGTGGCTGGGGCGACTTTTCGAGGATCAGAACAAGATGGAAGAGGCGGCGCAGGAGTTTGAAAGTGCGCTGAAACTGGATCCAAAAAACAAAATGGCGCAGGAAGCGCTAAAGCGGCTGAAGAAGGGGTGAGAGTTTTATCCGAGGCTGCCGGAAAATTCCGGTCAAAAGGCAACGATGGATATTCGCGAAACGATATCGGTGGCGATTGACGCGCTGCGCGCGAATAAGCTGCGCGCAATTCTGACATCGTTAGGAGTGATTATTGGGAGCGCCTCCATCGTCCTGGTGGTCACTGTGGCGCTGACCAGCCAGAAATTTGTCATTTCGCAGATTGAGGCTGTGGGCTCGAACCTGTTGTGGGCGGAGTTGGTCAGAAGCTCGGACATCGCCCCACCGCTGAGCTACGAGATAACTTATGGGGACTTGAATGCAGTGAAATCCGGCCTCCCCGCAGTGGTGGAGGCGGCAGGGATTCGAGAATTGCCGATGGAAGTAGTGGTGGGCGGTGTTTCGGTGCCTGTAAATCTGATTGGCGTGACGGAAGGTTACCAAATGATTCGCCGATTGGTGATCTTTCGCGGACGTTACTTCGATTCCGTGGACATGGAGATGCGCAATAAATTCTGTTTAATCTCCGAGCATCTCGCGCGGCGCGTATTCGGAGTGGAGAATCCCGTGGGAAGGGACGTCCGTATGGGGGAATTAACCTTTACAGTCATCGGCGTTTTTCGAGAACGAGTATCAACGTTCGGGCAATCGGAAATTCACGATGATTCGGTCATCATCCCCTTCACGCTCATGAAGTACTACACGGGTACCGATGCACTTCGGACGTTGTACGTACAAACGGCAAAACACGAAGATGTCGATAGCGTGGAGCGACAACTGGGGCAGTTGCTGCGCAGCCGCCACCCTGCCGATGCAGGTTACGAGGTGCACACGCTGATAGCAATTTTGGATGTTGCGAGAAAGATTTCGCTGGGACTGACGATTGTTCTGATCATTATAGCCGCGATCGCGCTGCTGGTCAGCGGAATCGGGATCATGAACATCATGCTGGTAACGGTGACCGAACGGACGAGAGAGATCGGAATCCGCAAAGCTATTGGAGCGGCGAGGCGTGAAATTATGTACCAGTTTTTAGTCGAATCGCTCGTAATCAGCGGGGGAGGGGCGGTTCTCGGAATCTTGATTGGAATCGCCGTGCCGGTTGCAATCCAATCTTTCTTGCCGGGAAATTTGCGGGTTCCAGTGTCGCCGCTGAGCGTGATCATTGCGTTCGTAGTGTCGTGTTCCACGGGGCTGTTTTTCGGTTACTTGCCTGCGAATCAGGCGGCGAGCCTGCAACCAGTCGAGTCTCTGAGATATGAGTGAAGCAACAGGAGGCCCAGGGCAGTAGTGAGGGGAAGTGAACGGGCGGCGATTGGCAATACTAAAGCGGCTTCGGCGAAGAAGGAGCATGAAAATGCACTTACTGGGACGCGTTGCAGGGACGATTGTGCTGCTGACGTTGTGCGTTGGAGCTGCGAGTGCGCAAGAAGCGTCCGTGCCGAATGCGAGCCAAGCTGCGGCACAGGAGGCGCCCAAGGATGCGGTGCCAATGGCCCTGACGCTGAAGCGCGCGATTCAGATGGCGCTGCAGAACAGCAAAGAAATTCAAGTGGCAAAGATTCAAGCGAGCGTGGCAGACCGCGCCGCGAAGATCACCAAGGCACAGTTCATGCCGAATCTCTATGCGGGCTCTGGAGCAGGATACACATACGGAATACCGGAAACGCCGGGCGGACGCGCGCCATCGATCTTCAACGTTTCGTACACGGAACAAGTTCTGAACGAGCCTCTGCGCGGCCAGGCGAAGGAGACGCAGGAACAGGCCAAGGCGCAAAAGATTGTGCTGGAGGACGCGAAGAACAACGTCATCACGCGAACGGCAATGGCGTATCTGGAACTGGGGAAGGTGCGGCATTCGCTTGAGCTATTGCGAAAAGAGCAACAGAGCGCGGAGAAGATCCTGCAGGTGACGCAGGAGCGGCAGGGGGAAGGATACGAACTGCCGGTGGAAGTGACGAAAGCGCAACTGACAAAAGCGCAGGTGGTCCAAAGGATTTTGCAACTCGAGGGCCGGGAAGATGAGCTGGAAGTTTTTCTGAGATACCAGCTTGGATTGCCGGAGACGCAGTCCATCGAAGTCACACCGGAGGAGTTGCCCGGGGAAGCAGAGCAGGCGGGAGACAACCTCGTGGCGATGGCCATAACGCGCAACGCTGGATTGCAGCTTGCGGAGTCCGACGTTCGAGCGAAAGAGTTTCGGTTGAAGGGCGAGAAGCGAGGTTATTGGCCGACGCTGGAGCTCGTGAGCGTGTACAGCGTGCTGGCGAAGTTCAACAACTATAGCCAGTTTTTTACGACTTTTCAGCGGAACAATTACAATGCAGGAATCGACATGCACGTGCCGATTTTTAGCGCGCAGACGAAAGCGGCGGTGGGAATGGCGGAGATAAACCTGGAAGCGGCCAGAGTCAACCTGACGAACAAGAAAACGGAATTGACCGCGGACGTTAGGCAAAAGACGCGGCAAGTACGCGAGAGAGACGCCGCGAAAGAGGTAGCGCGGCTGGAATTGCAACTTGCGCAGCAAAACGTGGTGGTGGAACAGGCGCAGTTTGCGGAAGGGAAGCTGAATCTGCGCGAGGTCGAAAAGGCCAGGCTCGAAGAGAACGAAAAGTGGATGGCGTATCTGGATGCAAATTTCCAGAAGCAGCAGGCACAACTGGAATTGCTAAAGACGGCAGGGCAGTTGGATAAGGTGTGGCAGTGAAAAAGTGATTGGTGACTCGGGATGCTCGATCGCGAGAGTTTGAGGGTGTTCTCCGAGGTTGCGAGCAAGCTCGACCAGGGCTTCGCAAAATTGCCTGCGTTTCAAGATGAATCGCCGGAAATGGCGCGTCTTGCAGAAGTACTTGAGGCGACGGCGGAGCGGTTGCAGGACAACTACCCGTATTTTCATCCTTTATATGCGGGTCAGATGCTGAAGCCGCCGCATCCTGTGGCGCGGCTGGCGTATGCGCTGGCTATGTGGATCAATCCAAACAACCATGCGCTGGATGGTGGGCGAGCGACTTCCGCGATGGAAAAAGAAGCGGTTGCGGAGATCGCCGGCATGTTTGGGTGGAAGAAGTTTCTTGGACACCTATGCGGCGGCGGAACGATGGCGAATCTCGAGGCCCTGTGGGTTGCAGGGCGACTACATCCGGGAAAGAAGATTCTCGCCAGTGACCAAGCTCATTACACGCACGGACGGATTAGCGGCGTTCTACAGTTGCCGTTCGAAATGGTGCCCTGCGATGCGCGGGGACGGATGGACGCGAACGCGCTGGGGAAGCGGCTGGAATGCGGCGACGTTGGGACCATTGTAGCGACGATGGGTACGACGGCAACGGGTTCAGTGGATCCGCTGCCGGAGATCCTTGCGCTTCGAGAAAGACATGGATTCCGAGTTCACGCAGACGCGGCATACGGCGGCTATTTCGTGCTGACGGAGAATCTTGCGGAAGATGCCAAACGGGTGTTTGCACGGATTGGAGAAGTGGAATCCGTTGTGATCGATCCGCACAAACACGGCTTGCAACCTTACGGTTGCGGCTGCGTGCTATTTCGCGACGCCGAAATCGGCCGATTGTACAAGCACGATTCGCCCTACACCTATTTCAGCTCCGCGGAGCTGCACTTGGGTGAGATCAGCCTGGAATGTTCGCGACCGGGTGCGGCTGCGGCGGCTCTGTGGGCGACGCAGAGATTGCTACCGCTGAAAAAAGGCAGCGAGTTTGCGCGGGGATTGGAACGCGGAAGGAAAGCGGCGCTGGCCCTCTTCGAAAAGCTGCGCACGGATGCGCGATTTGTGGCCGCCTTCCCACCGGAACTGGACATTGTCGTTTTTGCGCCGAGAGCGGCTAGCGTCAGCGAGGCTTCATTTTTGAGCCGCAAGATATTCGAGGCTGCGGCGAAGCGCGATTTGCATCTGGCAGTGGCGGAATTGCCGGCTCTTTTTTGGCAAGGGAATCTGGGAGCGACGAAGCGGGACCGCGAGACCATCACTTGCTTGCGCTCCGTGCTCATGAAACCGGAGCATCTCGACTGGGTAGAACGGATTTGGGATTTGCTCGCAGTGTCCGCGGATGAAGTGCTTGGCGCTCGAGGACGATCCGCCAAGAGCGGGCCTGCAAACTCCATTTAATGAGGCTAATAGCCGTTCGCTGTCAGTTAACACCCAATGAGAGATAAGGTTTGAGGCGATGCAACGAAGTCAGGTAAACTAGTATCCATAGATGGGGAGCCCAAGCCCCGCGTGAATGCGCGGCCCTTCCCTTTTGCAAAACAGACCAAGTGCCAAGTATTCGAGACGGCCAAGTTTAGAACGCGAAGGCTGAGGGTGAAGAATGCCGGATGTAATGAAGACATTGCTGTTGAATCCGCCGAGTTTTGAAAATTTTGACGGCGGCGCGAGCTCTCGGTGGCCTGCCACACGCGAGATTGAATCCTATTGGTACCCAGTTTGGTTGACGTACCCCGCAGGCATGATTCCGGGAAGCAGGCTGCTGGACGCATCTCCCCACAAAGTAAACTGGCGGCAGACCATCGAGATCTGCAAAGACTACGAATTTCTTGTTCTGTTCACCTCCACGGTTGGCCTGGAGAGCGACGTCAAGCTCATCCGGAAAATCAAGGAAGCCAACCCGAGCATGAAGATTGCTTTCGTCGGGCCGCACGGACACATCAAGCCCGAGGAGACGCTGAACGCTAGCGAGGACATCGATTTCGTAACGCGCGGAGAGTTCGATCACTCGGTGGTGGATTACGCGCACGGGAAGCCGCTCAGCGAAATTTCGGGCGTCAGCTATCGCAAAGACGGCAAGATCGTTCACAACGCCGAACGTCCGCAACTGCACACGGAAGAGCTGGACGCGCTGCCGTTTGCCACAGACATTTACAAGCGCGATTTGGAAATCGAACGCTATAACGTACCGTTCCTGCTGCACCCTTATGTGTCGTTCTACACGACGCGCGGATGCCCGGCGCTATGTACGTTTTGCATGTGGCCGCAGACGATTTCTGGGCACGCCTGGCGGACGCGGTCGACGGAGAACGTGGCGCGGGAAGTGAAACAAGCGCTCGGATATTTTCCGCGGATGAAAGAGATTTTCTTCGACGACGACACCTTCAACATCCGCAAGGACCGCGTGCTGGATCTTTGCGCGAAGTTCAAACCGCTGAAGTTCCAGTGGTCATCGACGGCGCGCGTGCACAGCGACTACGAAACAGTAAAGGCGATGGCGGATGGCGGAGCGAGGCTCTTTATCGTGGGCTTTGAGTCCGGCGATGCGCAAATCCTGAAGAACATCAAGAAGGGCGCAACCGTCGAGATGGGGCGCGCCTTCATGAAAAACTGCCGCAAAGTAGGGATCAAGGTGCATGGCGACTTTATCATCGGCTTGCCGGGCGAGACGAAAGATACGATTCAAAAGACCATTGATTTCGCCAAGGAATTGGATTGCGAGACGATCCAGGTTTCGCTGGCTCACGCCATGCCGGGGACGGAACTGCACGACACCATGGCGCAGCAGGGCTTTCTAAAAGTCGAAGCACTTGCCGATTCCGGCGGTCACCAGTTGCCGCACATCGAGTATCCGCACTTATCGAAGGCAGAGATGATGGCGGGCGTGAACCAGTTCTACGATGAGTACTATTTCCGGCCGAAAGTGGTTTGGCGCATCGTGAAGGAAGCCCTGTGGGACAGCCACGAGCGGAAACGCCTGTACCACGAGGCGACGGAATTCCTGAAGCTGCGCGCGGAACGGCTGAAGTGGGTGCGCAAGGGCGGCGACTACGACAAGCCCATGGTTTCCGTGCCAGGGGCGTCTTCAGCTTCCGGGAACGATTAACACACAAAATGGGAAGTGAAAGAAGACTGCGGATCAAGACGCTGGTCATGGTCTTGGCAATGGTCGTGTGCGCCAATGCCGGAGACTTAATGCTGAAGCGCGGGATGTCGCAGATCGGCGCTGTCCAACTGACGGTTTCGGGTCTTGCGCAAGCGTTCCGGCTGACGGTGACGAACGGAACGATCTGGGTAGGAATTCTGTTTCTGACCGGCTTCATGCTGAGTTACATGACGGTGTTGAGTTGGGCGGACTACAGTTACGTGATGCCGGCGGGCGCGTTTGGATATGCGTTGCTCACTTTGCTGGCGGTTGTTTTTCTGCATGAGGCCGTTTCGCCGCGGCGCTGGGTTGGTGTTGTTCTAATTTGCGTGGGTGTCCTGCTGGTGGGGCAGACGAAACCGCGGACGACCGCAGTAGCCAGTGAGGCGGTGGCCTGATGCGTGTCATTCTGGCACTTGCGGTCTTGATTCTTGGCAGCACCGGAGGCGAGATCGCGATCACGCACGGAATGAAGGCGACCGGTGAACCGACCCGATTGCGCCCAATGGCGTTGCTTCAGTTCCTGGGTCGGGCAGTACGCAATGGTTGGTTCTGGGCGGGCGTACCGCTGATGGCTCTGTCATTTTATTCCTTGCTGGTTTTGCTTTCCTGGGAGCCTATCAGTTTTGTGATTCCTGCATCAGCGCTGAGCTATGTCGTCGGCACGCTGGGCGCCAAGTATATTCTGGGCGAGCAGGTGAGTGCGGCGCGTTGGGCGGGTGTCGTGCTGGTTTGCGCGGGAGTTGCCCTGGTCGCGGCGGGCTGACGACAAGCTTTGAAAAAATATTGAACAACGGTGGGCGACTAGTGATAGCGTGTAGGCAATGGTTTGGTGCCCCCGCGAGATTCCAGGTTTCGGTTTGCGGCAACGTATCAAAAAAGTGTGGCATCTGAGCCGAAAAGACAACTTGAATAGTAAGATTCATGCGTGACGAAGGGAATTCCCCGCTTTTGGTTTTCGTCTCGCAATGGGGATTCAGGGCGACGGAATGTTGTTACATACTGTCTATCGGATCGCGCTCGTCTTGGCGGCCGCGCCTCTGGCTTATTACCTTCTGTCGCTGTACTGCGTTGTTGATTATTTCCATGAATTGCGGAAATCGCCTCCCTTGAATTCCGAGTACTTGCCTCCCGTGAGTATCCTCAAGCCCGTGCGCGGCGTGGACCGCGAAGCTTACGAGAATTTTGCAAGTTATTGCCGGCTCGACTACCCGGAATACGAAATCATCTTTGCAGTGGGGGATCCAGATGACCCCGCCGTACCGGTGATCGAAAGATTGCAGGCCAATTTCCCCGCGTGTTCCATCCGCTTAATCAAGGGTGCAGAGCGAATTGGCACGAATAGCAAAGTGAATAGCCTGTGCCGACTGGTGCAAGAAGCGAAATACGACCTGATGGTGATGAGCGACAGCGATGTGCGCGTGGGTGCCGATTACCTTAAAGTGGTTGCGCCACCGTTTGCAGATCCACAGGTGGGCGTGGTTACCGGTTTTTACCGGTGCATCACGGCGGGCGGTGTGGCGGCAGACTTGGACGCCCTTGGAATGTACCTGGACTCCGCTCCCGGGGCGCTTGTGGCGCGAAGGCTGGAAGGGAAGATGCAATTCGCCTTTGGGTGGACGATGGCGACGACCAAGAAACAGCTGTCGGAGATCGGCGGCTGGGAAGCGATGGCAAATTATCACTCTGACGATTTTGAGCTGGGAAATCGAATCGCGCGCCGCGGCTATCGCGTGGAATTGATGCGCAAGCCGGTGTGGATGGTATTTCCGCAAGAGACGATCGCACAGTTCTTTCGGCATGAACTCCGATGGTCCATCGGGCTGAAAAACGTGCGCCCCACCGGATACCAGTGGCTGGTATTGACGCACGGATTGCCGTGGGCTTTGTTGGCAGCAGGATGCGCGGCGCGAGCTGGATGGGAGGGAATTGCGTCGGCGTATCTGGTCGCATACCTGGGGCTGCGCCTCGGGCTGGCTTGGACGACGGGCAGCTGGGGCCTGGCCGATGCCGGAGCATGGAAGAAACTGTGGCTCGTCCCGGTGCGCGATGCAATCAATTTTGCCGCATGGGTGGGCGGATTCTTTTCAGAACGTATCCTATGGCGGGGAATTGCTTACCGCGTGAAGAATGGGCAACTCTTCCCAATGACGGGTGCGAGCCTCGCGAACGATGGCGCTGCGCAAGGATTGAGCGCCGTTACAAATTCTGAGAATATTACTTAAGACTGCGTATTAGCGGGCTTGTGGAAGAAGCGATTCATTCGACAGCAGTTCTGAAGTTCGCTATAGCCAGATCATGAGAACGAGCGGGCCAGCGTGACAGCGCACTATGCGATATGGCATGACGCGGTGTTCCTGGTGGCGGCTGTTCCGCTCATTTACTACGCACTTGCGACTCTAGCGGCGCTGCGTTTCTTCTGGCGCGAACGTGCACGAATTCTGGCAGATTACACTCCTCCCGTTAGCGTGCTCAAACCTGTGCGCGGGGTGGACTTCGGCTCCTACGAAAATTTCGCGAGCTTTTGCCGCCAGGAATACAGAGACTACGAGATTTTGTTTGCAGTCAACGACGACGGCGATGCCGCCGTGGCGGTGATCCGGCGAATCATCGCGGAGTTTCCCGAGCGGAGAATCCGCCTGTTTGTCGGCGCGGAGCATCTCGGTGCGAACCGAAAGGTAAACAAACTGGCGCGGCTGGCACGAGAAGCGCGAAACGAAGTGCTGGTGTTGACCGACGGCGATGTGCGCGTGGGGCCCAGGTTTTTGCGTGAAGTTGTAGCACCGCTTGCAAACCGCAAGACCGGCGCGGTGACCTGCTTCTACCGCGGAATCGCCGAGAAAAATCTTGGCGCGGAAATCGAAGCCGTCGGCGCGTCGAGCGATTTTTTCGCCGGAGTGCTGATGGCGGGCTGGACCGAAGGAATCACTTTCGCGCTGGGAGCCTCCATCGCGACGACCAAGGAATGGCTCGGGAAAATAGGCGGGTTTCAGGCCATAGCCTATGCACTTGCAGACGACTACGAGCTCGGCAACCACATCGCTAAAGCGGGCGGTGAGGTTGTCCTCTCTTGCGAGGCCGTCTGGACCATGTATCCCGCGCAGACAATTCGCGGCTTCTGGGACCATCAAGTTCGCTGGGCACGCACAGTGCGATTGTGCAGGCCGCTGTCTTACGCGGGACTGCTTTTTACCCAGGGACTGCCTTGGGCGCTGCTTGCGGCGCTTGTCGCGCCTGTGAAGTGGATCGCGGGCGCTTATCTGCTCGCGTATTTGGTGCTGCGTTTTACGATGGCGTGGACAATAGGAGTTTGGGGCGTTGGAGACGAAGTGCTACGCCGCAGATTTTGGCTGGTGCCGTTGCGGGATGCAATTCACTTCGTGATCTGGCTGGCGAGTTTCGGTTCGAATCGGATTCGCTGGGGCAACCTCGAGTATGTGATTCGGCAGGGACGGATGGTACCGGTTGGAGGCGTCGAAAGGCCGGTGGCAAAGCCCGCGCAAGATGTTCCACGATCGTAGATTTGCAGTTCCGCAACGCGAGACGCGCGGTTGACGACCGTTGAAAACCCGATTAAATTAGTAAGTAGAATCGTGTGTGCCCCGATCATCGGGAACGCGCTACGGTTCGTTTTTTTCCAGCGACGGGTGGGAGATCGTCCAACGGTAGGACTCCAGATTCTGGATCTGGCTATCTAGGTTCGAATCCTAGTCTCCCAGCCAATCTTCTCTCCGTCTGGACCACCCAAGTTTCCTTCATCGTGAGATGGCCTTTCCGAATTGATGACACATCGGTGAAGAAGCCTCAAGCTGTCTTCTCATGTAGGACACTTGTAGGAATTGAGTGACAGCGTGATGAACCATTTTGCGACTCGTTGGCTACTCGCAAAGCCGCTTGCGCTGGCTGGCTTTGAGGCGTATTCTCGCTTGCGACAACCGACAAGCTCAGCCGGGTCGGCCCACCAAAGAGCATTAGAAGGCTTGACCGATTCAAGTTCGCAATCCTCTCGTGGCTTCAGTACGGCAATATGCGGCGAGTATCGAGCGGTTGTCCGGTAGGGTTCGAGAACTGTGGCCACGAAAGATCTCTCCTTTGCGCGTTTGGCTCAGCCGCATCCCGCAGAGCCCGCCTTAGTCATTTCCAGCGCACCCGATGAAGAGCTGATCACGCTAATGAAGTCCGGGCGCGGGGAGGCTCTGAGCGCGCTCTTCGATCGCTACTTCCGCCTGGTACTATGCGTCGCTTTGAGAATCCTCAGAGACGCCGGAGAAGCCGAAGACCTCATGCAGGATGTATTCCTCGAGATTTACAAGAGGGCGTGCCTGTTTGATGCCAGCAAAGGAAGCGCGAAAACGTGGATTCTGCAGTATGCGTATCACAGGAGCATGAACCGCCGCCAATACCTTATCGCGAGAAGGTTTTATAAGTCGGAAGAGATTTCGGCGCTGGAACTGGGAAGATGGGAACCGTCCTATTCCCCGAACGGCTGGGATGGGCTGACATGCGAAGAGCGCAAACGGATGCTCAAAAAAGGGATGGAAAGTCTGGGGGACAAGCAAAAAAGGGTGCTGGAGTTGGCATACTCAGAAGGGCTCTTGATTAAGGAGATTGCGGAACGCATGGGCGAGCCGGTCCAACAAGTTCGAAGTTATTACTACCGGGGATTAAAGAAGCTCCGAGAAGTCTTGCATGAAACGAGCAAGGAAGACGGCCCCGGTGCCAAAGCCGCTGGAGCAGCAGATTGATGGAGCATGAACAATACGCGGAACTGATAGTCCTGGCCGCCGGGGGGCAGCTTTCAGGGGAAGAATACGACCATCTGAGGGCGCACGTTGAAGTTTGCGCTTGCTGCCGGCGCGAGCTTGCAGAATACCAAGACATGGTTTTCACGCAATTTCCTCTCACTGGCTTCGATCGGACTGGGGAAGCAGTCGGGGCCCAAGTCGCAGAGGCGGCTCACGATTATAAGAACAGGTTCATGGCGAGAGCTAAAGCGGAAGGGATCCCACTTAGCATTGTGGAGGAAGCCTCTAAGAAGACCTTCTGGGCCGCGCTCGGGGCGAAGCAGGCTTGGTCTCCTTTGTATGCGTGTGCGGCAGTCCTGGTGCTGAGTTTATTCAGCGGGTTCGTCGCTTACCGTTTGCATGCAGCCCGAACAAGGGAATTCGCGCAGTCTGGAGAAAAACAGGACTTGCAGGATCAAATTTCGGCTCTACGCATCCGGAATTCTGAGCTGGACGGACGAGTTTCAGAATTGTCGAAGATCAGCGGCCAGACCACTGAAGCAAAGGCCCAGTTGTCCGCGACTAGATCGCAATACACGGAACTGGAAGCGCGGTACGCGACGCTCGAAGCAGAAGTAAAAGGTGCAGCCTTGCGAGCTGAGGCTTTGCAGGCGGAAATTCAGGGAGCGGCGAGCAGGGAGCAAAACCTATCGGCCAAATTGGAAGATACCAAGCTGTCGCTCGCCAGCGTGAGCAGCGAACTCCAGAGCCTCCGCAAGGCGCGCACGGTTGAAGTTGCCAGTACGACCGATCAGGTCTCGCGAATGAAAGAGTTGGAAGCACAGCTCGGAGACGCCAATGATTCCCTGGATCGGGCCAAAAAACTATTGGCGGCGGACCACGATATTCGGGACCTGATGGGCGCAAGGACCCTCCATATTACCGATGTCTATGACGTCGATTCGCACGGCAAGACGAAGAGCCCGTTTGGCCGCGTATTCTACACCGAGGGGAAGTCGCTGATCTTTTATGCTTTTGATTTGGGGAAGACCAAACGAGCTTCGTTCTCGGAACGGTCGTACCAGCTATGGGGCTATCAAGAAGCGTCTGGATTGTCCACGCAGAGCCTCGGGATGCTTTACCAAGACGACCAAAAGCAAAACCGGTGGGTACTCAAGTTTAACGATCCCGCAGTCCTTTCGGCCATTGACGCAGTTTTTGTTACGGCAGAGCCACCCGGCGGAAGCGAGAAACCCACAGGCGCCAAATTGCTCTACGCCTATCTCAACACAAAGCCAAACCATCCCTAACTTGTTGGGTTGGCTTGGTTTGCGGTCAATTCGTTCGTGACATGCGCATCCGTGAGAGCCAATCGTTGCCAGAGTGACGGGTGCAGGAAAACTCCGACATTCCCGGGTTGAAATCTCCTACAAGAGAATCGGGAATTGGCGGGCAGATACTTTCTTGCATTGCGTTCAGGATGCCCAAGGTGAGCGGAAGGCGATTGCGATTCCTCTAGCGCTGTACTCCAGAGATTTCCTCCAGACCCTGACCAAGCCCCTTTGGACTCATCCAGCCATGTGATCGCTCACTCAGCGGGAGCAGTCTCGCACTCCGCGGTGCGAAAAAGAAAAGAGAATCGGCTGTCACAAAGTGCCGATGATGCAGGCAATTATAAATAGCAGGTTACGGGGTTATTCCAGGGGAGGACAGCATACATGATTAAGCGGTGTGGTGTGCAGATACTTGTGTGTCTGGCGGCGCTTCTTTGTGCGTTAGCCGGGCCAGCTTTCGCAAACGAACTCGCATCGATCTCTGGACGAATAACGGACTCTCAGGGACTCGTTCTTCCGGGTGTGAAGGTCGAGGCCGTCAACATCAATACCAACGTTGCGTATTCCGGTGAGTCCAATGGGGATGGGCTGTATCGAATTCCCAGTGTGCCTCCCGGGGTCTATCGAATAATCGTGCAAAAGAACGGTTTTTCACAGATCGTGAAGCCCAACGTCGAGTTGCACGTGCAGGATGATGTTGCCCTGAACTTTGGAATGCAGGTCGGCTCGGTCAGCCAGACGGTCACGGTCGAAGGTGGAGCGCCAATGATCAACACCACGGGTGCAGCGGTCGGCACTGTGGTGGATCAGACGTACATAAAGAATATGCCGCTGAATGGCCGGAGCTTTCAGGATTTGATCCTGCTGGCGCCGGGAGTCGTGACGCAGACGACGCAGCTCAACTCGACCACCGTCGGCGTTGGCAAGACGGGAGAGTTCAGCGTCAATGGCCAGCGCACGGAGTCGAACTACTATACGGTGGACGGCGTCAGCGCAAACACGTCGATCGGCGGGACGACCGGAGGATGCCTTGCGCTGGGCTGGTCGGCTGCCAGCGGTTCGGTCGCTGCTTCGACGGCTTTGGGTACCACGCAAGCGCTGGTTTCGGTAGATGAACTGCAGGAGTTTCGAGTGCAAACGTCAAGTTATTCCGCTGAGTACGGGCGGAATCCCGGCGCACAGATTGCGTTTGAGACGAAGTCGGGTGTCAACCAATGGCACGGCACGGCTTACGACTACCTACGAAATGATTTCTTTGACGCCAACGACTACTTCAACGACTATCTTCGCGCGGTAGACCCCACTTTGACGAAACCAGCGCTTCGGCAAAACGATTTTGGCGGCACCCTGGGGGGGCCGGTGAGAATTCCGGGCGCGTACAACGGAAGAGACAAGACGTTCTTTTTTGTCTCCTATGAAGGACTGCGCTTACTTCAGCCGCAGCCAGCTTTTACGCTGGCCGTGCCTGATAACGCCCTGCGAACCAATACTCCAGCCCCATTGAATCAGGTGCTGAATGCGTTTCCCGTGCCGAATGGCCCTGAACTCCTGTTTCCGTGCACTCCAGGTGACCCCAATGATCCCAATTGCCCAGCCTCGGGCCAGGAACCGAGCGGCGCGGCACAATTCGTGGGAACCTGGTCCAATCCGAGCTCCATCAATGCGACGAGCGCGCGGTTCGATCACGTGGTGAACGATAAGTTAAAGCTGTTCTTCCGGTTCAGCAACACCCTTTCCAACCAAACTGCGTTAGGAGTGGGAGGCGGAACTCCCAGCATGTCCAGCGCGCTTTCCTACACCGCGCGGACGTATACGGGAGGCGCGAGCACCGTTTTCTCGAGCCGTTTGAGCAACGAGTTGCGTCTCAACTACACCTCGAATGCGGAGGCAACTACGGACACGATTCACGCTTTCGGCGGCAGCACGCCTGTTGACCTTGACAAGCTTACCGGTCTCGGTCCTTCGGCGCTCATCAATCCCTTCTTCATTCTTGGGAATTTCAGCTACACCTTTGGGATAGACCGGACAATGGATGCCAGCACGCAAAGTCAATGGAACCTGGTCGATACGGTGAATTACTCTCTGGGACGGCACCAGCTCAAGTTCGGAGCCGACTATCGCAGGCTGACGCCGTTTGCCGTCCCTCATAATCCGAATTTGCTCTACGCCTTTTTGGATGAGAACTCGGTGCTAAACAATAGCGGGCTTGTCCTCTCCAGCTCGAATGCCCCGGGGTACCCGCTCATCCAAAATTTCTCCCTCTTCGCCCAGGACGAATGGAGAGTATCGCCACGGTTGAGCCTTTCGCTGGGGCTCCGATGGGAAGTGAACCCCGCGGCAGGGGCGACGCAAGGTACAAAGCCGTCCACGATTCTGTTTGCTGGAAGCGGCCCTGATACCTGGCAATTGGCTCCGCAGGGCACGCCTCTCTGGCAAACCACGTGGTATAACTTTGCTCCGCGACTGGGCGCAGCCTACGTGATGCGCGACAAGCAGGGATGGGAGACAGTCGTGCGCGGCGGCGGTGGCGTGTTTTTTGACACCGGCCAACAATTGGGGACATTGAGTTTTACCGGGCCTGGTTTTTTTGAGCAAGGATCTATTAATTTCTCACCATTTCCCGGCGATCCGGCGGCGCTAGCTCCGCCAATTTCGAACCCGCCCACAGGGCCTTTCTCCGCCGTGTATGGGTACGCCACGCATTTGCAACTGCCGTACACGCTGCAGTGGAACGCGAGCATCGAGCAGGCGCTGGGCGCGTCTCAAAGCTTCACGATCTCTTACATTGGCGCGCACGCATCGAGGCTGCTGCAGCAAAATTCATTTCAAAGCAGCGTGGACGCGAACGGCAATCCCGTCAATCCGCTACTGAATTCGCCCAATGGCCCGGGTACGTTTGTGGTCGTTCAAAATGGTCAGACGTCCGACTATCATGGAATGCAGACGCAATTCCAGCGTAGGTTGAGCCGGGGATTGACGGCCTTGGCCTCCTACACCTGGTCGCATTGCCTGGACTACGGGTCCGTGAATTATACGTTTGGCTATGAGAGGGGAAACTGCGGTACTGATGTGCGCCACAGTTTCTCTGCTGCGTTTTCCTACGACCTTCCGAATTTGGGACGTAATGGAATCGCCAGTGCCGTCCTGCACCATTGGGGACTCGACGACCGTTTCATTGCGAGAACTGCCTTTCCCGTTGATCTGACTGGGGGCACAATTTTTGATCCCAATACCGACAGGCGGTTGTCCAGTGGTTTGAACTTGGTTTCCGGCCCGATATACCTCTACGGCGACCAGTGCGCGCAGGCCTATGGACCAGGACAAGGCGGGACTGGCTTTCTTCAGGCCGGTCAGGGATGCCCGGGAGGCCGTGGCATCAACCCGAATGCTTTCCAGGATGTGACTACCGGGCTGGGCAACGTTCCGCGAAACTTTGCGCGCGGTTTCGGAGCCTGGCAAATGAACCTGGGAGTCCGCCGAGAATTTCCGATTTATGAGGGGCTCAAGCTGCAATTCCGCGCAGAGGCTTTCAACGTGTTCAACCATCCGAATTTCGGGACCATCAATGGCGGCCACGGGCAGGGCAATTTTGGCTTGGCTACGGGCACGCTTGCTAATTCACTGGGCGTCCTGAGTCCGCTGTACCAGATGGGTGGCCCACGCTCAATGCAGTTCGCGCTCAAACTCGTTTTTTGAGGCAATTTGCAAGCCAGCAGTTGGAAGCCAGGACCTGGCGCGGCGTGGAGAGTTCCGCGCCAGGTCTTTTTCCTACGCTATGAGGGGCCAGAGTTTGTTCCAGGAGTTGTTCTGCAGTACTAGCGTTTTGACAAGCGAGATGAAAAGACAGTGTCCAAGAGAAAGATGAAAATCGCATCGATTTCCGTTGTTGCACTTGCGTTCTTGGGCGGCCCCTTTTCTCTCGGCGCTTCGGCACAACAAGCCAAGAAGCCTTTCACAGTGGCCGACGACATCGGACTCACTCTGTTTAGCAATCCGAACGGGACAAAGACGGAAGCGGCGCTTTTTTCTCCCGATGGAAGGTATCTGGCTGTTCGCAGCGAGCGTGGCCGCTTGGACGTGAACCTAGTGGAAGACTCCATTTCGTTCTATCGAAGCGAGGACATAAAGACCTTCCTGGCAGGTGGAGACGAGTTTCGCAAACCAGCCCCTTTCTGGGTTGTCACGCGATCCTGCAAAGAGGCAGAAGATACGGTGGGTGGAGAAGACGGAGCCATCCGCCACTGGCGCTGGATGGCAAACTCGGAAGGCATGGCATTCCTTGCGTCGGCGAAAAATGGCGCGTGGCAACTTACTCTGGCTGATCTTCACAGCAAGAAGCTCGAGGTGCTCACGCCGGAAACAGTATCGGTAGCGTTCTTTGATACTCGCGACCGACAGCACTACGTCTATACCGCAACTGAAGTGAGTGATGAGAAGTCGTCCGATGCTCAGGTACCCGCGAAAGTCGCTACAGGGCACAAGATACGGGAGCTATTCTTTCCGGATGACCCCCTAAACAGAATCTATCGCCCTGCCTATCTTTGGGCCGTGGCCGGCGACAGACCTTTCCAAGTCAAAAAGGACGGCACGAACGTTATTCCTGAACTAGGCTTTCCGCTGGCGCTTTCTCCAGATGGCGAAAGCGTTGCTACCGTGGTCAACGTTCCCCAAGTTCCTTCTTCTTGGGAGAAACTCTATCCTCCTCCATACCCATCCGCAGACTGGCGTATTCATGCCGGCAAGAGCGCGGCGCAATTCGTCCGGGTTGCCCTGAAGGCAGGATCAATACAAAGCCTAACGGACGCACCGATTAGTGCATCCGGGGGAGCATGGGAGGATGTACCCATGGGCGCGGAATGGTCTGGTGACGGCCAATCCATTCTGCTACCTGGGACATACCTTCGAACGAAAGACGATGCGCCTTCGCGGCCGTGTATCGCGGTGGTAGACCTGGCCTCGAATACGGGCAGCTGTGTGGAATTGTTGAAGGGGGAGACCGAAACCGGCCACGAGGCAGGCTATCACAATATCGGCAACGCCGAGTTTGTAGACGGAAAGAAAGACGAAGTCTTAGTGACTTTCACACACTCCGACCTTTCCATCGCGGGCACGACCGAATACACGCGCGCGAACGACACGTGGAGAGTTGCCTCGCAGGGCGTGGGCGAGCCCAAGACGTGGCATGAGGGTTTGCTGGTGACCGTTAAGGAAGACCTCAACGTGCCTCCCGTGCTGGTTGCCTCGGATAAAGAGACTTCGCGGGTGATCTGGGATCCGAATCCTCAGCTTAAGAGCTTCGATTTGGGAGAGGTTTCCTTGTATCGCTGGAAGGACAAGGATGGCCGCGAGATAGAAGGCAACCTCTACAAGCCGGCCAACTATCAGATGGGGCGACGCTATCCGCTGGTGATTCAAACGCATGGCAAAACTGCGGACCGATTCATGCCTTCGGGCAACTATACGACGGGATTCGCGGCGCAGGAGATGGCTGGGGCAGGAATTGCGGTCCTACAGGTGCTAGAGCGTTGCGTTACCGGAGGAGAAAGTCCAAAGGAAGGGCCGTGCGCCATCTCTGTGTATGAGACCGCGGTGAACCAACTGGCCGCCGAGGGATTAGTAGATCCAGAAAAAGTTGGCCTCATTGGATTCAGCCACACCTGTTTCTATGTGATGGAGACCCTCACTATGAGCTCGAACCTGCATCTCAGGGCCGCGTCCGTCAACGATGGCTATATGAATGATTATTTTCAGTTCATGATAGACCCGAGTCCGGGTAAGACAGAGCCGTGGAACGGCGGGCCCCCGTTTGGCGATGGTTTGCAACTCTGGCTGAAGCACTCTCCCAGTTTCAACCTGGACAAGGTTCATGCGCCGTTGTTGCTCATGGCGGCAAGTGGAGGGTATCAGTCTGCAGGGCTATTCATGTGGGGACCCTATGCCGGGCTTTACTCCCTCAAGAAGCCTGTTGATTTGATTCTGCTGAATAGTAGCGAACACGGAATTACCAATCCGGCGGAGCGGCTGGTGTCTCAGGGGACGAATGTCGATTGGTTCCGCTTCTGGCTGACAGGAGAGGAAGATCCTGATCCTACCAAGGCCGTGCAGTACAAGCGGTGGCACGGATTACGGGAACTACAAGCGGAGAACGAGAAGAAATCGGGAGGCGCGCAGGCAGCCTCCAATTGAAGTGATTCAATCGATGTGTTGAGCCAGCAAATAATTGAGAGCCCTAGCGCGATTTTGCGCTACTCCCAGTCTGCATAACCAGATATTGGCTCGTTCAAACCTGGCACATCGCGATAGCGGGCGTGGAGCTTGGAACCTTTTTGGATGGCGTCTATCGCAGGTGTCAATGCAGTGAGTTCAGGCGTTTCGTATTTCATGGGTTTCACCTCGTTTGAGATTGGTTGGAAGGGCAAAGATGGCAGAATTCCCGCTGGATTTTGGCATTGCCTGTGGTAAATTAAAACCCTACCGGAGCGCCCCGTAACGAACGCTCCGGTAGAGGTTTACCTACTTACTCCCAGTCGGCGTAACCAGGCTGTGTTTCGTTCTGGCCCAGAGAATCGCGAATGGGCTTGAACACAGTCTTGGCGCCGTTGCTCTGGATGGCATTGATCGCGGTCAATGCCGTCAGTTCTGGCGTTTCGTATTTCATGGCTTTCACCTCCTTTGTTATTGATTTAGGTGCAAAGCTAATGGAATCTCCGCTAGACCGTGGCACGCGGTAATTTGAACAACTACCGGAGCGTCCCGTAACGAACGCTCCGGTAGAGGTTTACCTACTTACTCCCAGTCGGCGTAACCAGGCTGTGTTTCGTTCTGGCCCAGAGAATCGCGAATGGGCTTGAACACAGTCTTGGCGCCGTTGCTCTGGATGGCATTGATCGCAGTCAATGCCGTCAGTTCCGGCGTTTCGTATTTCATGGCTTTCACCTCCTTTGTTTTGAGTTGTCCTTTACAAACAACTGATTTGCGATTGGGCATTGCTTACTCCCAATCCGCATAACCGGAGTGCAGCTCGTTTGCACCCAAAGCATCACGGGTCGGCTTACTGACCATCTTGTTGCCGTTGCTCTGGATGGCATCGATCGCAGTCAATGCAGTGAGTTCTGGCGTTTCGTATTTCATCGTTTTCACCTCCTTTCCAAGTGGTTTTACATACATAGCTAGCTAAACTTTTTGGCTGAGTTGGGGGATGGAGTCCCTCAGCCTGCAGATGCGACGGAAATCTCTGTTTCTTTTGAGGCGCTGGCGCTGTCAGAACCCCGTGAGTCGCAAGATGACGCAGCCAGGACTCAATCGTTAGGGTGTGTGTCAAGCTGGCGGAGGAAATTTCCTCGGAGCGCTGAGCTCCTTCCAAAGCCTCCTGAAATCGTTCGAGATCTATAATTCCCAAATCATGGGTGATGAGGCGTTCGCCTAATTCAGCCAAACTGGGCCACGTCGCCGCGGCGTCTTTCCGCGACTCCGGGGGAACAAATGCCTTTCTCCTGCGGTTGAGGAGTTCATCCGGAACGATGCCAACGAGGGCGCGTTTCATCAGAGAACGGCGCTGGCCTACGCGGACGATCTGTTCCCTAGGTATGGCAAAGACAAATTCCAGAAGGTCCCGGTCCAAGAAAGGGAAACGCACTTCGCGAAGGAATTCTGGCTGAAGAGGCGATCTCGCCAGCAGCATGCGATCGCCATCCAGCGCACGCAAATTATCCTGAAAGCTCGGCAAGGGACCGAACAGTTCCGTTCGGGACGGATAACCGTAAAGGGCAGCGCAGTTCCGGCGCACGAAGCCTGGATGGAGCCAGCTAGCCAGCGGGAGGACATTTTCTGGATCTATTTTGTCCTGGATGGCGAGAGGAAAAAAATCTCGAGCAGCTTCCCAGAGTAGCGGGAGCCGAGGCTTTCGCATTTTTGCGGCCCAGGCGTTTAGCTGGCGAACCAGCTTAGGCAAGCGTAGCCGTGCCATGAAGTTTTGCAATTCTAATTTTGGGTTTGGCGTGCCGTCGCCCAAGAATTCGCTTCCACCGATTCCGCAAAGTGAAGCCCGATGTCCGCTGGATTTCATGTACGCGTTATAGTGCTCGAATAGTCCATCCTGACTTCGATTGGGAACCGGAATCGCCGCAAAGCGATGGTTGTCAAACACGGATTCAAAATGATCTTGCGTGCGAGATCCTCTTGCAGTGGCCAGTTTGTTGGCATTCAAATGCAAACCCGCTTTGCCGCGCTTTTCTTCGACTTTGACGACCCAGCGGAGCTCGTTTGTATCGGGTTCAATATCGTCGTAGGAATCGTCGTACCAGGAGATGGTGTCAAGACGCGGGCATTCGGCTTGGCCGCGAGCGATGACAAGATCGGCCATGCAAACGATGGAGGAGGAGTCCATGCCGCCGCTGAGATCGGCAACGATGGGACAGTCGGAGCGGAGATTACGCCGGACGGCTGTCGAGAAGGCTATGCGGAAGTGCTCCTCGTATTCAGCGTCAGTGCGATAACAAATTCTTTTTTTTGCGTTGAAATCCCAGTACCTGGCGACGACGCAATTCACGCCGTGTTTGCCGGGCCGCAACATCACCGACGAACACGGCGGGACCGCATGAATGCCAGAGTAAGGCGTCAGATGTACAGCCGGATACATAGCCATCCAGCCAGCGACATACTCTTCACAGATCTTGAACGGTTTTCCCGCGTATAAGACGAGCGGATCAAGAATTGTGCTCCAGGTGATGTGCTGATCGTCGAACGAATAGTAGAGGTGCCGGGTACCGATGAAGTCTTTCCCAAGGAGCAGCGAGCAGTCCTGAGGGTTCCAGATCGACAGCGCCCAGTCCCCAATCAGTTTGGCAAGACACTCGTCGCCCCACTTTTCGTACGCCGCCGCCACAATAGCTACCTCTGTGGTGTCAACGGTAAATGGTGCTCGCAATTCACTGATGAGCTCAGCCCGATTATCCAATCGTCCGTCCCAAGTGATCACGGCGCCGGACCGCGAAACATGCGGCTGCACTTCCCGATGCGATTCCCGGGTAGTGCGGAAGGCGCGATAAAGAATCTTTATGCCGCCCTTCGAATAGGACTCGTTGCTGTCGGGGCCGTAGGGAGCAAGCGTTTCCGCCACCTTTTCCAGATACTCCGGCGCGGGCGGTGGTCCCTCGAAATTCCATCGTCCAAACTGCACGCTCATGATTCCCTCTCACTGCTTCAGCTAGCTGCGGCTATATTCCATTTTCATTTGTAGTGATGTCGTCAGCCTTGCATAGAAGGGCTCAATGCCAATCCATGCCCCATGGTTGTCTGCAAATTCATGACGCGCAGAGTGCGAAGATCCCTCAGCCAGCCTTCGAGGAATATGGTGGTTGTCAGGGCATTTGTGGGGAATTTGTCATCATCGCCCTGGCGAGCCTTCTGTAAGGCTTCGAGAAAACGATTTGTGTCAACAATACCGATCGCACTGCTGACCATATCCTGGGCTATTTCCGTCAATCTCGCCCAGTCTCTTGAAATGCCCACGAGCGGGGCGCGCGAGACAAAGGCTTTTGTTTTCCTGTTTAGGATTTCGTCGGGCACAATCCCGAAGAGCGCGCGACGCATCAGAGATCGACGCTGTGTCGGACGGACAAGTTGTTCCCGTGGGATGGCAAACATGAATTCCAGAAGGTCCCGGTCAAGAAAAGGATAACGCTTGTCAAAGGGGGGATCGAAGGGCGCCGCGGCACGTGCTAGCTGCCTTCGCAAAATATCGAGCGTACCCAAGTTGCCCTGAAAGCTCGGCAGAGGACCGAACAGCTTCGTGCGTGAAGGATAGCCGGTTAGCGCAGCCCGGTGGCGCTTCACAAAATTCGACTGTAGCCACGGGGCCGGCCGCATGTATTTTGGAACTCCCACGACCGAAGGCGGAAAAAAATCCCTAGCAGCTTCCCAGAACAGATGAAACCATGGTCTTCGTTTTTCCAGCGCCCAGACTTTCAGTTGATGAGCGAGCGTACCCAAACGCGCCCTCACAAGGTGGTTTTGCAGTTCAGATATAGGGGTTGGCACACCACCCATAACCTCGTCGCCGCCGATGCCGGAAAGCACGACGCGATTCCCTTGTGAGGTCAAGCACAGCTTCATTTCTCCGGACGTTCGGCCATCATACCCGGGAGTCGCTACGAAGCGATCGGTAGATGGAGGCTCGGGGCGCGCCTTGGGCTCGGCCGCTTGATCCTCGTCTTTCTGTCCTACGTTGACGTGCCAACCTGTGCGGCCACGTTTTTCTTCGACTTTGGTGAAATACGGGCGTTCGTTCCAATTGGGTTCGGAGTCATCGTAGTTGGAAATGGTGTCAAGACGCGGGCATTCGGCTTGGCCTCGTGCAATCACGGTATCGGCCATACACACGATGGAAGAAGAATCTCTGCCGCCGCTGAGTTCTGCAAGGACAGGCCTATCGGAGCGGACCTTCCTCTCGACCGCTTGCGCAAAGACGGTACGAAACTGCTCCTCGTACTCGCAGTCAGTGCGGTAGCGGATATTCTTGCCTGGATCGAAATCCCAATACTTGCTGACAGTATGGCTTCCCGGCCGCAACAACACCCAAGAGGAGGGTGGCACAGAATGGATATCCACGCAGGGTGTTAGATGAACAGCCGGGTACATGGACGAAAACCACCCGGCAACGTACTCTTTGTCGAGATCGAAAGTCCTTCCAGCAAACCGGATGATTGGGTCAAGGAGGGTTCCCCAAGTGACTTGATTTCCGCCAATCCAATAGTAGAGATGACGTGTACCAATCGGGTCCTTAGCCAGGAGCAACGAACGGTTGTTGCGGTTCCAAATCGAAACCGCCCAGTCACCGACAAGCTTTCCCAAACAGTTGTTGCCCCATCGTTCATACGCTGCTGCCACCAGTGCTACGTCGGTGTGGTCGCCGGTCAAGGAGTCGCGTAGTTCGATGATGAGCTCCTTGCGATTATCCAAGCGTCCGTCCCAAGTGATCACGGCGCCAGACGGTGAAATATGTGGCTGTACTTCGAGATGCGACTCCGTTGTCGTGTGGAAAGCACGATAGAGGATTGCTACTCCGTCTTTGGAATACCCGTCATTGCTATCGGGTCCGTACGGAGCAAGCGTCGCGCCAACCTTGTCAAGATATTCCTGGGTTACAGGCCGGCGGTCGAAATTCCATTTTCCAAACTGTACGCTCATGATTTGGTCCGTGTTCTTAACTGTTTCTTTATTGTTATTCAGTTAGTAATCTTTTCTGACTCTTAGCACCTATCGACAATCGCGTACATCTCCGGTATGTATGACTTGTCGTTTACAACTCGGCCATCGACCTCGACCCAGGCGTGGGCTTTGAAAGGCATCTGCTGTGCCCCGATGACCATCTGCGCAGGTACGCCGTAGCGCTTCAAGAGACACGTCAAAGCTGCGGATCGTTGAAGGCAAAGAGACTCTTTCCAGTACCAAATGCCGGCCATGTCCAGAGCAGCGCAGACCCGTTCGACCGCATCCGGCGTAGGAGTCTTCTTGCCTAGCGGGCACTTGCGCACTTTGTCGTAGAGGGCGGCAAAATTTCTCCGCGCGAGGTAAAGGTCAAACTGAATCAGCTTTAGATACGCTTGCAGTACTAGAAATGACATGTAAACCACCTTGGTTAAGCTATCGAGTTTTAAGTCAAATTCCAGGACTTGACAGAATTTACTGATTCTTTTTTCTCGCTTTCCAAAGTTCCATTCGCATATCAACTAACTTCCGTGTTGTTCATCGCGGGCTGGCGAGCAGGGCTGAACGATCAGTCGGCGGTAACTCTGAAGACGTGCTGATGATGAGTGATCTTGTCTTCGCTCGTCAACGGAAGACAGTTTTCATGTCCGGCCAAAAGGGGTGAGATGCGGCCATGAATTGAGTATTATGTGGAGATACATCTGAATATTATAATACTAGTACTAAACGTAACTGGGCCAAAGACTCATGCAGGCCAGGGGCCTTATGTTCTTCCGAATTTTTGAAAAATGAAGACAGGCTCAACGCGCGGCGGGCCGCAGCTCTTGGGTGGACTCCCAAGCGCCGTCATTGTCCCGGGTGAATTCTCGAAGAAGTTCTGTCTCTGAGGTGATCGCCAGCCTGTGCCCGTCAGGCTTATCGTGAACGAACCAGTAGCGTCCGGCTCCAGGATAATACGGTGGTCCGATCGTTCCGTCGCAATTCAGGCGCAAGGATTTGTCTCGGTGGCCGCCTTTCAAGCATAAGGTTTGATTCTTCAGATGGTTTGTTTCTTGTTCGTTGATTTGTATGTGCCAGCGGAAAGGTGGCTTGTATCGGCCCTCGAAGAAATCAATATTAGCGAACTTATAGTAGGGTTTTAGTCCGTGCGCCATGAACACGGGCACTTCGTAGTCGAACTTCCCGGTTCCAAATCCAACCCAGTTATACCGTCGGTCAATCAATTCGAGCTTTAGGCCAAGGCGGTGGCGCGTTATGTTCAGCGGCGTCTGATCATACGGATCGTAAGAGGGAACACCCGGATTGGCCAGCACGAATTTTTCTGTTTCTCGAAACCAATCGTGATGGCAATTTCGATTGAGCATCATGAGTCCCGCATTGAAGTACTCGTGGATAGGGATGTCCCAATCCCGGCATGCCCGGATGACCATAGGATGAAGGCGTTCCGCGACCGCCACAATTGCATCCCGTCTTGCGAATCTTTCGGGATTCCAGACGTTCAGGCACACCATATCCGAATCGAAAAACATCACCTTATCGTCGTCAACTACATCAAAAACCCTCAGCTTTAGCAGATGGGGATAGGGAAGGCCAGAAGAGACAAAATGAGTGTCGTCAAGAATCACCGTCTCCAGACCCGTCATGTTTCGAACGGCCTCCGAAGCGCGAATGGCGAGTCTCTTGTAATATTCCCCAATTCCAATGGTCACGGCGATCATTGTTTCTCCGTTCGACGATTAAGCGTGGGCGTCAAATGACACTTCGGAAAGGGCAGGCTCCAACCGCTGAATCGACCGCCAAGACCTGTCCGATGCTTTCTTGAACTCCTGCAGGACTTGAGCTTCTGAACAAATCGCCAGCGTGAGTGAACCAGCTCTGTTATGCACAAACCAATATTGTCCCGCGCCTGTAAAGCGCGGCGGACCGATTGTTCCGTCACTGTTGAATCGTATGCTCGTCTCTTTGTCTCCGGCGCTCATACATAAAGCTCGATTCTTGAGGCCGTCCATCTCCTCTTCGTTGATTTCGATTTGCCAGTTGAAAGGAGGTTTGTAGCGTCCTTCAAAGAAATCAATGTTCGCGAATTTGTTCTCGGGATGGAGCCCGTGCGCCATATAAACGGGCACTTCATAACTGAGCCGGCTGCCTCCGAAACCGATCCAGTTATATCTTCGGTCCAGCAACTCCAGCTTGAGGCCCAGGCGATGACGAGTAATGTTCAATGCGGCCTGGTCGTAGGGATCGTATTCCGCAAACTTCTTATCCGTAAGTACAAAATGTTCTGTCTCCCGAAGCCAGTCCTGATGGCATCGGCGATTCAACAAGAGGAGTCCCGCATTGAAGTATTCTCCCGGCGGAATTTCCCAATCCTGTGCCGTCCGGACATGCAGAGGGCGAGCGCTTTCCGCCACAGCCACGAGCGCATCCATCCTTGCAAGACGCTCGGGGCTCCAGGGACTCAAGCAAACCATATCCGCGTCGAAATAAAGGACCGACTCATGGTTAACGAAGTCAAACATACGCAATTTGAGGTGGTGCGGAGCGGGAAGGCCGGAAGAAGCGAAGTGCTCGTCGGTCAGGATTACTACCTTTATGCCGGTCTTTTCTTCCACAGCCTGTGCGGCATGCCTCGCCAGGCGGCTGTAATATTCACCAACACCGATCGTGATCCCCACCATAGTTGACTATCCTCTTGCAACGATTTGTGAAAACCGCTCGGAGTTAACAATTTCTCGGATTCTCTTCTCGATGGTCGCTCCCACGGCGCCACGGTCGAACTTTTTTATGTCACGGGTTGCATTTTGAACCTTTTGGCGAATCTCAGGAGTGTCACGCGTGTGATACAAGAACAGCAATTTCTCCTCCAAGTCCTCTACAGAAGGGTAGGCCCACTTCATGGTCTGATCGAAGAAATAGAAGCAATCCTCCGGCTTGATGTGATCCACGGCAAAATCCAGCAGCAGGGAGTTTTCGTCGTTCATGAACTCACAGTTGCCGGAATATCCAGTTGCGATCGTCGGTTTTTGCAAAATCATCGCGTCGGATAGGGTTAGCCCCCATCCTTCGGAATGATGAGGGCTAACATACGCATCCGCGGTTTCGTAAAGAGCGTTCATTTGTGCATCGTCAAGATGCTCACGCAGGACAATGACACTATCTTCCTGGAGATCTCCTACATCATCTTGAGGACCAACTTTGATGATTAGTTTGGCCTTTGGCATGGCTGGTCTTCGCCTCTGGAACGCGGCTGCCAGGGCCCTGGTGTTCTTGCGCAAATCCCACAGTTTCGTGACCATTAGAAAATAGAAACTTTTCCGGTCGTAGGAAATGATTCGTCGAATATATTCGCGGGCGGCATCTGAGCAATGCGTGTCGCGTTCGACCACATGCGGCACATATTTTACTTGCGGATGATACTGCCCGAAGATTTCACAGCAATATTGTGAACACGTCCAGATTTCCTGAACGTGAGAGATCGCCTCTTGATATAGAGGCGGCAACTCACTAGCTTCCCAGACGCAATATCCGACAAGATATCTCCGCTTCAGGGCGGGATAGACTTCAACGAGCGACCTGAAACTGTGCGGTTCGAAATGCAGCAAAACAATGTCTGCAAGGCTGATCTCGCTGACGACTTCGGAGTGGCTCCGGATGAGGTCACGGTACACTCGTGCCACTCTTGCATGGCTCAGATATTTCGACGCCCCGTAGCAAACTTTCACACTTTTCAGATCATTCCCTAGTGTGGGAACCTCATAGGGAGCGGTTTGCTGGCCGGCGGTTTCCAATGTATCCCCACTGCGACGCAGAAATGCGCCACGTCGTATTCGTCATCTGGCCGGGGAAGTAGGCGGGCTATCAGAACTTTCGTTACGCCCCCTAAATCTTCCAGGGGCCGTTTTCTGCGCTTCGATGTTCTTCGACGATAAACATAGAAATCCTCGCGCAAAGTGTCAACACTTTTCTGGTCAGAATGCAAGTAGTGATTGCTTTTTGTGTTTGCGCCGATTAGCCGACTGTGTCAAAAAAAGCTTGAGGCCCTTTGATATCTGCTGGAGGAGCGATGCCTGGCAACAATACCCCGTACATCGAAATGAAAGGAAGAAACGGCAATGCAAGTATCAGGAGTAGCTCGCGTGTCCACGACCACCGACGGGAAAACCATCATGGAAATTGCGGGGCGGCCCGCATTCGAACTAAATCGCGTCGCCTTGAGCATTTGGACGAAGTTGGCGGCCGGTCATTCCCCACAGGAAATCAGTTCGCAAGTCGCGAAAGAGTTCAGTGCTCCTGAAGAGCTTGCGAGCAAGGATGTGGATCACTTCATCGAAAAGTTGAAGCGTCACCTGTTGATTTACGATAACTAGCGGTTCTTTTTGAATGGTGGCTGACTCAAAATGCAGGTATCTAGCATAGCGCGAGCGGTGTCTACGCCTGAAGGCAAGGCGTTACTGGAAATAGCAGGCCGCCCCCTGTTTCAGCTGAATTCAGTATCAGCTGCCATCTGGGCCAAGCTAGCCGAAGGCCGTTCCACTCAGCAGATTATCAGACAGATCGCGGCCCAATTTAACGTTTCGGTAGAACGCGTGACGAATGACGTGAATGGGTTTGTCGAGACGTTGAGACAAAACGATCTCGCGAAGGACGATGTCCGAACACTTGATTACCATGTCGACTTGCTATGGAAAAAGGGAATTGCCGCCCAATGCGACTGGAGAATTCCCGATGAGTTTCCCCAGGGATTGGGTTACGCGAGCGTTCTGGAACCCCTCGGACACTCAGTGCCGCCTTTTCTGCTCGACGACTTGATTTCGGATCCCGGAATCTACCGTGACATAAGGGATGGAGACCTGGTTTGGGTGAGATTTTCCTGGCTGAAGTCCTTTGTCAAACAGGTCCTGCCACTTGTTAAGGCAAGATTCATACTCGTCACAGCGGATTGTCCACTGGGTGCACCGCTGCCAATCATGGGCGAGGCGCTGGAAATCTTAGAGTACCCCAACGTCCTCCACTGGTATGCGCAGGATTGTAACGGCCCCGGTTTTATGGGACGCATGTCGCCGCTGCCACTGGGGATCGATTTTCATACCATCAGCGAACAACCCATGTGGGGGGAGGGTATTTCATCCCCGCAAGAGCAGGAACAGATGCTCTTGTCAATCCGGCGAGAATTTCGCCCCGCGCGCGAAAGAATCCGCAAGGTTTACATTGATTTTGCCTGGCAACCAGCCAATCGTTATCTCCCCGGGAAAAGGCAGAGAGTCATCGCCCAGGTGCTAACGAATCCGCGCGTAGTTTTTCAAAGCAGGCCCCTTTCCCGAAGGCAGTTGTGGCAAAAATGGGGGGAATATGCGTTCGTGTTGTCTCCACACGGAGACGGATTGGACTGTCACAGGACGTGGGAAGCGCTCGCCTGCGGCAGTGTCGTTCTGGTGCCATCGTCCCCCTTGGATAGCTTGTACGAAGGCCTCCCAGTAATCCCCATTAAAAATTGGAATGAGATTACGCCTCAGAACCTGGATGCATGGCTCGATCGCTACCCAGGATGTGAAATCGGCGAGGAACGACTAAAAAGCAAGTATTGGGTGAACAAAATGAGGGCTATGACCAAAGAGAAACTCAACGCCAGCAATGGGTGACGAATCTCGAATTCTTAGCGCTAGACTAGCGGTTCGCGAGAGCACCAATAGCCAGAGAATCGATCCTGATTTCGCACCTAACCTGCAGCCTTAGGAATTTGGACAAAGCCAGTGGCAGAAGCATTCAAGACAAAGCGTGCGCAACTCCTATGATTACGTCGAGCATTGTGCGAACGATAGCGACTCCAGATGGTCGGACAACGCTGGAGGTTGCTGGGCGTCCATTCTTTCGATTGAATTCCGTAGGGGCCGCCATTTGGTCCAAATTATCGGAGGGTTGGTCCGTTCCGCGCATCATTCGTCATCTGGTCACACGGTGTGATGTCCCCGAGGAACGAATTGAAGAGGACGTAAACAATTTTCTGACAATCTTAAAGAGAAATCTTCTAGTGCAAGACTATGTCAGGACACTCGATGTTCGTGCCGAGGTTGTTTGGAACAAGGGAATTGCGCGCATGTGCGATTGGAGGATCCCTGACGAGTTCCCGGCTGATGTTGGTTACCGAAGAGTTCCCGACCCTGTAGGCCACATAGTTCCTCCTCACTTGCTTGCGAACTTGATTGTGAATCCTGAGATCTATCGAAAAATAAAGGATGGAGACATCGTGTGGGTGAGGCCCGCGTGGTTGAAGTCTTTTATTGAGCGGATCCTTCCGTTCGTCCAAGAGAAGTTTATCCTCGTCACGGCCGATTCGGACGTCAGTATGCCGTCGCAGTTTTTGGCCGAAGCCTTGGAAATTTTGGAGCACCCGAATGTCCTCCATTGGTATGCCCAGAATTGTGATGGCCCGGGTTTCTTGAGTCGCATGTCTCCTCTGCCAATTGGTGTTGATTTTCACACCCTCTGTGAACGGCCTGAGTGGGGAGAAGACATTTCGTCGCCCGAACAGCAAGAGCAAATGCTCCAGTCAATTCGGAAAAGCGTTCGTCCCGCGCGCGAGCGAATCCGGAAGGTCTATGTTGATTTTGCATGGCAGCCAAGCCATTTGTACCATCCATCAAAAAGGCAACGTGTCCTTGCGAGGGTTCTGGCGAATGAATGCGTTGTCTTTCAAAGCAGACCGCTTCCAAGAAGGGAATTGTGGCGGAAGTGGGGAGAGCATGCATTCGTGCTGTCCCCTCCTGGAGTAGGGTTAGACTGCCATCGTACGTGGGAGGCGCTTGCTTGCGGCAATATTGTTCTGGTGCCGCCGTCTCCCCTCGATGGTTTGTACGAAGGGTTGCCGGTGATTCCGGTTGAGGATTGGAACGACATCACACCTCGAAATCTGGATAGTTGGCTCGAGCATTATTCTGAATGCCCAATCGGTGAGGAACGACTAAAAAGCAGCTATTGGATCAGCAAAATGAAGTCGTCGGCCAAGGAAAGAATCGCTTCCGCATTTTCGCAAGGATTGGGAAGTGCGGCATCCGCGTCACTGAGGCCATAAACATGCAGGTATCGAGCATAGCTAGAGCAGTACCGACCGCCGAAGGCGGTACTGTACTTGAAGTTGCTGGTGCACCTATTTTTCACTTGAATTCAATTGCGGCTGCGATCTGGACAAAATTAACCCAAGGGCTATCCACGCACGAGATTGTTTCTGAGTTGACCACACAATTTAACATTTCTGAAGAGCGTGTTGCGAACGATGTAAAGAGTTTTGTGGACACGCTGAAACAGAATGACCTTGCCAAGGACTCCGTCAAGACATCAGATTTTCATGTCGAACTAGTGTGGAACAAAGGGATTGCCGCCCAATGCGATTGGAGAATACCCGACGAGTTCCCAGAGAAGCGCGCCTACGAAAGCGTCTTGGAGCCGGCCGGACACAGGATGCCTCCCCATTTACTCGATAGCTTGATTTCAAACCCCGCGATCTACCGGTACATAAAGACCGAGGACCTAGTCTGGGTGAAATTTTCCTGGCTGAAGTCTTTCGTAAAACAGGTCCTTCCACTTGTTCGAGCAAACTTTGTCTTAGTCACTGGCGACTCTGATGGAGGGGCACCACTACCAGTCATGGCCGAGGCGCTCGAAATTCTGGAGCACCCTAATGTCCTCCACTGGTTTACACAGAATTGCGATGGTCCGGGTTTTATGGGCCGAATGTCGCCTATACCCATCGGGATTGATTTTCACACACTGAATGAGCAGTCGCTTTGGGGCGAAACTATAGCGTCACCGCGCGAGCAGGAGGAAATGCTTCTGTCAATTCGGCAGGAGTTTCGTCCTACACGTGAGCGGATTAGAAAAGTTTATGTTGATTTCGCATGGCAACCCGCAAGTGCGTATGCGCCCTGGAAGCGAAATGGAATTAGAACAAAGCTCTTGACGAACGAATACGTCGTTTTTCAGCGGCAATTCCTCCCAAGGAGGCAACTATGGAGGAAGTGGGGAGAATACGCATTTGTGCTGTCGCCGCACGGTGCCGGACTCGACTGCCACCGCACATGGGAAGCGCTTGCTTGCGGCAATATTGTCCTGGTGCCGGCGTCTCCATTGGATAGCTTGTATGAAGGATTGCCGGTGATCTCAATTAAGGACTGGAAAGAGATTACCTCGGAGAATTTGGATGCATGGCTGGGCCGTTACTCCGGATGTGAGATTGGCGAGGAAAGGCTAACCAGCCGATATTGGGTCGCAAAAATGAGAACTACAGTTTCAAGCCTAAGTTTGGAATAGAGAACCTGACTCGCTGATGTTTCCGTGTCTGGTTTCCCATTCCGGACCGTTCCCTGATTGTATTTGATAACGCTTCGGCCGTTTACCCACGGTTGCGTGAAAGCAGCGAGAAAATGCCGACGTAACACTGTATCCAAGGATTCCCGCCGTCTCATTAACATTAAAACGTCTGCCGTTTCGGAGAAGTTGTTCCGCCCTCTTCATTCTGACCTGTCGCGAATAGGCGCGCATAGTAGTCTGGTATAACTTCCTGAATTGTTTGCTTACCAGAGACAAATCTACTTGAAATTTCCTGCATTCTTTCGCCGGGCTGCAGGAGAGATTGCCACCCGATTGATCAATTAGCTGGCGAAGTCTTTTTGCCATTTGTTTGGACTTGCATTCTGCTCTTCCCAAGATCAGGTCTATTGCGTAGCCAACGGTAAGCACTTCCGGGCGGGAGTAGATCCCTTTAGTTACAAACAAAGACATTCGCACTTCCTGGATAAATATCCGGCACTCTTGTTTTTTTGGATCACCGCTGATGTAAGGTATCCGTATCCATCAAGGTGACTGCCAGGGCGGGAGATAAATTGTGGGGCTGAGAAACTTATTTTGAACTAGATTCTATGCCCGGGTCAACGGAGGAGACAAGAGATAGTCTCAGCCTCGGGAAAATGATGCGGACCGGTGATTGTCTAGGGTATTCACCCGAAGTCTTTCCGAGCCGGTTCGAGTTGGGTGATTGGTAGTGCGATGGGCGACGCTGGAGTTATGTCCTGCGCTTAGGTTGGGAACCTCGAATTATGGAATCCGCTGTCTAGGGCCTCAAAACATGCGTCGAAAATACAAAAATCAATCATTACTTGCCAATTGTGACAAAAACGGTTGACGCGAGTTACGTGCATTGTCTACCGTCAAACTGAAAAAGCTTCAGAGTCGTTTCCACAATTAGAGGGTACCTTGCGCTCCAGGAATCTACGAGATGAAGGCGTTGTACATAGATCAAGTTAGTGCAAATCCCGAAAGCCTCCAGAAGAAGGGCCATCAGACCATCAAGGGTGCCGACATATTCGAGTGGAACCTGCTTTCGGCTCTGCTTGAATACGGAACCTACGACGCCTACTTTGCGCGTGGGCTAACGGAAGAAAAGAAACAAGCACTGTTGCACGGCGGTTTACCTCAGGACAGTATCAAGCGGCTTGTTCCTGCGCCTCTTGGAGGACAGTTACCCTTCGAAGATTCTGACCATGTGGTCTTCCTGACGGCTGGCCGATACCTGAACGCCTTGGCTGCGGTGCGTCAAAAACTGAAACGGTACGATGCACCGGTGTGCGGGTTCATACATTCCATCAACTCCGTGCGTATTGCATTCGCTTTGCTGCAGCAATGTTTTGCAGGACTCTCTGAAGCTGATCTGCTGTTTTGTTCAAGCCGAGCGGGAATGAAGACGATTGATATTTATGCTGATGAGATTAATGGGCTGCTGCCACCAGAGTTGCGTTACCGGACGCGCCGGGTTCTTATTCCTCTAGGTGTCAATATTCCGGCTGTCGAGCAAGGAGCGGCAGGCGCTCTGCGGCAAAGATTGAGTATCGAAACACAAGTCAGCATCGCGTTGTATTGTGGCCGTCTGTCGCAAGGTAGTAAGTGTGATTTGGGGCCCCTATTGGTTACCTTGTCTCAGTTGCTGAGGAGAGGGAATGATCTTTATCTGATTATTGCAGGTGATGATACCCAATCGAAAGAAGCCCCGCGTCTGGAGGCACTTGCCAGCGAATTGGGTTGTCAAAAAAACGTGATGATATGGCCCAATCCGTCAGCGGATGAAAAGCATCTGCTATATTGCGGGGCCGATTTCTTTGTATCGCCCAGCGATAATATGCAAGAGACGTTTGGGCTAAGCGTCGCTGAGGCTATGGCTTATGGTCTTCCCGCTGTTGTCTCGGATTGGGATGGGTATCGAGATATGGTAAGAGATGGACAGAACGGATTCTTAGTCCCTTCGGTCTTGCCGACAAGCGTAGGGCACTTCCGCCTCTGTGATTGTGTGACGTCCATGCTGGAGGAGGATTCGCTGGCCCAGTCCACAACCATCGATATCCCCTGTTTGTCCGCGAGAATGGAAACACTTGCCGCGGATCCGGAACGCCGCGCGCAAATGGGGCAAGCTGCCAGGCGATTCGCAGAAGACTATTGCAGCTGGCGAGTTGTCGTAAGGCGCTATGAAGAATTGTGGGAAGAGTCCTTGAAGGCTGCGAGTTCCAACAAGCTGCGGTCAGGGAAATCCAAACATCTGCTGAACCTCTCCTTGGAAAAGGCCTTTGGGCACTACGCCAACGGAAAGCGAAGCGAGGAAGCAAAATGTTTTATAACCGAAGAAGGCCGAGAATGGCTAAAACGGCCGAGTCGTTTGTATTTTCTACCCCAATTGTCCGCTGTCCCATGTCCGGGAAAATTCGCTGATATGCTGCGTGAAATATCGGATCGCCCGGGCTTTTCAGTCGCTGAGTTGGTGGAGGCTTTCTCAAATGGAGGCGAGCACGCCTCAGCGGGTGATGCCCATTGGATCCTAGGAAGGTTGTTCAAATACGGTTTGGTGACCGATAGACAAGACGCACTCACATAGCACGCTATCCTGATGAGAAATCTGCTTTGCCGGTCCGGATTCTGAACGTAGCAATCGATTCACTGAGCCAATTCCTATTCCTCACTCTGCTCAACGCCCCACGAGTCGACTGCGTCAGTCCCACTCCAAGCATTGAAGTGGATTGAAGGAGAAAGGCCGCATGAAAAGGAAAAAGACGAGAAATAAGCGTATGCAAGTTCGGGTCTCTTGCCTCTTAATTGCAGCCGCACTTTGTCCTCATTTGCACTGCGCTCAGAATTCTATTCCCGAGCAGCCCAGGCGTGCTTACCTCGATCCGGATCTGCCGCTTGAAAAACGCGTTAACGATTTGGTGTCGCGCATGACTCTTGAAGAAAAAGTTTCTCAAATGCAGAATAACGCTCCCGCCATTCCTCGTTTGGGCATTCCTGCCTATGGGTGGGCGAATGAAGCATTGCACGGAGTCGCGCTTGCCGGTCACGCCACCGTTTTTCCCCAGGCTATAGGATTGGCGGCGACTTGGGACACGAGTCTAGTTCACAGCATCGCGGACGTCATCTCGACCGAGGCTCGCGCCAAGCACAACGATGCCATTCAACATGGCAATTTTGGTGAACACTACGGCCTCGACTTCTGGTCACCCAACATCAATATTTTTAGGGATCCGCGATGGGGCCGTGGCCAGGAAACCTATGGTGAAGATCCCTTTCTTACTGCGCGGATGGCGGTGGCATTTGTCACTGGCCTTCAAGGCGACAATTCCACCTATCTCAAAACAATTTCAACCCCTAAGCATTTTGCGGTTCACAGCGGCCCGGAAGTATGGAGGCATCAATTTGACGCCGAGCCTTCACCGCACGATCTGGCGGACACCTACACGCCCGCATTTCGAGCAGCCATTGTGGAGGGAAAAGCAGATTCGGTTATGTGCGCATACAACGCCGTTGACGGCGTTCCAGCCTGTGCGAATGACAAGCTCTTCGGCCTGTTGCGCAACAAATGGGGATTTCGCGGGTATGTGGTTTCAGATTGCGGAGCCATCGGTGACATCTACACGGGGCATGGTTACGTGGCGACTCTGGCGCAAGCGGCAGCCATGTCGGTTAAAGCCGGAACGGATCTGAATTGCGGGAGCGGGTACTACATGCTTCGATATTCAATCGCAGACCGGATGATTTCGCGCGAGGACATTGATCGCTCTGTAAAGCGTTTGTTCGAAGCACGCTTCCGTTTGGGAATGTTTGATCCGCCGGAACGTGTGCCGTGGTCTGGCTTGACGCTGGCGGACAACGACACGGTCGAGCATCGCCAGCTTGCGCTCAAAGCCGCACAGGAATCCATCGTACTGTTGAAGAATGAGCGGAACACTTTGCCGCTCAAGCCCGCCGTCAAGAAAATCGCAGTGATCGGACCGAACGCTGACTCGCTCGACGTCTTAGTGGGCAACTACAGTGGCATGCCTTCAAGGTACTCCACGATTCTCGATGGCATCCGCAAAAGGTTCACCGGCGCAAAAGTGATTTTTTCGGTTGGATCAGTGCCTGTCGAAACCGTTGGTGTGCCTATAGACAAGGAGAGCTTACGTCCCGGAGGCGCGAACTCAGAACCTGGACTAACCGGCGAGTATTTCGGAAACGCAACTCTGGAGCGCAAACCAATTGTGACTCGTGTGGATTCCGGTATTGATTTTACCTGGAATGGTGTTGTGCCGGCTCCAGGCGTTTCGAATGGCGAGTTTTCGGTCCGGTGGAGCGGCGAACTTATTCCCCCAAGCACAGGCGGCTATCGGTTTGGTCTCCGCAGCGAAGGCAGCTATGGCCTCCGGCTCTATTTGGGCGGTAAATGCTTGATCGACGAATGGACGCGTTCAGGGGAGGGCGGTTTAACTCCTTTGGTCCATTTAGAGCGCGGTCGAGCCTATCCAATTCGTGTCGAGTATGTGCATCGTAGGTGGGAATCTTCGGCACACTTGCTTTGGCAAGCGCCGGATTTTCAGGAACGCGCCTTGGCCGCGGCGCGCGAAGCTGATGTGGTTGTCGCTGTTGTCGGCCTTACGGCCCGTTTGGAGGGAGAAGAGAATGGCCTTGTCATTCCCGGCTTTTTCGGAGGAGACCGGGTTGATCTGGATCTTCCGGCGCCACAGCAGCAGCTCCTCGAATCCGTGGCCGCCACGGGAAAACCACTGACCGTCGTGCTGACCAATGGCAGTGCGCTGGCGGTGAATTGGGCACAGGAACATGCTTCTGCGATCATCGAGGCGTGGTATCCAGGGGAGGAAGGCGGCACCGCCGTGGCCGACGTCTTATCAGGCGCTTTCAATCCCGCTGGACGATTGCCAGTGACTTTTTATAAGTCCGTGGAGCAACTACCACCGTTTCGTAGCTACTCCATGGCCGGGCGCACCTACCGTTATTTGACGGAGCAGCAGTTGTACCCGTTTGGATACGGCCTGAGCTACACAACGTTTCACTATGACAAGGTAGAAGCGGAGTCGCCCAAGATTGCGGCCGATGGAACCGTCTCAGTATCCGCGCGCGTCACCAACACCGGAAAAGTTGCGGGCGACGAAGTGGTTCAGGTTTACCTCACGCACCCTGGCGCTGAGGGCGCACCGATTCGCGCGCTGGCGGGATTTCAACGCGTTCACTTGGAGGCAGGTGCGTCTAAAACCGTAAAATTCTCCTTGCGTGACCGTGATTTGAGCATCGTTGATGCAGACGGCGTGCTCCGGATCGTTCCTGGTGAAGTCAAGGTGTGGATTGGGGGAGGACAACCGATCATGGGACCAGGACAAGGGTCCACTGCCGGTGCGGAAACTCGATTCCAGATTACATCTGGAGCCGTATTACCCGACTAACTTTGGGTCACGATGGGTCGCCTACCCAATTGCATCTGCCGCGACAGAGTCCATTTGCTCACCTCTCTTCAATTATTCTTGGAGAGGTGTGGAAATGAGTCGACATTCAGAAGCGCTCCTGGTGCGCTATGCAGGTGCGTGTAAAGGCCACCTGTGTGAATCAATTGATCGTGGGTTCCTTGCTCTTCGATTACGCCACGGTTCAACACGATGATTCTATCCACCCACTTGAGAGAGGCAATTCGATGTGAGACAAATACAATGGTCTGCTTCGGGAAGTGCTGGGCCAGATTCATGAATATTTGCCGTTCCGAAAGTGCATCAAGAGCAGATGTAGATTCGTCGAGCAGCAAAATCGACGGATTTTGAAGCACCGCACGGGCTAACGCGACACGTTGCCTTTCACCGCCCGACAGCGCGTTGCCTCTCGGGCCCACAGGCGTGTCCCAGCCCCTTGGCAGCCTTCTAAGCAATTCCTTCATATCTGCAATTTCGAGGGCGCGATGAAGTTCCCTTGCCGACGCCAAGGGGTTTCCGAGCAGCAGATTCTCCTTCAACGTTCGATCGAAAAGCATGGCATCCTGCAAGAGGTAACAGACCTTGGTTCGCAGGCTCTCCAGGCGGAGATTTCGAACGTCCATCCCGTCGATGTAAACGGCCCCCCGGTGCACGTCATACAAACGGGCAACGAGCTTAACGATAGTGCTTTTGCCACTCCCACTCATGCCGACTAGGGCGACCTTTTCGCCGGGCTCAAGTTTCAGATCGATGCTGTCGAGCACGGGTGCAGCTTCACAGTAGGAAAACGAAACCCCCTCCATTTCCACATAGCCTCGGAGAGGGGAGGGGAAACTCACGGCGCCCGGCATTTCCGGCACACCGGGTGCCCTTTCCGTTACCTCCAGAATGCGCCGAATATTTGTGCCCAAGCGGTTCAATTGGGAGTAGATATGCACGGCCGCGCCCAAGGGATCAAATAGTGCGCCCACATAGCTGTAGAAGGCGACCACGCCTCCGATGGTCAAGGCCCCGATAAATACCTGATAGCCGCCATAACCGAGAATCGCTATCGTGCCCAACGCAATGATCCCCATGTAGCAAGCACTGAACAGGACCTCGACCAGCTCACGGTGATTCAACGCCTTCATGCGTTCTCTGGCGCACTGCAGGAAGACCTCCGTCTGGCTCTTCTCCTGGTGCAGGAGTTGGACTTGGACGACGGACGAGAGATGCTCCTGAAGAAAACTGTTTTCCTTGGCGGCCCTTTCCTGGACCGAATCCGAGGCCCGGCGCAAGGGCCTTTCAAACTTCTTTCGGAAAACAAAGAACAGGGGCATTAGCGGGAGAACCATCAACGTAAGCCTCGAATCGAGCGTAAACATGGTGCCCATGACGAAGACAGCCTTGAAGGCCGTTTGCAGCACAAACGGCACTAGGTTCGATCCCACTTCGGCGACCTGGTCGACGTCCTGTTCCAGACGATACAGTCTGTCCCCAACCGGTGTAATTTCGTGGTAATCCGCGGAGAGAAGGTTCATCCGTTCCAGGATGCTGAGGCGCATTCGCAACACCAGCTTCTGAATCGTTCGAAAATTGATAAGTTGCGCCAACGTAAAAAAGCTGAGCCGGAAAACGTATAGGCCGAAGAATCCACAAGCCGCAAAAACCAGGAGGTGAAAGTCTTTCTTGGGAAGAACGCGGTCAATCAGCCACTTCATGAGCAACGGGTCGAGGAGGAACATCAAGCTGCTTAGAACCACCAAGACCACACTCAAGGAATAGGCAGGCAAAAGTGGTCGCATTTGATGAATGAACCACCTTGCCTGCGCTTTAAAAGTTGGATTCAAAAAATTCTCCGTGCTTCTGAATAGTCAACTGACTTAATTCCGGCGCTAAGAGGCTCCGAAGGGCGATGAGTTCGTGCGGGCTGGAAAGGGCGGGGTGGATGGTTTGTTCTAAGTGTGTTTGAGAGCTCCCTTGACCTCCGTTCAATTCTGAATCGTACAATTGGATGTGCATTGCTATCCGGGTCTGTAACGAAATCGGCGAGCCTGAGCTCTTCGCAGGGAAGCCATATGTCATGCCGCAATATCTCTTCCGCGCCAGATTCGCCTGAATTCGATCGGGCTTACGCGGAACTGTTTCAGGAAGCTTCTGGTGAAGTTGCTAACGTGCCGATATCCAGCGTCCACTGCAATCGCTTTGACGGGTGCATCTGTTGTTTGTAATTGCCGTGCGGCCACGTCGAGGCGCTTTTTCTTTGCGTATTCCTTGATGCCTATGCCGGTGCACGTTTTGAAGAGGCGGCGTGCCTGACGCGCTGACATACATAATTGAAGCTGCTTGCAGATTTGCTCGAGATTCCACCGAATATTTGCCGGGTCACTATCGATCAAATCTATGAGTTTTTGGACCCGCCAGTCCTCCTTGACCGGGCTCACCGGCAGCATGAATTGGCTGGGGAAAAGTAAGTCGAGAAAGCTGCGCACTGTACCCCAACTCTGAACAAAAGGTCTCTCGTAAATCATCAACCTTGCCTCCTAGGTTTCACGATCTCCAAATACTGAGAAGACTCCGAATCCGCTGGGCCAAAAACTCCGTTTGAAAATAAACAGGGAGTGTTCATTCCGGGCGCTCATTCCAAGTGCATGGACAAAACGCCAGATTCATTTAAGGAATTATGATGGTGCGGCAGTATGTTGAGGAACACTCCGGTGGACCAACCCTGCCTTCTCGAGTTTCTCCAGATGCTCGGTGATGTCAGCTTCCAATCTTTCAGGTGGTGCGTCGAACTGTTTGCGCAGCGAATCGATCAGATCCTGAAAGGTAGAGCCTCCCTGGCGCGATTCAAGGGCGTTCCAAGCCTTGGCTGCTACAACGTTCAGGCTGTAACACAAGCCCTTTTGAATATCCAATATCACGGCACCATCCTGAGTGTAAGTGGAGCGAGCAGAGTTAGACACTTTCCAGACAGAATTCGGAATTGCTTTCATAATTACATCTCCTGGTTTTGTTTAATCTGTTGTCGTCCAAATATAGTTATGGCCACCAACCATCGCCTTCCTTGGGAAGGTTGTACTCTATCGTTAATATTTACAAACAAGCGCTGGCTGGACTGCCAGGGATTGAAGGGCCTGGGGGCTTTCCTGAAGAACAACTTAGTCGGTTGTCCGCGCGCTGTCGAGCGATGTAGCTAACTCTTTACAACAATAAGCTCGCGCTCAACGCAGCACTGTCGGATTGTATTGGCGAAGCATTTTCGGCGCAAGTATTTTTTCGATTGGTACTAGAACTTATGAGGCCTATTCATTTTAACTGCCCTGTTTCGTGAGCAAGAATGCCAACTCTTGGCGGCTCAGGCATTCTTGCAAAAAAGAGCGCCCCGATTCCAATCGCCGCCCAGGCTGAGTTAATCTCGAAAGCAATCTTATAGCTTTGGAACAGGTCAAATAGTTTCCCGCCCAAATAACCAGCCGGCGAGCAAAAGAAAGCTGCGACCAGCAGCACCATTCCGCTCACCTTAGGAAAAGCCACGGGTCCGTAGTAGTGGCCCGTGACCGTATTGAAGCAAATAAACGTCCATCCAAATCCCGTGCCATAAAGAATCGCGGCGGTGTAGGCGATCCACAGTGCTTCCGGAGAAACGCGAATTGCCAGGAAAGATCCCAGGAAATAACAGCAGAAACCCAGCATGAACGCGTAGCGCCCTTCGATTGCGTCCATTAGCCAGCCCCCGATCAACCGGCCGAAAACGGCTCCCAGAGTGAAAAGACCCATGGCGAATGCGGCGTCTGCTGGACGAACGCCAGCTCCTTTCAAGTGCAGCAGCCAGTGGGCGGTAAAGAAAAAAAACGGGAATTGGCAGGCAATCGCGCCAATGAGAATCATCCAGTAGGCTCGCGTTCGATAAGCCTGGTGTGGCTCCCAGGGAAATTTTGTAACCCGGGCAGATGCTGAGGTCGAATCCGCCGATGGGGCAGCGCCTGGTCCGCCGTCCACCATTTGACCAAGGTCTTCGGGACGTTCTCTCACAAAGAGAAACGCTACAACTGCAGACAAAACGGAAACGGCTGCCACAATCGCCCACGCTTGCCGCCAATTTCCTCCATTTCCGGTGAGGATTCGATTGATCGTCGGTGCAACGAAAAAGCCCGCAAATCCCGAAGCTGACAGCGTCACCGCCATGGTCCTTCCCCGATAACGGCTGAACCATCGGGTGATCGCGGTCGCCGCTGGAATGATGGTCCCGAAACTGATTCCCATTGCTGCCAGGATTCCAAATCCCACCCAATAGTGCCAAGGCCTGGAAGTGATAAGGGAAAGCCACAGAGCCCCGGCAAGAATCAGTGCAGAGCCAATGCCGAAAGTCTTGCGAATGCCCCAGCGAACAATAGACGCTCCCACAAGGATGGACGGAATGCCTACGAAGATATTTAAGACCGTAAATCCCAGGCCGAAGGCGCTGCGGCTCATGGGGATTTCCTTCAGCATGTAGGTGTTGATGACTGCTCCGCCGTAAAGCGGAAATCCCATGTTGAGGAAATCCAGAAGCCAAAGAATGAAAACCAGCTTCCAGCCATAGAACCCTCGTTGCGCGGTCATTTCTGTGCTTGTCCCTGGCCCGGTCGGGCGTGTTGCTCTCTTTTCTTGCAACAACAAAGAGCTTGGAGGATATCAGGTTCTTGAGGAGTCAGAGAAACACGTAGCCACAGCCGTTCTGCGTCTAGGAATCAAGAGCACAACGCCGACATTGCTTCTGCCTTTACGTGAGTAGGGCAGGTGCGATGCTGATCGAGAATCCAAATTAGCTATTCGAAAGCGCAGCGCGTGAAACTCTCGCGCTCGGCCCGCACATCGTCGCCACGCAGCTCGCGCAGCGCGTAAGTCACAAATTCAGCGGTGACTCTCTTGCGCCAGGTCATATCGAAATCAGTGTTGTCGAGCGGCTTTGCGATTCGGGCCGCAAGTGCGGCCGCTTCTTCGATGGCCTGCTGATTCAAGGGCCGGCCCAATAGCGATTTTGCTGCTTCCATGGCGGCCAACGGACGGCAAGCCGCCGAGCCAACGACAATCCGAGCGTCCTCGACCGTGTTATTTCCGGACAGGCTCACGGCTGCCGCAACGGATAACACGGGAAAATCGAACGATCCCCGGCGGCGCAATTTCCAATAGGTGCTTTTCCATCCGTGCAAATTATCGAGCGAGACTTCGGCAAGGATTTCATCAGGCCTGCGCTTGATAAAGTCGATCCCGTCATTGTTGTACAAATCGGAGAGCAAGACTTCGCGCTCTCCTGAACGCGACACCAGTCGAACTCTTGCGCCGAGCGCCATCAGTGCTGGGCCAGTGTCCGTAGAAGAGACCGCCACGCACTTCCGGCTGCTAGGTGCGACCCAGCAGGTAGTGCCGTCTTTTTTCAGGCAGAAGTTGATTGACTTTCTCCACTCATAGCTTTGATCGTAGTAATTGCACCGCGTATCGAGGCAAATGTTGCCGCCGAGCGTGGCCATGTTGCGAATCTGCGGGGTGGCCACAAGAGAAGCCGCTTGCGCCAGCGCCGTCAATCCATTTCGAAAGCGCCGGTCTGCCGCGATTTCGGAGAGTGTGACGCAAGCGCCAAGCCGTGAGCCAGAATCGTGTAACGCCACCCGGTTCAGGATTTCAATGTGACGCAGGCTCATCAGCATGCGCGGAACCTGTTGACGCCGTTTCATGTTGGGGAGCAGATCTGTCCCGCCGGCAAGAGGCATGGCGTTAGCTCTCTCAGCGTCCAGAATTCTCGCAGCCTCTTCTAGCGTACGCGGCGCACGGAATTCGAATAGAGGCAGCCGCATCATGACGTGAGTACCTTTTCTTTCTTTGACACCCTCCTTGTGCGTCGCGGAACGTCATTAACTGCGTTGCCGTCGCCGCCTTCCCAAGGCGGGGGGACGCGTAGTGCCTCCGGCCAATTGATACGTGGAAAATGACTTGGGCCGAAACGCGGCTCGCGTCCCGCCTTTTTTTCGGCAAGGGCTTTCATAATTTTTTCAGGTGTAATGGGGATTTCGTCGATGCGCACCCCAACAGCGTCGTACACGGCATTGGCAACTGCGGGCATTATGGGCAGAAGCGGGCCCTGCCCTACCTCTTTTGCGCCGAATGGGCCTTGAGGATCAGGCTCTTCGATCAGCTCGGTGATTACTTCCGGCATGTCCAGCGACGTGGGGCTCTTGTATTCGAGGATCGAAGGGAACTTGTGCACCAGCGCATGAGAAAGTTTTTTCGGAAGGCGGCGGAATTCCTGCTCTTCCATCAATGCTTCACCGAGTCCCATGTAGACGCTGCCTTCGACCTGACCACGCGCGAGCGTAGGATTTAAAGCGCAGCCAATGTCATGCGCGATCCAAATTCTTGGGACAGTGACCCAACCCGTCACGGGATTTACTTCGACTTCGACAACGGCTGCCGAATAGGAATATGTGGGAGACGGCCCTACGCCGCCGCCTTTATAAAGCGCGGGAGATTTCGGCGGGGTATAAGAGCCTACCGTGCCAATCGTGCCGAAGCGAGCTTCCGCGATACAAACAGCCTCTTCAAAGGAGACGCCTTTTTCGGGCGCAACGGAGTCGAATACGCGCTTGTCAGCAAAGCTCAGCCGTTCTTTGGGTACTTCGAGTTTTTCTGCCACGCCCTCTGCAATGATTGCTTTTCCTCGCTCCGCTGCCTGCAACGCTGCATTTCCTGCCATCAGCGTCACGCGGCTTGAGTAGGAACCAAGATCCACTGGCCCAAGGTCCGTGTCACCGGTGAATAGCCGAATGTCGAATGGATCAATGCCCAGAACTTGTGCGACGATTCCAGCAAGGACATCATCTGAACCTTGTCCGATCTCCGTCGCGCCGCAGAAAATGCTGACGCCGCCGCAGCGGTCAAATTTTAATTGAACCCCAGAGTGCGGCATCTTGTTCCAGTAAATGGGGAGTCCCGCGCCGGTCAGATAGGCGGAGCAGGCCAATCCCACACCGCGGCCCTCGGGGAGTTTTCGGAATTTGTCCTTCCACCCGGACACTTCAACGACGCGGCGAATGCACTCGGAAAGGTTGACGGTTCCAAGGCGGAAGAAGTTCGCCGTCACCGCGTTTGGTGATTCCACGATATGCAGACGTAAGTTCGCTGGATCAATCTTGAGCCTCTCGGCGATTTTGTCGAGCTGCACTTCTTGACCGAAGCGTGGTTGAGGGGTGCCGTGTCCGCGCTTTGGTCCGCAGGGCGGTTTGTTCGTGAAGGTGCGGCAACCTTGGTAGCGATACCGAGGGACATGATATGTAGTGGTTTGCAACGCGCCGGCGTAGAACGTGCTTGCAACTCCGTACGAGCCGTAGGCGCCGCCGTCGATTAACGTCTGTAAATGCATTCCTGTGATCGCGCCGTCCTTCTTGACGCCGGTCTTGAATTTCATCAGGATGGGATGTCGGCCACGATGGCAGTAAAAAACCTCTTCACGCGTCAGGCAAATCTTAACCGGTCGATCTAGCATGAGCGCAGCTTTGGCTACGACGATTTCGTGATTGAACGGGTCACTCTTCCCGCCGAAACCGCCGCCGTTGGGCGTGGCAATCACGCGAATATGAGCGGCCGGCATTTCCAGCACCTTCGCTAGCGCGCGATGGAGATAATGCGGAGTCTGCGTGCTGGACCAAATGGTCAGCTTTCCATCCGGGTCCTTGATGGCCACGGAAGCGTGCTGCTCGATGGGAAGATGGGTGTTTCCCTGAAAGAAAAAAGTGTCCTCAAAGATCTCATCGGCTTCGGCAAAGCCTTCTTCCACGTTGCCAAACTCCAATGCCACGAGCTTGTGAATGTTCCCCTCTTCGCCGTATTCGTGAATGCGCGGCGCAGATGTTGCCAGAGCTTCTTCGGGATTGGAGATGGTCGTCAGGATTTCATAGTCGACGTCGATCAAGTCGAGCGCTTCGAAGGCCGTCAGCTCCTCGCGCGCGATGACCGCAGCGACAGGATCCCCTACGTGCCGCACGTGGTCGACGCAAAGAGCCTGTTCGTCCTGGCTGACGGGAAGAATTCCGTACTGGATGGGAACATCTTTCCCCGTCAGGACTAGATACACTCCAGGGTGAGCGACAGCGCGAGACGTGTCGATTCTTCGGATGCGGGCGTGGGGATGAGGAGAGCGTAGAAGTTTGCAGAACGCCATTCGGGGCAGGAAAATGTCGTCGGCGAAGCGCGTTTGGCCGGTCACTTTTGCTCGAGCATCAACTCGGCGCCGAGGGACACCGATCACGCGAAGGTCATTCTCGTTGGCTTTTAGAGAGCCGACTCGGGTGACTCGCGGATCCCTTTCATTCGGCATACGCCCTCCCGGCGGACTGTCTACGCCCACAGCGGGCAAATCAGGTTGCAGAAGTTTTCTGACCTGCGATCTTCAGCATCGCGGCTTCGACGGCTTCGAAAATCTGAAGGTAGCCCGTGCAGCGGCACAAGTTGCCGGAGATGGCCTCGCGGATTTGATCTCGCGTGGGGTGCGGATTCTGATCCAGCAAAGCTTTCGCTGTCACCAAAATTGCCGGCGTGCAATAGCCGCACTGCGCGGCTCCCAAATCGGCAAAGGCATCTTGCAAAGGATGAAGACCTCCGTCTTCCCCGAGGCCTTCCACGGTCAGGACTTGCTTTCCGCCGCACTCGAGCGCCAGTACGAGACAGGAAAGAACGGGCTTGCCGTCCAGAAGAACGGCGCAAGCGCCGCATTCACCGAGTTCACAGCCATGCTTGGTGCCGGTATGACCGAGATCTTCACGCAGGATCTCCAGCAGAGTCTTGTACGGTGCAAAGGAGACGTCTGTCTCTTCGCCGTTCAGCATGAATCGTATTTGCGAGGTCTTTTGTGATTCGATGGGTAGCATGGTCACGTTCAATCACCCGCGAAAGAAATTCTCGATTGAGTCCGGCAATCTTGCCTCCCGAGGACCAGGAGTGTTCAAAGAGCGATTCGATTCTTTCCCTGCAGGAAGCCGATAAGAGGCACCAGGTTTGGCGAGCAGACCTCGGATCAGATAGTCCGCAAACTTCTCAGCGATTTCCGCTGAAGTTAGCGGCCCTTCCGGGTTAAACCACTGCACGCTCCAGTTCAGACTTCCCAGGATGGCGCGCACTGTAAGCGCCGGGTCGCACGACGCGAATTCACCCGAACGCATGCCCGCGACGATCAAATTCCGGACGCCCGCTTCATACTTGTCGCGTTTTGCTACCAGATAGCGTTGCTGGCGAGGCGGCAGGGCAGTGGTCAAAAGATGCGCTGCAGAACCCTCGACTTCATCGAGTAGGCATCGCAAATGCGAAACGATTACCATGCGCAGCCTGATTGCCGCGCTGGCTCTCATGCGGCGAGCTTTATCAAGTGCTGCGATCATGCGATCCAGAGAATTGTCCTGGCAAAAGAAGAGGATGTCGTGTTTGCCACGGAAGTAGTTGTAAAGATTGGCGGGCGAAAGGGCAGCGGCTTCCGCAATGTCGCGCATGCCAGTCTCCGCAAACCCGCGAACGCGAAATTCTCTCCCGGCAGCGCGCAAGATTTCCAGGCGCCGCGCAAGATAGCGTCGCTTGAGATGGCCATTTCTCTTACTCGCATGGCCATAAATCGACTTCATCGTCCGGGTCCACGCCGACAAGGTTGCACAAGACACCAACCAATTCTCACGCTTTGAGGCGCACATGTCAACGAATTGTGAACAGCAGTTCAGAAAATGAACAGCTGTTCATCATGTGTCAGACAAAACGTTATGAAAGGATTGCTCGAAGGGCCGCTCATTGTGGAAACAGCCGCGCCGCATTGTCGTACAAGATCTTGCGCTTTGCCGCGGCCCCAATTGGCAGAGCATTGAACTTTTCAATGTTCCCCTTGATTGCGGGAACGCCGGGCCCGGGCCAGTCCGTACCCCACAAGACTTTGTCGGCCACGTCTTCGATTCGCGGAAAATATTCCATCAGTTTCTGGGGCGGGATGCCGGAAATGTCCATGTACATGTTCTTGTGCCGGCGAACCAGGAAAAAAGCTTCGTTCATCCACAGCGGCCTGCCGCCGTGCGCAAGAATGACCACGAGATTTGGATAGTCGATGCACACATCATCGCAGAGCATTGGCTGCGCATGCAGATTTCTTGCGCCTGGAAAAATCGAAGTCCCGGTATGAATCATGATCGGCATGCCGTTTGTTTGAGCACGCTCGTAAATCGCCGCAAGGCCGCGATTGCCGTCCATGTAATCGTTGGGCGAAAGCACTTGATGCGAGGGATGCATCTTGATAGCTCGAATTCCAAGTCTTGCAAGACGATCCACTTCCGCGCCCGCATCCGGAACCGTTCCCGGCAGCACTCCGCCGAATGCGATGAGACGATCCGGGGCCGCGCTGCAATACTTCGCGCTCCAGTCATTTACTTCCGGCGTGAACCCGATAATCTCAGGTGCGACATAATTGATTAGTCCCGCGCGCTCCACTCTCAAAGTGTCCAGAAAGGCGAGAAAGGCTTTTGGGTCGGCGCAATAGCGTTCAACATCGGCGTAGTCCTTGCGGCCTTGTTTCATCAACTCGTGGGCGGATTGTTTCATCATGTGATAAGGCATGATGTGGATATGAATGTCTATGATTTGTTGCAGGGATCACCGCCCTTTGCTGAGGCTTGTAGCTAGTCTAAATTAGACTAGTTGAACCGTACGTACTCAAAGTTCAAAGGTTGATTGTTTATCCCGCGGCTAGGCGGTGCAATCCAATTCGCAAACTTGCCCGGTTCCACAACCCGTCCGCTCATCAGCGACTGGACGTACGCATAATCCTTGGAATTCGGAAGCCATTCGGATTCGTGGTTCTTCCAAGCCTCTTGGCTCAGGACTTCTCCGTCAGGGCTTATAAAGTGTCCAGCGAAATTGCCAATCGTGCGGTGAAAGCCTTTGTGGGGCAGGGTCAACCGAAAGGGAATGCCCACATTGTCGATAATCCGTTGCCAGCGGCCAACTCCATCAGCAATCTCGTCGATGTAGTCATCGCGGAGGCGTTCGTTCAATGCCGTCAAGGCTGGCACATTTTTCTTGATGATTTTTCCGCCCACGACTTCAGAGACAGGGTATTCCGCATCCGTCAGCACGTGGTCGTCATCCAGTTTGGTCTCACGGAAGCGTCCTTTGAGGCCGCTGGTGAAATAGTTCGCGGCATTTGAGGAGACATCGGACCCGTAAAGATCAAGCGTCACGCTGTAGTGAAAATTCAGGTATCTCTGAATCGTTTGCAGATCGATGACTCCCAGCGCACGCATTTCTGACGGATCCTCCACTTTGTGTTCCTTCATCACTTCGCAAGTCCGCTGAATAATGCGGCCGACTCCGGTTTCACCAACAAACATGTGGTGGGCTTCCTCAGTCAGCATGAAGCGGCAAGTGCGGGCCAGCGGATCAAAGCCGGATTCCGCGAGGGCGCAAAGTTGAAACTTCCCATCACGGTCAGTGAAAAACGTAAACATATAAAAGGCCAGCCAGTCCGGCGTGGGCTCGTTGAATGCGCCAAGGATACGCGGATTATCGGCGTCTCCAGACCGCCGCGCCAGCAAGGATTCGGCTTCCTCACGGCCATCGCGTCCGAAGTAGCGGTGCAGCAAGTACACCATGGCCCATAGGTGGCGCCCTTCTTCGACGTTTACCTGAAAAATGTTCCGCAGGTCGTACATTGAGGGACAACTTGCCCCCAGCATCCGTTGTTGTTCCACGGAAGCCGGTTCCGTATCGCCCTGCGTAACGATCACACGGCGTAAGGTCGAGCGGTATTCGCCGGGCACTTCCTGCCAGGCCGGCTGTCCTTTGTGGATTCCGAAACTCACTTCGCGCTTCTCGTCGCGCGGCTGCAGGAAAATCCCCCAGCGGTATTCGGGCATCTTCACGTAGCCGAATTGCGCCCAGCCGTCGGGCTCCACACTGATCGCCGTTCGCAGATATACCTCATAGTTGTGGCTCTCGTTCGGCCCCATGTCATACCACCAGCCCATGTAGGCAGGCTGCCAGTGCTCAAGGGCGCGCTGCAGGACGCGGTCCCTGCCCAAATCGACGTTGTTCGGGATTTTTTCCGTGTAATTAATCATTGCGATTCCCCCAGGGCTCCAGACTCAAACCCGTTCATTCACACTCTTTCCCAACTGAATTTCACCGGCGCTCCAGTTCCATACACTTTGAGCGCACCACTCGCACCGACGGCGTTCGGGCGGTTGAATATCCAGTTTTGCCATGCGGAAAGCCGGCCGAAGATCCGCGTTTCCATCGTTTCTCCGGGTCCGAACCGCAGATTTGCTTCAAGTCCCGTCAAAGCGTCGGGCGATTGCGCGGCGCGCGATTCGATGGCTTGGCGAATTTCATCTTCCCAGTCGAGATCATCGGGCGCGGCCGTAACCAAGCCAGCTTCCAGTGCCTCGCGCGCAGAAAGGTTTTTTCCAATCCCTGAGCGCAAATTGTCGATATGCGTCTCATCGTTGTAGAATCGCGCTGTCAGCCGAGAGAGCCTGTTCACCATTGGGAGCGCCCCGAAATTCATTTTTGAAAGCGTCATGCTTGGGGCATCCCCGCTTTCCTGCGTATCGCGCATGTAGACGCGGTCGGCTGCGAGAGCCAATTCCAGCAATGTGCCGGCAAAGCAGGATCCGGGTTCAACGATTGCGTAGATGGAACGGGACGTGACATCGATTCGCGCAAACGTTCGTCGCATCATTCCCAGAACTTCGCGAACGAACCAATTCCGCTGGTGATTCAAAAGGAATTCGTCGATCGTAAGAACGACGTCTGGGTTTCCCGTAGTTTTAAAAATCCAAAGTCCCAAATCCGGTTCGTTGGCACGTAGATTCAGAATGGCATCATCCAGCTCACGCGCCATTTGCAGCGGCCACCAATTCGAACCTGCTGCAATAACCTTTTCAAATGTATCTTCGGCAATGGAGTCCGGACCGCGGACCGTAATGGTTGCGGTACGCGCTTCGCGATTGCATTGCACTTCGACGTATTCGTAGTGCACTCCGGCTTCATCGATTGTGCGCTTCAGCGGCGTCAGAGCTACTCCCTTTGCTCCGGCAGGCCGATCGCTTTCTTCAGCAAATTTCAATGCGCGCTGTTTGATGTGTTCCGCAAACTGCTGCGGTTTGACGGCGTCATCGACCAGCCGCCATTCTTTTGCACGTTGACCGCGAACGCCGTCCGAATTCGTGCAGAACATGTCGGCATGGTCGCGGCGCACTTTGCGCTTGTCCGTCACGCGTGTCAATCCGCCCGTTCCGGGCAAAACGCCCAGCAACGGGAGCTCCGGCAGACTGACCGCCGAAGAGCGGTCGTCCACAAGAATGATTTCGTCGCAAGCCAGCGCCAGTTCATAACCGCCTCCGGCGGTCGTTCCATTGCAGGCGGCAATAAACTTCAGTCCGGAGTGCGCGCTTGCGTCCTCAATCCCGTTCCGCGTCTCATTCGTGAATTTGCAGAAATTCACTTTCCACGCGTGCGAAGAAAGCCCCAGCATATAAATGTTAGCGCCAGAGCAAAAAATACGGTTCTTCGCGCTGGTGATGATGACCGAGCGAATCTCCGGATGTTCGAATCGAATGCGCTGCAGGGCGTCGTGCAGCTCGATGTCCACGCCGAGATCATAGGAATTCAATTTCAGCTTGTAGCCCGGTCGGATTCCGCCGTCTTCAGCAACGTCCATCGTCAACGTCGCTATTGGACCGTCAAACGCGAGACGCCAATGCTTGTATCTCGAAGGATCGGTCTGGAAATCAACAGCCTCTTGCTTCGCCTTAGATTCTTGAGTCGTGACAACGTCCACGAGATCCTCCTACAGCAAATTCGCTTGTAATGATGTCTTCAATCTAGAAAAACTTTCTTCCACGGAACTGCACGAAGTGTCGAGCTCCATGTCTGCTTGCCGGTAGAGCGGCTCCCGAGCCTCGAGTATCCGCCGCAGGTCTTCCATTGCCTGATCGTTCCCCGCGATAGCACGAAAATCCCCCTGCTCAAGCACGCGCGACATGTGCTCCTCCGGCTGGGCCTTAATCCAAATCGTGTAGCAATGCGCGAGGAGGTAGTCAAAGGTTTCTTTTTCAGAAACCATTCCTCCACCCACAGACAAAACCGCGCTTTCGTGCTCACTGAGCACTTTCGTCAGGGTGCGCTGCTCGATTGCTCGATACCCGGATTGTCCATAGAGCGAAAATATTTCTCCGAGCGGCATTCCCGTTTGCTTCTCGATTTCGCCATCCAGCTCGATGAAAGGGACGCGCAATTCCAGCGCCAGTTTTGATCCCAGAGTAGATTTGCCGGCTCCTCGCAGCCCGATCAATGCGATGCGCTTGCGGCGCGCGCTTTCCCCCGGGCTGAAGTCGCGCATCAGGCGAAAGAGCACATCCTCAAGGCGATGATTCGGGAGTCGTTCAAGGAATCGCCGGATCACCTGTTTTTCGGCGGTCTCTTCCGCTTCAGGCGCAAATAACTCGGCAAGCGAAGCGTGCAGAGCAGCCGCAATCCTGCGCAGCAATACGATCGAAACGTTTCCTTCTCCCGCTTCGAGCTGCGCGAGATGACGTTCCGAGACGTCCGATTCCTGCGCTACTGTCTTGCGCGTTATTCCCCGGAGGTTACGAAGTTGACGGACTCGCTTCCCAAGCATGAGAAGGAAACCTTCATCGGGAATTGACGTGGTCCGGTGTAGACTCACAACCTTGGAATTCGGGCTTGCAGATGCGCTCATGAGTTGCAACCGAATATGCATTATAATGCATATGCCGATGGTGGCGTCAACGCAGTTACTGCTTCTCGCCCGGAGTTTTCCATTAATTCAGGACAACAGTTCCTAATAACACGTTCATAATCATGATGTTACAAATAGCCACAGAGTGCGAGACATTTCGATGAAGACCCTACTTCAACTGACATAGACATGCAGTATTATTCCGAGTTCTCTGTGCGTTCAGGATTTGGTTTTCACCTTTGGATGCTTATCCCGGGGCCGTGCTATTGAATCTAAAGGAGGCACTGCAATGAAGCTGCTTAACTACGTGAGTGGTCAATGGCGCGAGGGTACGGGCCCTGGCGAGACCCTTATTGATCCGGTCACCGGAGAGGAACTTGCGAGGATATCTTCGCAGGGAATCGACATCGAAGCTGCTCTCGCGTTTGCACGAACTCGCGGGGGACCTGCGCTTCGTCAGTTCACCTATGCTCAGCGCGCTGAAATGCTGGGCAAGATCGCCGATGTCCTGGCGGCAAACCACGACGAATATTTTCGGATCTCGCTATTGAACCTTGGAGCAAACCAAGCCGACGCGTCCTTCGATGTGGACGGCGCGATTTACACCATGAAGTACTACGCGAAAATCGGCCGTGCGCTGGCGGACGGAAAGATGTTGAAGGAAGGCTCCCCTATTCCGCTGTCGAAGACTAACGTGTTTGCCGGGCAGCATTTTCTGATGCCTGCAAAAGGCGCGGCCGTTTTCATCAATGCATTCAACTTTCCCGCCTGGGGTTTCTGCGAAAAGGCTGCGCCCGCACTGCTGTCTGGTGTCCCAGTTGTGGTGAAGCCTGCTTCCCCCACGGCCTGGCTCACGCAACGGATGGTGGAAGATATCGTGAAAGCAGGGATCTTGCCGGAAGGGGCAATTTCTATCGTCTGTGGCTCTGCTCGCGACTTATTGGGCCATGTTCGGGAAGAGGACATCGTTTCCTTTACAGGCTCAGCGGATACCGCCGCGCGCATTCGGTCTCATGTGAATGTCCTGCGCCGTTCCGTTCGGGTGAACATTGAGGCTGACAGCATCAACTCCGCTATTCTCGGGGCCGATTGCTCTCCCGGGACGGACCTGTTCGACCTTCTTACAAAAGAAGTTGTCCGAGAGATGACCCTCAAAGCCGGCCAGAAGTGCACGACCATCCGCCGCGTCATGGTTCCTCGCCAGCATCTCAAAGCCTTTGGTGATGCCGTCGCGGCACGCCTGGCTTCGATGAAAGTGGGTAATCCCAGGAACTCCGAAGCGAAAGTGGGCCCGGTCGTGAACAAAAGGCAGCAGTCCTCTTGCTTTGAAGGACTGGACAAATTGAAAGAGGAATGCGAAGTACTCTTTGGCGGAGACAAGGATTTCCAGCCTCTAGATGCTGATCCACAAAAGTCCGCTTTTGTTCAACCTGCACTTCTGTCTTGCAAGAATGGGCTCGATGCAAAATATGTTCATGACCTCGAAGTTTTCGGCCCGGTGGCGACTCTTGTGCCTTACGAAGGTCTGGGGGACCTTATCGCCATCACGCGCCGAGGGTTAGGGTCACTCGTTGCCTCGGTTTTTTCCGACGACGCGAGTTTCACCCGTGAAACAATCCTTGGAATTGGGGATCTCCATGGAAGAATCCTGGCAGTTAGTTCAGCCGTCGGCGCGCAGCATACGGGGCACGGCAACGTCGTGCCCAGCTGCTTGCATGGAGGTCCCGGCAGAGCTGGGGGCGGCGAAGAACTTGCCGGTTTGCGCGCCTTGTTGCTTTACCATCGCAGATTCGTTGTACAAGGGCCCGTTGATTGCGTCACTGACTTGACGGGACTCTGTGCCGACACTGCCTCTTTGTATTCGTAAACGCGCTGCCTTCTCTAAGGAAAATGCGACCATAGCCTGAAATTTTTTGCCGAGGGCCATCCAACTATGCCACGAACCCAGACGACTGAAGACCGCCGGCTCGAAGAAGCGCGCGCCCGCAAGAAGCATTGGAAGCGCTGGGGGCCTTATCTTTCTGAGCGGCAGTGGGGAACGGTCCGCGAGGATTACAGCCCCGGCGGCACGGCTTGGGAATATTTTCCGCACGACCACGCGCGTTCCCGCGCCTACCGCTGGGGAGAAGACGGCATCGGCGGGATCAGCGACCGTCACCAGATGATGTGTTTCGGACTGGCGCTTTGGAATGGGCGTGACTCCATCTTGAAAGAGCGCCTCTTCGGCCTCACCGGAAATCAGGGCAATCACGGCGAGGACGTGAAGGAGTATTACTTCTACCTCGATTCAACTCCGACTCACAGCTACATGCGCATGTTGTACAAGTATCCGCAAGCCGAATTTCCGTATCAGACTTTGCTCGATGAGAATCGCCGGCGGGGACGCAGCCAGCCGGAATTCGAATTGCTCGACACCGGTGTTTTTGGTGAAAACCGCTACTTCGACCTCTTCGTTGAATACGCCAAAGCCGACGTCGAGGACATTCTGATCCGAATCACAGCGGTGAATCGCGGCCCGGAATCCGCTACATTGCACCTGCTGCCCCAATTCTGGTTTCGAAACACATGGGCCTGGGGCAGGGACCTACGCCGCCCGGTGGCCCGAAAAGCCGCTTTCATACCTGGAAGTGCCTGTGCGGAATTACAACATTGGCAGTACGGCAAGCGCTGGCTGCTGTGCGGCGGGCAGCCCGAGTTGCTTTTCACGGAAAATGAAACGAATAGTGCGCGTCTCTTCAGCGTAGGAAATCGCTCACCCTATGTGAAAGACGCTTTCCACGAATATGTGATTCATAGCAACAAAGCCGCGGTCAACCCCGGGCAGATGGGAACGAAAATGGCTGCCTATTACTTGTTGCAACTTGCCCCCAGCCAGTCCGCCACTCTCAAACTGCGACTCACCGATATAGAACCGCTTAGCGGGATGGACCCGAACTCCGCAATGGTCGGGATCATCTCGTCGCCCGGACACGCTGAGCGCGCCGAAGGCGTTCCCGCCACCAATGACTTTGAAGGCGGATTCGACGGACTTTTCGCAACGCGCCAAAAGGAAGCTGAAGAGTTTTACGCTGCAAGGATTCCCAAAGATCTTTCCGAGGACGCGAAGGCCGTAATGCGGCAATCGTTTTCAGGAATGCTCTGGTCCAAGCAGTTTTATCACTACGATGTTCGAACTTGGCTTGAAGGCGATCCTGGTGGCTCCCCGCCACCCCCAGAGCGCTGGCACGGCCGCAACAAGGATTGGACGCATCTTTACAACGAAGACATTCTGTCCATGCCGGATAAATGGGAATATCCGTGGTACGCAGCGTGGGACCTCGCGTTTCACTGTATTCCCCTGGCGCTCGTCGATCCCGATTTCGCCAAGGATCAGCTCATCCTTCTTTTGCGCGAGTGGTACATGCACCCCAACGGCCAATTGCCCGCCTACGAATGGGCTTTCAGCGATGTCAACCCTCCGGTTCATGCCTGGGCCGCATGGCGTGTTTACAAAATCGAGCGGCGCATGCGCGGTGTGGCCGACCGTGGTTTTCTCGAAAGGGTGTTTCACAAATTACTCTTGAATTTCACCTGGTGGGTCAACCGCAAGGATCCCGACGGCGCGAATATCTTTGAGGGAGGATTCCTCGGCCTCGATAACATCGGTGTCTTTGACCGTTCCGCGCCTCTCCCGACCGGAGGCCACCTCGAACAGTCTGACGGGACCAGTTGGATGGGCATGTACTGCCTCAATATGTTGGCGATCGCCCTGGAATTGGCCAAAGAAGATCCTGCTTATGAAGACGTCGCCAGCAAGTTTTTCGAGCATTTCGTTTACATCGCTCGCGCCCTGAACGATTTCGGCATCGGCGGGATGTCCCTCTGGGACGATGCCGATGGCTTTTACTATGACGTCTTAAAGCTTCCGAACGGAGAAGAGCATTTCTTGAAAATCCGTTCCATGGTTGGATTGATCCCGCTATTTGCAGTAGAGACCCTCGAGCCGGAGATCGTCGATCGCCTCCCAGGCTTCAAGCGCCGCATGCAATGGTTTATTGACAATCATCCGGATGTTTCCGAGCACATCGAAATGACGGAACATTCTGCGCGAGGCGTACGGCGTCTCCTCTCTCTCGTCAACCGCAAGCGCCTCAAGCGCGTGCTCAGCCGCATGCTCGACGAAACCGAATTCCTTTCGCCCTACGGAGTGCGCGCCCTTTCGCGTTACCATAAGGAACATCCGTACGAAGTGCAAGTGAACGGAATGACGAACCGCGTCGAGTATGAGCCGGGCGAATCCACGACCGGCCTCTTCGGCGGGAATTCAAACTGGCGCGGCCCCATCTGGTTTCCCGTCAACTACCTGCTGGTGGAATCGCTGCAAAAATTTCATCATTACTTCGGGGAAGATTTCAAAGTGGAGTGCCCCACGAATTCCAGAACCGAGTCCGATCTCTGGCAGGTAGCCGCGGAAATTTCCCGGCGGTTGATTCGCATTTTTCTTCGCGATTCAAGCGGGCGTCGGCCCGTGGCTGGCGCTACTCAGCTTTTTCAGAGCGACCCGCACTGGCGCGACCTCATCCTTTTCTACGAATGCTTTCATGGCGACGATGGCTCGGGGATTGGCGCCAGCCATCAAACCGGCTGGACCGGCCTGGTCGCAAAGCTGATCGAACAGAGTGGCGAATAACGCATCAGAACGCTGATGTTTACGGGCGTTCACAGATTCACCTCTCTGCGGCCAAGGAGCGGCCAGTGTCAGAGCAAGCGGAGATTCAGTTTGGCCGCGAGATTTGTGGCGATCTTGCTGTTGCCGAATCGCGCGAGTGGCTTGTCACCAATGGAATCGGTGGATACGCTTCCGGCACGGTCGGCGGCAGCCAGACTCGCCGCTATCACGGGCTGCTCGTCGCGGCTCTGCAGCCGCCTTTGGGGCGCACGCAACTCGTCTCGGCCATCGATGAAATTGTCCACTACACCGGAGCGGATTTCTCTCTCGCCACCCATCGCTGGGGCAGCGGCGCGGTCGATCCCAAAGGTTTTCTCCTCCTCGAGGATTTTCATCTGGAAGGCTCGACGCCTGTTTGGACTTACGCGCTAGCCGACGCGCTTTTGGAAAAGCGCGTCTGGATGCGTCAGTGCGAAAACACCACTTTCATTCAGTACACGCTTCTGCGGGGTAACGGCGCGCTCGAATTGGAAATGAAAGCGCTCGTGAATTATCGCGACTTCCATTCCTTGACACACGCAGGCGATTGGCGCATGGACATCGCTCCCGTAGAGCAGGGCATCAAGGTGCAGGCATTTGACGGTGCGACTCCTTTTTACCTGAAAAGCTCTTCTGCAACGTGCGAGCCCCGCCACGAGTGGTATCTGGGCTGCTATTTCGCCGAAGAAACCGAGCGCGGCCTCGAGGACCGTGAAGATCGCCTTTTCGCCGCCCTATTCCGCACAAAATTGCAAGTGGGTTCCAGCGTCACGCTCGTGGCGACCACGGAGTCGACGGCTCCCTTCGATGGGGAAACAGCAAGAGCGGAGCGAGCCAATCACGATGTGAAGCTGTTCCATGAGTGGCAAGCGAGAAACGAAGCCCTTGCGGAAGAAACCCCTTCATGGCTCTGGCAGCTCATTCTCGCAGCCGATCAATTCATCGTTAAGCGCAGCCTTCCCGAAGAGCCGGACGGCCGCAGCATCATTGCGGGCTATCATTGGTTTGGCGACTGGGGGCGTGACAGCATGATTGCGCTTTCGGGGCTCACGCTCGCAACTGGCCGCGCCGATGTTGCCCGCCAAACTCTTTTGGCCTTTTCCAGATACGTGGATGCTGGGATGCTCCCCAACAATTTTCCGGACGCTGGTGGCATGCCAGAATACAACACTGTCGACGCTGCGCTCTGGTTTTTCGAAGCCATCCGGCAATATGTTGCGGCAACCCAGGATACCGCGACGCTACAAAAACTTTTTCCTGTTCTCGCCGCCATGATCGAGGCGCACGTCGCGGGCACTCGCTACAACATCCATGTCGATCCCGCCGATGGACTTCTTTACGCCGGCGGTCCCGCAGTTCAGCTCACGTGGATGGACGCAAAAATCGGCGACTGGGTGGTGACGCCCCGCACCGGGAAGCCCGTCGAAATCAACGCACTGTGGATTAGCGCCCTCGAAACGATGGCGGGATTTGCCCGTTTGCTCGCGAAACCCACCGATGCTTACGAAAGACAAGCGGCCAAAGCTAAGAACAGTTATCAGAAGTTTTGGAATGCGGACCGCAATTGCTGCTTCGACGTCATCGATTCACCTGGCATCGGAAACGACGCCTCCCTTCGACCGAATCAGATTTTTGCCGTCTCCTTGCCGGTCAGCCCGCTCACCCAGGAGCAACGAGGGGCAGTCGTCGATGTTTGCGCGCGCCATCTCTTGACCTCGAATGGATTGCGCAGTCTCGCCCCCGGCGAACCCGGATACACGGGGCATTACGGTGGCGGCCCGCGCGATCGTGACGCCGCTTATCATCAAGGTACTGTCTGGGGCTGGCTTCTCGGACCCTTTTCGCTGGCGCATTACCGCGTCTACCAGGATCGCAAGGCGGCGCTGCGTTTTCTCGAGCCGCTCGGTTGCCAGATTTATGCGAGCGGACTCGGCACCTTAAGCGAGATTTTCGATGGCGATCCTCCCTTCACTCCGCGCGGCTGCATCGCTCAAGCATGGACGGTCGCCGAAGTCTTGCGGGCTTGGCAGGAAATAGCAGACGGAAAAAAATCTGCAAGCGCATAGATGTTTGTCTCGGATGTTGGGCGAATTCGAGTTTTCATCCTCGAGATTGCAATTCATAGAGTTCGATGAGGACCTTGCCTCCATCCGGGGAGAAGACAAGGAAAAAATTGACCCGCGTGCCATCTGTCCCAGCCCGGGTTTCAGGATAAACAGGCGCGACTCTGAATTCTTTCTTCAGGATTTCCGTGGCGCGCTCCAGGTTGGAGCAGCGATACTCCACCTGCTGAATGCCCTCTCCAAATCTGGCGAGATATTTTGCAATGGCGCCTGAACCTCCCGGCTCCCGCGTGGTCAGAATATCCAGCGAAATCCCTCCAACGAAATCAAGCTCGAATTCCTCGGCATCCTGATCTGGTGGCACGTCAGCGAGTCTCGGCGTGCCGTTCGCAACTCGAATATGCCCAAAAGTATCGCGCTGAACCGCGATTCCAACGGTTATGGCGGGATTGGGTCCGTGCAGCAGCGCAGAGAGTTCGCGGTCAGCCCACCATTCAGAAACCGCAGAACCAGCGATTGCACGGCCCAGGCGATAAATGTCACTCGCGGCCGCAAGCCGTTTGGATTCATCCACGGACGAGAGGTCTGCGATAGATTGAGCCAGAGGACTGGACATGGAACCGCAGGAATTGTAGCGTGAGGGCGGTTTGAAAAGAAGCCGAAGCCATGCAGCCTCCCTCTAAGGACGCATCGAAAGCCGCGTTCGCTGCATCTGAGGGATATGCCAAAACCAGTTTTATTAACAGTAGATGACGACCCGGAAGTCCTCCGGGCCATTGAGCGCGATCTGCGCAGCCGTTACGCGGATCGCTACCGCGTTATGCGCGCGAATTCCGGAAGCGCCGGCCTTGCCACTTTGCGCGAATTGAAAGCACGCAACAACCCTGTAGCGCTGTTGCTAGCGGATCAGCGTATGCCCCAAATGGACGGCGTAAATTTCCTCTCCGAAGCCATGGAGATGCACCCTCTTGCCAAGCGTGCCCTGCTGACCGCATACGCGGATACCAACGCTGCCATCGACGCCATCAACGAAGCCCGCGTGCACTACTACCTGATGAAGCCGTGGGAGCCGCCTGAAGAAAAGCTCTTTCCCGCACTTGATGATCTGCTGCATGACTGGACAGCGACGTTTCGCCCGCCCTATGAAGGCATTCGCGTTCTCGGCACGCGCTGGTCAAATCGTTCCTATGAGCTGCGCGAATTCCTTGCGCGCAATCAAGTCCCGTATCAATGGATTGACGTCGAGTTGGCCCAGTCTGATCCCGAAGTGCGCGGCCTGATTGATTCCCTGGGGCCGGAGGCCGAAAAGCTTCCGTTGATCCTTTTCCAAGATGGCACCCGCCTGCCGGAGCCGCCTCTGCCTACCGTCGCGGACAAAATCGGGCTGCGTACGCATGCGCAAACCAATTTCTATGATCTTGCAATTGTCGGAGGCGGCCCTGCGGGTCTTGCGGCGGCTGTGTACGGCGCGAGCGAAGGCTTGCGCACGGTAATCGTCGAACGCGAAGCCCCCGGAGGCCAGGCGGGTCTGAGTTCTCGTATCGAGAACTATCTCGGCTTTCCTTCCGGACTCACTGGACTTGACTTAGCCCGCCGCGCCGTTGCGCAGGCCCGGCGCTTCGGCGTGGAGATTATCGCGCCGCAGGAAGCCGTCGGCATTCGTGTTGAGGGCCCGTACCGGTTTTTGAAACTCGCCGATGGTTCGGAGATCTCCTGTCACGCTCTTCTCTTGGCCATGGGCGTTCAGTGGAGGACCCTGGACGTTCCGGGGATTGACCACTTGCAGGGCGCCGGTGTGTATTACGGCGGAGGAACCTCCGAAGCGATGGCTTGCAAGGGCGAAACGGTGTACATCATTGGCGGCGCGAATTCCGCCGGCCAGGCCGCCATGCACTTTTCGAAGTTTGCCGAAAAGGTGGTGATGCTGGTGCGAGGAGTGTCCCTTGCTGCCACAATGTCTCACTACTTGATCGAGCAAATCGAGAAGACTCCCAATATTGAAGTGTGGTCGCGGGCCAGCGTTGTTGAGGTAGAAGGAGAATCGCGGCTCACGGCAATTACTGTGGAGTGCTCCCCTTCGGGAGAAAGAAAGAAATTGCCGGCCTCAAGCCTGTTTATTTTCATCGGCGCGCAGCCGCGCACCGAATGGCTTGGCGCTTCGATTGATCGCGACGAGCGCGGTTTTGTTCTTTCCGGCCCGGACCTTCTTCGCAACGGAAAGAGGCCAGCGTCTTGGACCCTCGATCGTGACCCGGGTTTGCTTGAAACGAATGTGCCTGGAATTTTTGTCGTCGGTGATGTGCGCCACGGTTCTGTCAAGCGCGTGGCCTCCGGTGTCGGAGAGGGCGCCGTCGTCGTGCAATTCATGCATCAATATTTAGCGAAGGTCCAATGAGCGAAGCACTCGATCAAGCGCGGATGGAGGCCTTGGTTGCGGAGCTGAGGAAAATTCCGCCGTTCGCGGATCAGCCTCAAACCGATCTCGAATGGTTTGTGGCGCAAACGGAAGAACGCAAGGTCGAAGTGGGTGGAATCATCGTCAAGGAAGGCGCTCCGGCGGACACCATGCTGGTGATCCTGGAGGGTGAATTCCGGGCCCGGCGCGAGAACGGCCCTCAAGATGGCCCAGTCTTTACTGCCCGTGCCGGAGATGTAACAGGCGTCCTGCCTTTCTCCAGAATGAAAACCGTTAGCGTAACCGGGCGCGCTGTGCTTCCTGTTCGTGCCCTGACGTTTCCGGCCGCTAAGTTTCCGGAACTCTTTCAGCGGATGCCCGAGCTTTCCCAGCGCCTCGTTGGCCTTCTGACCGACCGAGTCCGAAACGTCACCAGGGAAGAACAACAAAGAGAAAAGCTGGCTGCGCTCGGCAAGCTCTCCGCCGGGCTCGCGCACGAGCTGAACAACCCTTCCGCGGCAGCGCGGCGTTCTGCGGCTTCGCTTCGCGATTGCCTCCAGCGGCTGCGCGCCGCCGGCCGCAGTTCGCGCCTGGGTCCGGAGGATTGCGGTTTGCTTGCGCAACGCGAGGAAGAAATTCGCGCCACGCTGAAGCCTGCTGAAAGCAAGGATGAATTTGCACGCGTCGAGCGCGAAGAAGCCATTCAATCCTGGTTGGAACACCGCGGCGTTACCGAAGCCTGGAAACTCGCGCCTCTTCTAGCCGACGCAAACTTGACGGACGCGCAACTGGAGAGCTTTGCCGGTGCCGCCGGAACTTCGCTTGGGCCAGAGCTCGCGCGCTTCGCCACTCTCCTCGAAATGGAACGCATCGCCGACGAACTCGATCACAGCACTGCGCGCATCTCGGATCTCATCAAAGCAATCAAAGAATATTCCTACATGGACCAGGCGCCGCTCCAGGAAGTGGACATCAAGAACAGCCTGGAAACGACGCTCATCATCATGCATCACAAGCTGAAGCGTGGCATCGTGGTCACGCGCGAATTTGCCTCCGACTTGCCGAAGGTAATGGCTTACGGCAGCGAGTTGAATCAAGTATGGACAAACCTTATCGATAATGCCGTCGACGCCATGAAGGAAAAGGGCAAGCTGGTCGTGCGTGCCGTGCGCGAAAATGAGTACGTGCTCGTGGAGATCGCCGACGACGGGCCGGGTATCCCGCCGGAAGTACAATCGCGCATCTTTGAGCCGTTTTTTACGACTAAGGGCGTTGGCGAAGGAACCGGCCTCGGCTTGGATGTAGTCCATCGCATCGTGAAGAAAATGCGTGGGCTCATCAGCGTAAAGTCCGTTCCCGGAGATACGCGGTTCCAGGTGCGAATTCCAATTCAAGCTGCAATGTGATTTCGCGGGAGAAAGCATGGCGGAAAACTGTACTCATCTCGATCAAATCAAGAACGTGAAGCCGAAGACCAGGGGCTGCGAAGAGTGTCTGAAGATGGGCGATAGCTGGGTGCATTTGCGTCTGTGCTTGAGCTGCGGTCATGTCGGATGTTGTGACTCTTCCAAGAACAAACACGCCACAAAACATTTTCATGCCACGAAGCATCCCATTGTCCGGTCACAGGAGCCGGGCGAAAACTGGATGTGGTGTTACGTCGATGATCTGATGTTTGAAGAGGAATGACCCTACTTTTTCTTCTTTCCTGGGATCAGGACCGAAGCCAGCAGAGCAATCAGCAGTACTCCCCCCACAACGCCAAGAGATACGGTCTCGGGAATGTGCACCCACTGTTCGCCGATCATTTTTCCCCCGATAAAAACCAGGACGACCGCCAATCCCTCATCCAAGAAGCGCAAACGGTCGATGACTCCCGCCAACAGAAAGTACAGCGCCCGAAGCCCCAAAATCGCGAGCACATTCGATGTGTACACAATGAAAGGATCGCGAGTAATGCCGAACACCGCGGGGATGGAGTCCACGGCCAGCGTGACGTCCGTAATCTCCACCACAAGCAAAACCAGAAACAATGGAGTCGCAAACAACCGGCCCGCATTGCGAACGAAGAAACGATCACCATGATACTCGTGGCTTATTCGGAGATGCCGGCTCGCGAAGCGCACGATCCTGCTTTGCTCCGGATGAATATCTCCCTTGTGAAAGAAGAGCATGCGCGCACCGGCGTAGACGAGGAACGCTCCCAGCACATACAACACCCAGGAAAAATGTTGGATTAGCTCCGTGCCCAGCGCGATCATCACTCCTCGCATGAGCAATGCCCCCACAACGCCCCATTCCAGAAGGCGGTGCTGCAGCCGTTCATCCACGGCAAACGCGCGGAAAATCACCAGGAAAAGGAACAGGTTGTCGACGCTGAGAGCCTTTTCGATCAGATAGCCCGTGAAAAATTCCAGTGCCAGTTGCTCGCCATAAAAATAGAGCACTCCGAATCCAAAGAGGACGGAGACCGCGATCCAGCCAAAACTCGCAAGCGCCGCCTCGCGAATCTCGATCTTGTGCGGTCGCCGGTGGAATACACGCAGGTCCAGCGCGATCGCAATGGCGATGAAGAGGTTGAACGCAATCCAGTGGAGGGGCGTCCCCATCGTGGCGCTCGAATGGCGCTAGGGAGTAGAGCCGTGCGCGTCGATGGAGTTTAGGTTTGACAGTTCGATGCGGACGGTCTTGCCGCGTTCAATTCTTACGGGTACGTCCCAGCGCACCCGCATATCTCCGGCGTCTGCATCCAGGTTGAGCGTGCTGACCCAATAGTCTCCCGGCGCAAGCCCTGAGACTGCGGCGCGCCCTTCGAGATCCGTGTCCGCCTTGGCTGCAAGAAATTTGATTTGCGCCAAATCCGGTGCGACACGTTGAATACGCTTGCGGCGGTCGTTCTGGAGCATCTGCCACTTTTTTTGCGGATTGACGGCGTCTAGTTCCATCTCGACGCCCGAAATGGTCTCAGGCCGCTTCCGAATGAATTTCCTGAGGGCCGTAAAGTAGTCTTCTCTTAATTTTTTGTATTTCTCGGGATGTTCTGTCTGGTCGACCTCAGAGAATTTTGGTTGGGGGAAACCCATTGTCACGCCGCCGCTGTTCGTCCGCTGATACGCCAGCAGGAATTCCGGAGTGTTGAGGATATCGTCCGGTGCAAGCAGTTTGTCGAGGTCCAGTTGCGTGAGGTCCAGCGTGTCATGAGCCTTCAGCCATGTCCGCAGCTCCGGAGAAACCTTAAGCCCGTCAATGAACTGATCTCGCTGCGGTGCCGGGTCTTTCTCTTCCACTTCCTTCACGATGTCCGCGTAGCTCTTGGTGAGGATGTAAAACGTGAATTGGCGCACGGGTTCCGGCCGCGCCGCTGTCGGCGTGATGCGCGCGACGAATTCGACCGCGCCAGTATCGCTTTGCGCCTGCGCACCACTCACAAAAACAAGTGCGCACAGCGCCACACTCATACTGAAAACAGCTGTTTTTCTCATGTCAAAATCGTAACAGAATTGCAAAACCAAAAGGCAGAACTTCCCGCGCCGTATCCTGAACCGATAAACCAACGGTCCTCACTCGAACTGCAAACTGCCTATCCGCCCTTGGCCTTGTTCTTAAGGAGCTTGGCGAGCTTTTCTATTTCCTCGGTTTTCTTGACCATGTGGACGGAGAGCACTTCGGTCGTCGTGGTTTTCTGGACTTCCTCGCGCAATTGGCTTGTCAATTCGTAAAGCCGCTCGACCCCTTCGCGGAATTCCTTCTCGTTTTGCTGCATGCGCGCGCGTCGTGCGGCAGCGGCGGCTCGCGGATTCGAGCGCATCTCCGCCGGGTTTGGTGTCTCCGCCGGCTGCGGCGGCGGAGGCGGAGTTGGCGGATATTGAGCGAGTAACTCCTCCGCTGCTAGAAAGCCGGCCGCTCCGGCCATCGCCAGGACAAACACGCGCCTCGTTTCAAGCATACTGGCCCTCCTCGCTGGAAAATTGATGATTGGGTTTTCGCGGCGCTCATGAACTGTTCAGCGAATTGCAAAGAGCAAGAAGAAAAGTGCCGTGGCAAGGCCGGCAAGCACTGCTCCCGCCAAGATTCGGAACATCATGGAAGAAGGCACTGTGGGAATGGGTCCAGGCGGCCTTTTGGGCGGAAACGGCGGATCCAAGACTCCAGCCCCCGTCAATTTGCGAGGCGGGCCGCCACCGCGGGCGGAGGAAGCTTGCGGGTCAAGTTCGTATTCGTTTTCGGCGAAGTCGTACGGCACGCTAAAAAATGCTACTCCGTCGTAGAAGAACTGTCTAGAAGAGGCGGAAGACCGCTTCGACCGTGACCCACGCCGGCACGGCTCGGCGCGCGTCATCATGCGCCGGAACAAATTTCCAGCCGCGAATGGCCTGCGCCGCGCGCTCATCCAGTCCCAGCCCTATTCCCTGCACGATTCGAATTTGCGACGCGCGCCCGTCCGCCCCGACCAGAACGCGCAGGATCACCCTTCCTTGTAGTTTGGCTTCGCGCGCTTCGTCTGTGTATTGCGGGTCGGGGCAATACGCGCATTTCGGTAACGTAACGCCGTTCCGGTATCTCGACTCCGACTCACCCAGCCCGCCCGGCCCATCTCGCCGACCATCACCCATGGTATTGCCGTCGCTGCCAATCGTGTTGGAATCGCCCGGTCCTGGCGAGTTTGTATCGTCTTTCATCCACGGCAGGCCGATTTTGCTAATCGGAGTCAGCGCTGGCGCTGCCGTTGGATCGAATATCGTCGGCGGCACTGGCATGTGTTCTTCCTGTTTCGGTGGGATCGATGGCCGGACGATCTGAATGGAGGCAAGCGCCGCGAAATCTCCAGCCGTCGTTGGAATTGGCAGGCGGCCCCCTCCGCTGCCGCTTCCCGGATCAGGAGCGCGGCCCGTGGTCGGTACAAACAAGCGCGGCGGAATCGTAAGGCCTCTCAGGACTTTCATAGCGCCATTTTCCGGGGGATTCTCTGGCCTAAACGGATGAGCGGCGACTAGCGCAAGTGCCATGATGATTGCCGCATGCGTTAGAAAAGATACGTCCCGTGCGTGGCTCGAATATGCCGGGTCGCCAAGCCGCAAAAGATGCAGCGGTGCTCCATTCGCTGAACTCATCTTCCATTTGCCTGGAGTCAGGGCATCGCGAAAGTTTTCACGGATACGTTGAATCAGGGAATCTCTTGAACTCGCTGAGGAAAGCAAGAAACGCACGAAGGAATCGCGCACGGGCAGTCCTCCGTGCCCGCCTCAAATTTGGCCGCACTCCTCGACGAAGCGGGCAGCGAACGCTTGATGAGAAGCCTGGCGCCTGCGATTGTTTGCCCGCAAACCGAGCTTGGCTCGATTTTTCATGATGGTCTCGATCCCCGTAATCCCCAAAGCGAACACATTGTCATCCTGAAGCGAACCGGAGGTTCGCTGAAGAATCTCAACTAATGCGTTGTGCAGGAATTGTCAGCGGAGAATCTTGCCTGGCCTTGTTGAGTGGACACAAGACGACACACACCGGTGGGTATCGCTCCTGGCAGATCAAGCATTTTTGCTGTAAATGTTGGCTAGTAGAGGTGGAAAGTAACTTCAATCTGCACGCGGCAATTGACCGGTTTGCCGCTGGGGCCCACGGCCGGCCGCATCTTCCAATTCTTTACTTGTGAGAGAGCCTTTTCTTCCAAGCCGAGTCCGGGGCCCTTAATAACCACCGGGCTGATTACGCGCCCATCGGCAGTGACCGTTACGTCGAGCAGCACGGTCCCTTGATACTTGGCTTTCCGAGCTTCGTCAGAGTACTCCGGCTGCGGGCAGTAGATGCACATCGGCGAGCCCACGCCGTTCAAGCCTGCGCGGAAAACTCCGCCGCCTGTGCCGCCACCTTCGCCGGGGCCAAGGCCTCCGCCGGAACCGCTGCCGATACCAGTGCCATTACCATTCCCCAGCGAATCCGTGACATTTTTCGCCAGCGGATCACCGAAGTTCGCCATGTTAGGGCTCTGGATCTTCAGGTCCGGTGGACCAAGCAGCGAAGGATCCATCGCCAGCTTGGGATTCAAATTCTGAATCTTCGCCTGAGGTGGCGTGAATTGTGTGTACGAAAACTTGGGCAGTTTGCCCTTCGACGTCGGAGTCAGCGTGTGGTTGTTTGCTCCGCCACCGCCGCCGGCCTTGTCATTTCCCGCGGGCAGCTTCGCTATGTACGGCGAAATGTCCAGCGGCGTGACAGTAACTTTGTTCTTTGCCTCCGTCGAAGCGGGCAGCACATTCGTGAAAAGCGGAATCACCAGCAACCCGATCACCCCGATGTGCAGGACGACAGCAAGTATCTGGCTCGTGCCAAAGTTTTCATCCTTGGACCAGATGTCTTTCACTTTCACCGGCCGAATTCCAGGCGGCAGCGGCGCCTGCTTTGGAGGCGAGAAGAAGTCCCTGAGCCGGTCACCGAATCCGCCGAAATTCGCGCCCCAGGCTACTGCCAACCTGCTGTTTACTCGCCCTCTGGATGCCGGGCCAGGACGCAAAAATTCAGCAAGGTTGCCCGCCAGTCCCGAGCCGAAATTCGTCTGTGTAAAGGGCGCATCTTTGCGCTCGCGCACCTTCACCGGGCGTTCCGTAAGGAACTGCTTCAGGTTCGACCAGAAATTATCCGGGATCAGAAGATCGGGTTTCGTGAACTTCGGCACCGCCGAAGATGGGACCGGAACAGCAGGCGCGCGGCCCGCGGTAGACACCTTGGGTTTTGTAATTTGAGGCGGCAGCAGATTGATAAATTTGCCCGGCACCGTTTACCTCGTCAGTTTAGACGCACGTTCCCCATATTCGGTGTACCTGACCATATGATTCGCGCTGGCGGGTAAAGGTTGCGCGCCCCATGCGGCTGACACCGATTGCCATTCATTGTAACATAGCTGATTACGCTGCTTCCCGATGTTTCCCGCCGTATACCTGTACAAACGGACGGCATAGAAGGGATTTACAAGCGCTCCAATTATGGCCGAACCACTCGAACTCAAGAAAACGCTGAACCTGCCGAAAACGGATTTTCCGATGAAGGCCAGCCTGCCGCAGAACGAGCCCAAGCAGCTCGAAGCCTGGCATGGTGGAAACATCTATCAACGCATTCTGGAGGCGCGCAAAGGCAAGCCGCTCTTTGTTCTGCACGACGGCCCGCCATACCCCACGGGCGAAATTCATCTCGGCACTGGTCTGAACAAAATCCTCAAGGATATTGTCGTCAAGACTAACAGCATGGCCGGGAATTACGCACCCTACGTGCCAGGCTGGGATTGCCATGGCCTGCCAATTGAAACCCAGGTGGAAAAAGAGCTGGGTGGAAAGGGAAAAGTTCCGCCCGCGGAATTCCGCAAGCTCTGCCGCCAGTTCGCTCTCCGTTATGTCGAACAGCACAAAAAAGATTTCAAGCGCCTCGGCATTTTCGGCCGCTGGAATGATCCCTACCTGACGATGAGCCATGAGTATGAAGCCACCATCGCAGCCGCCTTTCTCGATTTCATGGAAAAAGGTTACGTCTACCGCGGCCGCAAGCCCGTGTACTGGTGCCTCTTTGATAGCACCGCTCTCGCCGAAGCCGAAGTCGAATACGAAGACCACGCTAGCCCTTCAATCTGGGTGAAGTTCGCAGCTGTCGTTGGCGGCAGAGGCGAAGCCCCGAAAATTGGGCCTGATGTCAGCGCCGTTATCTGGACCACCACCCCATGGACCATTCCGCACAATCGCGCGCTCGCCTTTCATCCCGACTTTGAATACGCCGTCGTAGAAACCGAAAAAGGCACGCTGCTTCTCGCTGCCGATCGCGTCGCCGCGCTGCAAGCCGAGTGCGGCATCAAGGAAGCCAAAGTGCGCGCCACGTTCAAGGGCCGCGATTTCGACGGCATGAAATTTCAGCACCCCTTTCTCCCCATTCAGGTGCCCGGCATTCTTGCCGATTACGTCACGCTCGATCAGGGCAGTGGCATCGTCCACACGGCTCCCGGCCACGGCGCCGACGACTTTTATTCCGGCCAAAAATATGGGCTGGAAATCTACGCGCCGCTCGACGACAAGGGCGTCTACCTCGAAGGCTTGCCCGAATACAAAGGCAAGGATGTTTTCTCCGCGAATCCCATTGTCGTGAAGTTGCTCGCTGATCGCGGCGCTCTTCTTGGCAACCACGAATACAAGCACAGCTATCCGCACTGCTGGCGTTGCCACAATCCGGTAATTTTCCGCGCCACGGAGCAGTGGTTTATTAAGATGGACCAGGCTGCTCACGGAAAAGAAAAAACACTGCGCCAGGAAGCGCTCGAAGAAATTCATCACGTGAAATGGATTCCCGCCTGGGGCGAAGACCGCATGTACGAAATGATTGAGAAGCGCCCGGATTGGTGCGTCTCCCGCCAGCGCTTCTGGGGCGTGCCTATCATCGTTTTTTATTGTGAAGGTTGTGGCGCGCGCCTCGAAGATTTCAAAGCTCTGCGCAATGTCGTCAAATGGTTTGAAAAGGAAGGCGCCGACGCCTGGTACCAGCACACGCCGGAAGAATTGCTCCCCGCGGGGACAAAGTGTTCCTGTGGCTCCACAAAATGGCGCAAGGAAAATGACATTCTCGACGTCTGGTTCGATTCCGGCTCTTCGAATCTGTCTGTATTGAAAGGTGCCGAGTGGCCCGCCGACGTTTATCTCGAAGGCCCCGACCAATATCGCGGCTGGTTCCATAGTTCGCTGCTGGTGGCCACCGGCGTGCGCGACGCTGCGCCCTATCGCGGCGTCGTCACGCACGGTTGGACGCTCGACGAACGGGGCCGTCCGATGTCCAAGTCTCTCGGCAACGCCCTCTACCCCATCGAGATTTGCGAAAAATGGGGCGCGGATTTGCTTCGCCTTTGGGTCGGTTCCGTCGAATACCAGGCCGACGTAAAAATGAGCGAGCGCGTGATGACCCAGCTCAGCGAAGCCTATCGCAAGATTCGCAACACCTTCCGTTTCGCCCTCGGCAACCTCGGCGATTTCAATCCCTCGCGCGACGCGCTTTCGAACGATCAACTCGAGGAATTTGACCGCTGGATGCTCGACCACACCGCCGAGCTCGTCAAGAAATGCCGCGAGTGGTACGCCAATTACGAATTTCACCGCGTCTATCACGCCATCCACGACTACTGCGTCGTGGATCTCAGCGCATTCTATTTCGATGTGCTGAAAGACCGGCTCTACACCAAAGCGCCCAGAAATAAATCGCGCCGCTCCGCGCAAAATGCCGTCTGGAAAATCTCCAGTGCCCTCATCCGCCTCGCCGCGCCAATTCTGGTTTTCACCTCGGAGGAAGTCTGGAAGTATTTCCCCAAGTCACAGAGCGAACCGGAAAGCGTGCACATGTCGCTCTTCCCGGAAGCCGCAGCGGTTGCTGGCGGAATCGCTAAAGACGCCGCCGAAAAGTGGGAGCGTCTCGCGCAAGTTCGCTCTGCTGTGCTCCTCGCCCTCGAGCAAGCGCGCGCCGCAAAAGCCATCGGTGGCAACCTCGAGGCCAAAGTCTTGCTCCATGCCGATCCGCACGGCTCTGCTCTTCAAAAGCTCCTCGAAGAAAAACGTTCCGTTCTTCCCGCTCTCTTCATCGTTTCCCAGGTTGAAGTCCATTCATCGGCGATTCCCGCATCCGTTCCGGCCGAATCATTGCCGGTCCTGACGATCAAGATCGACCGCGCCGAGGGCGCCAAATGTGAGCGCTGCTGGAACTACTCAACTCATGTCGGCGAGAACCTGCGATACCCAAAGGTCTGCGAGCGCTGCTCCGAAGCCCTCGCCGAAATCGAGAGAGATGGGTCGGTAAATGTGGCGGCGACCTAAAATGTTCTCCCCCGCTGTCTCCTGTACCTCCTTAACCTCCTTTAATTCCTTAACCTCATGACCCTTCCTTTGCGCCTTCGCTTCCTCTGGCTCACTCTCGCCGTCGTCTTCCTCGACCGCGCCACAAAAGCCTGGATCGAGTCCCGCCCCGCTGACCGCTTCCCGCACCCTGTCATTCAAAACTTTTTCTATCTCGTTGACTCGCGCAATCCCGGCATCGCCTTCAGTTTTCTCGCAGGTCTCTCCTCTCCCGCCCTGCGCGTATTTCTCATTTGCGGCTCCCTCATCATCATTGCAGTCATCACTTGGCTGCTCGTCGCTGGCCGCGATACCAGCTCCCTTCACGCGGCAGGCCTGGCCGTTCTCCTGGGCGGTGCCACTGGCAACGTCACCGACCGCATCCTCCACGGCGCCGTCACCGATTTCATCGAGGTCTATCTTCATTTCCTTCCCTGGCGAATTTTCAATCCTTGGCCGGCCTTCAACGTTGCGGATTCCGCTATCACGATTGGCGCCATCCTTATCCTTCTTGACGTATTATTTGGCCGCCGGTCCGATGCACCCCATTCAAGTTCGTGACTGCCGCAGTCGAGGAGAAAGTCTGTGAGCCGATGGAACAGTTTCAATCGCCGTGAATTTCTCTCCACCGCCCTTGGCGCCGCTGCCTCTTTTTCTATCTTGCCTCCCGGCCATCGCCTAATTGGCGAATTGCTCGAACCTCAATCGAAGTTCGCGCCGCTCCAATTTCCCGAGGAGTTTATTTGGGGTGCTGCTACCGCCTCCTATCAAATCGAGGGCGCCTGGGCCGAAGACGGCAAAGGCGAATCTATTTGGGACCGCTTCTCCCACACTCCAGGCAAAGTGAAGGGCGCCGCCACCGGCGACGTTGCCTGCGATTCCTACCATCGCTATAAAGAAGACGTCGCTCTCCTCAAAGCCCTAAACCTCAGCAGCTACCGCTTCTCCATTTCCTGGCCCCGCATCCAGGCCACCGGTTCCGGCGATCCCAATTCCGAGGGCCTCGATTATTACAAGCGCCTCGCCGACGCGCTTCTCGAAGCAAAAATCCGCCCGCTCTGCACGCTCTACCATTGGGATCTCCCGCAAAAACTGGAAGAACGCGGCGGCTGGCCCAATCGCGATCTCGTCGCGCGCTTCACCGATTACGTTGACATCACCGTGCGCGCCCTGGGCGACCGCATCTCGCACTGGTGCATTTTCAACGAGCCTTGGGTCTTCACGTTTCTCGGTTACGCCTGGGGCATCCATGCTCCCTCGCGCAAGAATTTTGCCGAGTGCATGCGTGCCACCCACGTTGTCAACATCGCGCAGGGCCAGGCCTTCCGCGCGATCAAAGCCATCAACTCTAAACTTCAAGTTGGCACCGCCTTCAGCATGGCCCACTGCCAGCCCGCCACCTCCAGCGATGCCGATCGCCAGGCCGCCGATCGCGCCCACGCGCTCGGCAACGTCTGGTTCGTCCACCCAGCTCTCCATGGCGAATATCCGAAGGCTTTCCCCGGTGATAATCCGCTCGACCTCATGGGCGTCAAATCCGGCGACATGGAACTTTGCCGCGCCCCACTCGATTTTCTCGGCATCAACTACTATCGCCGCCAGCTCGTCTCCGCCATTCCTCCCGGTGCCGGCGAAGACGCCACCGGCGTGCACAATTTCGACGCCCATGACGGCCCGCTCACCGATTTCGCATGGGAAATCTGGCCGGACGGCTTCCACGATCTCCTGATGCGCATCGCTCACGAATACAAAACCACCCCTCTCGAAATCACCGAGAACGGCTGCTCCTATCTCGATTGCCCCGACGAGCACGGCCGCATCCCCGACGAACGCCGTGTCCAGTTCATGCGCGGTTACCTCCACGGCCTTGGCAGAGCCCTGCTTCATGGCGCCAACGTCCGTGCCTACCATCACTGGAGCCTGCTCGATAATTTTGAATGGGCCGAAGGCTACGCCCAGCGATTCGGCCTCACCTACGTCGATTTCCGCACACAAAAACGCACCATCAAGGATTCCGGCCACTGGTACGCCAAGCTCGCCTCCACCGGCAGCCTCACCTAGGCTGTTGGAACACCATCGCTGGAAACCATTTTGTCCTAAACAACGTCATAAAATTATGATGAGAACTATTCTCGCCGCCATTGTCCTGGCGGTTTTCGCCGTTCCGGTCCTGGCGCAAGACCCGCCACCAACGGCGTCTACCCGTGGCGGCTGCGGCCCCAGCGAGGCGTATTTCGACGTAAAGACGAACAAGAAGCAGCATCCTGTGGCACCCACGGATAGTGGCAAGGCCCTCGTCTACGTCTTCGAGGATATTGAGCGTGGTCCCACAATGAGAGTGGGGCTCGATGGCGCGTGGGTCGGAGCCAACAAAGGCAAGTCTTATTTTTTCTTTTCCGTGGATCCCGGCGATCATCAAGTCTGCACCAATTGGCAATCGGGCACCTTCAAGGAAACCTCCAAGCGCATTGGTTCGGCCACTACTATTAAGGCCGAAGGAGGCAAGGTTTATTACTTGCGGGTCCAGGTCTATGAACGAAGCGAGCAGGACCGCAATGTGAAACTGGAACCGGTTGAGCCAGCCGAAGGCCAGTTCCTTATTTCCGCTTCCGCTTTCAGTACCTTCCGCGCCAAAAACTGATTGGCTCTAACTTATTGCTGCGCTGGCCAGTTACGCGCCATTCAGGTGTCTCCCATCTTCTTTTGCAGCATCCACCCGATTGCCTTCGCGTTTCTGGTGGTGCATACCTAGAGTGGCTGCAAACTGCCTCGAAGCTAGCCGAGTGTAAGAAAGGGTGGATGATCAAGCTCAGGGCGTGCGAAGAAGAACGTAATCGCACTCTAAGCCCAAACGTTTGGAAGGCGCAGCACTTTTAGCGTGAATTCCAGGTGCTCCTCGTCCTTGCCGTTTCCATGACTCTGATTTGAAGCATGGCGCGCTCGCCCCGCGCGCTTCAGTCATGAGTAGTTTGTTCTGAAAGCGACAGAATCCATCGCCCAGCCATCCTACGGAGGAAAGATGCGCAAGCTGAATGCTGTGCTCCTGCTGTGTCTCGCTTTGCTTTTTTGTTCGAACGTTCAGGCCCAAACCAATTCCGGCGTGAACAATGCTGAGTTGAATGGCAATTACGCTTTTACGTTCAGCGGATTCACCGGGAATAACGGTGGCTCGTCCGTTTTTGCAACTGTTGGGAGATTCACAGCGGACGGTTCCGGCAATATTGCCAGCGGCGAACTGGACGCCAACGGTGTCGCCCCCGGAGCCGTGCTGACCGCGCAAGCGTTCACCGGCACCTACTCGATTGGTGCCGATAATCGCGGCGTGATGACCTTGAATATTCCTGGCGGCGCAAAATTCGCCTTTGCCATGACCGCCAACGGTAACGCCGAGTTCATTGAGTTCGACGCTTCGGGCGGAGCGGGAACGATTGGATCGGGAAAAATCGAAAAGTCGGACACTTCCGGGTATAGCGCCGCAGCCATTTCGGGTGACTACGCGTTTGGTGCGGATGGGTTCGACGACTCAAACAATCGCGCGGCCATTGCCGGCCGGTTTACTTCGAACGGTGCGGGCGCTTTGACCAACGAAGCCGCAGACATCAACGCTTATGGCACGACTTCTTCGATGACATTTTCGTCGGCAAATTACACCGTGTCCGATACCGCCACGGGGCGCGGCACAATCAACTTTGCTTTCTCGCTCGGTGGATCGCCATTCAGTTTGAATTATGCATTTTATGTTGTAAACGCAGGAAAGCTCTTTGCGATGGGGAGTGACCCGGTCTCGGCTTCCACCCCCTTGCTGAATGGCGTTGTGCTGCGGCAACAAAGCCCTGCGGGAGGTTTCTCCAATGCCTCGCTGAATGGCGGCATGGTGATTTACATGACCGGATTCACTTTTTGCGGCAATGGATCCGGCCGCTCCTCTGACGCGCTGGCAGGTTTGCTTACTGCCGACGGTAACGGCGCTCTCAACGCCACCTTCGACGAAAACTGTGGCGGGGTCTCCAATTCCATCAGCGGCCTGACGGGGACTTACAGCGTGGCGAGTAATGGCCGGGCATCCATCGCGGTCGCGAATGGCGCAGTCGCTTATTTGGTGAGTCCGAATCAAGCATTCCTCTTTGCTACGGACAGTTCCATTGTGTCCGGCTTCGGTGAACCGCAGGCGTCCGCGTCGTTCACGAATAGCACGCTGAACGGAAATTATGCGGGCGTGGCGGCTACGCCTGCGTCGTTTGGCGTTCAAGTTTTCTCCGGTGAGTTCACGGCGGACGGCGCCAGTCCCACGGGCAACATGACCGGCACAGAGGACATCGGCGCTTCCGCTGGACCGGTCTCGGGCGCGGCGTTCCAAGCCGCGTACTCCGTAGCCTCCTCGCCGACAAACGGGCGGGGAACCATGACGGTTTCTTCCGGAACGGGAGGCAACGCCGTCATTTATATGATCTCCGCCTCGACGTTCGTGGCCGTCTCGCTGAACGATCCAAATCCGGCTGTCTTGCTCTTCGAGCTGTCTCCAACCTCTTCACCATCCGTTACACTTTCCACGCTATCGCTGAATCCTACGACCGTCACTGGCGGAGATTCTTCCACGGGCACGGTAACGCTGAGCGGGCCAGCGCCTTCAGGCGGAGCACAAGTTGCGCTCTCCAGCAACGACACATCGGTAGCTACGGTGCCGTCCAGCGTAACAGTTGCGGCCGGAGCCACCAGCGCGACGTTTACGGTCAGCACCAGCGCCGTCTCCGCGTCGACCACGGTCACCATCTCGGCGTCCTACGCCGGCGTAACCAAAACGGCTTCGCTTACCGTGAACCCGACGGCTCCGCCGACACCCACTCTCACTTCGCTGACATTAAGTCCAACGAGTGTGACTGGCGGAAATTCCTCCACCGGAACGGTAACGCTGAGCGGACCGGCTCCATCAGGCGGAGCGCAAGTCGCGCTTTCCAGCAGCGACACCTCAGTGGCTACGGTGCCTTCCAGCGTAACGGTTGCGGACGGAGCCACCAGCGCGACGTTCACCGTTAGGACTAGCGCCGTTAGCGCGTCGACCACAGTCACTATTTCGGCGACCTTTGCAGGCGTGACCAAAACAGCCTCGCTCACCGTGAACCCCGCGCCTCCTCCGCCACCGACGCTGTCCTCGCTGACCTTGAATCCCAGCACGGTCATCGGCGGCGTGCAATCTTCCACGGGCAGAGTCACACTAAGCGAGCCGGTTCCGGCAGGTGGCGTGACGGTCATCCTTTCCAGCAACAGCGGCACGGCCAGCGTGCCGTCCAGCGTGTTCATTCCGGCAGGCGCCACCAGCGCGACGTTTACGGTGAACACATCCATCGTTCTCATTTCGACTTCCGCCAATATCTCTGCTACGTACAACGGTACGACGCGGACGGCGACTCTTACCGTACTGCTATAACGGACGTTCACGTTAGCTCGGGAGCCGCGCCTTGGCCCAGTTCCAAGCGCGCGGCTCCATTGGCCTTGAAAAGCGTTACCGCGGATTGCGGGAAGCAAAAACACCCTCTTACTTCTCGGCGCTTGCCAGCAGCTTTAACCGTTCCTTGTTGATCTTGAGCACCATCCCCGCGTTGCGGTCGGCAACTTCGCTCACTTTGTATTCCGCAGACGTGCCCAGCACCTGCCCGACCTTGGAAAGCGTTAACTTATATTCTTCCGTTAGCCATTGCGCCATGTTCGCTGTCGCTCCGCGGAATGCATCATCCAGCGATCCAGCGAGCCCCATGGCTATCAGGTGCGTTGCGGACTCCACGCGCGGCCCCGGGACTCGTTTCCCCGGAATTACATCCACGGTGAACTCCACGTCCATCGACGTTTCGAGAGCGTTGCCGTTGAGCTCTCCGTCGCCCTGTAGCGCGTGCCCATCGCCCACGTAGAGCAGCGCGCCAGGCACGCTCACCGGCAAATATACTGTTGCGCCTTCCACGATCTCGTTGAAGTCCATATTTCCTCCGTAGCGCCCGGAATCGCCGGATCCGGGAGGCGCTTGCGCCACGTTTGGCGCCACCGCCACGCATCCCAGCATCGGCCGCGGAGAAATCAAACCCGGACTACGGGGGTTGGCCACTCTTCGCCACGCGCTGGCGTCAGAGTATCCAGTGGGATTTGATCCATGAAAGTCATTCTTTCGAGGAGAGGGCTGGTTGCCGCGATATTAGGTGCTGGCTCTGTACTCGTTCAAGCCAAGCAATCGACTACTCAGGAAGCTCCACGCTCCCAAACGCAACCCTCCGCTCAGCAAAGCGAAGCCAGAACTAAAATCAACGTCAATTCCGAGCTTGTCGTCGTCCCGGTGACGGTCAAAGATCGTCACGGCAATCTCGTTCCCGATCTTCAGAAAAACGACTTTCGCATTTTCGACGATAACGTTGAGCAATCCATTGACGTTTTCACTGCCGAGGCTTTTCCGCTATCGCTTGTCGTCCTGATCGACGACGATTTGAAATCGCAGGACGCCGCCCAGATGGCTCCCACTTTACGCGCCATCACTGGCGGAATTAGTCCCGACGACGAGGCCATCATCTGCCGCTTTGACCTCTCGTTCTATCCAGGCAATGGGTTTAGCAGCGACTTCAACAAGCTGTGGGCGGATCTAAAGGATGCTCAAGATCACAGCGGCCCCTCGACGTCCGGCCCCGTCCCCTTTGTCACTCCTCCATCGAGTCACCAACTCGGAGTGGGCGAACCTCCCCTGGCCGCGCCGACTAATCTTGGTTCCCGCCCAACCAAAGCTCTCGACGATGCCGTCCATTCTGCCGCTGAATTGCTTCATGATCGCGGGGCCAGTCGGCGCAAGATCATCCTTCTGATCTCCGATGGTCTCAACGAGCCCCAATTCAACCACCATACGTACGCCGACACTCTCGAGGTTCTCCTCCAGGACAACATATCTGTATACAGCCTGGCAGTTGGGCATTCCTTAAAACGAAAGTTCTCCCGCCTGGTCAATTATGCGAACGATTCCGGTGGCGACATCTATTACGCCGTCCAAAGCGCCGCCATGGAAAGGCTCTATTCGCGAATAACTGAGCAGGCCCGCCACGAGTACACCCTGGCCTACGTGCCTCACGTCAACAACCGCAACGCCAGCTATCACAAGGTAGAAGTCCATACCACACGCGAAGGTGTCACTATTAGGACTCGCCAGGGGTACTACACAGGTCCTCTCGTCGTTCCAGCAAAGCAGTAGCGTTGGCATTCCCTTACAGGACGTGCCTCTCATCACAGCCTGCTACAATCGGCCTGTGCTGGCTGGGGCCCAACCTGAGATTCATGAGCTTCTGGCGCTAGATACGGACGCCGGGACGCGGTTGGACCGGTTCGTGGCTGCGCATCGCCCTGAACTCTCGCGTTCGCGGGTGCAAGAACTTATCGACGGCGGCCATGTCCTTGTCAACGGCAAGGCGGAGAAATCTTCGCAGAAACTTCGCGGCGGGGAACTCATCACCTTGTGGGCATATTCCCGGCCGGGGACCCGCGCCGAAGCGGAATCGATTCCGCTGGATGTGCTTTACGAAGACGACGACGTTATCGCCATCAATAAGAGCGCCGGAATGACCGTTCACGCCGGCGCGGGAAACGTTTCGGGGACGCTAGTCAACGCGCTTCTGGGGCGCGGGCAGGCGCTTTCAACGGGTGGCGATCCGCTGCGGCCGGGAATCGTACATCGGCTAGACAAGGAAACGTCGGGCGTGATCCTGGTGGCGAAGAACGACGCGGCGCATGCCAAACTTGGCGAAGCGTTTCGCCAGCGCGCCATCAAAAAAACATATCTCGCGCTGGTGCAAGGTGTTCTCGCAGGGGAAAGCGGCCGCATCGAATTGGCGATCGGGCGCGACCCGATTCATCGCACGCGCATGGCGACGCAGCGCAAGTCCTGGCACGGAGCGGGGATCGCGAATCCGCGCGAGGCGCGCACGGATTGGAAAGCGCTCGCCAAAATCGACAGCACGACACTGGTGGAAGTCCAACTCCATACCGGGCGAACGCATCAGATTCGAGTGCACTTCGCGGCGCTGAAACATCCGGTAGTGGGCGATACGCTGTACGGCGCGGCGCGGGAGTTGCGGATAGGCAAGCTCGATTTACCTGCTCTCGGGCGAAATTTTCTGCATGCCGCAAAGCTGGGATTCGCGCAGCCGCGGACCGGCGCATGGATCGAAGTTCGCGCGGAGTTGCCGGCAGAATTGCGCGATTACTTGAAGAAACTTTGCAATGCCGCGGGGGAATCGCAGAGCCGAATTGACGCTGCGCTGGCGGGATACCTATAATCGATGCACATGCGACGGATCATTACTTCCATCTTTTTGGCGCTGGCGCTGCTGCTACTTCCACTGACCGACCGCGCGCAGCAGTCTTCGTCTGACAAGCCCCAAGCATCCTCGCCGGAGGCGAAGCCCCAGGCGCCCGCGCCGGCGCAGGTCGCCGCGCCGAAGCAAGACCCTGCGCAGCAAAGCGATCAAACGATCAAGTCGGTTGTCAACCTCGTCGATGTGCTCTTCACCGTTCTGAACCGCCGCAACAAACTTGTCCCCGAACTCGAAAGGAGCGACTTCAAAATCTGGGACGACAAGTTCCCGCAGGAAATCCGTTACTTCAGCAAGCAGTCCGATTTGCCGCTGCGCATCGGCATGCTGTTGGATACCTCCAACAGCATCCGCGACCGCATCAAGTTCGAGCAGGACGCTTCGATCAATTTTCTGTTTAGCGTGCTGCGCCGCAATAAAGATGAAGCATTTGTGATGACTTTCGACGACGAGCCGCAAATCGTGCAGGCCTTCACCGGCGATGCGGGAGCATTGCGCGACCAGATCACCAAGACGCGCGCGGGCGGGGGCACGGCGATTTACGACGCGATTTACGAAGCGTGCGTGAAGGAGCTGAGCCATCCGCCGCGCCCACCGGGCGATCAACCGGACGTGGTGCGCCGCGTGATGATTCTGATCAGCGATGGCGAGGACAACTTATCGACGCACACGCGCACGGACGCCATCGAAATGGCGCAACGCACCAGCGTGGTCATTTACAGCATCAGCACCAGCACGCAGTGGGTTTCCCTCTCGCAGACCGATCCGAGCAAGGCGGCCGACCGCAAGTATCACCTGACGGACGGTGACAAGATTCTCCAGGACCTGGCCGAGGAAACCGGCGGCCGGGCGTTTTTTCCATATCACGTTGACGATCTGGACCAATCGTTCCAAGACATCGGCGACGAACTGCGCAACCAGTATTCCATCGCCTACCTTCCGACGAACTACGTTATGGATGGCCGCTACCATAAAATCCGCATCGAGGTGCCCGATCATAAGGGCTACCAGGTGCGCGCACGCCGCGGCTATTTCGCCCGCGCCAACACGCCGGCCACGCCAACTGCTCCCAGCGGAACGATTCAGTAAAGCGTTTTGAAAGTATTTTTGCGCTGCGCGATTCGAAAGTCAGCTTAATTATTAGCGGGGAATATTGCGGAGCAGGACGGCGTCGGAATCGGCGTGGCCCCGTCCAACCGCGAGCCGCGTGCCGTCCTTCGAATATCCATACCCGCCGATTTTTTCCGAAGTGAAGTGCGTGAGCTGACGGCGCGCCGATCCATCCAGTGGCTGCACCCACAGATTGTCGACACCCTTTTCCCGCACCGCATAGAGGATCGCCTTACCGGAGGGCATGAACGCCAGGCTGGGGAGGGCGCGGGGAGCAAATTCGAAGGAAGATTTTTTTCCATCCAAAAGAGAATACAAGACGAGCATATCCGTGTGATCCGCTTCGCGTGCTTCGAATGTGGCGACAGTTTTGCCGTCGGGAGAAAGGTCATAAGGCTCTGAGGGGGACTTGATAATTGTTTCAGGCGTGCCGCCGTCGATGGGAATGCGCTTGAGGAAATGGTTTTCTGCGGCGTCGATGAAGTACAGCCATTTGCCGTCATGCGAACAGACCGGCACTCTATCGTTGACGCCAAAAGTAAGACGCACAAGGTTTGCGCCATTTGAATCGACACGCCAAAGATTGGTTTCGGCGCCGCCGGACCGGCCGATACTTCGAAAGACGACATAGCGCCCCTGGCCGCACGAGGCGACCTGGTCTACCGCATATTTCGCGTCGGAGAAAATGACGCGGTCTCCGCCAGATGGATTGACCAGGCGGATGTCGGAGCCCTGGATAAGAAGAACTTGAGAGTCGGGAGTCAAGTCCCAACTCCGAATAGGCAGAGTTGATGGTAATTTCAGCGGATTGAAGTTCTCGAGCGAGCCCGCGGGCGCGATCTCCACCTGGTATTTTGCCTGGCTCTGATTGGCAGCTATGGATTGGCCATCCGCCGAAAGGCTGGGATGAAAGTAGTCGTTGGTATCTGTGGTCAAGAGACGGAAGGCGCCGTCAGGGAAGGAAACGATGCCAATTTGTCTGCGCCTAAACCCAGTTTCCGCCATGGCGGCAGAGACGAGGAGACCGGTCATGTCCGGGAGCCAGACTGGCTCGTTATAGAGGCGATCCTTGGCAATGGCTACCTGCTTCATGGAACCGCTCGCGACGTCCACGGCGAGGAATCCGCCGATATCCTGTGGCGTAGGGTGGACGATGGGAATCACAATAGTTTTTCCATCGGGAGACCAAGCAAGGGTCAGGTTATCGACGTGAAGTTCCTTGTGATGGAAGAGATCACGTTCGAGTGTGCCATCGCGCCGAGCGATCTTGAGGTCAGCCACATGGGAATCGCCATGTTGGTGCAAGTAGGCGAAGCGCTGGCCATCTGGTGAAAACGAGATGGGACTGTCCACGTCTTTTATGAGCAGGCGCGGAGTTCCCCCGAGCATGGGGGCGTCATAGAGGGAAGCGATGGCTTGCTCGGAGTCGTCGCGGCGGACGCAATAAATGTAATTGCCGTCGGGGGAAAACGTAAGTCCAGCGTACCGAGTTGCGAGAGGCGCGACGACCTGCGTGTTGCTTCCCGTAGGAATGTGCCGGAGCCAGACGGATTGCAACCCATTCTCGTCAAGGACATGGAGCAGGTATTTTCCGTCAGGCGAAATTCTGGAGAGGAACACGTGCCCGTTGTTGGTGAGATTTTCGACCGACATTTGTTCGACGGGTAAAACTTTCTTGCGCGGCAAGAGGGAGTAGACGCCGAACGCGGCAGCGACGAGCAGCAGGACAACGATTCCCAGCAGGAGAGCCGTGCCGAATTTGTTTTTGCTCGCAGCGGCGATAAGGATGGAACTGCTGGAGGCACGCGGAGACTCGGCGGGAGTGACGGCAGGCGCGGATGATTGGGCAGGGATGCGTGTTGAAGAAGACGTGACAGGAGCGGCTTTTCCGGAGTCCAATTCGCGCTGAAGGCGTTTGAGGTCGGCGCGCATTTCCGCGGCGACCTGGTAACGCACGTCGCGATCTTTTTCCAGGGCTTTGTTGAGGATGCGCTCGAGTTCGGCGGGTGTGCCGGGATTCAGGGCGACCGGAGCTACGGGAGCGCTGTGCAGAATGTTGTCGAAGACGACGGCGCTGGTGCTGCCGGGGAAGGGAAGCTTGCCCGTGGTCAATTGATAGAGCACGCCGCCAAGGGAAAAGAGATCGCTTCGAGCATCGAGTTCCTCGCCACGCGCTTGTTCAGGAGACATGTAGGAGATGGTGCCGACGGCCGTGCCGGGGCTGGTGAGGAGGAGAGTTTCGGAGTCGCCAATTGTCTCGCCACCCAAGCCAGCATGATGTTCGGGGAGAAGCTTGGCGAGACCAAAATCGAGGATTTTGACGGTGCCGCGTTCGGTGACGAAAATGTTGGCGGGCTTGATGTCGCGATGGATGATGCCCTTTTTGTGGGCAGAGTCAAGAGCGTCGGCGACCTGGACGCCGATATCGATGGTGCGCGAAATGGGAAGGGAGCCGGCGGGGATGAGTTTGTCGAGGGTTTGGCCTTCGAGCAGCTCCATAGCGATGAAGGTTCGGCCATCGTGTTCTTCGATGGCGTGAATGGTGCAAATGCCGGGATGATTGAGCGCGGAAGCCGCGCGGGCTTCACGGAGGAAACGTTCGAGGGCTTGTTCGTCGCGATGCGTGGCTTCCGGAAGAAACTTCAGGGCCACACGGCGGCCAAGCTTGGTGTCTTCGGCTTCGTAGACGACGCCCATGCCGCCTTTGCCGAGCTGGCGGAGAATGCGGTAATGGGCGATGGTTTCGTTGAGCATGAGTGAGGAATGAAGAAAGGATGGTAGACGGTCGGGGGATTGGGGTCAATTCGTGGTGTGTTATACAATGCTCGGCGCTTCCGCCTCTTAAATCTTGAGAGGAGATTTTGACCTCATGATCTGCGATAACACACACCGGATCTTACAAAGCAATGTTAGTTTCACACGAAACAAATATCGATCCAACCCAATGGCATATAGGGGGCACTTGTTCGTTGCGATTCTGTTGTTGATTGTCTGTGCGCCGGTCGCACACGGGCAGACGCAGGACGTCACAAGCAAACTGAGCGGTTTTGACTCCTACATGGAGCAGGTCCTGAAGGATTGGAACACTCCCGGAATTGGCGTGGGCATCGTGGTCAACGACAAACTGGTTTTCGTCAAAGGCTACGGCTATCGCGATTACGAGAAGAAGGTGCCCTTCACGCCGACGACGCTGTGCCAGATCGCGTCAAACTCAAAACTGTTCACTGCTGTTTCCACGGGAATGCTCGTCGAAGAAGGGAAGCTGACGTGGGACAAGCCGGTGCGCGAATCCGTGCCGGCGATTCAGTTTTACAACGACCAGCTCAACAACAACGTTACGCTGCGCGACATGCTCTCGCACCGCACAGGAGTGACGCGGCACGATTTGATCTGGTTCCGGTCGCCCTTCACGAGGAAGGAACTCTTCGAAAAGTTGAAGTATCTCGAACCGCAAGAACCGATGCGGGAAACGTTCCTCTACAACAACCTGATGTACGCGGCTGCCGGCGAAATCATCGAATTAAAATCCGGGAAGCGCTGGGAGGAGTTCGTGTGCGAGAGGATTTTCTCGCCGCTTGGTATGAACACGACGGCCTTCACGATTTCCGATATGACGCAGCATCCGGACCACGGCGTTCCCTACCGCGAAAAGCGCGACTCGTTCGAGCTGTACAAAATTCCTTATTATGAGGACACCGAGGGCGTGGCTCCGGCGGGCGCCATCATTTCCAATATCGATGAGCTGTCCCACTGGCTGATTGCGCTGATGAATGAAGGAAAGTACAACGGGAAACAAGTCCTGCCGGCGAGTGTGCTCAAAGCCACCTTGCAACCGGCCATTGGTTTGCCAAACACCCTTGGGGAAGCGCTAGGATTTTGGGAGCTGCTCAATCCAGCTTATGGCATGGGGCGGCAAACCGCGGCTTATCGCGGCCATCTGCTTACCTATCACGGCGGTGACCTTCCCGGTTTCCATTCGCAGGTTTCCTTCATGCCCAACGACAAGATTGGCGTGATTGTTCTGGTGATCAGCGATCATAGCGCTCCGTTGTACAACATCGTCAGCTACAACGTGTACGAGCGGCTTCTTGGCATGGACCAGACGCCCTGGAGCCAGCGCCAACTCCAACAGCGGCTCGCGGGAAAGAAAGCAGGCACGGAAGCGCGCGCGAAGGCGGGCGGTGACCGAGTTCCAAACACCAAGCCATCTCATTCGCTGGCGGACTACGCCGGCGATTATGAGAATGCGGCTTACGGCATCCTGAAAATCGGGCTAAAGAGCGACGCGTTGCAATTCGGTTTTCACGCGTTCGATTTTCCGCTGAGCCACTTTCACTACGATCGCTTTGACACGCCCGACGACGAGCAATACGGCAAATTCTCCGTCAATTTCCGGACGAATCCGCAAGGTGATATTGATGGCGCCGTGATGTCCCTGGATCAGGCGGAAGTTGTATTCACACGCAAGCCCGAAACGCTGGACCCGGCGCTGCTCGAAAAACTTGCGGGTGGATACATGACTCCGACCAAGGTGAAATTTGAAGTCCTTTATCAGCCGGGAGCCGGTCTCTCGCTTGCCTTCCCGGGGGGACCTCCCATCAAGCTGATTCCACTCAAGGGGCTCAAATTCAGGACCCCGCAGTTTGCCGATGTCATCTATGAGTTCGTTATGGAAAATGGCAAAGTGACCGCGCTGAAGCAGCGCAGTCCGTCCGGCGAATTCACCTTCCCGCGCCAATAAGCGCGGAAATGAACTGACAACGCGCAGTAATAGCAGCCGCGGGACTAAATGGCCCGCGCCGGTGTACGCGTCTGGTAAAAACCCAATCAAGAACAGTGTCCAGTGAAATTCACACCCTGTAGGAGCTTTGGGCCGCTGTGACGTGCCCGAGGGAGCGACCCCTGGGGAGAGAAAATAGTGCTTGACATATGCCCATATGGGAATGTATTGTTGGGGCATGGCACGAGCGGCGACAACTTCGGATGCGTTTAACGCGGTGGCCGAGCCGCGGCGCCGGGCCATCCTGAACTATCTTGCAATGCAGGAACGGCCCGTTGGTGAGATTGTGGATTCGCTGGGGCTGGAGCAGCCTTCTGTGTCCAAACACTTGCGCGTGTTGCTGGAAGTAGGTCTGGTTAACGTGCGCCGCGACGGCCGCCGCATGCTCTATCGAACCAACGCCGAGGCGATCCGGCCGCTTCACGAGTGGACGGAAACGTTTGAGCGATTCTGGCGTCACCAATTGAGCCGCATCAAGGAGCGCGCCGAAGGGAAGAGCAATCCGTCAAAAGATTCAGGGCCCCACTTCATTCCACGGAGGAAAAATGATTTCGACAGCAACAAGAATTGAGGATTTGACGCTAGGCATCACGGAAGAAATCCACGTGCGTGCATCGTTAGACGACACGTTCACGGCTCTGCTGGAGCAGTTGGGGCCGTACAACGGAGCTGAGAGCGGGCCCATGCCGATGAAGCTCGAGGCTTGGCCGGGCGGCAGGTGGTATCGCGACCTCGGCAACAATAACGGCCACTTCTGGGGAGTAGTGCAGGCCATCAAGAGGCCGACCTTGCTCGAAATCACGGGGCCGTTGTTTATGTCCTATCCGGCTGTTTCCAACGTGCAGTACCGCTTGAGCGAGAAAGATGGTGGAACACTGATCAGCTTCCATCACACGGCGCTTGGACTGATTCTGGACGATCACCGCAAAGGAGTTACGGGCGGCTGGAAGCACATCAACGATGGTGTCAGGAAGCGGGCGGAGGCGGCGCGTCCGCGGTGAGCGTTGTTGTCGAGAAAGGAGATACTTTATGTGCCCGGCGTGTATTGCGAGTGCGACTATGGTGCTCGCGAGCGTCATGTCGACGGGTGGATTGACCGCACTTGTCCTGAAGGTTAGGGCGAACAAGGGCGCAAAGAATTCAGTCCAACACACAAATCCAAAGGAGGAAACATGGGCCAAGTAACGAACGAGCAAGTGAATCTGATGTTGCGGCTGTACGAGGACCGGCGCGAGCCAAAGTTGAGAGAAGCGCGCGACTGGTTCTCGGCAAACTTCCATGTGAAAACTGCCGACGATTTGATACGCGTGTGTCCTCCCGGCAGCAAGGAAAATATCTACATGCGCATGGTGTTGGGTTACTGGGAGATGGTGGCCAGCATCGTGAACCGCGGGCTGATCGACGAAGAGTTCTTCTTCGAAAGCAACGGGGAACAGTGGGTTGTCTGGGAACAGGTGAAGCCCGTGATCGGCGCGTGGCGCGCCATGTTCAGCAGTCCGAACTTCCTCGCCAACCTCGAGACGCAGTGCAATCACCTGGAGGCCTGGAGAGAAAAGCGCAGCCCAGGATCCAACGAAGCCATCCGTAAAGTGCTCGCGCAAATGCAACAGGCGACGCAGGCACAAAAGGCACAGGCCGCCGCCAGCTAGAACCGCAGTTCGCACAGTTATCGGTAACAGCCAGTGGATGCGGGGCTCGGCCGAAGCTCGGCCGGGCTTCGCATTCACTGGATGCAACACTGTCCTTCGGTGAGAGCAGACAATCGGGAGAGGAGAATCAGGCATGGCAACAAGAGCGATGGAGAACCCAAAAGTTGTGTCGCCGGCGGAATGGCTGGCCGCACGCAAGGAATTGCTAAAGAAGGAGAAGGAGTTCTCGCGGCTTCGCGACCAGTTGAGCAAGAAGCGCCGCGAACTGCCTTGGGAGAAGGTGGAAAAACAGTATGTCTTCGATGGGACAAAAGGCAAAGAGACGCTCGCGGATCTTTTCGGCGGCAGAAGCCAGCTGATCGTGTACCACTTCATGTTGGGTCCGGGGTGGGCGGAAGGCTGCCCGAGCTGCTCGTTTATCTCAGATCACATTGACGGCAGCGTGGTACACCTTGCGGCGCGCGACGTCAGGCTGGCGGTCGTCTCTCGCGCGCCGCTGGCGGAAATCGAGGCGTTCAAAAAGCGCATGGGCTGGCGATTCCATTGGGTATCGTCGCAAGGCAGCGACTTCAACTATGACTACCAGGTGTCGATGAAGAAGGAAGAACTTGGGAAAGGCGAAGTTTATTACAACTACGGAATGCAGCAATTCCCCAGCGAGGAACGCCCCGGGACGAGTGTGTTTTACAAAGACGCGGCCGGCAATATCTTTCACACCTATTCGAGCTACGCTCGCGGACTGGACATCCTCATCGGCGCGTACAACTGGCTGGATATCACGCCAAAGGGTCGCGACGAAGAAGGATTAAAACATACCATGGCCTGGGTGCGGCATCACGACAAGTACGATGAGGGGTACAAGGTAGACGCGAAGGCCGAATACGTGCAACCGGCCAAAGCCGCAGACGCTGCAGGCAGTTGTTGCGAGCATCATTGATCGCGAAGCTTTCGGATTGCACGCAAGCACGATCGGGCGGCCACGCTGACGCGTACTTCTTCAGAAGGAGTCTGCGTTAGCTTTGCCGCCCACGACTTCGGAAGGCTCACTCTTTAGGCGCGTAGTATCCCCTGCGGGCGAGAGCTTTCAATTCTTTGTCGGCCGTTTCCACTTTGATCTTGCGGAATTTCCCATCGTGTGCCGGGTTCGTTGGGTAGTAGCCGAGCGTGTATTGGTCACGCAACTCCTCTGCGATCTGGTCGAACGCTTCCTGCAAGTGCTTCATCGATCCCACGTCAATAACTCTGCCACCGGTTTCCTCGGCCATTTTTTTGGCGACGTCGGGCCGCGTGCCGTAGCCGGGATCGTGGACCAGCAGGATGTGAATCACCGCGTCCGTGCGCTCCGCGACTTCGATGGCTTCCTTCAGCTCTACTTTGCTCCCTTGATCGTCAGCGTCGGTGATAATCACAAGCGCCTTGCGCCCTGCCTCGGTCGCCAGCTTTTCGGTACACGCCACCCAAACAGCGTCGTAGAAAGCCGTTCCGCGCAAGCCGCGGGTGCGCGATTCGGGCGGCAGCGGCCCCGCATTAACCATGCTCACGTTCGGTGCGTTGATGCGGGCGCTGCGGATGGCGCGGTCAAGCTGGGCGCGGTCATCGGTAAAGTCTGACAATAGGTCTACGTCAGTCCCGAACGAAATCACCATGGCTTCGTCGCCTTTGCGTAGGACCTGGTCCAGAAACTTTGTTGCCGCCTCCTGTTCGGCAGGCAGACGATTCTCCTCGCTGAGGCTGGTATCGATGAGCAATCCGAGGGTAACGGGTAGAGCTCTCTCATTCGAGAAGAAGGCGATCTTCTGCTCCTGGTCATCTTCGAAGACATGAAAGTCTTCCTTCTTCAGGCTGGGCATGATGTGTTTTTTCTTGTCGCGGACGGTGGCAAAAATGTTTACGAGGCTGACTTGGCTTTTGATCACCGGCGGTGCTTGCGCGGCAGGCTCCTGCGACGTGGCGGGAATCGATAAACTCGCCGCAACCGTTGCCGTCACACAGTGCATCAAAAGCTTATGCATCGATTGCATGTATACTTTCCTCAGCGAGAGATGCCCGGCTGTAAAAATGCCGCGGGGTTACTGCCGCCCTGTAGGATGCCGCGAAGCGGTGCGATGGATGCGTGACCGAAATCGCCGGCGCGGATAATTTCAATAGGAAGTTTGGCTTGAGGACTATGAAAAGTCTACGAAAAACAGTGTGGATGGCTGGAGCGCTGTTCTTCGCTGTACCCTTTGCCTATCTTGGCGCGCAAACCACGGAGCAAAGTGCTCCTCCTGCAACGCAGGAACAGGGCTCTCCGGCGCCCGCTCAACAAGGCGGTCCAGCCATCATCCGCATTCCTGTTAACCAGGTCATCGTCCCAGTCACCGTTAAAGATGGAACTGGCCGGCTCGTTCCCGACCTTCGCCGGGATGAATTTCGCGTCTTCGAGGATAACGTCGAGCAAAAAATCGCTTCCTTTATTGCCGAGCCGATTGCCATCTCCATGGTTGTGCTGATTGATAACGACCTGAATTCCAGGGACGCCAGGCAGGTAGAGCAAAGTCTCCGCGCGATTGTTGCCGGACTGAGTCTGACTGATGAAGCCTGGGTTTGCCGCTTCGACCAGCGCTTTCACCCGGGCAAAGGTTTTCTCAGCGATCAGGACAAGCTCCTCATCGAGCTAAAACGGACGCGTCTGGACAAGGAACCGTCTGCTGGCTCTTCGAGCGCGGCCATCGCCAATAGCCCTTCGATTAACGGACATTCCGCCACGGGGGACGCGCCGAATATGACCGGCCCCACCTTGAACATCAAGGGCCAGCCGACCAAAGCCTTGGACGACGCGGTCTACGCCGCGGCCCAGTTGCTGAAAGACCGTGATCCGGAGCGCCAGCGCCGGAAGATTATTTTTTTGATTTCCGATGGCGTCAACGGGCCAAAGTTCAATGTGAATAACTACGACACCGTACTGAAGGAACTGCTTCGCTACAACATTACGGTTTACGGAATTGGCGTGGGCAGCGCTTATTTCGAACGAAGATTCGAACGCCTTTCCAAATACGCGCACGATACGGGAGGCGATGTCTACTATGGAATGAAGAGCCGGGCCATGGAGGAGCTATACGCCCGAGTTACGGAAGAGGCTCGCAACCAATACACGCTGGCCTACGCTCCCAGCGGAACGGACCGCGGCCTGGAATATCATTCCATAGAGGTCCGTGTGAGACGCGAAGGCTTGACCATCCTGACCCGCGAGGGCTATTACGCTGGCGCCACGCCGAGGTAGTCGTATTTTTTTCTTGTAAATTTCCTTGACTCTTGCACGCACCACTCGTATATGAGGTCGGAGGCGAGTGGCTGGCGGTGACGCTGGTTGTCTGCCCAGACTGAGGAGGAATTTCGCATGAAGAAAAAGGCTAAGAAGGAAGAGAAAAAGGTCCCCAAGAAAAAGAAGTAATTGATCACCAACAAGATTTCGCAGTTTAGGCGCCCTGACGCAGGTTGGGGCGCCTCTTCTTTTTTGCCTTAGTCACGAAGGAAGAGGCGATTCGGTCAGGTCTTGTCCACCGCAACAGCTTCATCTGTTCCCGGTAGTCCTTCCGTTGCGCGTTCGCGAAGATACAGAAACAACGGGAAGGCCAGGCTCACCCCAACTGCGCATAGACCGGCAATCGGGAGCCAACGGAACCGCAGCCCGAGCCGACGTCCCTCGATGCGCATAAACACCAAGAGGACTATGGAAGAGACGAGGACGTCCAGACCGAAGAACGCGCTGATTCGGTTGGCGAAAAGCTGGCGCATCATCAGCCCGAGCGGCAGTCCATTCTCCATGACCCACGGAACGAATTGCGAGTAGGGAAGCGCCGCTCCTAGAATGCAAAGGAGCAAATAAATATTTTTGCGGTTCATAGGATACTCTCTAATTCGTAAAGCGTTGGGAGGTTTGCGGATACTCCTCCAAAAAAACTTGCTTCAAGCGCTCAGCGTTTCTTCATGCGCCGGGCAAATCGGCCTGTAGGCGCAATTGCGGCAGATGAAGCCCCGTTTCGCCGGGAATTCTCCCGCGCGAATGTCTGCTGCGGCTTCTTGCACGATTTTCTGCGCTTCATCCAATTGCTTGGCGTCCCGCGTGGTTTCTTGCCGCTGATTGTCTTGCAAATAATGAAACACGAGCCGCACCGGGTTCAGCTCCAAAATTTCTTTAACAGCCAGCGCGTACAAGCTCAACTGTAAATCTTTCTTCGCGTCCACATCCTTTTTTGGGCGTCCCGTTTTGTAATCGACGATTTCCACGTCGCGCTTGTTCCCCAAGGAATTGATCTGGTCGATGCGCCCCTTGATGATCACGTCGTTGTCGAGGGGCAATTCGAATCCTCTCTCTTGCGCCAGAGTTTCCGGGGGCTCCTCCATCATGCCGGCATGGAACGCTCGTAACTGCTCCAGCCCGTCCTTCTTGTATTCCTCTTCCTGATATTCGTCTTCAAATCCTTTCGAATTCCATTCCGTCTCAAAAATTCTCTGTACTTCTTCGAACGGCAGCTTCACGCCTTTGCGGAGTTGATCTACAAAACGTTTTATCGTCGTGTGCATCACCGCGCCAAAACTCATCGCCGCCTTTGGCCCCTCCCGCAGCGACCACAAATATCCGAACAGGTACCGTTGCGGGCAGGTCCGGTAACCGCTCAGGGCTGAAGGGCTGAGTGTCAAGGGCTCCGGTGAAGGCGGGCGAAACTCCTCTGCCCAATCCGCGATCCGCGAAAAAATCTTTGCCGATCCTTCGGCGGCCGGAAAAAGCTCCGAATCTTCCCAAAGGTTTTCCTGTACCCCATCATCTCTTCCAGCAGGAGGCAGCTTTGGCATGAGTTGGCGCACATCTTGCCGTTTTATGGCCGGATCCATCACGATGTCTTCGATGAACACGGGCATTTTTCCTTTTTTCTCTGTCACCGTTGTGATGGTGAGCCGGTCTTCTGCTCGCGTCAGGGCCACGTAAAACAGCCGCCGCTCTTCCTGGATATGAAACTGCTCCGCGGGAGCGCCCTCTTTCATAAGTTCCACCGGGAATTCGAATACGCGTGGTCGCTCGGTGGCCGGAAAGGCGCGGTTGTTCACGCGCAATAGAAACACCTGCGGAAACTCCAGGCCTTTCGCTCCATGAACGGTCATCAACTGCACTGCGTCTGGAGGCGCGTCGTCTTCCAGGCTCACGACTCCACCAGCCTGGGCGTAGTAATCCAGATATTCGATAAACTCCGGCAAGCTGCGCGTTTCGCTTTTCGGTTCCCACCCCTTCATGAATTCCGCCAGCCGTTTGACGTATTTTCGGTCGTGCTGCTTCGCGCGCTGCGGAATCTCCAGCCACTCTGTCAGAGCTCCCAGAATCTCTCGTGCCGTGGAGCGCTTCAGCGTTTTCCTTTGCGAAGAAATAAATTCCACGAGTTCCCCGAGCGCCGCATGCGATCGGTCGAACGCCAATTGTCCCTGGGGCAGTTGCAGGAGGTCGTAGATTGCCTTTTTCTCTTTTCGCGCGCGCTCTGCCAGGCGCACTAAATCCGCCGCTTCCAAGTGCCATGCCGGCGCTGCCAGCACGCGCGCGCAGGCGATGTCGTCGTACGGCGCGGCAATCAGCCGCAGGTACGCGAGCACGTCTCTTACCAGCGGATGCTCCAGGATGGAAAGTCTCGTGATTACAAAAGGAATCTTTCGCCGCGATAGCTCTTCCACCAAATGATCCCGGTGCGCATGCTGTCGGTACAGCACGCCAAAATCCTTCCACCGCCGCCCCGCTCCATGAATACGCTCGAGTTCGCTTGCCACCCATCGCGCTTCTTCTTCGGGAGTCGCCAGCTCGACAATGCGGATTTTTTCTCCTGGAGGTTTGTTTGGTGAGAGGACTTTCTTTGGAAAGTCGGCGCTCACGGCGTTTTGTCCGATCACCTGCATCGCCACGCGCAGGATGTTCGGCGTCGAGCGGTAGTTCTCCGTCAGCGCCACGCGAAACGCCGTGGAATCCTGGCTTTCCCTCCATCCCGCAAGCCGCTCCAGGAACAATTTGAAACTCCCGAACGAAGCTCCGCGGAACCGGTAAATCGCCTGGTCGTTGTCGCCCACCGCGAGGATATTCCTCGCCGGCCCGGCCAGCAGCTCCAGCAGGCGGAGCTGTGCAATGTTGGTATCTTGAAATTCATCCACCAGGATATAGCGGTATTTGTTTTGCAGACTCTCGCGCAATTGAGCGTCTTGCTCTAGCAGCGCAACCGCGCCGGTGATCAGCGAGCCGAAGGAAACGCGGTTCTTTTCGCGCAGGAGCTCTTCGCTCGCTCGGTAGGCGCGCGCCAGTTCCTGCTGGAGCGCCACCGTCTCCAGCCGTTCCGCGAGCGTGTCTTCGTCCAGGATTTCCCGCTCTGCCTCCAGGCGCGCCGCCAACCTCTCGGCATAGCGCTGATAGTCTTCGCCGGATACCAGTTCGTCCTGGCAGCGCGAAAAAAACTCCACGAAATCGTTCAGGAATTGCCCGGGGTCGGCTAACCTCCGGTATTTTTCCAGATGCAGCCGCCTTAAGTTGCGCCGCAGCAGGATCCAGTGATCGAACTCGTCGAGCATCACCCGTTGCGGCTCGGCCTCCGCCAGCAGCGTTTCGCAGAAGGAATGAAACGTCGCCAGCGTCACCGCTTTGCCGCGCTCGCCGGTGGCTTTCACCACACGCGCTTTCATTTCGCCAGCAGCTTTCTTTGTGAATGTCAGCCCAAGAATATTTTCACCGGAGAGCGTTTCATCCGATTGCAAGAGATGCCGGATGCGCTCGGTGATGACGCGCGTTTTTCCGGTCCCCGCCCCGGCAATCACCAGCAGTGGACCTTCGCCGTGTGTGATCGCGCGCCTCTGCGCGTCATTGAGCTTCAGCCCGTTCGCCTCGAGCGGCGCCATGTCAAACAGCGTGGTCATAACTCAGGCAGAGTATCGGATTGCGGGGCGAAGGGGAAGCGAAGAGATGATGGAATTGGTGCAAACAGTCGGTCAGTCTAAGGCGCTGGGCTCGTCTTAATTCGTCCACGCCAGCTTTCCCACTTCTCTTTGAGTTGCGGAAGTATGAACGCAAGATTTCGCCGTGCGTTATCACGGCTTGTCATGGTGTGCGGGAAGTTTACGGCCCACACGCCCCATCGTTCGTAGTCCGTGCAGAGTATTTCTGAAAAGTAAGGTTCATTAGAGACTTCCCATACGATTCCGGCTCGACTGTTGTCAGGAGCTACGACAAAAGCATCCCCGGAGTCGCAGTGTTCGGTCTCGAAGTCAGTTATTTTGCCCAGGCTGAATCCCTCTACGACAACATCCTTCAAGATCGGGAAACCGTGATAAACCGGCGCACCTTCAGGAGGATTCAGAAACGCGGGGCCGTCAACAGATGCGCTTGCGGCTTCGGGATCAATCGCCATAGGTCTTCCCTTTATGATTTCGTCCTTCTTCTTGTGAGCCATATCGCGCCCCCTAGCGTTGTGATTTCTCGCCCGCGGCAACCTGCTTGTTGAACTCACCTGACTTCCTTTTCTGGATCGTAAGCGATTGCCATTTGTCACCAGCGAAATGCCTTGCGAGATAAACGATCTGCCCCACATGATAAGAGTAGTGCGCGATCTGGCGGTTGATTGCTTGCGTTACGGAATGCGGCTCAGTACGGATAGTAATTGTTCGCGTTAGATCCGCGTCACTCAGCGGCTCTAGGGCGCTGAAGAGAAGTTTCCATCCGTGTTCCCACATCTCCATCAATTCCGCACGTGTTTTGGGCGGATCTTCAAACTCGGTGTCGCGATTACGGTCTGGTTTCTCTCCGTCGCTGGTCAGAAAATCCGTCCAGCGCGAGCGCATATTTCCCTCCATGTGCTTCACGATGATAGCAATGGAATTGGATTCGGCATCAAGAGTCGTGGTGAGCGCCGCGTCCGGACACTGCGCCATCGCGCGCTCGCCCAGCTTCTTGTAGTAACGAAAGAGGTCGATGGAATCTTTCAAGTAGGACGTCGTGAACTGGTGTGCCATAGCGCCATTCTCCACCGCCGAGCGAACCTGTCAACCCCGGTCTTGATTTGGGCACTCATCAATTTTCATTCATCGCAGGCAACCGAGCGCTTCGCTCGCGCAACGAAACAGAGCACGAGTTGAGCCGCCCGAAGAACGGTTGTAAGAAGAAACGCTTGACAATTCGCTTTTTATTCGCCCTAATATCGCTGCGCTGAATTTTCGAATCTCAACAAAGGGAGGTCGGTATGACGATTGGACAAACCATGCTGTCCGAATTCGACGAGGAGATGAAAAACACTCGCAAGGTCCTGGAACGCTGTCCCGACGAAAAGTGGAACTGGAAGCCGCACGAAAAATCCGGCACGCTCGGCTGGCTCGCCGCCCACGTCGGCACTGTCCCTGAGTGGATTACCATGACCATTAACACGGAAGAGCTCGATTACGCCCCCGTTGGAGGCCCCGCCTTTGAGCCGCCGAAAATCACGAACCGTAAGGAACTCCTTGCTGCTTTTGATAAAGGCGCAACCGAAGCCCGCGCTGCGCTCGCCAAAGTCAGTGACGCCGACATGGCGAAAGGTTGGAAACTGCTGGCAGGTGGCCAGGAGATCTTCACCATGCCGCGTGTCGCGTGCATTCGCGGCATGTGCCTCAACCATCTCATCCATCATCGCGCGCAGCTCACGGTTTACTTCCGGCTCATTGGAGTTCCCGTGCCGGGCCTCTATGGTCCTAGCGCGGATGAAAGCCAGCCGGGCGCGGCCGAAGCTGCGGCTCATTGAGCCCAGAATGATGTGTCCGGGGGCGGAGGACGCTCCGCCCGCGGAGTCCTTTTTGCCACGACAGCCTCGTTCATCGCATCGCGCTATAATGGTGCTCGTCTCTCCTCTGGAGGCTCGTTATGACCACGGAAACTCCCGTTATTCTCTCCGCTGTTCGAACGCCCATCGGCAAATTCCAGGGCGGCCTCGCCGGATTTTCCGCTCCCGAACTTGGCGGCAAAATCGTCGCTGAAGCGATTCGCCGCGCCGGCCTCGATTCGAACCAAATTGATGAAGCGATCCTGGGCAACGTGGTGCAAGCCGGCCTCGGACAGAATCCCGCGCGCCAGGCTGCGCTCAAGGGCGGCTGCAATCCTCGCGTCGCTGCCATGACCATCAACAAAGTTTGCGGCTCAGGACTCAAAGCCGTGGCGCTGGCTGCGCAAGCCGTGCAGCTTGGCGAATCGGAAATCGTCGTCGCCGGCGGCATGGAGTCGATGTCGAATTGTCCATATCTTTTGCCGCAAGCGCGCACGGGTTACCGCATCGGTGATGGAAAAATTGTCGACTCCATGATCAATGACGGCCTCTGGGACGCTTACGAAAATTTTCACATGGGCATGACCGGCGAACTGGTCGCCGAAAAATACGGCATTACGCGCGAAGAGCAGGACCGCTTCGCGTTCGAGAGCCACCAGAAAGCGGTGCGCGCGCGTAAGTCCTGCTTCTTCGAAGCGCAAATTCTGCCCATCGAAGTGCCGCAGAAAAAAGGCGAGCCGTTCGTCATCAAATACGATGAATCGCCGCGTGAAGACACGAGCATGGAAGCGCTCGGGAAATTAAAGCCCGCGTTCAAAAGAGATGGGACAGTCACCGCAGGCAATGCGCCCGGCACCAACGATGGCGCGGCGGCGCTGGTGGTCACCAGCGAGCGCAATGCTTCGCGTCTCGGCAAGCAGCCCGTCGCGCGGATCGTTGCGCAAGCCGTCAGCGGCGTTGAACCCAAGTGGGTGATGATGGCGCCCGTTGAGGCTGTCGAAAAACTCCTCACGAAAACAGGTTGGAACCGCGACAAAGATGTTGATTTGGTCGAGTTGAACGAAGCTTTTTCCGTTGCGGCCATCGCCATCACGCGTCAGCTCAAACTCAACCCCGAAAAAGTAAACGTCAACGGCGGCGCGGTCGCGCTCGGTCATCCCATTGGCGCGAGCGGCGCGCGCATCCTCGTTACGCTGCTCTATGAATTGGAACGCCGCAACCTCAAACGCGGCATCGCCGCACTTTGCCTTGGCGGAGGCAACGCCGTCGCCCTCGCCGTCGAACGTTTCTAAATTTTCAAACGTTTATAACCTACTGGATGCTCGAGAAACTCTCGGGCGCATACGCCACTGCCTCGCAGATCTTCCACGGGCTGGGTATCGCACCTTGCGGCAATATCCGAGGACCTTCATTCTACATACGCTCTGTCGTCAAAAATTATTCTGGTGTTTACCTGTTGAATTTTCAGGATGGCAAGAATAGAGTATCGCCCGGGCGGGGAGGGTGGTTTCCACGCCCGGTCGGTGTTCAAGAAACAGGGTCGGTGTCCGGAAAAACAAGTCGGCCCAGGAAACAGCTTTCATTCTTCTCGCGATGGGGTGCCGTATGATCAATTCCTTCTGCAAATGGATTCTCGCAGTGTGTTTTGCCTTGCTCGTTTCGCAAGGAGTGCTCGCGCAATCAGACCTCGGCAAGATTTCAGGTTTTGTCAAGGACCCGTCGGGCGCAACGATCGCCAACGCCAAACTGACGATCCGAAACAATACGGGTGTCGAACGCCAAACAACGACGAACGAATCCGGGTATTACGTCATTACGAACGTGCCGCCTGGCCTCTACACCATGATCGCAGAGGCAACTGGGTTCCAGAGATACGAAAGTTCGAACAACAAGCTCGATCCGAGCGCAGATTTGGTCATTGATGCGACTCTGACCGTGGGCACGGCTAGCCAAACGGTCGAAGTTTCTGCATCGGCGGTCCAGCTTCAGACGGAATCCGCGGCTGTGCAAAAGCTAGTCACGCGGGAGCAGATTGATTTGCTTGAGTTGAACGGGAGAAACCCAATTGGCCTTGCTGCGCTGATGCCTGGTGCTCGTTCTGGGACGCTTGCGAACCTCACCTTCGCTTTCAGCCAGGGTCCAGCGAATTTTAACGGCTCAAGAAATCCGGAGAATCTGATTACTTACGACGGTGCTCCGGCTACCCGCACACGTTCCAACGGCACCAGCCTGGGCGCCGCCGATGTGGATTCCACACAGGAGGTCGAGATCCTCGGTACGAATTACCCCGCAGAGTACGGCCGCACGTCCGGTGCGCAAATTCGCATTGTCACTAAGACCGGCACGCAGGACTTCCACGGTGCCGCCTATGAATACCTTAAGAACGACGCCTTCAACGCCAACACCTGGGCGCGCAACGCGAATGCTCTGACAGCGCATGTGGCGCCGCTTAAGTACAACCAGTTTGGGTACAACCTCGGCGGCCCGTTCTACATCCCCGGCAAATTCAACACAGATAAGAATAAGGTCTTCTTCTACTGGGGCGAGGAATGGGTCAAGTACCACTTTCTCGAATCAGGTTCATCGGTGGGTTCGGCTGGTCTGCTGGCGGTTCCGACGCTCAAGATGCGCTCTGGTGACTTCAGCGAATTGCTTGACCCGAACAATCCCTTCGTCACTCGCACGGTAGTAAACCCAGCAGATCCTACGAAGACTAAAATCAAGGTCCCCGTGTACGTAACGGATCCACAATCGCCGGCGGCTTCGCAATGCGGCCAAGTCATTTCCTACGGTCCTCCGGTCGTCCAGAACACCAACGGATGTTTCGCTGGCAATTTGATCCCGTCAACTCGGCTTAGCCCCAATGGCATCGGCATTCTGAATGCGTGGCCGATTCCCACACAGTTAACCCCCGCCACCTTCATCGGCGGCAACGGCAACTGGTTCGCCGCGAAGCTGCACACGTTCGACCAGCGCAAGGACACCGCCGGTGTGGATGTGAATCTTACGGAGAAGCAGCGCCTAAGGTTTCACGCCATGAATTACGCATACCTGGAGTATCAACCTCTCGACGGCAACACTGACCGCACCCCAAAGTTTTTCAATCGCCCCAACAAGACCGGCTCACTCAACCATACGTGGACGATGAGCCCCAAAATGGTGAATGAGGTTCTGATCAGCGCTAGCGAGGACGTCGTGTTGATACCCGTGGACACGGCGAACTTCTTTGATCGAACCAAGGCGTGCTCACAATCAACCGTGCCGTGCAGTCTCAATTACCCCTACATATTTCCGACTGGCAAGCTGCTTCCAAATCGCATCCCAACGGTGAATTTGTCCAACTTTTCGGGACTGAGCGGCGGGCCGTATCCGTCGCACTCCGCAGGTCCCATCTATGACATATCGGACAGCTTTACCTGGATAAAAGGAAATCACACGCTAAAATTCGGTGCTCTTTGGGAACGCTCCGGCGAAAACGACAATGACGAGATAAACGTACAAGCTTGCCCGACTTGCACTAACAACCAGAATGGCCAATTTCTGTTTACCGATGGCCGGGCCGGCGGGACGGGAGTCGCGGTTGCCAACGCCGCCCTGGGCCTGTTCGACACGTATTCGGAGATCGGCCACCGCGCGTACACTATCTTTCGCGCCAACATGTGGGAGGGGTTCGCGCAAGACTCCTGGAAGACGAGGCAGAATCTGACTCTCACCTTTGGCCTCCGTTATTCCATAATCGTTCCCTATCATGCCCTGTGGGGAAATATGATCGTCTTTGACCCGCGGTTTTATGATTCGTCCAAGGCTGTTACAGTCAGCCCGACAACCGGCCTCATCCAAGGCACGGTTGATCCGAAGACAGGGCTTATTGCCGGTACCGGGGCGGATACGCTTAACGGCATGGTCATTCCCGGCAGCGGATTCCCTTCTTCCGCAATAAAGCACTTTCCGGAAGCCGACCCGAGCCAGTTCGACTTCAGCCGCCTGTTTCGCGGCGTTTCCGACCATTACTCCGACATTCAATGGGGTGAGATCCAGCCTCGTCTCGGCATTGCCTACCAGTTGAATAAGAGGACTGTGTTTCGCGTTGGCGCGGGTCGGTACACGACACGCTTGGGCGTGAGCGACTCGATTTTTCTCGGTGGGAATCCGCCGTTCCAACCGAACGCCAGCATCAGCAACGGCTTGGCAGATAACCCCGGAGCTGGCGGCGGAGCCAACGTTCCGCTGGTGGTCACAACGCAGAGCAAAGCCTTTAAGCCCCCTGAATCGTGGGCCTGGAACGTTACTTATGAGCGTGAACTGTTCTGGAAGTCTCTCGTAAGTGTGGGATATGTAGCGCGTCGCGGCGTGCATCTGCAGCGCGAGGCCGACATCAACCAGCCGACGACAGCAGTCGTGGCGGCAAACCCATGCCTTCTGCCAGGGGCGGCAAACCCCTGTAAACGCGACGCTTTCCGCCCATATCAGGGCTTCGGTTCTATTCGGCAAACGGACAATGTGGCCAACTCGATGTACAACGCGCTCCAGGTGGCCTGGAACCGCCGGTACTCGGGCGGGCTGCAGTTCGGCGTGTCCTACACGCTTTCCAAAAGCACGGACAATGGCTCGAACCAGCGTGACGTTGTCCCCGATACATATGACATAAGCATGCTATGGGGCCCGTCGGAATTCGACGCCCGTCACATCTTGGTGTTCAACTACCTCTACGACCTGCCATTCTTCAAGAACCACTCGACGCTGGGCGGTAAGCTGCTGGGCGGATGGCAAATCAGTGGCGTAACACAGTTCCAGACCGGCTTACCCTGCAGCGTGGCGGGCCCCACGGACTACACCGGAGTGGGTCTGGACTCCAACTTCGGTTGCGGTCAGAACGGCCAGTACTGGGTCGTCAGCGGCACTCCAAAAATCATCGGGACTTTCGGTGCTAACGGCCAGTGGTTCGATACCTCGGTCTTTACCATACCGGCTACCGGAACGTTTAACACGCAGCGCGTGCGCAACCTGATCTACCAGCCTGGATTCCAGAACTGGAACCTCGGATTGTTCAAGTCCTTTCCGATTACCGAGAAAACAGGGCTGCAGTTCCGCGCCGAGGCGTACAACTTCATCAACCACCCGAATTGGTGTGGTGGCAGCGGTTGCAGCGGGACAACCAATATTGGCCTCAACCCCACCAGCCTCTCCACGTTCGGAAAAGTACTCACCAAGGGAGGCGGTGTTGGCGGCGGCGAGCGGAACCTGCAGCTCTCGCTGCGCGCCTATTTCTAGTCGTTGCGAAATAGCGTCGTCAAAAATGTAACCAGAGTCTTTACCCTGCGCACGGCACTAGGTTGTGCCTTGCGCAGGAACCTCGGCGGCGTTCAATGCTGATTTCAGATCGCTGCCGCAGTAAGGGCAGAACTTGTCGGATTCCGCGGTTTCGCGCTTGCACTGCGGACACGAAGGATGCAAGTTGCACTTGCAGTTGGGACAAAAGTTGAACCGCGCGCCCACGGTGTTTCCGCATTGCGGGCAAGGATACGGCAACGGCTCGCGCATCAAAAAATAAATCACGAAGCCGATGAAGCCCCACGCGGGCAGAAGAATAAGCACCAGAATTGTCCACAAGGCAGCGCTCATTCCGCGGCGTGACGCATCGCGGTTGACGTACGCGATCATGAAAATCATCACCGCCATGCAAAGGCTGGCTGCGGTGACGATTCCTGCCAAAGCCAACGATGCCAGCGCCGGGTTATCCCGCAGTTCCGGCGGAAAAATCTGGTCCCCGCGCTGAGGCGCGCTCATGTTCACCAGAAAAGCGATTGCTTGCGCGGCGAGGAAGAGCACAATCACCAGAATAATCAGCCATCGGGGAATAATTCCAAATTCTTGCCAGAAGCGCAGGTTTTCTTTCCGCCGCCGAAGGCGAATCAGACGCTTTCTCTCGTTGAAGGAATCGGTCACGCGTTGTTGGTAGTCAGACATTCTTTTCTCTCTCCACGTCTCCCAGTCAGCTTCCCTGATTGATCCAATCGGCCTGCTCGCCCCTGCGCGAACTTTCCATCAACAGCACCGCCACGGCAAACAGCGCCGGAATCGACCACCACAGACCAAATCCAACTTCCCAGACCAGCTTGGGAACTCCGGTGCGCTGGCCGAGCCATTGAAACAAGCTCCACACGTACGGCGCGCTCGCAACGCCAAAAATCCACGACATGCCGCAAGCCAGCCACAGCGCGCGGCGCTTGGGTTCGCGCTCGCGCAATTCTTGTGCGCGCAGGCGTACGCGGAATTGCGTGCGGCTGGCAAGACCGGCCGGAAGGGAAATTGGCGCGGTCCGCAACAACCGCAAAGCGCGATCGGTCCGGCGCGCATGCTCGGCGCAGAAATCACATTCTTCGAGATGCGCGCGGAGCCAGTTGCGGTCGGTTTCCGGCATTCCTTCCACGCGCGCTTGCGCGATCAATTGCAGGGCGCGTTGGTGCGAATCTGCCTTCATTTGCAGCTCTCCTCAAAATGGGGCGCAGCATGCTGCGCCCCTACAAGGACATCCACATGATCGATGCTACCGTGCGTTTTATGGTTCATGCGGCGCCTCCCTGGAGCGCTCCGCGAAGGGCTTCGAGGCCGCGATATAGCCGCGACTTCACGGTCGAGAGGGGAATGCTGAGCACGCCGGCCATCTCGTCGATTTGCAATTCTTCCTGGAAGCGCAGGACCAACACTTCGCGATAAATGGCGGGAATTCTCTGCAGGGATGCTTGAACGCTTTCTTCGGTCTCTTGGCTAAGAACCTGGCGCAGCGGCGAAGGATCATTTTCGTCCGCGAGTTGGAGCGGATACTCCTGTTCGGGATCCATCAGCGTGTCCAGACTTTGCGCTTTCTTGGAGCGTTGCCAGTCGATCACCAGGTTTCGCGCAATCGCGAAGAGCCAGGCTTCAAATTTTGATTTGCCATTGTACTGATGGCCGCGCTCGAGAACGCGAATCCAGGTCTCTTGGAAAAAATCTTCGGCGCGCTCCCTGTTTCCCGTGATGTAGACGAGGTAGCGGAACAGCCGGTATTGATACTGCTCGATCAGGCGGTCGAGAAGATCGGGGTCGCGACGCTGCAGGCCGCGCGCGATGGTCTTTGCTTCATCGCCCATCAGTGTCGAGAAGAATAGCGTTTGCCCCGGCAAGGCCGAGGTCGCGAAAAAGCTGGACGGCTGCGGCGTCAAGCATGAGGTCGTGGCGCTCATTCTAATGGGTATACGAGGAAGTATGAAAAAAGACTCAGCAGGTGACAGAGAGGCTAGATGCCCCCCCCACCCCCCCTATGATTTTGTATGAATATCAAAACAAAAGAGTTACAGAAAAAGCATTTCGTAAGTCGTTGATTCTAAAGGACGCGATTTTGGTTGTTTTGGGTTGGCAACGGGCCGAATTGCCGGTCTGAAAAGAAAAAGCGGGAGCAAGCTCCCGCACTCCAAATGCAGTTTTCTACGGAAGAAAGTGTACCACAAATTACTGGAAAGTCAAAAGAAAACCTTGGGAATGTCAAACCTCTTTTGAAATGTCCCCTAAGCCAGAGTCGAGAAAGTGTAACCTTGGGGGCTGGAAAGGCCAGGAGCACCATGTATTGTCCCCAGTGTAAAGCGGAGTATCGACAAGGGTTTACCCGCTGTTCGGACTGTGACGTGGATTTGGTGCATGAGCCTCCCGCATCTGCGAGCGGTCCAGTGGAGGCAAGTGGGCAAGATGAAAATCCGGAGGATCCTTTTTGTTCCTTTTGGCGCGGCGACGACCCACGCATTCATGCCGAACTTTGCGAACTGTTGAACGAGGAAGGGATACCTCACAGGACTGTCCGGCGGGAAGACCACCTTTTCAACCTGAATACCAAGAGTGCCTTTGAGATTGGGATTCCGTTTTCGCAATTTGAGAAGGCGGAAGCTGCGATTAAAGCTGCGTATGGGACAGAAGAGGAGCAGCAGGAGGCCGCGCTCCTTCTGCCTTATGGAGAGGGGTACGCGCCGGGGGTTCGCAGCGTTTTTCCGTGGCGACCTTCGGTAAAGGGTTTTGTTCGAGCCGCAATTGATGGGGAAGAGGAACCCGAGAATGAAATGACGCCGGCTTCTGAAGAACCCGATATAGACGAGCAAGCGGAAAACATCCCGAAGGGTTGGGATCCCACGAACTGGAATCCCGAAGAGGCCACGGTGCAAGTGTGGCTAGGGGAACAGTCTTATCCCGGAGAGATGATCGAGATGGCGCTGCGGGAAAACCAGATTCACGCACGCTTCGAAAAGAAAACTGGAAGAAACACCATTTGCGTTTTATCAGAGGATGAAACGCGCGCCCGAAGAATTGTGAAGGAAATCATGGAAGGAGCGCCGCCGGAGTAGATCTTGCTATGGCTCAATCGAAAGAGGCGGCGGTGGGGTTTCGCGTGCACTCGGGTTGGAGCGCGGTTGTTGCGGTGTCGCTTGAAAAGGGTGCGCCGGTTGTGCTGGCGCGGCAGCGTGTCCACCTGGTTGAAACTTTCACATATGAATTCCGGCAGCCGTATCACACGGCAGAAAAGATGCTGGCGGGACAGGCGCGTGAATTCATTTCGCGGATGATGGCCGAGGCGAGGCGATTGTCCTACCGCGCAATCCGCGAGCTTGAATCGAGAACGCAAGAACAGGGCGTGAAACTCACGCGGTGCGGGCTGCTGCTTGCTTCCGGCAGAGCGCTTCCTGAGTTGGACAAGATTCTTGCTTCGCATGCACTGATACACACTGCAGATGGGGAGCTATTCCGCGAGGGGATTCTCCACGCGATCGCCCGCTGTGGCCTGGAAGATTTCCGAGTCAAAGAAAAAGAACTCCTGGACCGCGCTGGGCGAACGCTGCGTATCAAGCCAAATGCGCTAATGCGACGCGTTACCGACCTTGGGCGGTCGGTTGGCTCCCCGTGGTCGCAGGATGAAAAATTTGCGATGTTGGTCGCATGGCTGGCCCTGGCCGCTCCCTCGAATAATAATTCCAAGAAGCGCGAGAAGGCTGCGGCATCTTGACGTTCCTGCTTGTCCTGTGATTCTGTTGCCGCTGACGTTTTCTCTGGAGGTTTCTTGAACTTTGCTGATATGAAGACGGTGGCGGTGCTGGGTGCGGGGACGATGGGGAATGGCATCGCGCATGTGTTTGCACGGTCGGGATTCAAGGTGATTCTGCGAGACGTGGAGCAGAGATTTCTTGAGTGCGGGATGGAAACGATCGGGAAGAATCTCGACCGGGAAATCAAGAAGGGGAAGATTGCGGAGGCGGAGAAGGGAACAGTGCTCGGGCGGTTGCGGCCGGTGACGGATATGGGCGCGATTGCAGTGGCGGATTTTGTGGTCGAAGCGGTGCCGGAAAAAATCGAGATCAAACGGACGGTGCTTGGCGAAGCGGACGGAATTTTGCGGCCGGAGGTGATTATTGCGAGCAATACATCGTCGATTTCCATGACGGCACTGGCGGCGTTGACGAAACGGCCGGACCGGTTTGTGGGGATGCACTTCATGAATCCGGTGCCCGTAATGGCGCTGGTGGAAGTGATTCGCGCGCTGCAAACGAGCGACGCCACGTTTGAAACGACGATGAAGCTGGCGGAGAAATTGGAGAAGAAGCCGGTGGCGGTGAATGATGCGCCGGGCTTTGTTTCGAACCGCGTGCTGATGCCGCTGATTAATGAAGCGGCTTACTGCGTTATGGAAGGTGTCGCCACGGCAGAAGCTGTAGACGCGGTGATGAAGCTGGGGATGAATCATCCCATGGGGCCGCTGGAGCTTGCGGATTTTATTGGCCTGGATGTTTGCGTGGACATCATGCACGTATTGCAAGAAGGCTTGGGGGACCCGAAATATCGCGCGTGCCCGTTGCTGAAGAAATATGTGGCGGCAGGTTGGCTGGGGCGGAAATCGGGGCGCGGGTTTTACGGCTACTCTTAGGATCAATAATTTTCGCCTTGAGCATAGGAGACTTGGAGTTCATCTTGAGATTCATACCAGTGATTGTGATTCTTGGCTTGGTGGGAGCCTTTGTTATCTTTAAGGTTCTTACTCGGAATAAGCGGTATAAGCGTACAAGCACGGAAGTTGCGGATCTTCTAGAGGCTTTCTTGTTGCCAACTGGTGATCCTTGGGCCTTTGACACTCTTACCTCCTTTCCACTTGAGGATGAAGAACTCGAGAAGATTCGCATTCGGTGTGCGAACCTCGACTCTGAGTTCCCGCCGGAAATAAAAGGACACTTCTGCGGTGAAAAGGGACTTGAAGTGATTCGGGGCTATATTAGCCAGTTGCGAGCGGCGGCGAAGACAGGCGGGTCGAAATAGGCGAACATAAGGCGAATAAATAATGTTTGCTTTTTGTTCGCCATAGTGATAGTTTGGCCTCGCTGTTTTCAACAGGTGCACCATGCACGGTTTTTCAAGCAGTGTTCTAAGCTGTCTGGAACGTGAGAGACTCGAAGAGGATCTCTCCGAGGCGCGCATCCGGGGCCGGAACCTTTCCCGGCTGCGGCAACTGACCCAGCGGGAACGGATGGCACTGGATGAACGCGAGCAGACGGCTCAGGCGCAGCTGAGAGACCATGATGCGGAGCACGGTTGTCAACGGTGATGCGACATTAGGCAGTACGGGGTCGGCACCATTTGCGGTTGAGATCCTGAAGCCATCCTTGTCGGATGGCTTCAGGATGACAAGGCCGAGTGTGGTGCAACAATAAAAAAGGATGGCGCGAAGATGAATCGAGTGGTAAACTCCATACTTCGTTACGTCCCTGGACAAGGGCGATGCGCGTTCCCGGCGCGGAACCCCGGCCATCGGCCCCGCAGGCCAAGTTTTCCAATTTCCTCCACCGAGGTGTGAAATGGCAGACGACAGAGAAAGATTGCTGGCAGCGGCGATATCGCAAATTGAAAAGGACCATGGCAAGGGCGCAATCATGCGCCTGGGCAGCCGGGATATTCTGGTACCCGTTAGTGTGATCCCCAGCGGATGCCTCTCGATTGACGCGGCGCTGGGGGTCGGCGGCTTTCCACGCGGGCGCGTGATTGAGATTTACGGGCCGGAATCGGGCGGCAAGACCACGATGACACTGCACGTCATCGCCGAGGCGCAGAAACTCGGCGGGCAGGCGGCGTTCATTGACGCGGAGCATGCGCTCGATCCCGTCTATGCGCGGAAATTAGGCGTGGACGTGGACAACCTGCTGGTGTCGCAGCCGGATAACGGCGAGCAGGCGTTGGAAATCGCGGAAACGCTGATTCGTTCCGGCGGCGTGGACATCGTCGTGGTGGACTCGGTCGCGGCGCTGGTTCCCAAGGCTGAACTCGAAGGCGACATGGGCGATCCGCAGATGGGACTGCAAGCGCGCTTGATGTCGCAGGCGCTGCGGAAGCTGACCGGCATTGTTTCGAAGTCGCGGACTTGCTTGATTTTCATCAACCAGATCCGCGAAAAAATTGGCGTGATGTTCGGCAACCCAGAAACGACCACGGGCGGTCGCGCGCTGAAGTTCTACGCGTCGATGCGTGTGGATATCCGGCGCATTCAGGCGATCAAAGAAGGCGATAAGGTAGTTGGTTCGCGGACGCGCGCGAAGGTGGTGAAGAACAAGGTAGCAGCGCCGTTCCGCGAAGCCGAATTCGACATCGTCTACGGCGAAGGGATTTCGCGCGAAGGCGACTTGATCGATCTGGGCGTGGATAAGGGTGTGCTGGAAAAGAGCGGCACGTGGATCAGCTTTGGCGGCGAGCGCATGGGCCAAGGCCGCGAAAACGCGCGCGTCTTCCTGAAGGAAAACAAGGACATTCGCGACAAGCTGGAAAATGTGCTGAGGAAAAAGCTCGAAATCCCGGTACCGGGCAATTCAAACGCCGCTACAACTGGGGCGAATGGACACGCTGCTCCTGCGCAGCCAGAGAAGCCACCGATGAAGACCTCGACGGCGACTGCGGGTGCAGATGCGTCCAAAGCGCGCCCAACCCGCTAAACACAACCGTATGACGGTTCGAGCCGGCCCTTCTGCCAACAGGCGGATGGGCCGCGTCTTTCTCAAGCGACAGCCACGGCTGGAATTCCACGCGCAGGCTGCCGCCTTGACCGGACTAAGGTTCAGGCTCCTGTCCTGATGGTCAGCTATTCAAAATAAAGCACATAGCTCGTACTAGCGCTAGAAGACTATTGTCGAGCCAGAGGCAAAACTCTAAAATATGTCTCATTCTGAGAGAAAGTGTTTCTCTCGGAGACTGAGACTTGTGGCCGCGCCGAAGCTAAGTCGCATCAAATCAATGGTGCTCTTGAGTGGCGGGCGGGATGCAATTGTCTCGGCAGCCTGTCCGACGGCAGTAGCGAGCCGGTAGCAGCGACCAACACTTTTCGTGAATGTTTGTTGACCCTGCAGACTGCGTAAGGTAAAACACTGACCCCGGTGGCTTTTTAACGTGGGGCAGAACGGGGCGAGTTGACCGGGTCGCGGTCATCCAGAAGAGGCGGGAACGGTGAAGCAGTTCGGAAAAGCAAGTATCGCGATATTAATGGCGGCAGTCACTGCCATGCCGCTGCCGGCAGCGTCCGGAGCTGCGCGTACGCCCGTGAGGCGCGCTCGCAAATCCGTCGCGCGGTATCGCGGAGTCCCTACGTTTGCGGATTCCACCAAGGCGGACGATGGCGCATACGATGATCCAATCGTTCGCGAAGCCGCGGTTTCCGCGCTTGGCCGTTATAACGGTGCGGTTGTTGCGGTTGATCCGAACACCGGCCGCATCCTCACGGTCGTGAACCAAAAGATTGCTTTCGGAGACGGCTACATTCCTTGCTCTACGATTAAGCCGACCATCGCGCTGGCTGCCCTGGAAGAAAATGTCATCACCCGTGACACGATGCTTAAGGTGGGACGCCGCAAGTACATGAATTTGACGGAAGCGATGGCGCACTCGAACAACGTGTTTTTCGAGCAGCTCGGATCGCGGATGGGATTTGAGACGGTTTCCAAGTATGGCCGCTTGCTCGGGCTGGGAGAACTCGCCGGTTACAACCTGCCTGATGAGCATCCGGGTTCTTTTCCGACCACGCCACCTGCGTACGGCGGAGTCGCGCGAATGTCCAGCTTTGGCGAAGGGATTCAGGTTACCCCGCTGCAACTTGCCGCGCTCTCTGCCGCCTTTGCGAATGGCGGGACACTTTATTATTTGCAGTATCCACACAGCCCGGAAGAGGTTGAGAATTTCACCCCGCGAGTGAAGAGGGAATTGAACATTGGCCCGATATTGCCAGAAATCCGCGAAGGCCTGCTCGCCGCGGTGCTTTATGGGACCGGCAAATCCAGTTTCGACCGGGGCGGAGACGAGATGCCGCTCGGCAAGACGGGCACTTGCGACGACCACACGAATCCTTCGAAAATCGGCTGGTTCCTTACGTACGCCGATGACGCGCACCCGAAAATCGCGCTCGCGGTTCTGTTGCGTGGAAACACGCGCCGAGTAAAGGGTCCTACGGCCGCCGTTGTGGCAGGGCGCATCTACCGCAGACTCCGCGAACAGAATTACTTTGCGGACTCCGCGCACGCCGTAGCCATCAATACCGGTAATTAACCCGGTATTTGGATCGCCTGCTCCTCAAACGCTGCAATCTCAAATTTATCATTCGTCCCATCAGAAAATTCATCCAATGTGAAGGATTTAGGATTTAAGGAGGCCAAGTAGATCGAGTTTTTGCCGGAGGCTATCCATCGTGCATGGTTTCTGGATGTATTCGTTGGCTCCAGCATCCATCGCCGTGCCAACAAAGTCGGATTCCGAGTTTGTAGTCACCATGATCAGGGGAAGCGGGTCGTAGTCGTGCAACTCGCGAACTGCACGGATGAAATCGATGCCGCTCATCACCGGCATGTTCCAATCGACCAGCACAAGATCGGGAGGGGACATCTTCTTCAAGCGCTCCAAGGCCTCGCGGCCGTCGGCAGCCTCAACGACCTGAATGTCCATCTTGTGAAGATATTCGCAGAGGATCCTGCGAATAGTCTTGGAATCTTCAACGACGAGAGCGCGCATGCTGTCTCTTTTCTGCGCAAAATGCATTGTCCGGCGAGCAATCTCCGCATCTCCCTGGGGAATGAAGAAGTGCCCCTAGGCGCGGCCCCTGCGACGCGCAGTGCTAATAAGGCTTCCGGAGCTGAGTGAGTGTGCTCATCAGAGCCGTATAGTCTTTGCTTCCTTCCTGACCGGTCGCCGCGATTTCCGTCAAGATTTCACGGACCGCATCCACCAGGGACAGGAGCGCGCTGATGATTTCCTGGTTGGTTACCAAGGTGCCGTCGCGCAGGGGAACCAGCAAGCTTTCGCCGGTGTGTGTCAGCGCGCAGAGTTTCGTGAAGCCTAGGAAACTCGTAGCTCCCTTTATCGTGTGCATGGCCCGGAAAACTTCAGCCAGCAATTCCCGCGAGCCTGGATTTTTTTCCAACTGAATCAGGTGGCGCTCGACTTGGTCCGCCTTTTCATTGCCTTCTTCAATAAATTCCGTGACGATGGCGCTCATATCCCCCATAACGCGATCCTTTCTCTAACACTGGCCTTGACTTTCCTGATGCGGTCCTGGTTCATCTGAAACTCAGGGCACGGGAGCCGGCTGCGCTCGCAGCGACCTCGCGAGTAGAGACCTCACACGAGCCGCAAGGCGGCGAGGCTCGACGGGCTTCAGGATGTAGTCATCGACTCCAGCCTCAAGCGCGAGCGCTTCTTTTTCGACGCTGTCTTCTGAAGTCAACATCAAGACCGCGATACCGCGCGTTGCCGCCGCAGAGCGAAGTGCTTTGACCATGGACATGCCGTCCATGCCCGGCATGTTGTAATCCGTTACAATGACGCGCGGTTGATCTCGTCTGGCGGATTCCAGGCCGGAGATTCCATCCTTGGCCAGCATGACCTCGAAGCCCTCCAGCTCCAGAAAATACTTCACCACTGAGGCAATGGTGGTGCTGTCCTCGACAACGAGCACCCGTTCTTTGGTTTGCGCTTCGCCGGGGTTGCCCACTTGACTCCTCGGTAGACTAGGCGCTTCATCCAAGTCGGACGCTTCCCGCTGTTTGGCTTCTTCTTGGTGCGCTGCGGAGTCGTCACGACGAGCGGGAGAGGAACCTCTCGTTTCTGGTTTGGTGGCTTCCTCTTTGTGGGCGGCTGCTTCATCCGAGGCCACGACCCGAACGACGTCTTCTAAAGTGGTGAGGCCTTGGGCAGCCTTGAGAATTCCATCTTCAAGAAGCGTGCGCATCCCTGCGATTCGCGCGGCTTTGCGTACCGCGTGTTCCGACGCACGGCGGGTAATCAACTCCCGCACTTCATCGTTTACGACTAGAAGTTCATGAATGGCAATGCGGCCTTTGCTCCCTGACTGCCCGCATTCCTCACAGCCACGACCCGCAAGCCACCTGGCATTGGCCGGCAAGCGGGAAGCTCCTCCCGCTTTTTCAATCGAGTCCGCGCAGGGAGGCTGAGGAACACAGCAGGAAGGACAAGGCCTGCGCACCAACCGCTGGGCAAGAATGCCGATCACTGCCGATGAAATCAGAAAGGGCTCAATTCCCAGGTCCAGCAAGCGGGTGATCGTTCCAGGGGCGTCGTTGGTATGCAGGGTGCTCAGCAACAGGTGGCCGGTCTGGGCCGCTTCAAGCGCAATGCCAGCGGTTTCCCGATCGCGGATCTCTCCAACCAGAATGATGTTGGGATCTTGCCGCAGAATGGATCGCAGTCCAGCCGCGAAGGTGACGTCCGCCTTAGTATTGATCTGGACTTGGTTTACGCCTTCCAGTTGATACTCAATGGGATCTTCGACGGTGATGATGTTCTTGGCCGGAGACTTGATCCAATTCAGGGCTGTGTAGAGCGTCGAGGTTTTCCCGCTTCCCGTTGGCCCGGTAACCAGGACCATTCCTTGCGACCGCGCCAACATCAATTGAAACGCGTGTTTATTTTCGGCGGTTAGCCCCAATTGCTCCATCGTTACCTGCGCGCGCTTATTGTCTAGAAGACGGATCACTACTTTTTCGCCGAATTGTGTCGGGAGCGTTGAGACGCGAAGGTCAATTCGCTTGCCCTCGTATTTAAGACGGCTCCTACCGTCCTGCGGGCGCCGCCGGTCTGCGATGTCCATTCCCGAAATAATTTTCATCCGGGAAATGGTGGCATCCATTTGGTTTTTTGGAACCTTGATGATCTCGCGGAGGAGTCCGTCCACGCGATAGCGGACTTGCAGGAAATTCTCCTTCGGCTCCATATGGATGTCGCTGGCGCCGTTCTTTGCCGCCCCGCTGAGGATCAGATTCACCAGACGAACGACCGGTGGCATCTTGGTGTCTTTTGCTAATTTTGCTGGGTCGATAACCTCGATCTCTGCATCTCCAACAGTTTCCACTTCGCCTTGGGCATCAGCGCCGCCCAGGGTGTCCAGAGGTGTGGGAACTTCTTCAGGATAAATCTGCTGGATCAAGGCCCGGATCTGACTATGGCTGGCAACGACGGCCAGCACCCGTTTGCCGCTGCGAAATTCCGCATCCTGGATCGTCGAATAGTCCATGGGGTCAGCAAGCGCCAACCTGAGGATCTTCCCTTGGAGTCGCAGAGGCGCAACCGTTCGCTTGCGACAAAAATCGGCCGGGAGCAGCGCTGCCACTTCGGCCTCGACGTCAGGCAATTCCGGACCAAGCGCCTCCAAACGCATACTCGTGGCGATCGCGGTAATCACTCCCTGCTCATCTGCCAATCCCAATGTTGCCAGAGTCGTGCTCAAAGGGAGCCCGCTTTTCTCCTGAGCCTTTCGAGCGCGAGCGAGTCCGGCGGCATCGACCACTCCCGAACGGACGAGTAGATCACCGATTCCTGTTTCCTTCATTTGTATGCCATCTCAATCGCTCTTAGGGAAACAGAGACCCTATGGTCGAGGGGAGGCCCTCCTGACCGAACAAAACTAAATGCATGCCATCAACCAACCGACAATCCGGTGACAGCGCGTAACCTGTGGAAAACCAACAAGGTACGCCAAGGAAGGATGCCACCCAGTGGGCGGGACTTCCCGGTTCGGAACACAAGGGCCACTCTGGAACATCCCCCTGAGGACGAGAATTGCAAGTGGGCTTCGCCTTTGCAGATGAGTTGATAGGTGTGAGATGTTCAGTAAATAATAGGTAGTTTTGAGAAGTCCGAGGCGGTTTCGTCCGTTACCCGGAGGACGACGAGGGTGCGATCATCGTGGGGAGCGATATCAGCGCCACTGTGATTGTCAGTTTCAGCGAGGATTCGATCGGCAATCGCGCGAGCAGAATCCTCTGGAGAAATTCCGGATAGAAGCGCGGACAGGCGCTGCAAACCGAACTCTTCTTCCGCGGCGTTTTCTGATTCGAGAATGCCGTCGGAAGCAAAAATAATCACGTCACCAGGCCGCAGATCAAGGGAGGACTCATCGTATTGCGTATCGGGAAGCAGACCAAGCGGCACGCCTTCCAGTCGAATCGAAATCGCCTGTCCATCGCGGACGAGGAGCGGATAGGGGCCACCGGCGTTGGATAGCGTAAGCCGCCGAGTGGACGCGTCGTATACGGCGAACACCATGGCAATAAACCGCGAATCTAGCCGCGCGCCGTGCAGCCTTTGGTTCAGAAGGGCTAGCATGCAAGCCGGCTCACAAGAGCGTTCGACGATGATTTCGCGAACGGTGCCGATGGCAAGGGAGCCGTACAGCGCCGCAGCCGTGCCTTTGCCGGAGACATCGCCCAGAGCCAGCGCCAAGCGGCCTTCGCCGTAGGGAAGAAAATCATAGAAGTCTCCGCCCAACTCCCGCGCGGGAACATACCCGGCCGCCAAATCGAGACCTGGCACTTCACGCGCGCCCGTAGGAAGAAGTTGCCGCTGGATTTCCCTCGCGGTGTCCAGTTCGCTGCGGAGCCGGCGTTCGCTTTCGCGGGCCTCCTGATAGAGCCGGGCGTTTTCGAGGGCCACGGCGACATATGAGCCAAGTGTCGAAAGCATCCGTTCGTGCTGCATGGTGAAGGCGTGAGGCTCGCAGCTTTCGAGATCGAGGACTCCGATGAGACGGTCGCGCAACAAAAGCGGCACGACAAGCTCCGAGCGAGCGACGACACCGCCATCACAGTGGAGGTAACGCGGATCTTCCGTAACGTCATTGACCCGTAGAACGCGGCGCTCGCCTGCAGCCGATCCGGTGAGCCCTTTGTGCAGCGGGACGCGCGTGCGTGCGGCAATGGAATCGCCGCAGCACATGGCAAAAACGCTTTCCAGATGCTGAGACTGCTCGTTCCAGAGCATAACGCTGAAAACGTCATACTTCACGATCTTCTTGATGCGCTCGGCGACGCGGCGAAGAAGTTCTTCGCGGTCGAGGATGGAGGTTACTTCGCGGCTGACGTCGTAGAGCAGAGCGAGCGTATTGGCCTGATCCGGATGAGAAAGGAACAGGCTCTGAGGGACGGCGTCTGCATCACCCAACAGCGCAAAGGAGCCGGTTTTTGAAAAGTCTTCCATGGAGCGTTCGAAGGCTAGCCTCCATTTGATGTAGCAAATCCGCGGAGGTTTCACAATTGAATTCTTAGGGATGGGCTGGAAAGGTCAAGGAATGGCATGACCACAATGGCCACGGCGCTTTCGGATGTATCAGGGAAAAAGGCTGCCTTCGCAGCGAACCAACGGCTACTTCACTTCCCAGGTGTCGCCGGCGCGCAGAAGCTTGCCGAGGTCGCCGGGGCCACGCTTGGCAATAATGTCTTTGACTTGCTGATTCATCAGGTCTTCATAGCGCGGCACGTCGCCCCACGCACGAAAAACACCGATGGGCGTTGGGAAATCCGGGCGCTGCTCCATGTGAGAGAGTTGAAAGGCGTACGCCGGCCGCGGATCGTGCTCGTCGTGAACGATCAGGTCCGACTCCGCGATGCCGTTGCCGAGTTGAACGACTTCGATGTCGCCATCCGGTTTCCGGCGAATGCCTTTATCGCGGTTTTTTCCGAAAATCATCGGCTTGCCATGTTCGAGCTGGAGGATGTGCTCGCTCCGGGCGTCCCGGTCGGTTAGTGAGAACCAGGCGCCGTCGTTGAAAATGTTGCAGTTTTGCAGAATTTCCACGAACGCGGAGCCCTTGTGCGCCGCGGCATGCTTCAGCGTATCTTTCAGGTGCCCCTGGAAAACGTCAACAGAGCGGGCCACGAATGTGGCTTCGGACCCTATGGCCAAGGAAACGGGATTGAACGGGCGGTCCAACGATCCGAAGGGCGTCGACTTCGCTTTCTTGTTGAGTTCCGAAGTCGGCGAGTATTGCCCTTTCGTTAGCCCGTAGATTTTATTGTTGAACAGCAACACCTTAATGCCGACATTCCGGCGCAGCATGTGGATGGTGTGATTGCCGCCAATCGAGAGCGCGTCTCCATCCCCTGTGGCTACCCAGACTTCCAAGTCGGGACGAATAGCCTTGAGACCGGTGGCCACTGCGGGCGCGCGGCCATGAATCGTGTGGAAGCCAAAAGTGTTCATGTAATACGGGAAACGGCTGGAGCAGCCGATGCCGGAAACGACCACGAAGTTCTCGCGCTTGATGCCCAGCTCCGGAAAAACGGATTGCACGGCTGAGAGAATCGCATAGTCTCCGCAGCCCGGGCACCAGCGCACTTCCTGGTCGGTTTGAAAGTCTTTTTTCGTGAGGGGCGGTGGCAGAGTCGCTGTTCCCATGGTCGATTCTCCTAGAATCCCAGCATCTCTTCGATTTTTTGTTCCAGCTCGGCCTGCTTAAACGGGCGGCCCTGAATCTTGTTGAGGCCTGCGGCATCCACGAGATACTTCGCGCGCAGCACCCACAGGAGCTGGCCCATGTTCAATTCCGGCACCAGCACTCTCTTGTAGCGCTTCAGAATGTCGCCCAAATTTGACGGGAGCGGATTGAGGTGCCGCAGATGGAGATGACCGATCCTGCGTCCCTTAGCTCGTTGCGCCTTCAAGGCCGCGGTAATCGAGCCGCAAGTCGAGCCCCAGGCGACGATTAGCAAATCACCTTCCAGGTCGCCCGCGGGAAGCACATTGGGAATGTCCTGCGCCACCGCCGCGACCTTGGCTGCTCGGATGCGCACCATGTTTTCGTGGTTCAGCGGCTCGTAGTTGATGTTTCCTGTCGGATCCTGTTTCTCAAGTCCGCCGATGCGATGTTCGAGGCCGGGAGTTCCCGGCACCGCCCATGGGCGAGCCAGAGTCTGCGGGTCGCGCTTGTAAGGCAGGAAGCTGGCCGGGTCGGTCGCAAATCTTACCGGGAAATCCGGGATGTCTTTCAGCTCCGGTATTCGCCACGGTTCCGCGCCGTTTGCCAGGTAGCCGTCCGAGAGAATGATTACCGGCACCATGTACTTGACGGCGACGCGGCAGGCTTCGATGGCTACCCAGAAGCAATCCGCAGGCGTCGCCGCCGCGAGAACCGGAATCGGAGCTTCGGAGTTGCGGCCGAAGAGCGCCTGCAGCAGGTCGGCTTGTTCGGTCTTGGTGGGAAGGCCGGTTGATGGTCCGCCGCGCTGGATGTCGCATATAACAAGCGGGATCTCCACGGCAACGGCCAAGCCCAGCGCTTCCGTTTTCAAGGCCATTCCAGGGCCAGACGTCGTGGTGATGGCCAGAGCCCCGGCATACGCTGCGCCGATCGCTGACGTGATGGCAGCAATTTCGTCTTCCGCCTGAAAAGTCATGACGCCAAAGTCTTTGTACTGCGAGAGTTCGTGCAGAATGTCCGAAGCTGGCGTAATGGGGTAACTGCCTTGAAAAAGCCTCAGCCCGGATTTCTGCGCCGCCGTAACAAATCCCAGTGCGAGCGCCTGATTGCCGCTCATGCTCCGGTAGAGTCCCGGCGTAAGCTGCGCCGGCGGAATCTCATAGCTGATCTGAAATGCTTCCGTGGCCTCGCAGTACGAATAGCCGCCCTTCAGCGCGAGCTTGTTGGCTTCCACCAGCAGCGGCTTGTTCTTGAACTTCTCTTCAATCCACCGGACCGTCGGATCCATCGAGCGGTTGTAGAGCCAATAGCACATGCCCAGCGCGAAGAAGTTCTTGCAGCGGTCCATGGACTTGGCGTCGAGGCCCAGATGCTCCAGCGAACGCCGCGTCAGCCGTTCGAGTTCGACCGAAAACAGCCGGAACTTGTCGAGCGAATGATCTTCCAGCGGGTTCGAAGCCATCTGCGCTTTACGCAGGTCGCCCTCTTTGAAGCTGTCGCTGTTGACGATCAGGATCCCGTTGGCCTTGAGGTCGGCAATGTTCACCTTTAGCGCGGCCGGATTCATGGCGATCAGCACGTCGATGGCGTCACCGGGCGTGTAAACCTCATTCGAGGAAAAGTGCAACTGAAAACCGCTGACTCCGGGAATCGTCCCCGCAGGGGCGCGAATTTCGGCCGGGTAATCCGGAAAGGTAGCAATATCATTGCCGTAAAGCGCGGCGGTATTCGTGAACTGGCTGCCGGTGATCTGCATGCCGTCACCGGAATCTCCCGCGAAGCGGATGACCGCCTGATCCAGAACTTCGCGCTTGTTTTTTACTGGTGGAACTTCTGCAAGCGTAGACATTCTTGTCCGAACCTCCGCACTTCGATGAACTCCCTTGTCCCCGGGAGTGTGGCTCATTCACAAGGATGAGGCGGTGCGGTGAAGGACGGTTCTAAGGCAGCCCGCCAGGAGCCGACACCCAAAGGATATCACACCGGCCTGCGTGCGGCAGGGAGAGTGCCCGCCGCAACGGGATGTGCCTTATCCAGAAAGAGTTGCCCGTATACCAGGCGGCTTCATTTAGCGGCCAGAATACTTTCGATGTTAAGGGAAGAAACTTCTTAGGAGAGCAAATGAGTTTGAACGCCGACAATACGTCACTGGCGGTAATCACAAGAGATAAGTGACTCCGTATGCTATTAGACCTTTGCCGGCGCCCTTGCGCGAACTAACGATCCTGGCGGGCGCGTAGATATTCGGGGCCTTAGAAGTGTATGGCACCGCTATTTCCACGTGCGATCCTTCGGGATAGTTGCTGGCGCTGTAGAAGCTGAGACCCCCGCGCGCCAAGTCTCTAACGAGCACAACTTCGTTTCCAAGAACGGGATGCCGAACGCACCCAACCGCCTCTACCTGAACGCGATCGTGGGCCCGCTGATTCTGTGTTCCCGGGGCCAAGAGGTGACCGGGCGCCGGGTGAAGGCTATCCTGCTCATCCGGGATCCCCGGCTCCGAAGTATGACTGTACGGGCGGGTCCACGTAGTCCATCCACCACAATGCCGGCAGATGCGGGAGACGCAGTGATGGCGGAGGAAGAGATCAGCCTCAAATTCGCTCAGGTAGGACACTGCCAGCCGGCCGCAGGCGATACATCTGAGCAAAGCCCGGAGCACAGCCTTCCCCGCATCGGCCACGGAGGGAAATGCAATGTCCCACAGATTTACTTCAGGATCAAGCAAAACCAAACCAAACAAATTTCCCCCGAACTTGCCCGCAATGCGGCACACGACACGAGCCATCGCCTCTTTGCCGACTGCGACTCGCTGGATTTTTACTATCTGGCCAGCGGAAAGCTCCCGTTCCACCATGATGGCGGCGCCTTGCCGGCTAACGTCTAACGTCTGTCCGTCCTCCACGAAATCAGCGCCTTGTTTTCCGGCACCGAAGACGCGAACAGGCAAGGTCAGAAAAACACGTTCGCTAAGTCTGTGATTCTTGTCCAGAAGAGGAAGAAGAGCATGACCCTGCGCAGCGGCGCTTGTACCGGATTCGTTGCCGAGATGGTTTGCCATAGGGCACCATCGCCGATGACAGAACTCAGGAGGACCCCAGTTCTCTATTTGGCGGAACTGGACCCACTTCCGAGAGCCGCGGAGTATAGCAACGCGGGCTGGACTTCCAGCTACAGTTTCATCAGCACTCATGTACGTAGCAATCAGGTGAAAGAAGGATTTCGGAGAGAGTAATTCCACTTACAGAGGAAGTCGGGTCAGTTCAACCGGCGAAGACAAATTTTGCGCTTGACGTTCGCTTTCCTTTCGCCTAAAGTGCCTGTGGAAAAGATTTGCAAAGCGGAGGCGTAGACATGGCGCTGACCAAACGGCAAAAAGAAGTTCTCGACTACCTCGTGGCGTTTGAGACCAAGCATGGCTACGCGCCAAGCTTTGAAGAAATCGGCAAGGGCCTGAAGCTCACTTCCCTGGCCACCGTGCATAAGCACATCACCACACTCGAGAAAAAGGGCTTCATTCGCCGCGGTTACAATCAGAGCCGCTCCATTGAAATTGTTCAATTGCCGAAGTCGGTCAAGGAACAGGTTATCGACCGCAAGATGCAGGAGCTTCCACTGGTGGGAAGAATTGCGGCGGGGCGTCCGCTGGAAGCCGTCGAGGAACGCGAAACGATTTCACTGGGCGATTTCGCGCGTGGCGGCAATTCCTTTGTGCTGCAGGTTAAAGGCACCTCCATGATCGAAGATCACATCATGGATGGAGACTTTGTCGTTTGCGAGCAAACCCAGGTCGCCAATGCCGGTGACATCGTTGTGGCGCTGATCGGCGGCGAGGAAGCGACTCTCAAGCGTTTTTATCGCGAAGGGCCCGGCAAAATACGCCTCCAGCCAGCCAATTCGGAAATGGCTCCCATTATGGTGGCGGCGAACGACGTCAAGATTCAGGGTCGTGTGATCGGCGTCCTTCGCAAATATTAGTTCTTAGCACTTGAAGTATACGCCAACTGTAGGCAACCCGCCTTCAGGAATGTTGGCCCTCCGTGGCCAACCTTCGTCACCACTCCCTCCCCGTTGGTAAATTGTTTGTGTCAGAATCCCGTTGCGTGCATCAGAAGAGTGTTACCGGTTATCCTCATGGAGCCCTTTCGGGCAACGTGGCAGGGAAAATCAAATTCGCCGACGGATCCTAAACTTTTGAGGTCGCAAACTTGTCCTCGAACCGCCAGAGCATTTTGATCGTTGATCCCGACGCGGTCTCGCGCCAAGTGCTTGAGGAACTTGTGCGTTCGGCTGGCTACGACGTGGCCGTATCTTCCTCCCAGGTCGAAGGATTCAAGTTTGTTCAAGATGCCAGCATCGACCTCTTGATCCTCTCCGCCGACCTTGCCGACATCCAGTGCTGCGATGCCCTCGCGGAAGTCAAAGGCAATGCCGCCACTGCCGGGACACACGTCATCCTTCTCACGAAAGGAGGCGGGGCGGAACGGGCTCGGGGCCTCGATCTCGGCGCGGATGAAGTGCTCACTTCGCCGTGGGAAGCGGCCGAATTGCTCGCGCGGGTTCGTGTCCAGTTGCGCGATAAACATGCGTTCGATCAACTCCAGGAAAAAACGCGTATCGCCGATGAGAGCCGCGAGGTCGCGCAGACTGCTTTTCAGGCGCTCGCCGTGACAGAGAAGATGACCCGCGATGCCTTTTCGCTCGAGCGTGCGTTGAAGATTGGCGTCTCCGCTCTATTTGCAATTGCCTTGGTGATCGCCGGAATTTTCGTTCTTTTCTCCAGGCGTGCCAGCAAGGAAGCGAATCGCGCCTATGCGGTGATCGCCCAGATGGAGCGTGGCGCGCACCGCCAGGAGCAATTGATGGCGGATGCTCGCAGTGCGCGCGCCGATCTAAAGCAATCGGATGTTCTCGAGCAAAAGCAGCAGCTTAAGCAACATACAGATGAGCTGCGCCAGAAAATCTCGGACGCCGAACCAGGCGACGTGTCCGCGCTTCGCAAGGAGCTCGAGGAAACCACTACACGCCTAAAACGCGTGGAGACCGAATCGCAATCCGCGGAATCGGTGATTCGCGCTTACGCGCCAAGTGTATGTCTCATTCATGTGGCCGTGGCCTTTGTCGACCGCGCTTCGGGCCGCCCCCTGCGATACGGCGGAATCAATCCTGACGGCGAGCCGCTTCACGATAGCGACGGCAATCCGGTGTATACCTTGGAGGGGCGCGCACCCGAAGTTCGCGCCGATTTCTTCGGCACCGGATTCATGGCCGGAGAAGGCCGCATTCTCACGAACCATCACGTCGCGCAACCCTGGTGGAAGAATGACGAACTCACGGCCGTTACCAGCCAGGGGCTTAACCCCACAATTTCAGACCTGACTGCCTATTTTCCAGATACGAGCGCTGGCGTTCCCGTCAGCGTTTCCGAGATTTCCGACGTAGCGGACCTCGCGGTGCTGAGAGGCGATTTGTCCGGCCTGAAGAAACCCGTCCTCAAAATGGATGCGCGCAAGGAAGCGGCGGTCAGCGGTCAACCACTGCTTTCCCTCGGCTATGCCACAGGTATCAGCGCCATTCTTGCGCGCGCAGGAGAGGACGTCGTGGATGAAATCGCCAAGAGCACCGGCGGGAAGCCGAAAGAGGTTGTCAACGAACTTCTTCGGCGCAAACTCATTCGCCCGCTGGTTACTCAGGGTCATATCGGCGACGTTCTTCCGGACAAAATTGTCTACGATGCGCAAACCACTTCCGGCGGCTCAGGCGGGCCGCTCATCAATCGCGATGGACAAGTGATTGGCGTGACGTTCGCGGTGGTCAAGGGTTTTGGCGGCTCAAATTTTGGGGTTCCCATTCGCTTCGCTCAGCCCCTCCTCAAGCCATGAGGGAGCGTTTTGTTTTATTCTTTAACCGCGGAGCGGAGGCGACATCAACCTTTGCTAACTCAAAACATGAAGCGGCTGCCCAATCGCATTCGTTTGACTCTCGCTTTCCTGATCGCCCTTCTGCTGGCCTTGCCTGCTCCCGTTTACGCCTACGCTGTTCTGTCTCATGAGGCCATCGTTGACGCTGCTTGGGAAACGCACATCAAGCCTCTCCTCCTGAAAGAATTCCCTCAGGCAAGCGAGGAAGATCTGAGCAGGGCGCAAGCTTACGCTTACGGTGGCGCCATCATTCAAGACATGGGCTATTACCCGTACGGCAGCCCGTTTTTCAGCGACCTCACCCACTACATCCGCAGCGGTGATTTCATCCAGGCTCTGCTGCGCGATGCGAAGGACCTCAATGGGTACGCTTTCGCCGTTGGTGCGCTCGCGCATTACGCCGCGGACAACGACGGTCACCGCCTCGGCACCAACCGGGCGGTCCCGGTTTTGTATCCAGGTCTTCGCAGGAAATTCGGCGACAGCGTCGCGTTTGAGGACAATCGGCTGGCGCACGTGAAAACCGAATTTGGTTTTGACGTTCTCGAAATCGCGCGGGAACGCTATGCTCCCGACAGCTATCACGACTTCATCGGCTTCGAAGTTTCTCGCCCGATTCTCGAGCAAGCCTTTCGGGAAACCTACGGCCTCGAGTTGAAAGATGTACTCGTGAGCGAAGCGAAGGTTCTCAACTCCTACCGCCGCGACGTCAGCAAGCTGATTCCTAAAGCCACTCGCATCGCCTGGCACCTCAAGAAAGACGAAATCAAGGACGATATCCCCGATGCGACGAAGAAAAAGTTTCTTTTCAACCTGTCCCGCGCCAATTATGAGCGCGAATGGGGCAAGGATTATCGCAAGCCCAGCCCGGGCGAGCGTTTTCTGGCTTTTCTCTACAAGCTGATTCCCAAATTCGGGCCCCTTAAGATCCTGCAATTCCGGACGCCTACGCCGCAAACCGAACAGATGTTTGAAGCCAGTTTCAATGCCACTCTCGACCGCTACCGGGAGCTATTGACTGAAGTTCGCGAAGGTCGGCTGGACTTGCCCAACAATAATTTCGACACCGGCGAGCAAGCCGGCCCGGGAAAATACCGTTTGAACGATGAAGCCCATGCGGAACTGCTGGATAAGCTGGCGGAGAGCAAGTTCGCGGGCGCTACTTCGGAGGTGAAGGCGGAGCTTCTGCGGTTTTTTGCCGACCCGGATGCTCCGTACGCGACGAAGCGCAACGCCAAAGCGTGGACCAAGGTTCAAACGCAGTTGCAACAGTTGAAATCAGCGCAGATCGTGGCCACCCCTGCCAATTCTGCTCAACAGGTGCCGCGCGACCCTCCAGTCAATCCGTAGGTCAGGACTGCGGGTGCGGCTTCCTCTCCTGACGCACAAAAATAATTGATTCTCTAAATCGAAAAAACTGCAACTGAGTCGCGTCGTCTACATGAAACAATGTAGAATTTCGCGCGACGCCTTGATCGCCTCTGAGATGAAGAAGACCAAACCCATTCAAAAACTCCTCGCCGCCAATCGCAGCGAAATCGCCATCCGCATCTTCCGCGCGGCCAACGAACTGGGCTTGCGCACCGTAGCCATCTATTCGCAGGAAGACCGGCTTTCGCTGCATCGCTTTAAGGCCGATGAAGCCTATCAGGTTGGCGCCGGCAAAGGCCCGGTGGAAGCCTACCTGGACAGCGAGGGAATCGTCGCGCTGGCGAAAGAAAAGGGCGTCGACGCCATCCATCCCGGTTACGGTTTTCTTTCCGAGAATCCTGCGTTCGCCCGCGCCTGCGAAAAGGCCGGCATCACTTTTGTTGGACCTCCGCCGAAGCTTCTTGAGTTGCTTGGAGACAAGACAGCCGCTCGAAGACTCGCTACGTTGGCAGGCGTTCCCATCCTTCCCGGAACCGAGAATCCCGTTGAGTCGGCGGCGGAGGCGCAAAAAGTTGCTCGGGAGATCGGCTATCCCGTCATCGTGAAAGCGGCGATGGGCGGCGGCGGCCGCGGCATGCGTGTCGTCCATGACGCCGCGCAGCTCGATGCTCTTTTCGAAGAAGCCCAGGGTGAAGCGCGCTCCGCTTTTGGCGACGCATCCGTTTTCCTGGAAAAGTATTTGCCCCGTGCGCGCCACTTGGAAGTCCAAATCCTCGCCGACCATCACGGCAACTTGCTGCATCTTTACGAACGCGACTGCTCTGTTCAGCGCCGCCACCAAAAGGTTGTCGAAGTTGCTCCGGCAGCGAATCTTTCCGCGAGTATTCGCGCCGAACTCTGCAATGCCGCCGTGCAGCTCGCGCGCAAGGCCAGTTATCGCAATGCCGGAACCGTCGAGTTTCTTTACGATGTCGATTCGCAGAAATGGTATTTCATTGAGGTCAATCCACGCATTCAAGTCGAACACACCGTGACCGAAATGGTCACCGGCATCGATCTGGTGCGCTCACAGATTCTTGTCGCACAGGGTTACCAGCTGCACGAGCCGCCCATGTCCTTGCCAAATCAGGAGAATATTCCCCTCAATGGCGCGGCTCTACAATGCCGCGTGACCACGGAAGATCCCGAGAATAACTTCGCCCCCGACTACGGGAAACTTTCCACCTACCGTTCGCCGGCGGGCTTTGGCATTCGCCTCGATGGCGGCACTGCTTATGTCGGAGCGACGCTCGCCGCGTATTACGATTCGCTGCTCGTCAAAGTGACGGCGTGGGGTGCGAACCTTCCCGAAGCTTGCCAGCGAATGGACCGCGCCCTCCGCGAATTCCGCATCCGCGGCGTGAAAACGAATATTCCCTTTGTCGAAAACGTTGTCAATCACCGAAAGTTCCGAGCCGGCGAAGTCACCACGTCTTTCCTCGACGAGTCGCCTGAACTTTTCCGCTTTCCCAGCCGCGGCGATCGCGCCACAAAACTCCTTTCCTATCTCGGCGATGTCATCCTAAACGGCAATCCCGAGGTGAAGGGCAAGCAAGTCCCGAAAGAAATCGAGACCGCGGTAATTCCGGCGTCACCGACGGACAAGCCGTCCGCCGGCACACGCCAACTCCTGCAAAAGCTTGGGCCGGCAAAATTTGCCGCCTGGGCGAGAAAAGAAAAGCGCCTGCTCATCACCGACACAACTTTCCGCGACGCCCATCAGTCCCTGATGGCTACGCGCGTTCGCACCTTCGACCTGCTTGCCACCGCTGCCGCCGTCGCGCATCGCCTGCCGAATCTTTTCGGCCTTGAGATGTGGGGCGGCGCAACGTTTGACACTTCCATGCGTTTCTTGCACGAAGATCCCTGGCAACGCTTGCGCGACCTGCGCGAGCGCATTCCGAACATCTGTTTCCAGATGCTCCTCCGCGGCGCCAACGCTGTCGGCTACACTTCCTATCCCGACAATCTCATCACCGAATTCGTTCGCGAAGCACATTCCCAGGGCATCGACATCTTTCGCATCTTCGATTCGCTCAATTCCATCGAAAATATGCGCGTCTCGATCGATGCCGCGCTCGAAGCCGGCGCCGTTTGCGAAGCCGCCATTTGCTACACCGGCGACATTCTCGATAAAAACCGCCCGAAATATTCGCTCAAGTATTACGTCGCGATGGCCAAGCAGCTGGAAAAACTGGGCACCCACTTCCTCGCTATAAAAGATATGGCCGGGCTCTGCAAGCCCTATGCAGCATTCGAATTGGTGAAGGCTCTCCGCGGCGAAGTCGGCGTCCCGATCCACTTTCACACGCATGACACCAGCGGCATCAACTCCGCCTCCGTGTTGAAAGCTGCCGATGCCGGAGTCGACGTCGCCGACGGCGCTATCGCCGCCATGAGCGGCGGCACCAGCCAGCCCAATCTCAATTCCATCGTCGCCTCGCTTCGTCACACTCCGCGCGACACGCAGCTCGACGTCGACACGCTTAACGAGTGCTCCGACTATTGGGAAACGGTTCGCACGTATTATCTTCCGTTTGATTCCGGTCCCAAGGCCGGTTCCGCGCGCCTGTATCAGCATGAAATTCCCGGCGGCCAGTACACCAACTTGCGCGAACAGGCCGCCGCCATGGGCCTCGGCCATCGTTGGCGCGAAGTCGAAAAAATGTATGCCGAGGTCAACCAGCTTTTCGGCGACATCGTCAAAGTCACGCCTTCCAGCAAAGTCGTCGGCGACATGACACTTTTTCTGATGGCCAAGGAGATGCAACCGGCTGACGTTTTCAAGCTCGACGAAAAGCACGACGTATCATTTCCAAATTCCGTCGTCGAAATGTTTTCCGGTGTTCTCGGCGTGCCTCCCGGCGGCTGGCCGAGAAAATTGCAGAAAATCATTCTGCGTGGCCAGGCTCCTCTGCGTGGCCGCCCCAGTACGAATCTGGAACCGGTGAAATGGACGGAGGAGCATCAATCTCTTGAGAAAAAACTCGGTCACCCCGTCCGCCGCGACGGTCTGCTGAGCTATCTGCTCTATTCCGACGTCTTCACCAAGTACGACAAATTTCGCCAGACCTATTCGGACGTTAGCGTTTTGCCCACCCCCGCATTTTTCTATGGCTTGAAGTCTGGCGAAGAGATCACCGTCGAAATCGAATCCGGAAAATCCCTCATCATCAAGTTTCTGACCATCAGCGAGCCGCATCCCGACGGCACTCGCACGCTCTTTTTTGAATTGAACGGCCAGCCCCGCGAAGTGAACATCCGCGATCGTGCGCTGCGCGTGGTCGAGCGCGCTCATCCCAAGGCCGATCCCGCCGATCCCGGCCAGGTCGCTGCGCCGACTGCCGGCGTCATCAGCGGCATCGCCGTGCAATCCAATCACGCGGTGGAACGCGGCGCAAAACTTCTCACCCTCGAAGCCATGAAAATGCAGTCCAATATCTATGCGCCTATTTCCGGACGCGTTATGAAAATCCTTGTCACTTCCGGGCAGCATGTCGAAGCGAAAGATCTCCTCGTGATGATCGCGCCGTGAGTTCCGGTCAGCTTCGCAAACACGAAAAATTCCGCTCGCGCTTTCTTCGCAACCAGCGCGATCTCATCGTTTACACGCCGCCCGGTTACGCCGATCAGCCTGCGCGTCATTTCCCCGTCCTCTATCTTCACGACGGCCAGAATCTTTTCGATGGCGCCACTTCCTATATCCCTGGGCAGGATTGGCACGTCGGGCAAACCGCGGATCATTGCATTCAGTCTGGCTCGGTCGCCCCTCTCCTCATCGTGGGCATGTACAACACCAAAGCGCGCGTTCGCGAATACACTCCCACTTCCGTTCCCAAACTCGGCGGCGGCCGCGCCGACCGTTACGCAAAATTTCTCGTTGAAGAAGTGAAGCCCTTCATCGATCGCGAATATCGCACGCTATCCGGCGCGCAGCATACCGGCCTCGGCGGTTCCTCCCTGGGCGGCCTCGTTTCCCTCTACGTGGGGTTTAAGCATTCGCGCATCTTTGGAAAAATCGCCGCGCTCTCGCCGTCCGTTTGGTGGAACCAGCATGTGATCCACCGTTTCGCGAAGACAGCAATCGTCGAGCCCCGCCCGCGCATCTGGCTGGATATCGGCACGCGCGAAGGCCCGCGCATCGTGCAGGAAGTCGAAAAATTCCGCGATGTGCTCCTCGAAAAAGGTTGGAAGCTCGGTCACGACGTGCACTATGAGCGCGTCGAAGGCGCCGAGCACAACGAAGCGGCCTGGGCGCAGCGCGTCGGCCCGTTCCTGCAATTTCTGTATCCCGTGCGCGAGGGCGCTGTATAATCCGCGCTCGATTCAGTCGGTTTCCTGGGGGCGTCGCATGTCGGAAGGCCGGCCTCTCACCATTCTCTGCGTCAGTTCCTACGAAAAGGGACAGGAATTTATCCGCACCTGCAAAGCGTTCGGCTGCCGCGTTTTTCTCCTGACCGTCGAAAAACTTCGCCACGCCAGTTGGCCGTTCGAATGTATCGATGAAGTCTTCACCATGCCCGAAGAGCTTCCTCTGCAGGGCCTGATTTATGCCGTCAGTTATGCCGCCCGCTCGCGCAACATCGACCGCATCGTCGCGCTCGATGAATTTGACATGGAGAATGTCTCCGCCCTTCGCGAGCACCTCCGCATTCCCGGCATGGGCCTCACCACCGTCCGCTACTTTCGCGACAAGCTGGCCATGCGCGCCCGTGCCCGCGAAGCCGGCATCCTCGTCCCCGAATTTGTCCACGTCCTCAATTACGACCGTCTTCGCGAATTCATGTCCCGCGTTCCCAACCCTTGGCTGCTCAAGCCTCGCTCGCAAGCCTCCGGCATCGGCATGAAGAAGATTCATTACCCCGACCAGTTATGGCACTGGCTCGACCAGCTCGGCGATCAGCAATCGTTTTATTTGCTGGAGCAATTCGTTCCCGGCTCGGTCTATCACGTGGACAGCGTAGTTTCCGAGCGCACCGTTGTCTTCTCCGAAGCCCACGCCTATGGCACGCCCCCGCTCGATACTTCCCATCAAGGTGGCGTCTTCACCACGCGCACTCTTCCTCGCGAAGCGGAGGAAACCAAATCGCTCCTCGAGATCAATCGCAATCTACTGGATGGCCTCGGCCTGATGCGCGGAGTCACTCATGCCGAGTTCCTGCGCTCCCACGCCGACGGCAAGTTTTATTTCATTGAAGTTGCCGCCCGCGTCGGCGGCGCCTATATCTCCGATGTCATCGAGACCGCCACGGGAATCAACCTCTGGCGCGAGTGGGCCCGCCTCGAAGTTGGAACAGGGAATCAGCCTTACCAGCTTCCGTCACCGCGCCGCGACTATGCCGCAGTCGTTCTTTCTCTCTCGCGCCAAGAGCATCCCGATACTTCCGCCTACACCGATCCGGAAATCACCACCCGCATCACGAAATACCATCACGTCGGCTTCATCCTGAAGTCCCAAAGGCCCGACCTCATTCAGCGGTTGCTCGATTCCTACGCCACGCGTTTCCAGTCCGATTTCGTCGCCACTCAGCCCGTCCCCGACAAGCCAACGTCTTAGCGCTCTCTTGCGCCGTGGTCGCCAATCTCATCCACAAACACTGGACGTTTCTCCCCGATTAGAGTAGAAGAAGCGAGATGACTCCAGCATCTCATTGGAAAATGGCTCTGCCTTATTATTTGCGAGTCTCGTTCCTGTACTCCGCGGTCGGCTGGGCACCTCCGTTGGCTATCGCTCTAGTTGACGCGATGTGGATTGGCCTCACCCAACATCGCTTGGCGATCAATCGTATTAACGTGGAATTCGCCTTGACCTTCGGTGGCTTCTTCTTCGTTCTGCCCCTCCTCACGGTCGTGGGCGACGACATCCACCGGAACTGGGACGCTCAAGAGCGTTCTGTTGCCTGGAACCCTCTCCTAATGTGGAAGACCTTCCTTTACCTGGCAGCATTGTTCTTCTTAGGCGCAGCTTTTCTTGCTTATCACCAAGGGGCCTCGTTGAGTGTGCTTTTCATTGCCTTTGCAATCGGCTCGGCCTTTGTTGCAAAGAAATGCTGCTAATCCACAAATCTTGAAAGACCCAGCTCCTCAGCCTGACTGGCGTCGACCATCTGAGGTGGCACGGAGAATCGGAAACTGTCCGACCACCACGCCCCCGCCCTCCGCTTTACATTTCTCCCCCTTTCCTTCACTATTCCCCCGGTGCCGCAAACCAGCCCCGGCGCGACCTGTCCCAAAGTCTAGTTAACTGTCTGGAACAGCAGCTTCAAGCATTGTTTGCCGCGCACTCTCCCGGGGAATACAGTTTGCAGTACCCCGGACGGAATTCTGCGTTGGGGTGGTTTTGTCGCTTGGAGGTCCGATGTGGGGCAATAAAAAACCGGATGCAGCGCAAGCAGGGCAACCGGATCAAAGAAATTTACAAACGAATCAGTCGTCGAAGCCTGCTTCGCCGGCTTGGGAGGATAAACCCGCGATGAGTACAGATGCGATGCGTCCATTGGGTGCAACCTCGGATCGCGCCACGGCGCGGCTCGGGGCCAGCCTGCAAGTGAAAGGTGAGATTTCCGGCAACGAAGATCTGTTGATCGATGGCTCGGTCGAAGGACTGATCACTCTCGATGAGCGGAAACTGACTGTCGGGCCCTCAGCTAAAGTAACCGCTGATATCATTGCCCGCGAGGTGGTGGTGTACGGCAACGTGAAGGGCAACCTTCGCGCGAAGGATCGAATTGAAATCAAGAAGGATGGTTCGGTCAACGGTGACCTGACCACTTCCCGAATCATGATCGAAGACGGCGCCTACTTCAAAGGTTCCATCGAGATCGACAAGAACCCCGAAAAGGAATCTGGTTCGAACGCGTTTGCTCGCTCCTCTTCGCACGCGGCCGCGCCGGCAGGCAAGACCATTTAACTTTTTTTCTCCCTCACTCTCTTTCAACCACGGCGTCCCGGTATCCCCGGGGCGCCGTTTCATTTCTTCGCCCGCCTTCTCACTTTGGAGTGCGGCGGCTCGCCGCCACTTTTCCCACTTGAACAATCCTCACCACCCCACCTCTCATTCCGACCGGAGGGACGGCGGTTTTTGCCGTCCCGCAGTGGAGGAATCGCGCCTCAACTTCTAAATGCAGACGGGTTAGCCACTCATTTCAGTCTCCCATCCATTATTTCTTAACTTGACACTTAAAGTGATGAGTGTATCGTTGCGTCGGGCATCCTCTCAGCGCTCCCGGCCGGTCCCATCGCTGTCCCGCTATGGACCATCAGCGGCGCGCGGAATGTACGCGGGGTCATCTCTTGGGACGGTTAAGGCACTGCGTCCCGGCAACGGTTCTCCTCTCGCTCGTACGGATTTGTGCGGGTTGCGGTGCTGCATCTTCAAGTCCTCCGCCTCCGCCCGTGGCGGATTTCGCTCTCGCCCTGTCGTCGAATTTCATTTCCATCGCGCAGGGTGCCACAAGTCGCTCCGTCAACATCTCCGTGAACGCCGTGAATGGCTTTACCGGCGCCGTCCAGGTAACGCTCACCGCGATTCCCACCGGCGTCACCTCGAATCCCGCGAGTCCTTTCACTGTCGCCGCGGGCGCGAGCACTTCCGTTATCTTCGGCGCCTCCGCAAGCGCGACGACCGGGAATTTTACAATCTCCGTGCAGGGCGCCAGCGGCACACTGTCTCACTCGGCCAGCCTCGCTGTCGCCATTCAGGGCGCCATGAGTCCCGCGCTTCCGCGCACCGCTTATGCGCGCACCGATTCCACTTCATCTTCCGACGATCCCTTCGGCGAGCCGCACCATCGCCACATTGCTTACGATCCCGCGAACAAACATCTCTTCGTTGCCAATCGCGCCATGAATCGTGTCGATGTCTTTTCCACCACCAGCCAGTCTCCCATCGCGCAAATTTCGATCCCAGGCGCAAGCAGCGCTGATCTTTCTGCCGACGGTTCAACCGTTTGGGTTGGCACAGCCCTCGAACAGATCGTCGCCATCGACACTTCGTCGCTGCGCATCAGAAATCGCTACTCGTTAACCGGACTCACTCCTGTACCAAACACGATTTTCAGCCGTCCCCTCGAAGTTCTTTCGCTTTCCAGCGGCAAGTCCATGGTGCGCCTGCGCCAGCCCGTCTCCTCCCAAGCTCTGCTGGCGCTGTGGGACCCCGCGACGAATTCGCTCACTAACCTTACTTCCGCTGCCCCTGCGGTTTTCCAGCAAGGTGTAGGTGTTATTGCGCGCACGGGCGACCATTCGAAAGTTCTCGCCGCGGCCAACGACTCTAGCGGGGGACTCGCGCTGTTCGACTCCGCAGGCAACGTCGTTGCAGGCCCGCTCACGCTTGGCGCAGGTTTAATCTCGATCGCCGCAGCCAACGCCGACGGCAGTCGGTTTGCCGTGCTCTTAGCGGCAAGCGGGAGCACGCAACTTCTTTTGCTAGACGCATCTCTCAAACAGGTTGCCGCCTATGCTCCTGCAGTCGCGCACGGAGTCGCGTTCTCAATCGACGGGAATCGTTTGTACCTCAGCGAGTCTTCCTCCGGAGCGCCTTTCGTCACCGTTCTCGACGGTCACACTGCCCAGCTCATCGGCCGCGTCCCCGATGCGGCCATTCAGGGCATCTCCTCGGAAATCGAGGACGTGGACGAAACGCAACTGCTCTTCGGCGTTTCGAATCACGGTGTCAGCTTTGTCGATACTTCAGCGCCGGCAAATTTGTCCTCTCTCGCTCCGGCCATCGCCGCAGCGCCAAGTCTCATACCTTCAGAGGGTCCGCTCGCTGGCGGAACCTCCGTCGTACTTGCCGGCCAGAATTTCACTTCCCCTGCGCAACTAAAATTCGGCGCGCAATCAGCATCAGGGGTCACCGTTTCCGGCCCCGCTCAAGTCCAGGCGACTTCTCCTCCAAGCCTCGCGAACGGCGCCGTCAACCTCACTGCCTATTTTCAGAACGGCTGGCTCACTATTGTCTCGGACGCCTTCAGCTACGGCCCACAAATCTTAAAGGTCTTGCCAAACGCCGGGTCGAATGCCGGCGGCGACTCCGTGCAAATCTACGGCTACGGTTTCGGTAGCGATCCAACGAAAATCACCGTGAAGATCGGTGGCGCAATTGCCACTGTGCAAAAAGCTGAGAGCGTGACGACCATCATTCCTTCTCTCGGGCTCGACGCCAGTTATCCTTTTTCGCTGGAACGCATTACTCTTCAGACATCTCCTGGCTCTTCCGGCAAAGCCGACCTTTTCCTCGCTACCCCTGCGGGCTCTACAACCTCGGCGAAATCATTCCAGTATCTTCAGAGCGTCCAATCGCATTCGAAACCCGCTCTCTTCAAATTCCTGCTCTACGACCAGCAACGGCAGCACATCTACTTGACGAACATCGATCACGTCGATGTTTTCGACCTCCAGCAAAATATTTTCCTCCCCCCGCTCCAGCCCCCGGGCGGTCCTCCTCCAAACGCGGGACTGCGCGGCCTGGCTCTGACACCCGACAGTTCTCAGCTCGTCGTGGCTGACTTCGGCGCACAGAGCGTGTATCTTCTCGATCCTGTTCTGGGAACCGGCACGACTGTGCCCGTCGGCGGCGTCCCCGGCTTCACAAACTCCGGTCCTGCGCGCGTCGCCGCCACCAGCACGCAAACCGTATTCGTCGGTCTCAGCGGTGAAGGCCGTTCCACGGGAGCCTGTTCCGCGTGTCTCGCCCAGATGAATCTGACGGTGAGCCCGCCAACCATTCAGCCCGCTCCACAGCCGGAGGTCGCCAGCATCACGGGCGCGCCGCTCGTCCAAGGCTCTGCCGCGGGCGATCGTGTTTTTGTCGCCTTCGGCACTGCTTCCGGCGGTCCTTTCGCGGTCTGGAACGCCAGCGCCCCGAATCAGTTCGTCACTTCCGCGGCCAATGCCCCCACAACAGATTTGGGAGCTTCGTCCGACGGCAGCATGTTTGTCTCCAATTCGAATGGCGCAACCGAAATGCACGCCGCGGATCTTTCTCTAACTTCCGTCCCCGCTTCCGCTGAACTTGAGCAAATCCCCGGGCGAGTCCTCGTGCCCGGCGTTGCTCTCCATCCTTCCGGCGCGTTGCTCTATCAACCTTTCCTGACCGGTGCGCCCGGCAGCGCCGGCGTGAAAGGTGGCATCGACATTCTCGACGCGCATTCGGGTGCGCTGCGTTTACGAATTTTTCTTCCGCAACAATTTATGACCGATATCGATGGTCTTCATGGCAGCTTCCTTACCACGGATGAAAATGGTCAGCGCCTCTTCGCCATTACCTCTTCGGATGGCACGCCACAAAACTCCGCCTTAACGATTATTCAGCTCGTCGCCGTTCCTCTGGGAATTGGCACGATTGCGCCCGCAACGGTTCCCGCTGCGGCCGGCGCCACCCTGACTGTCCGCGGCAGCGGCTTCCAGAACGGCGCCACCGTCAGCATCAATGGAAAATCCGCCAGCGCCACATTCAAGGACATCAACACTCTCCTCGTCGTCACTCCCAGTCTCACGCCCGGCTCTCAGCAAATCGCCATCACAAATCCCGACGGCGAATCCGTTTCCCTCGACGCCGCCTTCACCGCCAACTAAGTAGGGCAGACATTCCTGTCTGTCTGCTTTGTCCTGTCTGTCTCTCTCCTCCGCATCCCTTCTAACCTTTTCGCCGTATCCTCATCCAACTTGTAGAAGATAAAATAGCCAGATTCGCCGCCAGGTAACTTGCCTTGCGGCCCCTGAGAGGATTCGAATGGAAACGCGAAAACTGGGAAAGTCCGATCTTACAATTACGCGCGTTGGCTTTGGCGCCTGGGCTCTCGGTGGCGGCGGCTGGGAATTTGCCTGGGGTCCGCAGGACGACGCCGATTCCATCGCCGCAATTCATCGCGCGCTGGAGCTCGGTGTCAACTGGATCGACACCGCCGCCGTTTACGGCCTGGGCCACTCCGAAGAAATCGTAGCGCGCGCGCTGAAGGAATGGGGCGGCCCGCGGCCTTACGTTTTCACCAAGTGCGTCTTGCGCTGGAACGAGAAAGGAAAAATTTGGAAAGAATTCAGTCCCGTTTCCATTCGCCGCGAATGCGAGGACAGTCTCCGCCGCCTCCAAGTCAACACCATCGATCTCTACCAAATGCACTGGCCTCCGGAGGACAACAAACCCGGAATCGAAGAGGCCTGGCAAACGCTCGCAACACTGAAGGCCGAAGGCAAAGTGCGCTGGATTGGCGTGTCCAACTTCAACGTCGACCAAATCAAGCGCGCCGAGAAAATCGCTCCCGTCACTTCTTTGCAGCCGCCCTACTCCATCGTTCGCCGGAAAATTGAAGCGGACATTCTTCCGTATTGCCAGCAGCAGGGAATCGGTGTGATCAATTATGCTCCGATGGCCTCAGGCCTGCTCACTGGAGCCATGACTCGCGAGCGCGCCGCAGCTCTGCCTGCGGATGATTTTCGCAGCCGCAATCCGGAATTTCGCGAGCCGCGCCTTTCGAAAAATCTTGAACTTGTCGAACGCCTCCGTCACGTCGGCGCGCGTCACGGCCGCACTCCCGGCGAAGTGGCCATCGCCTGGACTTTGCGTCACCCCGCAATCACCGCTGCCATCGTTGGCGCGCGCAACGCCAAGCAGGCCGAAGGCGTCATGCGCGCCGGCGAATTGAAACTCACCGCCGACGAGATTGCGGAAATCGAAGGCGCTGCGGCCCTTGCCACTGCCCGGTGAGATTGATCAATCAGGCGCAGAATCGAACTGTAGTGATCAAGCGTCGCACTCTTTCAAACAATTTGTTGCAGCCGGCCCGCGCTAGGCGCGCTGGTAGTCGGGCCTCCAGCATTTGATCAGTTGCTTGATGGCCTTGCGCTCCGTCACCTTTTCGTCCAGAACTTTTCGGGCCAGCGCCGGCAACTCCGCATCACTCGCGAAACGCATGGCAACAATCTGGCCGATCGTCAGCTCGGCGCACCTCGCCTGCAAATCCGCGGGCAGCACCTGCGCGTATCGCAGCCTTTCTTCCAGCCGAATGACGCGGTCCTGCACCGCCAGCGCAAACAGCCGTGCCTGAAACGCCAGAATTACCAGCGCCGCGGCTAGAATCACACCAAAGATTCCGGCGAAAGAAAAGCCCAACTTCCAAAGCCGAACCAGCGACCAAACAAAGTTAATCACAAAAACCGGCACAGCGAAAAAATGAAACGTGGGAACAAACTTTCCATGATTCGCAAAATTCTGTTCTTCCATTGGTCTACCTTCCTTATGATAACTTCATGCTACTTCGCCAGCTCGTTCTTGAAGACCGCTCCGTTGTGCATTACAAAGCGGACGTGCTCCAATTCTTCAATGCTCTTCAGCGGATCTCCTGATACTGCGATCACTTCCGCATACGCACCGGGAGCGAGCACACCGATTTCGCCTTTCATGTCTAGCATTTCTGCCGCTCGCGAAGTCGCCGATTGAATCGCGTCCATAGGCACCATTCCCAGCCCAACCATGCGCTTGAATTCCTGCGCGATCGGTTCAGTCCAAGGAATTCCGCCCATGTCCGTTCCAAAAACAATTTTCAAATGGGCCTGCAATGCTTTCTTGAAAGTGATTTCATGCACCGCAGCGCGCGCGCGGTCGCGCTTTCCCGCTGGAGTGTCCGGCTGCGCCCAGTCGTCGTAATACGGTGAAAGCGTCGGGCAATACCACGTGCCTTGGCGCTGCATCTGCGCCATCTGCTTATCCGTAATTTCCAATCCGTGTTCGATGGAATCGCATCCGCCATCCAGCGCCCGCTGGAGACCGATGCCGTTGTACGCGTGGCACGCCACTTTTTTCTGCCATCCGTGCGCTTCATCAAGGATGGCTTGCAACTCTTCCACAGTCAGCGTGGGCTGCGAAACCAGATTGCCTTGCTTGTCCACCCACGAGCGGTGCGTCATGTACACCTTGAGCCAGTCGGCTCCGTGCTCCAGCTGCTGCCGCGCGGCTTTCCGCGCTTCCACCGGCCCGTCGACAAGTTGCGCGCCCTTGGGCATTTCCAGTTCGGGCGCGTAGCCTTCCAAGGTGTATCCGCCGGTCGTGGAGATTGCTCGCGTGGCGCCAAAAATTCTTGGCCCGGGAATCGTGCCTTCCTCGATCGCTTGCTTGATTTCGATGTCGCCGTAGCCCGCACCTTCCGTCTCCACATCGCGAATGGTGGTGAAACCCTGCTCCAGCGCGCGCCGCGCCGCGTAGGTCGCGCGCGCCGCCCGCAACGCGATCCCCGCCTTCAAGATGTTCTCGTCGTAACCGCCCTTTTTCGGATCTTCGCCCCACAGGAAAATGTGGGTGTGCGAATCGATCAGTCCCGGCAGCACCGTGGCGCCAGAAAGGTCAATCACCTTCGCCCCATCGGGGATCTTCGTGGAAGCGTCGACTACTTTTTCAATGCGTTCGCCGCGCACAAAAATAAGCTGGTTCTTGCGCGGTGATTCGCTGACTCCGTCAATCAGCGTCCCGGCGCGGATTACAGTGAGCGGCGCCGGGGGCGGAGACATGGACTGACTCCGTGCGGAAACGGGGCACAGAGTCAGTGCGAGCGCGAAACAAGAAAGAGAAAGACGCATGCGGAGCTCCTCAACAGCGTCCGGTAGCTTGCCGCAAAGCGACGGGCGATTGCAACCATTCCGCACGGCCCCAGAGTTCATGACGGTTTCTTCCTGGGGTCGGGCTCTGGGATAGAAGGATCCCAAGTATTGTGGGAGGCGGAAGCAGAATCTGGCTTTATCTTTTGGGTCGAGGTTTCGTCTGGGCTTGACTGCGGGAGCGAGTCTGAGCCGGGGACAAGATTAGAATCTTCGACGGAGTCGGTGGCTTCGTTTTTTGTGGAGACGTTGAGCAGCGGACTGGCGGGGTAGGTGATTCCAGCGGCATTGTCGGCGTCGATGGCGGGGAGAGTGCGGAGGAGCAAGCTATTGATGTATGCCAGAACGGCGGCGCGGCGAGGGGAAATGTGGTTTTTAGCGAGAAGCTCGTACAGGTTGCTGAGAGAGTAGTTGATGCCTTGTGCGGTTTGGAGGCCTTGGGAATTGCGGATGAGAGGAGCGTAGACGTTGCTCGTATCTTTCTGTTTTTCGATGGCGAGGTGATGCGAACAGAGAAGGGAGTTCTGGTCGGAGGCGAAGAGACGGCATTGGCGGCCCGACGGCGTGTAAAACTGGCAGCGAGTGGAAAGTGCGGAGGGGTTAGCGGCTTGCAGTTTCATTTTGGTTCTCCATGGAGGGCGGAGGTTACCCCCACCGCGGGTGTTTTGGGGGAAAGAGTGCGGAAGTGACTGTAAACAAAGAGATTGAGTTTTGGCGCGTGCCAAAGAGTGCGCAAGCAACAGGAAGCAAAGGAGATATAAGAAACAAAGGGGAGTAAGAGGTCAAAAGTTCAAAGTTGAAAGTTGAATGCACGGGAAGGACAGGGGAAGGATCCTGAGCAGGTGGGGATGTCCAGTCGAAAGGAACACCTTGGCGAAGGTGGAGTCGAGCCCTTTCCGGCAGGGCCGGAATCTTCGATCGACGATGCTGAGGGTGAAGATTCACGACACATAATACCACAGAATATATAGTCTGTCAAATATAATTATAGTACTAGTATTTGACAAGAAGCGCTATTGGTTCGAACGGACCCACAAAGAGAAGAAAACAAAGGGGTAGAGCTCACTGAGGGCGGGGGAAATTCGGATTGGACGGGTACAAGTGGAATTGACGGTGTTGGCGGAGGCGAAGCGACTGATTCCGGTCGCCGCGAGAGGTTGATAGTCAACAGTTAAGAGTTCAAGGTAAGAACTTGAAACAAACCGGCCCAATGCCGGCAGGCGGAGAAAGGGGCGCATCGATCGCCGACCGGCACTCTGCGGCGCGATCATTTGCCCGGTTTGGGGATGACTCAGCGGGTCAAAAGGTTTCAGTGGCATGCATTAGGCACACCCAGAGTTTGCTGTTCTGGGGGAACCGGGTATCTGGGCGAGGAGAGTAGCCTAGTGCGAAGGTATTCAAGTTCGACGTATGCTGCGGGTTCTTGCGCGTTACGCTGCCTCGGCTGTTTCGTAAATTCTCTCTGTCTCATCCCAAATGCGCGTAAGTTCGCGGCCTTTTGAGCAAAGGTCTTTCAGCGCCGCCCGCTCCGCCCCTGCCTCACGGCATCGCTTGCACCGCCACCAGTGCAGGGCAGCGCGCTCGAAAGCATCTTCCGGGTCAAGTGTCGTCATTTCTCACCACCATCCAGTTCTAGTACCATTCAGCACGCAGAGTCGCAGAGCGCCCACACGCGCGCAACCCTGTCCGGCTGGCCAGCTTACTGCCAGGTGAAAGTCCTTCTTGGTAACAAATTGCGTTTTTTTGCGGCTGCCATAGTGCCTTGCAAGAGGAAAGTCAACCTTGTTTCTGTTAAAAGATATTCTTGTTATGGAAAAGGCACGATCGGCAGCCGGGGAGCGCGCCGCAGCCGGGTGCATTCATGCAAATGGGCGCGTAAGTGAAAGAAAGCAAAGGGGTAGAGCCTGCTGGGAGCGCGGTAACCGTTGACGGGCTATAAGTACTATAAGTATAAGAAGGTGCTGTCCCGGTAGACGATCAGAAGCGTTCCCGCTCGGCCGCGAGCTGCTCGGCACCCGAAACCTTCATGCGCTTCTTGCCGAAGGTCTTTTTCTGTCGGGCGAGGAAGTCGGGGAAAGCCGCGGGGGGAACGGTGGCTGGCGGGAAGAGGCGCGCAATCACGCGTTTGCGCTTGGTGATGTGGATTTCCTCGCCGTCGCGGAGAAGATCCTCGACGGCAGAGAAGCGATAGCGCAGATCGCGGACGGTGGCTTTCTTCATGTGATGCATTTTAGCATCACAAAGCGAATCACCGAGCAGCGGAAGAGTCAAAAGCCCCAGGCGCAAAGCCGACGCCCGGGGCACCCAGCGAGCGCACTGAAAAGCAATTTCGCGACTTGTTTGCGGCCGCCGGGTGGCGGTTGAGCCGCGTTATCCCCACGGCCGTTCCCGAGTCCATCGTTGAAGGCGTTCCGGCCTGACGCCAAAGACCGATTCTTGCGCTACGGTTTTCCTTTTTGTTCTTTCTCAGCAGCTTCGATGATTTTGCGGAATTCCGCAACTGCGGGCACGTCTGGCGAACGCAGTCCGTTTTTGGCCATATAGTGCCAAACAGGAGTCCCATCGGGGCGCGGCCCCCGGCTGCCATTATAGACAAGGAAAACATCTTCAGGCGGCCCTGCTTCCATTTGCGCGTGAGGTTTTGTGTCTTGCGGTGTGGTTTGGGGAGCGCCAACCGGATGACCTTGTTGTGCACCAATCCGAATGCTGTTGTCAGTTTGCTGAACAATGATGGGACGATCGTTGGTAGGCTCACCGCCAATCGTGGGTTGTACTAGTTTTTCAGAGCCCTTGCGAACGGTAATGACTAAATCCGCGGGTTGGCCTTCCAAGACTGGCGTCAACCGGCCCCATTTCATCAATGCCTTCTCGACATCCTCTTGAGCAGTCTTGTTCGCCAGAGGAGAGGTCATAGAGGTACCCACGTCGGGATCGATAAGCACCAAGACAGTACGGGCCTTGAGAACGTAAGCCGGAAGCAAAATCTTTTTTTTGTCGCCGGCGATTGCCAGCGAACTAAATACGAGAAGCAGCAAGAACAAGACGCGCATGCGAACAAGCATTACAACCTCCATGCGGCAAACACACTTGAGCATTGTAGACCGCTGCGATGGAGATGGATAGTCGCCTCAAGTCCCAAGGAGGTTCGGCTGCAACCGAGAGTAGCCGTGCTCGTGTGCCCAGAGGGTGAGGGGAATGGCGGCGAGGTCGTCAACGAGAGGGATGGCGTGGCCGTCTTTGGTGAGGTCGACTGTGGTGAGGAAAAACTTGCAGGTGTCACAGGCTTCGACGCGGATGTGGGGCAACTGCTCCGCGACGTAGACCGGCAGCTTGCCTTCCTCTTCTTCGCCGCACGTGGAGCAGAAAATCCGGCGAAATTCCCATTCCTGCGAGCAAAAGGAACAGAGCAGGAAGCGTTTTCCGCTGTCGCCTTCCACTCGCAGCACACCCATGAGCGGGCGCGCGCCACACAAGGGACAAACCCGCACCGTGATGACCATGGGAGGCTTCGGCGTCATGGCCGCGCGGAATTCGGCATAAGGCTGCAGGAACGCTCGCGCAAGGAACTGCGCGAACGCCCCGATTTGCTGGTCGTACTTGCCCTTGCCGCCATATTCCCAATACGCTTCGAGGCTCGCAATCCAGGAATCCGTCGGCAGCAGGGACATTTGGCGCGCGGATTCGCGGAGAGCTGCGGGCGCGTGCTGTTCAATCACGGAGAGAAAACCGCGGAAGTGGGGAAGGAGCACGGTGAGATCGAGCGAATCTCTTATTTCGGCTGCAGGCGTGCCGCTTGCCTTCATTCCACCCGAAGAGGCGATACTGGGGCGGAGGGTTTTTTGAAAAGCCGCGACGTGTTTGTAGAAATTCAGAAACTCGGAGGCGAAAGAGTATTCGGAGGATAAGCGCGCGGCACGCCGGAGGCGTGCGTCGTGCTCGGTTCCAGCGGTTTGTGTAGTAGAAGCCATCTCATAAATACGTCTGAGGGCCGAAACACTATCTTCAGGGGCTAAAAGCCCAATAACAGCGGCTTTAACGTCGGAGCTAAAGCTCCGACCTCCTGAAGTGCATCCATGAGACAGACGCTTGTCATTTGCGCGGCGTGGACGATTGGCCGACGATTTCCTTATACCAGCCGGGATGGTAACGCTTGGCGAAGGCGATGGAAACATCGCCGCGAATGACCGAGCCAAAGGCACCGCGCTCCGCGAACACACCCATATAAACGTGAATCAGGAACAGGCCAACGGTGAAAAGCGCCGCCGCGGGATGAATGAGAACGGAAATATAGCGCAAGAAGCGAAGGTTCCACGGGATGTACTCCGGGAACCACAGCACGACGCCGGTGGCAAGCAGCGCCACGGCGCTCCAGAAAAATCCCCAGAAGAGAAATTTTTGTCCCGCGTTGTAGCGTCCCGCAGGCGGCATCTTGTCGTCCTGATTGGTGCTGTAATAGCGGACCGCTTTCCACCAGGCTTTGTCCACGTCGGTGTGTTTCATCTGCGGCGCCCACATGACGTACATGTTCCAGACCGCCGCGAAAAAAATGAGTCCAGCCCAGGGATGCAGCATGCGAGAGACAGGAGCTCCGCCCAGGATTACGGCGACCCAGAAGAGCCACGGCGACCAAAACGCGAGCCCGGTGGCCAGCAGATAAAGGTACGCAACGGCTGCTACCCAGTGCGTCAATCTTTCCTTCAGCGCGTACCGAAGGACGTGCCCGTGAGGAATAATCTGTTCGGATGTGCTCACGGTTTTCCTCCTGGATTGATGTCTTCTTCCTCACGCGCCTTCGGGCCGTAGCGCAGATAGTGCACGAAGAGGCCGATCAATCCCCCAACCATCGCAACGTTGCCGAGCCACTTCAGCGGGCCTTTCCACAGCTTTACGGTCCACGGGACGTGGGGATCTTTCGGAAGACCGCCATAAATTTCCGGCTTGGTCGCGTCATGCAGAACATAAATCACGCCGGTGCCGCCAACGCCCGGAGGATCGTAGACGCCAGCGTTCGGGAAATGCGAATGCTCGCGAAGCTGCTTCGCGCGCTTGCCGGCGAGGTCTAGCATGTCGTCCTTGGTGCCGAAGTGCAGGCAGCCCGTCGGGCAGGACTTGATGCACGCCGGCTCGAGCCCTTCGCTCACGCGATCCGTGCAAAGCGTGCACTTGAAAACGCGATGCGTCTTCGGGTTCATCTTCGGAATGTCAAACGGGCATCCGGTGATGCAGTAGCCGCAGCCGATGCAATTGGCCTGCTGGAAATCGACGATGCCGTTGGTGTACTGGATGATGGCACCGTCCGCGGGACAAGCCGCCAGGCAGCCGGGCTCGGCACAGTGCATGCACTGGTTTTTGCGCATGAGCCACATTAGCGAGCCGTCTTCTTCGCGAACATGCTCGTTGAAGAGAATCAGGTTCCAGTAATTCCAGCGCGTTTCCGGCATCGTCTGGTACGTGTTGTCGAAAACCGTTTCGCCGAATGGAAGGTCGTTCCACTCCATGCAGGCCACTTCGCAGGCCTTGCAGCCGATGCAGGTCGTAGTGTCAATGAGCTTGCACACGGTGTATTCGCGCTGCGTGTCTTCGCCGGGAACACTTCCGGCGTGGCCGGAAATTTTTTGAACGCGTAGTGTGGCTTGGCTCATGGCATCCCCTACGCTCTCTCAACCTTTACGAGAAAACCTTTGAATTCCGGCGTGTAGGCATTGGGATCAACCACCGTGGGCGAAAGCAGGTTCGCAGGCGTGAGCGCCGTCTTGCCTTCATCTTCCGCGATGCCGCGGTAGCCCCAGTGAATGGGAATTCCGATTTGATAAGTTTTCTTTCCATCGATCATCATCTGCTTGATGCGCTTGGTGACCATGGCCTTCGCAATGTAGGAGCCGCGGACGCTCGACACTTTCAATTTTTCGCCGCCGCGCAGCCCCATCTCTTCCGCCATCTCCACGGGAATCTCGACGAACGGTTCCGGGACGAGCTGGACGTTCATGGGATTATTTTTGGTCCAATAATGGTAATGCTCCGTCAAGCGATACGTGGTGCAGACCACGGTGTAGCCGTCTTTCGGGGTGCCGTACTTGTCGTCTGGCGTTTTAAACCTCTTGACTACCGGATTGTGCGTTTGCTGCGGGTGCAGGGGATTGTCGATGGGGCTCTCAATCGGCTCGTAAAATTCCGGGAAGGGACCGTCGGCGAACGCGCCGAGCGGCGCAAAAATCCGCCCCACGCCCTCCGGGTTCATGATGAACGGGCCCATGTGATCCTTGGGCTTGGAGTCGACCTTGAAGTCCGGCACGTCGTTGCCCACCCATTTTTGCGTGCTCTCGTTCCACCAGACTTGCCTTCGCGTTGGATCCCAGGGCTTGCCGTCGCCGTCGCATGACGCGCGGTTGTAGAGCACACGGCGATTCGCAGGCCAGGACCACGCCCAGTTTTGATGAATGCCTAGGCCGGAGGGATCGCCGGCGTCACGACGCGCCGTCAGATTTCCGGCTTCAGTGTAAGAGCCGCAGTAAATCCAATTTCCGCAGGCGGTGGTGCCGTCGTCTTTTAGCCAAGCAAAGCCTGGAACCTGCTGGCCGGCTTTAAGCTGCACTTTCGTGGCAGGGTCTTCGGCGTCCACGAAAGTTTTTCCGTTGATTTCTTTCAGGACTTCGGCGAGCGAAGGATTCGAAGGATCGGTGTAATTCCAAGTCAGCTTTAGAACGGGATCGGGGAATTTTCCCGGATCTTTTTTGTAAAGCTCGCGCACCTTCAAGAAAATTTGGGCAACGATGGCCTGGTCCAGGCGGCAATCTCCAGGCATGGGCAGCGCGGCATTTTTCCACTGCAGCCATCGCGCGGAATTCGTGAAAGTGCCGTCTTTTTCCGCGAACCCCGCGCAGGGCAGACGGTAGACGGTTGTCTGGATTCTCTTCATCTCGTCGGTGGTGATTCCAGGCGACTTCCAGAATTCGCTGGTTTCGTCAGGATAGATTTCGCCCACGACGAGCCAGTCCGCTTTCTTGAGCGCTTCGATGTTCTTTCTTGAATCGGGGCCGATCGCGACCCCATTCATCCCAAAGGCAAAAAGACCTTTGAGGATGCCGTTGTACATGTTGTCCCACAGGTAGACCCACGAATAGTTGCGGTCCACTTTGGGAAGGTATTCGAACGCCCAATCGTTCTGTTTGGTAGCGGCATCGCCGTACATCGCCTTGAGGAAACTCACCGCGAACTTCGGCGTGTTGCCCCAGTAGTTGAAGGAATCCCATTTACCGGGTTTCGCCGGTTTTGGCGTGACGCGCTTGGCCCAGGCTTCAAACGAGATGTCCGCGGGCGTGGGCACTTTCAAATAGCCCGGCAAATTGTCGAAGATGCCCGCCATGTCCGTGGCGCCTTGAATGTTCGAATGCCCGCGCAAGGCATTCACGCCGCCGCCAGCGCGGCCAACGTTGCCGAGCAGCAATTGCAGCATGGCCGCGGTTCGAATGATTTGCGTGCCGAACGTATGGTGCGTCCATCCGACGGCATAGATGATGGTCGCCGCTTTCTTCATGTCGCCGTTTTTGCGGACAGAGGTGAAGAGGTCCGCGGCCTTCTCGAATTGATCTTTCGGAATGCCGGTAATACGCTCGACCATCTCCGGCGTGTAGCGGCTGTAGTGCTTCTTCAGGAGTTGGAACACGCAATTCGGATTTTGCAGCGAAAAGTCGTACGCCACTTTTTCAGGCAACGCGGGCGCAGGTGGCGGAGCCCCGTTCGAAGGATGCGCTACAGTCGCGTGCGCTTCAGGCACGGGCTTGCCGCTGGCGTCGCCGCCGGCGTAGTTCCAGCTCGATTTTTCGTAGGTTTGGGACTTGGCGTCGAAGCCGGAGAAAACGCCATCGGCTTCCGGCAGCTTGAAGCCATCTTTAACGATGAAAGCGGCGTTGGTGTAATTCAGCAGGTAGTCTTTTGCGATGCGGTTGTTCTCGATGGCGTAGCGAATCACTCCGCCGAGAAAGGCGATGTCCGCGCCGGCGCGAATCTGGCAGAAAAGATCCGCGACCGATGCGGTGCGCGTAAAGCGCGGATCCACCACAATCATTTTTGCGTTGCGATTGCGCTTTGCTTCGATGGCCCACTTGAAGCCGCAGGGATGATTCTCGGCAGGATTACCGCCCATGATGAGCATCATGTCGGTATTCTTAATGTCCACCCATCCATTGGTCATCGCCCCGCGTCCGAATGTTGGTCCCAAACTTGAGACCGTGGGGCCGTGTCAAACCCTGGCCTGGTTTTCCAAGTGCACGACCCCCAGGGCGCGCATGGATTTCACGACTAAGTAATTGAATTCGTTGGTGTCCGTGCAACCGCCGGTCCACGCGATGGACTCGCAGCGGTTGACCGTGTGCCCCGCCGCATCTCTCTCGATAAACGTATCGTCGCGGGTCTTCTTCACTTTCGCGGCGATTTCATTCAGGGCGTCGTCCCACGAAATATCTTCCCAATCCGTTCCGCCCGGCCGGCGTACCTGCGGTTTCAGCAATCGCCGCTCGTTTAAAATATCTTGCTCGAGTGACGCTCCCTTCGGACAGAGCGTTCCGCGATTGATGGGATGGTCCGGGTCGCCTTCCACGTGCACCACTTGCGGGGTCACGTTTTTCGCGCGGTCGCCGATGGTGTAGATGATGACGCCGCAGCTCACCGAGCAATAAGGGCAGGTCGAGCGAGTCTCGCTCGCACGCGCGATTTTCAGCGTGCGGAGTTGCGCAAAGGCGGGCTTCAAATCGAACCCAAAGACGGCGGCTGCAGCTCCGCCAACGGTCGTTATTTTAAAGAAATCACGGCGGGTAGGGTTCATGCTGAGCCCTCACCTGCGGGAGAATTAAGGTAGGGAAGTCCCCGCAGAACCTCCTTAATAAGACTTGCCAGCCAGTGTGTCAAGGATGATTTTGAAAAAACGGGAACGCCGCTGTAAGTGTAAGATTGTTAGTACCCAGAGGCCAGCGAGCGTTGCTCATCCGAATTCCCATGGTATCTGGCAGACCAAACGAGATCGACGAATTTATCTTAGATGCGATTCGTCGAGACGAATAAGTCAAATATTTACCAACACTTAAGGAACGCACAAAAAAATGCGAAGCCTTGTCGATTTCGCGGCTCCTTGTTCGACGTATCAGCAGAAGGAGATACAGCCAAGAAGAGAGAAGGACTTCCGGAGGGCGACTTGACTCACGCAAAACCCGCCGTCCGAGATAGAATAGATGTGACTCCTATACCGCCTCCAACATCTGTTATTTTCAGACGGTGGAATTCGTAGGTAAGGGTGAATGTTCCCAACCAGGAGGGAACGGGGCGCTGATGGCTAGTCCAGAAATTTCTGCAAAACCTGACCTTGGCACACTGCGCATCCATGATGGCCAGCGGAGCCAGTCGAAGATGGGCAAGCGCATCTTCTACGCGTCGATCCCCGTACTCATTTTCGCAGGCATTGTCGGGGCCGCTTATGCCTTTCGGAGCCAAAAGCCCATCGTTGAGGTTGCCGCCGCGGCGAAAGCGGACCCCGGCGGCCGACAGACACTGTTGAACGCCAGCGGCTATGTGACGCCGCGGCGGCGCGCCACGATTGCCGCGAAAATAACCGGCCGTGTGACGGGCGTTTTCTTCGACGAAGGAACCCGCGTCGCGCAAGGCCAGTTGTTGGCGACGCTCGATGATTCCGATGCCAAACGCGCTCTGGACTCTGCCAAAGCCGATCGCGACGCCTCGCGGGCCGCTATAGCCGACTTGGAAGTGCAGCTCAAGAACGCGCAAATTGCGCTGCGCCGCGCGGAACAACTGCAAAAGGCCGGCGTCCAGACGCAAGAAGCTCTGGACAACGCCACAACCAATGCCGACAGCTTGAAAGCGAAAATCGAGCTGGCCAAGCAACAGGTAGCTGCCGCCGAATCCCGAATTGCCGTCGCCCAGCAGGCTGTGGACAATTGCACGATTCGCGCTCCGTTCTCCGGCATTGTGGTTTCCAAGGACGCACAGGTCGGCGAAATGGTGTCGCCCATTTCCGCGGGCGGGGGCTTCACGCGTACAGGCATTGCCACCATCGTGGACATGCATTCGAATGAATTCGAAGTCGACGTCAACGAATCGTATATTGCCCGCGTTGAACCAGGACAAGACGTGAAAGCTGTTCTCGATGCTTATCCCGACCGGGAGATTCCCTCAAAGGTTCGCACGGTGATTCCCTCGGCGGACCGCCAAAAGGCGACCGTCAAAGTGCGAATCTCGATCCCTAATCTGGAAAAATACAATTTTATTCTTCCTGACATGGGAGTGAAGGTGAGTTTCGAAGGCCCCCCGCAAGCAGCAGCTGCAAAGGGACCTGAAGCCTTGTCCTACGTTCCGAAGGGCGCGATTCGAACGGAAGGCGGCACTTCCTTTGTCTTTCTCGTGAAGGACGGAAAAGTCGAACGGCGCGCGGTCAGCGTTGGGTTGGATCGGGGTACGGACGTGGCGATTCTGGCAGGCGTAACTCCCGGCGATTCGCTGGTAGTGAAAGGCCCCGAGAATTTGCGTAACGGCGATAAAGTCGAAATCCGGCAATAGGAGCAGAGAATGATCCGAGTCGATGGTCGCGGTTTTTCTTCGAGTCTCATCCAAGTGCGCGGTTTGAATAAGACCTACAGCCGCGGCGGCGAGCAAATCCAGGTATTGCAAGGACTCAATCTCGATGTAGACAAGGGCGACTTTGTCGCTTTCATGGGCCCGAGCGGCTCGGGCAAGACTACGCTACTCAATCTCCTCGGCGGCCTGGATGTACCCTCTGCGGGCAGCATCACCGTTGACGGCGATGAAATCACGCATATGTCCGCCGGCAAGCTTACACACTGGCGCGCCCGCCACGTCGGTTTCATCTTTCAGATGTACAACCTTATTCCGGTGCTGACGGCATTCCAGAATGTTGAACTTCCCCTGCTCTTGACGAAACTTTCGAAGTCCGAGCGCCGCAAGCATGTGGAAACCGCTCTGGGAGTCGTCGGCCTCTCCGACCGCATGAACCACTACCCGCGGCAGCTTTCCGGCGGGCAGGAACAGCGCGTAACGATTGCTCGCGCCATCGTCTCCGATCCGACTTTCCTTCTATGCGACGAGCCCACCGGAGACCTGGACCGCAAGAGCGCGGATGAAATCATGGCGCTGATTGATGAGCTGGTCGGCAAGTACAACAAGACCATCCTGATGGTAACGCACGACCCGGTTGTGGCCGCTCGCGCGCATACGACCCTCCATCTGGAGAAAGGCGTGCTTATCGAAGGCGGAAAATCCAGGCAGCCTGTAATGGCCGGAGGTGCAGCATGAAATACAGCCGACTCATCTTCGCCAATCTTTTTCGCAAGAAAGCCCGCCTCATTCTGACCATCGGCTCGTTTGCGGTAGCCCTGTTCCTTTTCACCTTCCTGGCAGTCGTGAAGAACGCCTTCAGCCGCGGCACGGAACTCGCCGGCGCAGACCGGCTAGTGATTATCAACCGGGCGGGGCTCATTCAGACCATTCCGCTCGCGTATCGGGACAAGATTCTGACCATCCAAGGCGTCAAGGCGCTTACGCACAACAATTGGTTCGGCGGCGTCTATCAAGATGAGAAGAACTTCTTTCCCCAGTTTGTGATCGACCCCGAAAATCAGCGCCAGGTCATGACGGAGATGAAGGTTCCCGACGACCAGTGGAAGAACTTCGTAAATGATCGTCAGGGCGCAGTTGTTGGCGCTGGGCTCGCGAAACGCTTTGGCTGGAAGATTGGCGACCGCATCCCCCTGAAAAACGCTCTCTATGGCCCCACCAAAACATGGGAGTTCAACCTGGAAGGCATTTACACCAACGACCACCCGGGCGGCGATGAGAGTCAGTTCTGGCTGCAATGGAAATACTTCGACGAAAACGTTCCTTCGGTCATAAAAGGTTCGATCGGCTGGTACGTATTGAAGCTCGACACCCCAGACGACGCCGTGCGCGTGGCCAAAGCCATTGACACGGAGTTTGCGAACTCATCCACGGAAACCAAGACGGAGACGGAATCAGCCTTCCAGGCGGGTTTTGCTAAGCAACTTGGAAATATCGAATTCCTGATTCTAACCATCGGCGGCGTGGTCTTTTTCACGTTGCTGTTGGTCACGGGCAACACCATGGCAATTTCGGTCAGGGAACGAACCAGCGAGCTGGCGGTGCTGAAGGCGATTGGATTCACGGACCGGTTCGTGCTCTTTTTTGTGCTGGCGGAATCACTGGTGATTGCCTTGATCGGGGGACTGATCGGATTGGGCTTGGCGATACTGGCGATTCCGGCTGTGGGCGCCGCGCTCAATGGCCTGATGCCCCCATTGCTTCTGTCTGCCGTCATGTTGTTGATTGGACTGGGATTCGCTCTGCTGGTCGGAGCTGCCAGCGGATTGCTGCCGGGTCTCGGCGCCATGCGCCTGCGCGTGGTTGATGCGTTGAGGAGGGTCTGAAGTGGCCATTCCGGTCGTTTACAATTTGCGAAGCGTCAAAGCACGCTGGACTTCGGCCATCGTTGCGGTTCTCGGAATTGCCGGTACCGTGGGCGTCTTCGTGGCGATGTTGTCTCTCGCTCGCGGATTCAAGGCGACGCTGGTTTCTTCCGGCTCCGAAGACAACGCCATAATCATGCGCGCCGGGGCGACATCGGAAATGACCGGAGGCGTGGGCATCGATACAGTGAAAATTGTTCAAGACGCGCCGGGAATCGCGCGAGGCGCGGACGGGCCTTTGGTGACCGCTGAGGTTGTGATGGTGGCTCCGATTCCGCTGAAATCGACGGGGACGGACGCCAACGTACAGCTTCGAGGTGTTTCCAAGAATGTTCTGGAGATTCGCAACAGAGTCAAAATCGTGGAAGGCCGGATGTTCCAACCCGGCCTTACCGAAATCATCGTCGGTACGAATGCGAACGTCTCCTACGAAGGACTCACGGTCGGCAATACCATCAGCCTCGGGAGTCTGAAATGGAAAGTTGTGGGAGTGTTCGACGCAGGGGGGAGCGCGTTTGATTCCGAAATCTGGGCGGATGGGCACCTGCTTGGGCCCGCTTATAACCGGCCCGACACTTTTTTTCAGTCGGTTACGGTGCACTTGACGTCGCCGGATTCACTGCAGCAGCTCAAAGACTCGGTCACGTCGGATCCGCGGCTGAATGTGGATGTTTCGCGCGAGATTGACTACTACTCGAAGCAGTCGACGAGGCTGACTACTCTCATCACCGTGCTGGGAGGACTGGTTGCCGGCATCATGGCGATTGGCGCGGTTTTTGGCGCGCTGAACACCATGTACTCGGCGGTTTCCGAACGCGGCCGGGAGATCGCCACGATGCGCGCGCTGGGGTTCGGTGGTCCATCTGTCGTTTTTTCGTTCGTGATTGAGGCGCTCCTGATTTCGTTTGTCGGCGGGTTAATTGGTTGCATCGCGGTACTTCCGCTGAACGGGCTCACGACCGGCGCGATGAACCTGCAAACTTTTTCGCATTTGGCTTTTGCTTTCAAAATCACCACGGAACTGCTCATCAAAGGCGTCATCTTCGCGCTGTTTATGGGAGTTCTGGGAGGCCTCGCCCCGGCCATTCGTGCCGCGAGCCTGCCCATTTCGCACGCTCTGCGCGAGCTCTAACAGAACCACGCCGGAACGACAGTAGCTCGTCGCGACGTGCGTCTCACCATCCAAGGAAGCCTTTCTCTAAGTGCTTACGCTATCTTTGAAGTAGGGATTTACTCTTCCGCACGCCGTCCCTTGACGATTCGACGGCAGTGAATCTAGCCTAGGAAGAGAGGTGCTGGGCAGTCGTATGGGTGCAATGGCAAGACCGATTGCGGATAAGCGCCGCTGCGTATTCTGCGGCAAACACATTGCTGGCCATCTGACACAGTGCCCGTTTTGCCGCGAGGCGATTCCGCAAGTTCAACTCTCTCCCCGCACGGGACCGGATGGCCGTCATCAGATTCGCCGCGGACTTCTTTACATGCTTCTCGCCGCCGTCATCCATTATTTTGCCGCCGGTTACGCCGATCCCATTAAGATTCCATTGCCGGCCCCCGTCCTTCCGCTCGTGACGCAATACGGCACGCCACTTCTTTTTCTCGGTGGCCTGGGACTGGCGTTCTACGGCGTCCTTCTTCGAATTAGACACTAACCTGCAACCGCCCGATTGAGCTTTCCGGATACAGATGCTAACTCTGATCAAACAAGAGAACCTGTTCGAACGGCCAGCTTGACTGATTGGAGTAGTACCGGCATATCGGAAGCACGGTCTTGCTCTCCCGCTATGGCCTACTAGGGGAGAGGCCCGCATCTCCCAGCCTTGTCCAAAGATTTTCCACTGAGGAGTCACTATGAAAAGATCGATCTTGGTTGTGGCAGTCCTGATTTTAAGTGTTTCGCTGTTCTCGACCGTAGGCGCGGAGCGCGCAGCAGGGCAAGGCCCCGCGGGTGCGGGCGCGTCCACGGCGTCTCAGGGAAATTCGAAGTCGTCGGATTCCAAGAGCGGACATTCGCTTAACCCCATCAAGTGGGTGAAAAAAGACAAGGGTTCAAAAAACTCCGCCGATGCGAATGGCAGCCGCAGCGATGTTGAAAAGAAGCTGACGCCGAAACTGCAGGCTCAGGGTGTTTTGGCGGCCAATGCGAACGCCACCGATGCGTGCGCGCCTTTCGTGGCGTTAAACGAGTGCCTTGCGGCACTACACGCCAGCCACAATCTGGGACTCGACTTCAATTGCTTGCGTTCCAGCGTGACGGGCGTGCTCACGAGCGCCGACGTTTCCGGCTGTAAGAGCGCCGGCGATAAAGCGCAGAGCTTGCATAAAGCGATTCATCTGCTGAATCCAGACGCCGACGCCAAGGGAGCAACCAAGAATGCCGAGCAGCAAGCCAAGGACGATCTGAAGGATCTCGGCGAATAAGACTGAAGCCGTAGAAAAAATTACAACGCGGTTAAATCGTTTCTCGACCAGGGTCGAGAAAAATCCGCGAAATCAAAAAGAGGGCGAAAGCCGATGCATGTGGCTTCGCCCTTATTCTTTGAGACTAAAGAGCTGCCCGGAAACAATCGTGGGACGAGCCACCTCAATACCGTTTAGCCGGCGACAGCGGATGCGGGCGGAGCTGAGACCGGTGTCGACGCGGACGAAGCTGCAGCGGAAGCGGAAGATGAAGACGAAGTGGATGCCGGGGCGTGGATGTCCGTGGTAGCAGCAGCCGCAGTGGCGCGGAAGCGGACAATGAGCAGCGTGAGGTCGTCGGCCTGGTGGGCGCCGCGGGCGAAGTTTTCGACAGCTTCAAGAACGCATTTCTGAAGCAATTCGAGGGGACACTCCATCTGGCCGGTGAGAAGTTCCTTTAGGCGCGTGATGCCGAACATTTGTTCGTCGGGATCCATGGCTTCGGTAACGCCGTCACTGAAGAGCACAAGAGTGTCGCCGGGCTCAAGCTTCAGGCAAACGGCTGTGTACTCGGCTTCAGGAACCAGCCCGACCGGATAAGAGCCTTCGGTGAAAGCCTCTTCGGCGACGCAGCGGCGAATGAGAATCGGCGAAGGATGGCCGGCGTTAATAAATTCCAGATTACCGTCCTGATCGAGGATGCCGAAGAACATCGTGGCGTAGCGGCCGACCTCCGAGTGATCGCAAAGGAAGCGGTTGACATGATTGAAGACGCTCGCTGGGTCAATGCCGAGAGTCATTCCTGAGAGCGCGCCCTGAAGCATGGTGGTGAGAATCGCGGCGCCGAGTCCCTTGCCGGAAACATCCGCGATGAGAAACGCGGTGCGCCCGTCGCTGAGCGGAAAAACATCGAAGTAATCTCCACCGACCGCCAGGCAGGGAAGATTGAATCCCGTGACGGAGAGGTGCGGGTATTCGCGGAAATCGCGAGGCAGAAGCGCCTGCTGAATGTCGCGGGCGATGTTGATCTCCTGCTCGAGGCGCTGGCGTTCACGCTCGCGTTCCACGAGGCGGGCATTGTCCAGAATGTTCGCAGCGTCGGCGGCCAGAGCATCCAGGATCTGGCGGTCGAGCTTGGAGAAGGCGGCAGGGCGGCGCGAATCCAGGTACAGAACGCCAAGAAGTTCTCCGCGCTTGATGTTGACCATCGATTCCTGCGTGTTCGCGCGCGCGATGGCGAAGAGAGGAACCACCACAACGGCTCGCAGGCGTTGCGCGACGACGCTTTGTGCTGCCTGCAAGTCCATGTCTGCTTGCGCCAGGTCTTCGGTGATCACCGGCGATTGCTGTTTGAGTGCAAGTTGGATGGCAGTCTTGCTGGGTGTCACACTCTCCGGCGGCAAACGCAACGCTCCGTTGCGCCGGGCAAGTTTTACTTTCAGCGCGTCCGTTGAGTCCTTTTCGAGAAGCAGGCCGCGATCCGCATCGGTCACTGAGACGGCGTGATCCAGCATGTGACTTAACGCTTCATCGAGAGGAAGCTGAGAATGCAGCAAGGCACTGGCTTCGAGCAGGCGCTTGAGCTTAATTAGGCCGCCGCCGGATGGTTCGGAGCTGGTGATGTGCTCCATCCGCGTGAGCAGCTGGGGAAGGGAATCACTGTCTGTACTCTTGGCGGAACGGAAGATTATTTCGTACGAGTCGTCGAGACCGAACGTGATGGAGTCGCCATCCTGAAGCTCGCGGCTATCGACTTTTTCTCCATTGACGAAGAGGCCGCGGCGCTGGCCGCGATCCTCGATATAGAAGCGATTGGCCTCGATCACCACGGCCGCGCAGTTGCGGGAGATGCGGCGGTCGGAGAGTTGCAGGTGGTTCCCGGTCTCCACGCCGCGGCCGATCATAAAAGGCGTTTGCGTGATGCGGGCGTAGCGTCGCGCGCCGTCCGGAGAGACGACTTCGAGAACGGCTTCACCGGCAAGAGGTACAGTGTCGGGCATGGGTGAGTCCCAATGCGGGGAATTGTAGCATGCGAAGGGCAGGTGAGTGGCCTGACGCGGACGGATTGCCCCGGCTGTTCGGCTAGGCGGCCGGTGGCTGGCCAGCAGGGGGCTTGACTCTTGCGGGCTCGAGGTTAGGAAGGAAGGCGGTAAGGATGCCGATGGCCGGGAGAAACGAGCACACGTGATAGACGAAATTGAGGTCGGTCAAATCCGCCAGCTTGCCGAGCAGGGCCGCGCCGACGCCGCCCAAGCCAAACGCAAATCCGAAGAAAAGACCGGAAACTGCTCCCACTCTGCCGGGGACTAGTTCCTGGGCGTAGACCAGAATCGCGGAAAACGCCGACGCCAGGATGAACCCAATCAACACGCTGAGGATGGTGGTCCAAAGAAGGTTGGCGTACGGCAAAACCAATGTGAACGGAAGGACACCAAGAATGGAACACCAGATGACAAACTTGCGGCCGATCTTATCGCCCACTGGGCCACCGATAAAAGTTCCAGCAGCGACGGCGCCAAGAAACAGAGAGAGATGGAGCTGGGCATCGTGCACGGAGAGATGGAACCGGTTCATCAGGTAGAAGGTGTAGTAGCTGATCAAGCTGGCCAGATAGAAGAATTTTGAAAACATGAGAGCAACCAGGATTGCCAGGCAGAAGGCAACCTTCCTGATGGGTAAGTCATGGTGAACAGGCTCCAGGGATGACGGAAGAGCGGAATCACTTGGGAATGATTTCCACTGATAGGACCGGTGCTGGCTCAACCAACTGCCAATGTTTGTGAGTAATACCATGCCCAGGAGAGCCACCAGCGAATACCATGCAATGCTGGATTGTCCTTTGGGAAGAGCTAGGGCGGCGAGCGATGGACCCAAAGCCGTGCCGGCGTTGCCGCCAACCTGGAAAAGCGATTGGGCCATGCCGTGTTGCCCGCCCGAAGCCATGCGCGCGACGCGCGACGACTCCGGGTGAAACACCGCTGAGCCAATTCCGACCAGTGCCGCAGCTACGAGAATGGTGCCGAAACTCGGAGCCATGGAGAAAGCCAGCAAACCAATCAGAGTAATTCCCATACCGACGGCCAGGGAATAAGGCTGCGGACGGCGGTCAGTGTAAAGGCCCACAAGTGGCTGAAGGAGAGAAGCCGTTACCTGGGAAGTAAGGGCGATCAAACCGATTTGCCCAAGATTAAGATGGAAAGAGGTGCGCAGAATCGGATAGATAGCCGGAATCAGCGATTGCACCGTATCATTCAAGAGGTGGCAGAAACTGATCGCCAGGAGAATCTTGAAGACAGTCTTCCCGCCAGTTTCTGCTGGAGCGGCTGCCTGAATTGCTGTCAAGTTTGTTTCGCTAGCCATCTAGAGCCGGAGTCTCCGAATCATCGTTGCTGGTGCGCATTGCTATTACCGCGCAGCAGAGGCGAGGCGGCGCGAGACGTAGTCGGCGACGTAAGCGTCGAAAATTTCGTTGAGGCGGTCGCAGACGAGCCCGCGAGTAGGGATTACGTTGCCCGCGATTTCGCACACTTTAATGAGATTGCGGTTTGTCGACGAGATAAAAACTTCGTCGGCGGAATTGAGGTCTTCGGGGCGAAGAGACTGTTCGACGACTGAAACTCCGGCCTCCGGCGCGATTTCCATGAGGATGCCGCGCGTTACGCCTTCCAGGCATCCGGAATTTAGAGGGGGCGTGAAAACCTTTTCGCCCTTGACGACGAAGATGTTCGCGGAAGTGCATTCGGCCACTTCGCCGCGCTCGTTGAGCATGACGACTTCGTCGAATCCTTCTTTCATAGCCTCGCCAACCGCCCAGACATTATGGAGCCAGGAAATGCTCTTTACTCCGGACATGGGAGAAGCGGCGTGACGGCCGTTTTCGCGGATAGCGAGGCGAACGACTTCGCGATGTTCGGGGAGACCGGCGGTGTAGATAATCAGGTCCACTTGCGGATGCTTCTCATCGCTTTGCCAGAAGCCGACTGTGTTATAGACCAGATAGATGCGAGCGCAGCCTTCGGTGACTTTGTTGGCGCGAATCGCTTCGTGGAGATGGACACGCACTTTAGCCGCAGAGTAGGGCATGGGGAGGCGAGTGATACCGGCGTCTTTTTCCAGGCGGCGCCAGTGGCGTTCGTAAGCGAAAGCCTCGCCCCGGGAAATACGCAGCGTCGTGAAAATGCCCCAGCCGCAGATCAGCCCGGCCTGACCGGGAGAAAGGCGCACCTTCTCGATAGGCAGCAGCGCATCGTTGTGAAAGACGTTCCGGTGAATCACCTGGGCCTCACGAAAAGAGTTTGAGACTGCTTTCCATTGTATCCGAAATCTGTAATTTGAGCCGGGCGGCAGAGATACGCACTCAACCCAGAAAAAAAAGAGGGCGAGCCGAAGCCCGCCCTCTGCAGAAGTTAAGTCGTGTGGCGTCAGAACTGCAGTTTGAGGGCCAGTTGCAGTTGCCGCGAAGAGCCGGAATCTGCAACCGGGAAACGAGTTGCAGTGATTTTCCCGAATGTCGACGTCGCAGGGTTTATCGGAAGCGATACCACTGAACTAGTGAAACCACTGAAGGGGCCAGGTTGGGCAAAGTTTGGATGGTTGAACAGGTCGAACGCGTCAGCCCTGAATTGGAGATTCAGCCGTTCCGTCAGCTTGGTGTTTTTTACGATGGAGGCGTCGACATCCGTGAATCCAGGCCCTATGAAAGCGTTGCGGCCAAGATTCCCGAAAGCGTTTCCGGGGAGGGAAAGCGCCGCGGCTGCGCTGGTAAGATCAAACCAGTTAGCAGGATCGCCGGTAACGTTTATCTTACCCGAGATGTTCGGCCGCACGGTGCTGCTCACTCCATTGATGCTCGCGGAGGCGACAACCACATTGAATGGATTGCCACTCTGAGCAGTAATGATGGAGGCCAGCCGCCAACCACCCACAAGGCGATTCCCTTTAAATGGCAGATCATAGATGGTATTGACAATAAAACGATGGCGGACGTCAAAATCCGAACTGCCGCGCTCACCCGCAACGTTTGTACTATCCTGCATCACAATAGTCTCAGCGTTTCGTGAGTTGTCATCAATCGAGTGAGAGAAAGTATAGGACGCGTTGAACTGTAGGCCGTGAGAGATACGTTTGTTGGCCGTGATCCACAAGGCGTGATAGATGGAATTGCTCGATGAGTCTCGCTCCGTGATCGTTGGGCCGAGTCCAGTGCCCGGCAGGATGCTGCCCTGCAACGTCCGGAACGGTCTGCTAGTCGAGCTGCCCAGAACCGTGGGCTGGTTGAGATTGCGGTCGATCTCCAAATGGGTTCCTTTGGCGCCGAAATACCCGATCATAATGCCCATATCGTTGGTTACTTGACGCTGGACGTTAAGATTCCAAGACTGCACGTTCGCGTTCCGGAAGTCAGGATTAATCGTCAGCGGCGAAACGCTGGCTGGCGTTCCGCTGAAGTTTGTCCCCAGCGTCGAAACAGGTCCCGGAGCGGCTGGTGGGAATGTCACGCTGATGGGGAGGGCAAACGGCGGATTGGAAGCCAAGCCCGTGATGATACCGGTGATGGGCTGATCCACTTGATAGCCATAGCCGCCGCGCACAATCGTTTTGCCATTGTGCCTGGCATCCCAGGCAAAGCCGGCGCGCGGTTGGAAGTTCTTGGAGTTCTGGTTGTAAATATTGTCGAGCCCGGCGCCTGCTTGAATGAGTGAGACCGTACCGGGGTCGAACACGACAAAGCGGCTCTTGGCTTCACTGGGTGTCTTGTTCCACGAATAGCGAAGTCCTAGCTCCAGAGTCAGAAAGGGTTTTAACTTGTAGCTGTCCTGAGTGAAGAAATCTAGTGCGTTTGCAGTGACACGACTGGCAACATTTCCTATCGTGCGTGCCGCGGAGTCCACATTGCCGTTGATGAAGTTGGTCGTCGTGTTGAAAAAGAGTTGTCCGGGATCGTTGTTGAAGTTGTTGTTGCGGAAATTGCGGAATTCGCCCCCGAATTTAAAGGAATGGTGCCCGCGAATGTAATTCAGCGTGTCTCCCAGAACTGCTGTAAGGTCACCGCGGCCTTGTGGGAAATTGCGCTCCGCGCCAAACACTAGCCCCAAGTCCTGAATCCGGATGACCGGAACGAACTGCATGTTGGAACCCAGGACGCCACCAAGATTGACGCTGGCCGGGTCTGTCAAATTGTTTGGACTGAAGGTGATGTGAATGCGATTAACTCCTAGGCGCGCTTCGTTCACCAGGGCTGGAGAAAAGATGTGAGTCTCGCCGAGCGTAAAAGCCTGGCGGTGGCCCTCTCGGGTGTCGCCGAATCGCGGAATATTGGCCCCTGCTGTGGGCTCTTGGCGAAGGTCAGCCTGATAGATGTAGTAGCCGTGCAGATGGTCTGACTCACTAAAATTGTGGCCGATATCGGCAGAGCCTTGATTGATGTTGACAGGCGCCGTAGCTGACCCGAAGAAAGCGGGGGTTGTCCCGATCAGCCCGTTCGACGGGGGGATAAGGCTCAGAAGACCTTGAGCGGAAGGACTGCCGGAACTCTGAATCTGTGTGCGCTGAGCGTCGGACAAGACGGGGCTGGTCGTCGTGAGACCTTGGCGATGGCGAAGGCCTTCATAGCTCAGGAAGAAGTAAGTCTTTCCGTGCTTGATCGGGCCACCAAAATCCCCGCCGAACTGATTACGCTTCAGAGCGGACTGCGGATTCGGAGCACCGGTGGACGTAAGCTGCGGATTGAAGAAATTCCTGGCATCAAACCAATTGTTACGGACGTAGTCATAAGCTTCGCCGTGAAGCTCTTCCGTGCCGGAGCGTGTGGCGATGTTTACGATGGATCCTGAATTCCGTCCGTACTCGGCGCTATAAGTTGAGTTGTCGATTTTGAATTCAGAGACGGTGCTAATGGAGGGCTGAAAAGTGACCTGGTTTTGGACCATGTCGCTCAAGTTGATGCCGTTGAGCATAAAATTGACGGCGTCCTCGCGGCCTCCGGCAGAATTGAATGCAAACGATCCTTGACCGCGCAGCGGTGCGGTTAAGAACCCATTCGAAGGTGGAGTCACTGTCCCTGGGACGAGCAGAGCCAAGTCAACGAAGTGACGACCGTTGAGGGGAATGTCCTGTACAACGTTTTGATCGATGACCTGTCCAACCGTTATGGTGGTCGCATCTATAACTGGCTGTGTGCTTTCCACTGTAACAACCGTGTTCGTTTGGGCGACCTTCAGGCTGAAACTCTGAAGCGTATTCTGGCTGACCTGGAGCACTACCCCTTTGGCAATTTGAGTTTCAAATCCCGCCTTCTGGACCTCAACATCGTAACTCCCCGGTGGCAGAGCAGGAACCTCGTATTCACCGGCCGTATTCGATTCGGCGTTTCGTTCAAGACCGCGAGCCGCGCTTTTGACGACTACCTTCGCGCCCGCAACGGAAGCGCCGGACGCATCCGTAACCGTGCCTTTGATGCTTGCAGTTACCTGTGCCATCGTCGCGCTTCCCAAGCCGGTCAAAAAAAAGAACAAAAGGAACATACGAAAGAATAACTTGCGGAAACTCATAGATTTCGCCGCCGCAACTTCCATAAATTTGCTCCTCCTGATTCAGGAACGCACGAGGATTGTTCGACGCGGTCGCTAATCATAGCGCAATCGCTGTGCCAGAATAGGAGCATCTCCGGCCATCTTCAAAATAAGCCGTATCAATGGCTTATAGGTTTACCCGAATGTGTGTGCTTGGGAATTACCAGGCTGGCTTCCAAAAACAGAAGGCCTTCCCGAATATCGAAGATATTTATACCGAATTTAGAGGCTGGCAGGCACTACTGCAGAAGCCGCGGAAATTATGGCTTGCAGCCGGCGGGAACCAGGAGCACTTGGCCTTCGAAGATTAAGTTCGCGTCGCGGACGGCTGGATTCGCCTGAGCTATGCAGGACCAGCTCGAGGCATGACCAAAATGGGCCTGGGCGATAGACGTCAGCGTGTCACCCTTTTTCACAGTGACCTTCGTCGCGGTCCGCGAGGAGACCGCAGGCAGGAAAATCTGCGAGCCAGCCTTAATCTGGTCCGCGTCGCTGATCGCGGGATTGACAGAGAGCAGTTCTTGCCAGCGCGTTCCCTTGCCCAAATTCTGTTCTGCAATCTTCCAGAGCGAGTCACCCGGCTTTACGATCACGGCGTTGAGTTTTGCCGTGCTGCTCGGCACAACAGGAACAATCGGCGCCGCGGGTGCGACCGGAACAGGAGCAGCCGGCTGCAGCGGAGCAATCCGAGCCGCGGGCGGACGCGAGAGCGGAATGCTCGGTGGCGCAACAAAAACTCTCGGCCGCTCGAAAGGCGAACGCTTCACGGGCGGCTGATAAGGAACAAATCTTGGCGGAGCTGGATTGGAAACCGGTGGACGCAGCGGCATCACCGGAGGTTTTGGCGAAGCGAGCGCCGGAGCATCCGCGAATGGAAGATGGAACTCCGCGGAGCGCTGAAGTTTCTGCGATTCTTTCTGTTTGCGGAATCGTCGCGCGACGTCGCCGAGCGGGGCGTCGGGCGAAAGCGACTGCGCGTCGACAGCCTCTCCCGATTTTTCCGCGGGCGAGGGAACGGTCTGGTTCTTCTTTGCCTCCACCTGAGCGCGATCTTCGGGCGTCAGAATCTGCGCACGCGTTAGATCCCGCTCGGTGTAGACATGCCTGGATTTTTTCTGCTTACTTTGCTTTTGGGTGCGTTCGTGGCGAGCTGCTTCGGCGACATCCTGAGCGGAGCACTGCGCGGCCCCAAAGATGGCGGAAGCAGTTATCAGAACCGCAGGGAAGCACACGCTTCGCGTACAAGAAGAACGCTTCGCGGGAAGCGAGAGCGCGGTCAAGGCTGGAATCTTGAGATCAGTTCGTAGCATTGCAAACCGACCACGGGGGGACACCGCTTAGGCACGTAATATACCAAAATAGGGGTCTTATGGGAACAAGTATTTTTTGCATAAGCCGCCGCCCTCCTGGCCCTCAGCAGGGTACTTGACCGGCGCGTGTTGCGTTATGATTTCCCCTCTGGAGACTGCGCTCGGCTGCGGCAAGGAGGAAAGAAACCATGAGCAAGAAGCAAAGCTTTTCCCGGAGACAATTCGTATCCTCGGCGGTTTCAGCCGCCACGATTTCTTCCTGGCAGCCTGGACGAGCACTCTTTGCGGTTCTCGCAGCTCCGAAAAGGGGAACGCGCGAATTCGCTCCGCATTCGCAAGTCGCGCTGACGACGACTCCGCCTTGGCGCGACCAGGGCATTCTCAACCTCGCAAAGTCGCCGTACGCGAAACTGAGAAACGTGCCCGTGCACGCGGTCACGATCGAAAATGGTTTCTGGGCGCAGCGCCGCGAAGTCAACGTCAACAAGAGTATTCCTTCGATGGAAAAATTGCTGGAAGCCAACGGCCGCATGGATAATTTCCGCCGCCTCATCGGAAAGAGCTCTGCCGCGCAGCGCGGGCCGGTGTACTCCGATTCCGACGTTTACAAGTGGACCGAAGCTGCCGGTTTCGCTCTGCAATCCGGCGAGCGGCCCGAGCTTCGCGCATCCGTGGACAAAATCACGAAGGACGTCGTTGCCGCGCAACAGCCCGACGGATACCTGAACACGTATTACGTCGGCGACCATGCTGCGCAGCGAATGGAGCCGAGAGCCCAGCAATGGGGCCACGAACTTTACAACATGGGTCACTTCCTGCAAGGCGCTATCGCTTACTACCGCGCCACCGACGATCGCACTCTGCTCGACGCGGGCATCCGTTTTGTAAATGACTTCCTGCTTCCTAATTTCGGTCCGGGCGCGGACAAGAAACCTTTGTTCTCCGGCCATCCGGAAATGGAATTGGCGCTGGTCGAGTTGTATCGCATTACCGCCGACAAGCGGCAGCTTGATCTTGCTGGTTATCTGCTTGCCGGCGACTCGCGCATTCAGGTGAAGCCTTGGGATTACGTCTACCATTTTTGCGGGACTCCCTTCACCTCGCGAAAGCATCTCGAAGGTCACGCCGTGCGTGCCATGTACGCTTGCTGCGGTGCGACCGACTACTACCTGGAAACCGGCGATCCCGCGTATTGGAAGACGCTCAACGTTTTATGGAAGGACCTCGTCTCAGCGCAAATGTACGTCACCGGCGGAGTCGGCGCGCGCAGCGACGGCGAGGCTTTCGGTGATCCCTATGAATTGCCCAATGCGCGGGCCTACGGGGAAAGTTGCGCGGCCATCGGCAACATGATGTGGAATTGGCGCATGCTCGCCGCGACCGGCGAATCCAAATACGCCGACGTGATGGAGCGTGCGCTCTATAATGGCATCAATTCCGGGATGTCGCTTGATGGCACGCTCTATTGTTATCGCAATCCGCTGGCGTTCGATCCTTCCCGTGGCGACAAGATTCGCAACGAGTGGTACGACACGACGTGCTGCCCGCCGAACCTGGAGCGGACTTTCGCTTCGCTGCCGGGATATTTCTACAGCACCAGCAGAGAGGGCGTTTATCTCCACTTCTATGACAACTCGCAACTCGACTGGCATCTCGAGAACGGCGTCGGCTTGAAGGTCCGCCAGAAGACAAATTATCCGTGGGATGGCGACGTCGAAATTACCGTCACGCCTGCCGAGCCTGCCGAGTTCACATTTTTCCTGCGAATCCCCGGCTGGACGGACACGGCACAAGTGAGCGTCAACGGGAAGCCCATCGCAAGCGCAACTCCCGGCCAGTATCTTCCGATTCGACGCCGATGGGCCGCTGGCGACGTCGTCCACGTGCAATTCAATATGAAGCCGCAACTTCTCGAAGCCAACGCGGAAGTTATCGAAAACACTGGCCGCGTTGCGGTGCAGCGCGGGCCGCTCGTTTATTGTCTGGAACAAATCGATCAGCCGGAAGGCGTGCCGCTGAAAAAGGTAGCGTTCAACCTGGGCCCGAAATCGCGCGCGCAATTCCAAGAAGAATTTCGGAACGACCTGCTTGGTGGAATTATTCTGTTGCGCCATGCCGGCGCGGCTTATGGAGAATCCGTGGAGCAGAGCCGTCTCTATTTTCGCTATTCCAGCGAGCCTCGAAAGTCGCGGTCTGTCTCGCTGACCTTTATTCCTTATTACGCGTGGGCCAACCGCACGGCAACTCCGATGCAGGTTTGGACTCCTGTCTCGCAGTCCATCGCTGGCTAAAAACCGTGCCGTTCGTGGTATAACTTCACGCCATGACGGACAAATGGGGAAGGCGTCTGTTCAAAGCGGGCGCAGTGGCGCTCTTGATTCTGGGATTGGTGCACTCGCTCTCGCTGATTCGCGAGCAGGTTCCGGCGAACGAGACGGAGAAACAATTGCTGGGCCTGATGTCCGGCTACAGATTCAACTTGATGGGATCCATACGCACGATGAATGATCTGGTGCGCGGGTTTAGCGTGTCCTTCATGCTCGCGGCCCTGGGCTTTGCTCTGTTCGACCTGCTGCTGTTCCGGGAGCGGGCAGGATTACTGAAGCGAGCGGCACTGGCGAATATCATCTGGCTGGCGGCAATGACCGCCGTCGCCCTTCGTTATTTTTTCATTATCCCGATTTCGTTTTTCACGGCCACCCTGCTAATTTTTGTTCTAGCCTGGTTGAAGCTGCCATCCGAAGGGACGACTTAGCTTGTAAGAACCCAACTTCCTTGTTATATTTTGTTTCCCGGCAGTTCTCCAAAGAGAACTCTTCGTTGACAAAAGGAGAGGCTAACTCTAAGATTAGAGTTTGTCTCTAGAGGGAAAGGTGTGACTGAGCGCAATGAGGACGTACGTAGCCAAGGGTGAAGAAGCCGAAGCGCTGAAAACGGGCGCGAACTGGTTTGTTGTGGATGCGACCAATGTGGTGCTGGGACGCCTGGCGACCAAGGTCGCGCGCATGCTGATCGGCAAGGATAAGCCGAGTTTTACGCCGTACCTGGATTCGGGCGACCATGTAGTGGTGATTAACGCCGACAAGGTCCGCATGACCGGAAACAAGGTCGAGCAAAAAGTTTATTATTCGCATAGCGGGTATCCTGGCGGACTGAAGGAAGTGCCCGCGAAGCGGTTGCGCGAGGCCAAAGCCGACTGGATGATCCGCGAGGCGGTTCTCGGGATGCTTCCGAAGAACAAGCTGCGCGCGCGGCGGGCAAAGAAGTTGCGCATTTACCGAGACGCCGCAGGTTTGGCGCGGCACGCCGGGCAGAAGCCGCAAGCCGTCTCGCTGTAGGCCGGATTTGTTTTTTTTTCCGCACGTAAGCTGTTCCTTCTAAGTGGTGCCTTAGCGGGGAATACGCAGGCGTGAAGTTTGAGATTGATCCGCAAAACAGCGGAATGGATGTTTGCCGCTGAGCGGACTGGTATCGAGATGGCTGCCCGGCAGTCATCCATCGCGAGGAGGAACGTTGGGTTCTACGGGAACGCCCCTAGCGGGCACACAGACATGGTTTCTCGGGACGGGACGGCGCAAGGAATCCGTAGCGCGCGTGTTCGTGCGTCCAGGGGCCGGCAAGTTTACGGTGAACGGCCGGGAAGTCGAAAAGTACTTTCCGAATCATGCCTGGAAGCATGACGCGACGGAGCCGCTGAAGTTTACGAATATCGCTGACCAGGTGGACGTGGTGGTGACCGCGCATGGCGGCGGAGTGGGCGGCCAGGCAGGGGCGGTGCGCATGGGATTGTCGCGAGCGATTTCGCGGTTTAATCCGGAGCTGCGGGCGGCGCTGCGCAAGAACGGATTTTTGACGCGCGATTCGCGAATGAAGGAACGCAAGAAGTACGGACAGAAGGGCGCGCGCAAGCGCTTCCAGTTCACGAAGCGCTAATTTTTGTGGCCCCGATTTGATCGGGGCCAATCGAGTTCCAGCGGGTTGACGCAAGTCAGCCCGCTGAGATCATGGCCGGCAAGAAGCCGGCAAGAGGCTGTTCTGTGGCGACGATTTGTTAAATGAAGCGGCGCCACCGCAAACAGCTATCCTATTAGGAGGTAACTTGGCAGTAGAAATTACGATGAAAGAGTTGCTGGAGGCCGGAGTCCACTTCGGTCACCAGACGCGGCGCTGGAACCCGAAAATGAAGGAGTACATTTTCGGCGAACGCAACGGCATCCACATTATTGATCTTCAGAAAACCCTCAAAATGTTCCGCGAAGCGAGCCGCTTCGTGGGCGAACTCTCCGCACAGGGCAGAACGGTTTTATTTGTGGGCACCAAGCGGCAGGCTCAGGAGGCGGTCGCCGAGGAGGCCAAGCGTTGCGGTGCGTTTTTCGTGAACCACCGCTGGCTGGGCGGCACGCTGACGAATTGGGCGACGCTGCAGAAATCCATCAAGCGGCTGAAGCTGCTGAAGGCCATGACCGAAGACGGCCGTATCAAAGAGCTTTCCAAGAAAGAGCAAGCCCGGCTGGATCGCGAGATGAAGCACCTGCATCAGAACCTCGAGGGCATCGAGAACATGACGCAGTTGCCGGACGCCATGTTCGTGATCGATTCCAACGCGGAAGAGATCGCCGTAAAAGAAGCGCGGCGCATGGGCGTGCCCGTCGTTTCCGTGGTGGACACGAATTGCGATCCGGACGTGGTGGACTGGATTATTCCCGGGAACGATGACGCGTTGCGCGCCATTCGCCTGTTTACGACCAAGATTGCGGATTCCGTGCTCGAAGGCCACAACGCTTACCAGCAATCGCAGGTGGCGGATCAGAAGGCCGCGGAAGATCAGGCACTGGTGGACGGCGTCGAGTACGTCGATACCAGCGCATACGAACAGTACGAAAAGCAAGAGGGCGACTTCGTCGAGGGTGTTGCGGAAACGCCGGCGGAGCCAGCCGAAGCCACTGTTCCTCCTGACGACGAGGAAAAGCGATAAAGCAATTGCGCGGGTAGGAAATTTGTGAGGCCCGCGCCGAGCGATTCGGTGCGGGCCGTTTTGTAGCTAGTAGCACCACAAGAAATTGCCAATCAGCAAAGAGAAAAAAGGATGAGTACACAACAGCCAGCAGTGCAAATCCCGGCACAACTCGTAAAGGAATTGCGCGAGAGAACGAACGCTGGTTTCGCGGATTGCCGCGCCGCGCTCGTGGAAGCGAACGGCGTCATCGAGAAGGCCATCGAGATTCTGCGAAAGAAAGGACAGGCCGCGGCCGCAAAAAAAGCCATGCGTGAAGCGTCGGAAGGGCTCGTGGGCAGCTACATCCACGCCGGGGGGAAAATCGGCGTGCTTGTGGAGCTGAATTGCGAATCTGATTTCGTGGCGCGCACGGATGCGTTCCAGCAGCTTTCGCACGACATCGCGATGCACATCGCGGCGCTGGATCCACGCTACGTGCGGCGCGAGGAAGTGACGCCGGAGATGCTCGAAAGAGAGCGCGATATTTACAAAGCGCAGGCGCTGGCGACCGGCAAGCCGGAGGCGGTCGTCGAAAAAATCGTGAACGGCAAGATGGAAAAGTTCTACGAGGAAAACTGCCTCTACGAACAGCACTACATCAAGGACGAGAGCGTCACCATTGGGGAGATGATCGCGCAGGCTATCTCCAAGTTGGGCGAAAATATTTCGATCCGGCGTTTCGTGCGTTTCAAGGTCGGCGAAGTAAGCGGCGGAGCCGCAGGGCCGGAAGCAGTGCCGGTGCCGGTGAAAGCATAATTCAAAGACAATTCGAACCAACCTTCAGCGTCCCGGTGTGAACCGGGACGCTTTTTTTAGAGTGCGGGAGCGTAGCTTCCGCACTCTAAATGTGCGGGCGCGAACATAGTTTGCTACAATTCACGGGATTTTAGACCGCGCGAACGGAGACTCATGGCATCCGCGAAAGCTGGGAAGAAGAGCTTGAAAAAGGGCAGGCCGGCGTATCAAAGAATATTGCTGAAGCTCTCCGGAGAATCGTTCCAAGGGCCGCAAGGATTTGGCATCCACGGCGAAACGATTCAAGGCATTGCGCGCGAACTGAAAGACGTGCACGCGCTGGGCGTGCAAACTGCGATCATGGTCGGCGGAGGAAATATTTTCCGCGGCGCGAGGCAAAAGGGTTTTGAGATCGACCGCGCGACCGGCGATTACATGGGCATGCTTGCTACGGTGATCAACGCGCTGGCGCTGCAGGACGCGCTCGAAAAAGAAGGCGTGTTCACGCGCGTGCTGAGCGCCATCGAGATGAAAGAGGTTTCCGAGCCGTTTATCCGGCGGCGCGCGATGCGGCACCTGGAGAAGGACCGCGTGGTGATTTTCGCAGCGGGGACGGGGAATCCCTATTTTTCGACGGACACGGCGGCCGCGCTGCGCGCGATGGAAATCAAGGCGGACGTGATCCTGAAAGCCACGCGCGTAGACGGAGTTTACGACGCCGACCCGGAACAAATTCCGGACGCGAAATTCTTTGCCGCGATTTCCTACCGCGAAGTACTAAATCAGAATCTGAAAGTGATGGACTCGACGGCGATTTCGCTGTGCATGGACAACGGCATGCCCATCGTGGTGTTCAACATGAACCGTCCGGGAAATATCAAGCGCGTGGTGCTCGGAGAGCGAGTGGGCTCGAAAGTTACGCCCGCGTAAGGAAAGTTCGTAGCCCCGACAGGGGTCGGGATCCTCGATCGACAGTTTTCTAAAGTTCAAAGATCGGAAAAGCCTACCCCTGAAGGGGTGAGCTACAGGGACGTTATGACGACGATGGGTACAGTGAAAGAGGCCATGGCGGCGGGCAGAACGCGGATGGAAAAAGCGGTGGACGATTTTCGCAAGGAGCTTGGCACGCTGCGAACGGGGCGCGCCAATGCTTCCATACTTGATGCCATTCGCGTGGACTACCACGGAACGCCCATGCCGGTGAATCAGCTTGGCACGGTGATGGCGCCGGAGGCCACGTTGCTCGTGATTTCACCGTGGGACCCAAGCGCGGTGCCGCTGATCGACAAAGCCATCCGGAGTTCGGACCTGGGACTGAATCCCACAAACGACGGCAAGGTGGTGCGCGTGCCAATGCCGGCGCCGACGGAAGAGCGCCGCAAGGAAATCGTGAAACACCTGCACAAGGTACTTGAGAACCACCGCACGGCGGTGCGCAACATCCGGCGCGACATTAAAGAAGCCATCGACAAGCTGGAGAAGGACAAGAAAATCAGCCAGGACGAACAGAAACGGGCGCTGGACGAACTGGAAAAAATCGCGCACGCGGAAACCAAAAAGATCGAAGATCTGTCGGCAGCGAAAGAGAAAGAAATTCTCGAGATTAGGTAGCGTCGTCTTGCTAGCTTAAAGTTTGCTCGCACGCGTTTCCACTTCCTTTTCCTCACGCGGCCACTCCTAGGCCGGCGGAACAAACGTAAAAAACTCCCACATGACAGGCGCGTTAGAGGCCGACGCTGGAAGTGTTTTCACACCCAAGCCTTCGAGGATCAGTCGAAGCACACTTTGGTGCTGGTAGAGAGTTGTAGACGAATATCCAGCCTTGGAAAACGCCGGGCTGACCAGCGCTGCCACGACGCGTCCGCCGCCATGCGTGTTGTCGTTCCCGGATTCGTCGAAGACGACGATCAAGAGGCCGTCCTTTTGAAAAGCGGAATTCTTGATCAGCGGATCGATGTTGGTCTTGAGCCAGGTATCCGCGGCATTAAGACTGCAATCGTGCGCGTCGTCACATAAGTTGGGCACGATGAAGGAAAAGTCCGGCAAACTCCCGGCGGCGAGGTCTAACGGGAATTGCGTAAAGGGCACGAGGTTTTGTTGCTGCGATGCGGTGTTCTGTACGTCGGCTATATAGGCCAGCGGGTTGTGCCGTACGGCGTAGTTTCCCGTGTCGCCACCGGTGTAACCTACGGACGGCAAGTCCTCGGCGTAGGATTTCCATGTCTTCCCCGCCGCTACCAACTCCCGCACCACGTTGTTCGCAGAAACCGGAAAACTCTGCGGTGTTTGGCTGTCGTCGTTTGTCAGCACTTGTCCGGTGGTCAACATCATGTAATTGCCGATGGATGGGTGCGTGTTGGCGTAATACTGCGTTGCCGAACCGTATTGCGTCATGAGGCCGTTCAAATACGGCGCCTGGCTGCTGCCTACGACGTTCGCGTAGTTGGTGTTTTCTTCCACAACGATCACAACATGGCCGAACGGGGCCGCTGCGGCCGTGGCGGTGACAACTATCGTGAGGGGGGCCGAGGCGGAGTTGCCTGCGTTGTCGCTCACTTTGACGGTGAACGGAAAAGTTCCTGCGGCCGTGGGCGTGCTGCTAATCACGCCGGTAGTGGCGGCGAGCGTGAGCCCGGTGGGAAGGGAACCGGAGCTAATGCTCCAGCTATAGGGGGTTGTGCCTCCGGTGGCCTGCAAGGTGGCGGAGTACGCAGTCTGTAGCTGGCCATTCGGCAAGCTCGTCGTGCTGATTTGCAATTGCGGTGGCGGTCCTGAGTTCACAGTGAGCGTGGCGGCGCTGCTGGCCACGCTCCCTGCCGAGTTGCTGACGACGACGCGAAATTGTGCGCCGTTGTCTGCGGCTGTCGTAGCCGGTATGGTGTAAGACGAAGAAGTCGCACCGCCAATGGTTGTCCCATCCTTCTGCCACTGGTAGCTCAAGGGGGGCGTACCCGTCGCCGCTACGGTGAAAGCCGCCACCTGACCTACAGACACGGTCTGGTTGTCCGGTTGGGCGGTAATCACGGGCGCTGCGGATGTCGATCCGCCGGAAGTTGTCCCCGAGCAGCCGCCCAAAAGGGAGCCTACAATGATTGCCGCCCAGGCGAACGCAGTCGAGCGCAAGAATAAAGAGATACGCATCAATGGAATCCTTGAGGGCAGGGCGTGTTTGACGGCGACGGATTCAAGCGCCGGTGAAGCCGATCCTCGGACGCGGTCCGTTTACGATTTCAACTTGAATTCAAGCTGGGGCTAGGTGTTCTTATGGACCGAGAATGGCCGCGTGCATTCGTCAGACTAAAGGGCGAACTGCTCACAAAGGCGAACAACTCTTGTTACATCGAAGAGGCGCTCGCTGTCAACACGGCATTCCACCGCGTCGAGGTGTAGTGGAGGACAGTCCGGTTCTAGATCTTCAGCGTAGGGGGTACCCCCCATTACACGCATGACTGTCAAAATAAAGGGCTTACAAAATGGGCATCTTGTTAAGCGGCTGAATCTAAAGAGCTTGCTTTTTTTGTGGTCATGTTGACACAGAAATAAGCACAAGCTGAAAACGAATTTCTCATCAAAGACAAAGTCTCGCAGGACGATTGGCTTATTCGTCGCGGAGTTATCTACAGGAATAAGTATAGCACATAGAAAAGGAATGTCAAGGAAAAGTTGCGGCGGGTCGGAGTTTCTTGTAACGGATTGAAAATCAAGGAGGCTTGACTTTGGTGGCGTCGAATGGGAGCGACGCTGCGATCAAGGTTTGGGGGTTGGAGGGGGAGCGGCGACTGAGGAAGCAGCGGGCTTGGCGGCTGGCCCGGTGGGTGAAGCGCGGTCGAGGGTAAAGCCCTGGGCTTGGTCGTTTTGGACGGCGCGGAGGAAGGCGTAGTAATCGGCGGCGCGGTCGGCAGGAACCTGCCGTTGTAGAAAGTTGATATGGCGCGAAGCCGAGACGGTCTGTCCCTTTGCGGAGTATTGGGAAGCGAAGGTGGCGTAATCGCGCACGACGGAAGAGCCGGTTGGCGGGGCGACGGTCGTCCCGGTGGGAAGATGTAGAGTCATGTGCGTCTCGACTTCAAGCGGAGTGCCAAGCTCGATGGGCGAAACGGCGACGCCCGGGGCAGGCTTTGCGGGCAGATCAGGCAATCCTAGCTGGGGAAGCAGAGCGGGGATGCGAACGGGCTTCTTCGACCAATCGACGAATTTGGGCTGGGTGATTTCGTATTCCACGGTGAAAGGTTCTTTTGTCGCGTAGGGATCGGATGCGGTGACGCCGGTCACTTGGCCGCGGAAGCCATCAGAGAGGGAGAGAAGCTGGGCGAGATCCTTCCATTTTTCTTTTGGCGACTTATGGAAGGTGAGCCGGAGAAGCAGTTCGTTGTCGCCACGCATGGAGTAGTGAACTTTGGCGTTGAGATTGCCGTCGGCGCCGAGAATGGCATCGACTCTTACACGCTGCGACGCTGGAAAGGGCAAGTCCTTGGAAATATCCTCCAAAAACGAAATGTCCGTCGTAGGATGCAAAGGTACTGCCACCCCACCGCGCATATTGGAAGCAATCATTCCGAATGGGGCGACTTCAACGGACGGATCGAGCCAAACTACGTGCGCGGCAAGGGCCGACATAACGAGAGGGTGGCTGAGAATTGAGGGAGTAGGAGGGGCAATCCGAGGGTGGGCACCGGAAAGAGTAAAAGCCGGCTGTGCCCGCAGCCCAACGGCGGTCGCGAGTGCGGACAACAGTACGCATTTTTCTTCCGGAGTGGCGTAGCCCGAGGACAAGATGTGTTCTGCTCCCCGGGACCGGAAGCCTGCGGAGTCCAACTGAAGATCAACTGTGGGTATGTTCTTAGAGACAAAATCGTAGAGGGCGCGGAGGTCGTCTTCCGGTTTGCCGCGGCCGTGGGTCAATTCGATAGCCTTGGCTTTAAGCTGAGGGGTAATCTGCAATGCCTTCTCGAATGATTTTTGCACCGCTATCTCAAACTCGGCCCAGCCTTTGAATGTGGTGAGAACAATATCCGATTCCACCGAAGCCAAGGGTAGGTCAAAGATCTTCCGTGACGTTTCGAGAGAACTCGAAGCAGTTGAATGGCGCTTCCACAAGTAAATGAGCCTCGCTTCGGCCGCATCCCCAGATCGTATAGTTTCGTAATCGTGCGCTGCAATGGAAGTAAAGGGCTTCGAGTCGCGCGACGCAGGCAGATCTATCTCAAAGGATTCTTGCGTGACGATCCCTCCACGCGCGAAGTCGTGGGAAAGCCAGAAGTCGGGAGCGAGGGGGTGGTGTGAAGTGGCGGTGATGATGCGGTATTCGAGGATGTCGCCAGGTGCGAGGCCGAGGATGCGGACCGATTTGACGCGGACATCCTCGTAAGCGGGGGCGTTGAGGACTGCGGGATTGGGATTGTCAGTGATAGCGCTGGGGAGAATGTCGGCGGTGCCGCCGCTGGGGTGAGTGATGTGAACGAGCGGGATTTCGATGGATTGGAAAGAGCGGTTGTAGTCGAAATTGATGCGCGCGAACTGGCGGACGCCAAGTTCGTTGTTGATGTGCACGCGAGTATGGACTTCCTTGCGGCTGTCGCCATTGACTTCGAAGCGGTAGTGGGTTTCTAGGAGCTCGATTTGAGCGGGGTTCTCTGGTTTCTCGGGAGGAGGCGAAGGCTTTGAGGCGGGTTTTTCGGATTGTTTTTGGGGAGCTTGCTGGGTTGGCGATCCAGGAGGAATAACAAGAGCAAATAGAAAAGACACTGCGAGCGCACGCAAGAGCGGATGGTAGGTGAGATGGAGTCGCAAGATGGCCCTCGCTGGCAGTTTAGAGCGAGGAGGAAAGTGCGTAAAGAGAGGGCTGCGGGCCGGTTGCCGGATCTGCACGAGTATTGAGACGGGTGCGAGGGAAAAAACAAAGAATTTTACGCAGAGGACGCAGAGAGCACAGAGTACTCAGAGGAAGAAAGACAGAAGAGACAAAGCAGTTCAGAGAAAGAAACCAGAAGGCGGCGGGTGCGTCTGAGAGCGTGATAGAGGCTGTTTGCGCGAGTGGCGTAAGGAGAATGCGAATGCGGCGTGTCGTGGCTAGTGTGATGGTGATGGCGTTGGAATTGTGCTTGGGGACGGCGCGGGCGGATAACCGGCCTGTGCCAAAGGGGCCGGACGAGGATGGTACGAAGCCGGCCCTCGTGAAGATTGCGGGCGAAGGGATGATGGATTCGCACGCGTTCCAATATCTCACTGAGCTGAGCGATGACATTGGCGCGCGCGTGACAGGATCGCCGTCGGAACGAAAGGCCGAAGAGTGGGGCGTGGGGAAGATGAAGGCCATGGGCCTCGAAAACGTACACAAGGAAAAATACCAGCTCTGGCGTGGATGGACGCGCGGCACGGCGCAAGGAGAATTGCTGCTGCCTGTTCGGCGGCCGTTGCACGTGGATGCAATGGGCTGGACGGGATCGACGCCAGCAGGGGGCGCGGAAGGTGAAGTCGTGGCCGCGAATCTCTTCGATATCGAAGAAGAGGTCAAACACACTTCGCGGCTTTCCGGAAAGATTGTGCTGGTGGTCATGAAGGGCGCTCCAAAGAAGGATGTGGATTCGCTGTTTGCCATCTATGGAGATTTCCTGAAGGCGGGCAGCAAAGCGGGAGCGGTGGCGGTGATCGGGGGCCAGGGAGGATCGAAGGCCGTGGGAATGAATCTTACGCACACCGGGATACTTGGCTTTGACGCTGATTTTGCTATGCCGGTGTTGTCGCTGACCGCCGAGGATCAAGGGCAACTCGAACGATACGTCGAGAACGGGAAAAAAGTGCGCGTGCGCTTTAACGTGCAGAATACGTTTACAAGCGGGCCGGTGGAGTCGGCGAACGTGGTGGGAGAAATTCGCGGGCGCGAGAATCCAGAGCAGGTGCTGGTGGTGGGCGCGCATCTGGATTCCTGGGACCTGTCGGAAGGAACGACGGACAACGGCACGGGCTCGGCAAGCGTGTTGGCGTCGGCCGAAGCGATTGTGCGTTCGGGGATGAGGCCGCGACGGACGATTCGCTTTGTGTTGTTCACTGGAGAGGAGCAGGGGCTGGATGGTTCGTTCGCGTACATGAAGCAGCATCAATCGGAGATGGCCAATCATTTGGGCAACCTGGTGCTGGATAACGGGCAAGGGCCGGTAAGGGAATTTCAATTAGGAGGGCGAGACGATTTGGTGGCGAGCTTTCAGCCGTTTGCCCGGTCGCTTTCGTCGATTCGCAATATTGGCGTGACCGACAAAGTGGAAAGTGGAACGGACACGCTGCCCTTTTCGATGGCCGGATTGCCGGGAATCAACATGGATCAGGATTCGCCCGAGTACAAATTCACGCATCACTCGGCAGCCGACGCGTTGGAAGCGGTGAACCCAGACGTGCTGGCGCAAAACGCCACGTTGATGGCGCTGGCGGCTTACTGGATTGCGGACCGGCCGGAGCGTTTTGCATCGCCATGGCCCGTGGAAAAGACCATGAAAATGCTGCGGGCCCAGCGCCAGGACGAAATGCTGAAGGCGTTTGGATTGTGGTCCAAGGAGTTTGCGGAAGCAGAAAAGAAGGAAGAAGCTCCGAAGTAGCGGGTTGGGACAAAAAAGATTTGAAAGATTGCGGGCGGCGCGTGACCAGCGTGGCGCCCGCAATCCTCTTTGAGCGGCCCAGAGAGCGTGGAACTGTGATAGAAACTCGTCCGTGGAGGACGGAAGAATGAAAACAAAGGCGCTGGGCCTGATGGTTTTTCTCTTGCTTTTCGGCTCGCAAGGCTGGACACAAGAGAAGGCGCAAGATCGCAGAAAGTTTCTCGATCCGAAGACACCGGTGAGCGATGATCCGCGACGCACCGTCGTGAAGCCGGGACCGCGAGGGCCGGAAGGCACGGTGGTTCTGCGCAATGGAAGAATCTTTGATGGCACGGGAGCGCCTGCGCGGGAGGGCACGCTAGTTATTGAGAGGAATAAAGTTGTAAAGATTCTGCTGCCCAGCTCGAACGAATGGCCGAAAGACGCGCACGTGGTGGACGTTTCGGGAAAGACAGTCCTGCCGGGCCTGATCGATCTGCACACCCACCTGACGTACCCGCTCAACCAGGAAGATATTGGAGTGGCGATGAACGATGCCGACGCGACGCTGCGAGCCGTCGAAAAGCTGCGCTATTTCATCGAGAGCGGAATCACGAGTGTGCGCGATGTGGGATCAAAGGGAGATGTGACGTTCCGGCTGAAAGTGTGGGTAGCTGAGAATCGGATTGCGGGGCCACGGGTGTTTCCTGCGGGCGCATTCATCACGGGCGAGGGCGGACACTCGACGGAGAACACTCCCGATGAAATCATCGGATTGATGGGCGCAACGCGGCTGGCCTCGGGGCCAGATGATTGGCGACAAGCGGTGCGGGAGCAATTCCATAAAGGTGCGGATGTCATCAAGCTGGGAAGCCACTTTTCTGCCGAGGAGGTCAAGGCCGCGGTTACGGAGGCGCACGAGTTGGGACTGAAAGTGACTGTGGATGCGGAGACGTTTTACATTCAGCGAGCAGTCGAAGCGGGAGCGGACACCATCGAGCATCCCTTGCCGCGAAGCGAAGAAACAATCCAATTGATGGCAAAGAAAGGAGTGGCGGCCGACCCGACTCTGATCCCATACCAAATCATTTTCGAGGAATGGGGCGGATACTTTGGATCGACCTCGCGGCGGTTTACGTTTTCGAAGGAAGCTAATTTGGAGATGCTGAAGCGTTTGCGGAAGGCCGGGATCAAGTGCGGAGTCGGCACGGACTTAATTTTGCATTGGTACCGCTACATGCCCGGGCCATACATCCGGGAGCTGAAGAATTTTGTGGAAGCGGGATGGAGCGTTCCGGAGGCGTTGGTGGCGGCGACAAAGACGAACGCGGAGATCTTGGATATGGATGACCGGCTGGGTACTTTGCAGCCGGGGAAGCTGGCTGACGTGCTGGTCGTGGACGGCAGGCCGGACGAGAATTTGGACGACTTGGCCAAGGTGGACCTGGTCATCCGAGATGGCTATGAGGTGGTTGAAGGAGGGCACTTGGCGGTTCCCCGGCATACGGCTGAGAAGCCTTGGAAGTCCGCGTCGGCACCAGCGGAGATGAAATCGGCGGTGCAGCACTAGGACTGACTTAACCGTATTAGTATCAATGGCATACGGGGTGTGCCGAGCGCCCGATGCCGGATAAGGATGCCATCCCGGATTGGGAAGCGGAACCCTGGATGGAGTCTCCCCCGTCCTAGGGGCATGGGCAAGAATCGTGCCAAGTGATTGATTTCCACAGAGATTTTTTGGCGGATTGTTGCGAAAGATTTGACAGAACGCGATTTCTTTCCTATACTTCGATGTTTGTCAGGGAAGATTTTGCCCTGAGTGGGGCGGCTCTAAGTTATGGGGAGCCGTTAAGTTGGAAGGGAATTATCTTCGGTCCCGGAACAATGCAAGACGGAATGGGACAGAAGAGCGGCCGGAATGGGGCGCCAGCCCCGCAAAGCCGAGTAAGCCTCTCCGAACTGAAGCCAAGAGAATAGTTCTCCCTCTTGGGGTGCGTACGGAGTTTCTTGCTGGTGGTATCTCCGGATTCGCAGTAGACCTTTCAGCACTGGACTGCACTCTCGCGATTTTGTGTGCGCGCCTTGCGGGAGAAGCGAAAATTCTTGCGCGCGATAGAGGGACGACTGTGCCGACGTTTTCGCAACTGGTAAGGATGGGACGTGAAGCGGTCCGGATGAAGACGAAGTCGCCCGCGCTGGCGGGCTGCCCGGAGAAGCGCGGCGTGTGCATTCGCGTGTACACACAGACGCCGAAGAAACCGAACTCGGCATTGCGCAAAGTGGCGCGCGTGCGGCTGACGAATGCGGTCGAAGTGACGACTTACATTCCGGGCATCGGGCATAACCTGCAGGAGCACTCGATCGTACTAGTGCGCGGCGGCCGCGTGAAGGATTTGCCGGGAGTTCGCTATCACATCGTGCGCGGAACACTGGACGCCGCGGGCGTCGAGAATCGCAAGCAGGGGCGGTCGAAGTACGGAGCCAAGCGGCCTAAGGCTGCACAGGCGAAGTAGGGTAACAGCTTCACAGTTGGGCGTGAAACGATTTTTGAAGGAGCGATAAAGAGCAATGCCACGCAAAGGACTTGTTTTCCGGCGAACGCAAGCGACCGACCCGGTCTATGCCAGCGACATTGTGGAGAAGTTCATCTGCTCGATGATGTGGGAAGGCAAAAAGTCGACGGCGCAGCGCGTGTTTTACGGCGCGATGGATCAGGTGGCGAAAAAGACGAACGACGATGCGTTGAAGATTTTCAAGAAGGCCATCGAGAACGTGAAGCCGCTGCTGGAAGTGAAGACGCGGCGCGTGGGCGGCGCGAACTACCAGGTTCCGGTGGAAGTGAATCCCTTCCGGAGGCAGTCGCTGGCGATTCGCTGGCTGCTGCAGTACTCGCGAGAGCGCGCCGGCAAGACGATGGTCGACAAGCTTGCGGATGAGTTGATTGACGCGGCGAACGCGCGTGGCGGAGCGATGAAGAAGAAGGAAGATGTACACCGCATGGCGGAAGCGAACAAGGCGTTCGCGCACTATCGTTGGTAGAAGGGCGCTAATGAAAAGGGCACCGGTAAGGGATAGGTGGTTGTCGTGAACGAAGCAGTCGCAACTCGAACAGGAGAAAAGAAAGCCGTTCCAGGAGCCATGGGCAGGGTATTCAAACTCGAAGACACCCGCAACATCGGGATCATGGCGCACATCGACGCCGGAAAGACCACGTCGACGGAGCGCATCCTGTTTTATACGGGTGTGACGTACAAGATCGGTTCGGTGGATGAAGGCACAGCCACGATGGACTGGATGGAGCAGGAGCGCGAGCGCGGCATTACTATCACCAGCGCGGCGACGACGGCTGCCTGGGATCGCTTTGGCAAGAAATATCGCGTCAATATTATTGATACGCCGGGCCACGTGGACTTTACCGTGGAAGTCGAGCGCTCGCTGCGCGTGCTTGACGGCGCGGTTTGCGTGTTCGATTCCGTCGCCGGCGTGCAGCCGCAGTCCGAGACGGTGTGGCGGCAGGCGGATAAGTACCGCGTCCCGCGCATCTGTTTTGTGAATAAGATGGACCGCATGGGCGCCGATTTTGACCACGTGATCGGCACTATTCGAAAGCGTCTTGGAGCTCACCCCGTTCCCCTGCAATTCCCCCTCGGCCGCGAAGATAATTTCATCGGAATCATCGATTTTCTGGAAGAGAAAGTGATTGTCTGGCTGGAAGAAACGCTGGGCGCGAAGTACGAAACTTTCCCCGTCGAGAAATTGTGGGACAAGGCTTTTGTGGATTCGCGGCCGGACGTTGCCGCGGCCTTAAAGGGCTCCGCCATCGACAAGAAGTTTTACGACGAACACCGCAACAAGGTTGTCGAATACATCGCCGATCACGATGACGAAGTCATCGCCAAGTATTTGAACGAAGGCACGCTTTCGCTGGATGAAATGCGCAAGTCGATTCGTAAATCGACACTCGCGCTGAAGATTGTTCCGGTGCTAGCGGGTTCGGCATTCAAGAACAAGGGCATTCAGCCGCTGCTCGACGCGGTTGTGGATTACCTGCCGTCTCCCGTGGACGTGCCGCCAGTAGAGGGCACGAATCCGGCGAATGATGAAACCGAAT